>OGNN01001030.1_pt1 | contig 12377 bp, 10 predicted proteins | sample 1573461 | NCBI WGS metagenome assembly OGNN01 (sample SAMEA2581998, study PRJEB24529) | metagenome | biome: Human gut stool | place: China | collected 2011
CACAGATTTACACAGATACTTTTTATCTTTTAAGTCCCACAGATTTCACAGATTTACACAGATACTTTTTATCTTTTAAGTCCCACAGATTTCACAGATTTACACAGATACTTTTTATCTTTTATAGTCCCACAGATTTCACAGATTTACACAGAACATTCTGATGATAATGGGATAATAAAATCTGTGTAAATCTGTGAAATCTGTGGGACTTAAAAAAAATAATCCGTGAGAAAAAAATAATCAGTGGGACTTAAAAAAAATAATCCGTGAGAAAAAAATAATCTGTGGGGTGATGAAAAAAAAAGCCCTGAGCAGAATGGTCTGCCCAGGGCAATATTTCCCGTGAAAAACGGGAGGTGCTTTTACTTGAAATATCTCTTGTAGAGACCAGCGAAGCCAGCGCAGTGGCGAGCCTCGTCCTTAGCCATTTCGTGAACCGTATCGTGGATAGCATCAGAACCCTGCTCCTTAGCGAGCTTGGCAATGCTTTGCGCCTCCAGCCACTGGGCGAACCTCCGCAGTGTTTTCAATGGTACTCCCAAAGACCTTGCCATAAATGGATGTATTTCTCTCCAAAGTTGAGAAATAATAAAAACTTTATTTTACAACACCTGTTTTGTTAGGTTTACATTGTTAGTTTTACAGTGCAGACACACTCTCTTCCCCTCAGTAGATAGTTATACGTGAAGGTATTGACGGAATTATAGATAGTGTATGCATATTGGCATTGATTCAAAATGTTCCTGATGTCAAAAGAAATCTTCATGGCTTTCTTCCTATATGACAACCCCATATCGAGCAAACTCATTGTCTTTGACACATCTTTCGTCAATTCATTCTTTACAATGTCAGCAGAAGTGTCGAATGTAAAGCCATCGAATGGCATGAGTTTCAATGACACTTTGTGTTGTTGGCTCAGATAGCTGTTGTTCTGATACTCCGTGGAAAGATAAGTTTTGGCAAACATTCCGTTATAAGCCAACTCCACATACTTGCAAGGCTGTGAAGTCAGATATGGGGAGAATGCCCAACTCTTCCATGTGTATTCCTGCTGAAAATCATTCTGCAAAGTCGTTTGTCGCTTCCATTGGTAGCCACCATTCAAGGAAATCTTTGTCTTGATGGGTTCTATAAATTTAGTGACACCAACTTGCCCCATAAAACTTCTACCTGTATTTGGGGCATATATCTTCGACATCGTGATGAGAGTAGAACTTGCATCTTGACTCATCAGTAAGTTGTTCTTTTCCTGATTATATAGAAAGTCTGCATTGAAGAACCACATTTTCAGTGGTATCTTATAGTCGTAATGCAATGAGGCGTTCAAACTCTTGTTGTCCGCCAAGATACCAGAGCCAACCTTCAGCGAGGTGTCATTGAATCTGACGGGTGTTTTCAAGAAATCCAAAATATCCCCAAAGGTGCGAGCATAGAATATGTTGGTGCGAAGTACCGAGCGAGAAGTTACCTTATAGTTGCAATATACGCTAGGACAAACAGAATAATACCAAGAACCAGACGATGCGCTTTCCAAGTTGTCCTTATGGATTATATAGTCTATGCGCATAGGTATTTCCAATCGGAAGACATATTTATATTGAGGATGTGAGTACTCATATTGTGGTACCAGAGCCATTCTGAGATTCTGCATATTCACATCATTGCTCTCGTCTGTAGGGTGCAGGCTTGTTTGCACCTTATCCATATAATAATTCAGCAATATTGGTAAATAAATACGAGAATAGAGATGCTTTTTAGACATTGAGAGAGTATTCTCTGTACGAAAATTTCTTCCATTGGCATTTTGTACCACATTATCGGTAGTTTCCTTGTTAAGAGTTATCTTTCCCATAGGAGAACCTTGATACGACATGATAGACGTGACCGCCCAACACAAATCCTTGTGATGCCACAAGGTAGAGAACTTGTTGTTCACATAAAACTCTCTCATGGTCTGCTTCTGGTTAAAGAGAGAACCGTTCTCTTTAGTAGGCAATTCTGATGTCAGAAAAGAACCTGTGCTCGACAGTGTGTTGCTAAGATAAGTCTTTTCTGAGTTGTCCTTGTATTCCAACAGGATGCTTGGGCGATGTATGGTTGATAGGGGAGAATACTCTTGGGCGATAATGACATTGTTATCCGCATCCGCATAACTTCTCGTCAAGCTATAGTCGTACTGACTTTTGGCATAGCTATACCCGATATTACCTTTTAGGGTAACATCCTTTCTTATCTTTCTCAATATGTTGAATGACAATAATCTATCTGTTGGTGAGGCATATCTGTCAACTTCAATAGGAGGAGTGGAAGCGGAAATGTTCTCTAATAAATTAGACAATGTAGATAATGTCTCTTTGTTGTCAAAGTGATTCGTCCCATCAGTCAATGCAAACTGATTGATATTGCCTGCTTTTAGCGAAGCCAACATTTGAAAGTTGGATTTGAAGAGCATACCGGCACCATTGATTTCATATAAGGTGTGTTTGCCTGCCCCTAATGACACTCCATAAGAGCCTACAGGCTTAAACTTTGCCTTGTTGCTCATGTTCACATTGATAGCCACGTTGTCTGAGAATACATCTTTGTTGGCTTTTACGGCTTGGTGGTTACTCAACACTTGGACTGAGTTGACAAAAGAAGCGGGTATATTGGTAGTGGCAATGTTGTATCGTCCACCCAACAAATCCATGCCATTGATATAGAAGTTAGAAATCTCCTTGCCTAGATATTTGATAGAACCTTTGTCGCCTACTTCAATGCCAGGGAGTTTCTTCATGGCATCTTTCAGCGTATAGTCATTCTTTCCGATATACGAGGCTAAGTTGTATGACAAAGTATCCCCTCGTTGGTAGATGGCTGGAGCTTTTACAACAACCTCTTTTAGGTCTGTGGTCTTTTCCTTTAGATTGAAGTTGCACTCTTGTGAGACATTCTTGATTTCTCTTTTGGTTTTCTCGTATCCGATGGCTTCGGCAGTGACGATTAGCTGCTTGGCATCTGACTTTAGTGTTATCTTATAAGTTCCATTTTCTGATGTTCTCGCAAAGCCAAGAGTAGCCTTATCGGCATTTACTCTTACGATGACACCTTCCAAAGCCGTGCCAATGGTGTCACGCACTATTCCTGTAACTACACTTTGGGCAAAAGTGCAGTTACAGAGACAAGCTAACATCATCAAAATCAGAAATCTTCTCATATTTATCAATCTCTTTGTTTACTTCAATTCGAGAGGAACATATCCGTTAGGGCGCACTCTCAGTACCACACCATTGACCAAGGCACTATGCCCACCATCCTCATATTTCTGAATAGTCATCTCGCTGATGGATTCTGCAGGAATGTTGCCCATAGGATTTTGCTCAAACTTATTCTTCGCCTTGACAAACTGTTCCCTCGAAGTCTTGATGGTATTGGTGTAAGGCTTGAAGTTCATAGGGGTGCTTGATTTACGGAAAGTTATAGCTTTGAACTTATGTATGCCTTCTGAATCCTTTGCTGCCAATACCAAGCCTGGCAAACCACAAAGTTTCCATGGTCCAAAGGATGCTGGTATGTCCGTGGAATACCAAACAGTCCAAGTTCTTCCACCATATTCTCCAACAGCTTTCTGACAGGTGTAACCACAGATAGTGTCAATGCCCTCGCTCAGATTCCAATTTATGGGATTGGCACTTTCCGTATAGCTGTAGTAGTTTGGCGTGATTACGCTATAAACGGTCAGTTTGCCCTTAGGCACATTTTGAGAGACTGATTGGTCGAAAAGCAAATCATTTCTCTTTTCCCGTGTCTTGAACTTTTGAATCTCTGATTCTGGCGCTTTGCAAGCAATGGCTGAGTCTGCTTGAAACGCAGTGTAATCAGAGAACATAGCTGAGTTTCTGCCAATTTGAAGAATGGTAGAAGTGGCATCAGAAGAGCCTTTGTCATTCTTCATTTGGTACTCGTAGATGCATTCGTATTCAGCTACGGAAGAGGAACTCGTTTTCTGCCCGAATGTCTCTGATGTTAGGCAGATGGCGGTTATCAATAAAACAATCTTTTTCATATCCTTTGTCTTTATTGTTGATACTAATGTTATTTCTCTTGGCTTACTGGGCAATTCATAAATGCGGAAGAGTCAACTTTGGGATTAGAATTATACTTCACGAATAAAAGTGACTCGCAGTTTCCAAATGCTCTATATCCGATTTTCTGCAAAGATGCAGGGAGATTGATGCCTTTAAGGTTAATGCATCGGGCAAAGGCAAAATGGGAGATCTCTCTCAAATTGTTCGGAAAGACTATGCGTTCCAAGTTCTTGCAACCAGAAAATGCACGGTCGTTAATTACTTCTAGTTGATTCTTGAATACAAGGGCCTTTATGCCTTCGCAACAAGTGAAAGCCTGTCTTCCTATTTTGCTCACATGCTCAGGTATCACGGATATGCAGACCTTATTACAATCCCAAAATGTCCATTCACCGATTTCTTGCAAACTGTCCGGCAAGACGCTAAGCTCTAATTGATGGTCCATATTGAATGCACTATTGCCGATATACCTCACTGTGTTTGGCATCTTTACGGTTTGAAGATTCTCACAAGTATTGAAAGCTCGTTTTTCTATAATCAGCAAATTGTCGGGAAGGATGACTTGCTTGATGTACTTATTCATTTCAAAAGCCATTTCTCCTATTACTTTTACATCCTTAAGCTCTTGGATGTTATTAAAATCCACAACAGAGTCTTTTCCTTCCCATTTCACAAGGCGAGTTCCATATTGTGAATCTTCTACCGTAAAATGGCTCTTTCCTTTTGCCAATGAAAGTGTTGGTAACCAACAAAGGCATAGCAGAAATAGTACAGCAACAGAAATCTTACTTTTTATCATAATCTTCTATTTTTAGTGTTCTTTATATTCAAAGACGAAAGAATGATAAAAGGGTAAACTACTTTTTCCCATTTTATTCTATTGCTATTTCAAGATAATTTTTTAATGTGTTGAATACTCTGAGGCGTTTGGCATAATCCTGCAAACGAGTGAGATTGCGGTTTGGCTTTTTCAGATAGGAGCGTATCACTTCAGCACAAATATCTAACCCCAACCAAGTGCTGCTACTTTGCAAACTATATTGTTCATTTCACCTCTTATTAAATGTCATTACAGCTGCAAAAATACAATAAATTTCGAGAATACGGTAAGATTCTACGGATAATTTCATAAAATACCGCACATTTTTGCATATTTTCAGAGTCCTAATTATATTTGAGATGATAATAAACTCTAAAAAACATGCAACAATGCAGTATTCTAAATTTAAAATTGTATTTTTGCCACCAAGATGACAAAGAGTTGTTTGACAATCAAACGTATGCAAATTGTAGAAATTAGAACCGTTGCTAAATCATTACCTCCATTGAGGTGAAAAACTCATAAATCGCTCATTCTAAGCTATTCGGCAGATTTTAGCGTAATTTTCTATAAAAGTCCCACAGATTATTATTTTTAAGTCCCACAGATTTACACAGATACTTTTTATCTTTTAAGTCCCACAGATTTCACAGATTTACACAGATACTTTTTATCTTTTAAGTCCCACAGATTTCACAGATTTACACAGATACTTTTTATCTTTTATAGTCCCACAGATTTCACAGATTTACACAGAACATTCTGATGATAATGGGATAATAAAATCTGTGTAAATCTGTGAAATCTGTGGGACTTAAAAAAAATAATCCGTGAGAAAAAAATAATCAGTGGGACTTAAAAAAAATAATCCGTGAGAAAAAAATAATCTGTGGGGTGATGAAAAAAAAAGCCCTGAGCAGAATGGTCTGCCCAGGGCAATATTTCCCGTGAAAAACGGGAGGTGCTTTTACTTGAAATATCTCTTGTAGAGACCAGCGAAGCCAGCGCAGTGGCGAGCCTCGTCCTTAGCCATCTCGTGAACAGTATCGTGGATAGCATCAGAACCCTGCTCCTTAGCGAGCTTGGCAATGCGGAACTTATCCTCGCATGCACCCTTCTCAGCAGCGATACGAGCCTCAAGGTTGCTCTTGGTATCACCCAAAACCTCACCCAGCAACTCTGCGAAACGAGATGCGTGGTCAGCCTCCTCGAAAGCATAACGCTTGTAAGCCTCTGCAATCTCTGGATAACCCTCACGGTCTGCCTGACGAGCCATTGCAAGGTACATACCCACCTCGCCGCACTCACCTGCGAAGTGATCCTTCAAACCCTTGATGACCTCCTCATTGACGCCATCCTTATATGCCTGACCGAGAACGTGAACTGTAGCGAATGTCAAATCGTCATCCACTGCATCTTCCATCTCCTTGAACTTGCTGGCTGGAGCCTTGCAGATAGGGCACTTCTCTGGTGCCTCTGTTCCTTCGTAAATATAACCGCAAACGGTGCAAATAAACTTCTTCTTCATAATGTTAATGTTTTAAATGTTATTGTATATGATAATGAGTTAATTCAACTTCTTGGCACATTCAGCGCAGATGCCCTTGTAGTAGAGCTGCTCTTCCTGTACGATGTTGCCATTGATCACCTTGTCGCTTTTCAGTGATGGTGCCTCCTCGTCGAAGAGGTCGATGATCTTACCGCAATGCTTGCAGTAGAAATGGACATGACTGTCGGTATTGCCATCATAGCATACACGATGGTCGTCGATAGTAATCATTTGAGCTGCATGCTTCTCGCTCAACATTCTTAGTGTATTATAAACTGTGGTACGACTCAACGTTGGAACCTCCTCGCAAAGAGCCTGGTACACATCGTCGATTGTTGGGTGGGTAGGATGCTTGATCAGGTAATCCATGATGGCTAGTCTCTGTACCGAAGGACGAACGCCACTCTCTACCAATCTAGTGTAAGCTTCTTTCTTCTTCATGCTTTTTATTTATTACTGTTGTTGATTTTTCTGAGTGCAAAGGTAACATATTTATTTTTAATAACAAAATAATTCTGTAAAAAATCCAAATAATTTTAGGACTTTTTACAGAATTAATTGAATTTTCACTATTTCGGGGTCGATTTTACTGTTTTTCCTGGAGTTTTTCGATGAAAGCCTTCATTTCAGCCTCATGTTCCTTAGCCTTGAGGAAGAGGTGCCACTGGTTCTGGGCTCTAACCAGGTTGTGCTCAGGATATTTGCACTTCCAGTAGTGGTCGCCGTTGAGGTAATCCCAGAGGAAGCGCACTGCCTGCATGTATGGGAAGAGCTCGGCTGCATGAGGCAGGAGGGAAATCTCAAGAGGGGAGAGAAAGGCTGATGCTGACTCCACGTAGCCACGGGTGAAGGATTCGAAGATGTCCATGCGGAAATCTATCTTCCCGAACTCTGGAGAATCCTCGGCGATGGTATTGGCTGCCGTACGGAGGAAATCACCGTAATCGCTCACGAAGAGGGATGGCATCACGGTATCGAGGTCGATGACGCACAATACGCGGCCCTCCTCATCAAACATCATGTTGTTCACCTTGGTATCGCAGTGGCAGACGTGCTTCTGCAGCTTGCCTTCACGGAAGAGGCGCTGGCAGAGACACATCTCGTCCATATAGCTCTCTATCTCTGCGATGAATTCCTTCACGCCCGCTGCGCGTCCGGCACGGTCTTCCTTCACAGCCTGGCGCAGCTGGTCGCGGCGCAGTTCCATGTTGTGGAAATCAGGAATGGTTTCGCCGAGGCGGTCGGTGATGTCGGTGAGCTGTGCCTCGAACTCGCCGAAGGTCTTGCCGGCGTAGTAGGAACTTTCCGGGTTGACAGCTTCCTGGGTGATGGCACGAGGGATGAAGACGGAGATGCGCCAGTACTGCTGGTCCTGGTCCTTGACATAGGTCTTGCCGTCGTGTGCCTTGACGAAGGTGAGTACTTTGCGGTCGATATCGTCAGCGCCCTTTGCTTCGAGCTGCTGTCGGATGTGGGTGGTCACTTCCTCGATGTTGCGCTGCAGGAGGTCAACATCGGTGAAGATGGAGTCGTTGATGCGCTGCAGAACGTAGTCGGGTGCATCTTCTTCCTGGGTTGTCACCTTGTAGGTGTCATTGATGAGTCCGTTACCGAGGGGTTTAATCTCGCTTACAGTTCCCTTGATGTCGAACTGGTTGAGGATTGTCGAAAGATCTTTCATGTTAGTTTGGAGTTTAATTATTTATTTTAAAGCTTTTGCCCTTACAGGGCGTCGTTTCTGATTTAATTTTAAACCCAGGGCGCTGCCCTGGGCTAGGAGTTTTTGGGCTTTCAGCCCGTTCTTGAACCACATGCGAAAGTTCAGTTATCTTAAGTCGATAACCTCTGCTTTAGGGAATTCCTTGCTGTTGAAGGTGAAGGCACTGTTGGCGATGTTCTTCGCCTTGAAGCCATAGATATTGATGGTGCTCCAGGTAGAGCCCTGGCGCATCTTCACCTGCGAAGGCACGTGGGTCTTCTTATTGATGGTGATGTACATCTCTGCCACACTGCGCTTCTGGTTGTTGGCTACGAGGTGAACCTGGTAGTTGCCGCCCACGGTCTTGAGGGTGCTCTTGTAGCCCGTCTTGTAGATGTTGATGAAGGTATATGGATTCATCGACATCTGCTGTGCCTGGGTAGGGTTGGTGACGTTCACCTCGTTGGTCTTCTTCATGTACGACCACTGTGTCTTTCCGTTATACCATACGATAGCCTGCGGCGTGCGGGCGTTGAACTTATTGCCCTTGATGGCGATAGAACCGCTGGTGGAACCATATTTAGGGCTTGACAACTTGAAGCTGGCGCTGGCGCCCTTCTTGTTGCCCACGATGGCAGCTGTCTTGTCGAGTACCTGCTGGGCGGTCTGTGCCATAGTGCCCAGGCTCATCATCGCTGCGAAAGCGATAGCTAGAAATTTTTTCATATCCTTACTGTTTATGATGTATGTTAATTGTATATGAAGCCGTAAAAGCGACCTTCAGATGATTAGACGCTTCTACGGCTTCAAGGTTTAATAATTTTATGAGTTTCTGAGCTGGAGCAGGAGGTTGTTGAGCTGATTCTCATCCTGTATCAGCACTTCACGCGGCTTGCTGCCCTGGGCTGCACCTACGATGCCGGCTTCCTCCATCTGGTCCATCAGGCGTCCGGCACGGTTGTAGCCGATGCTGAATCGGCGCTGGATCATGCTGGTAGAACCCTGCTGGGAGAGGACGATGGCATGAGCTGCCTCCTCGAAGAACGGATCCAGGTTCTTGGCATCCACTGTGCCGCCTCCTGATGCGCCACCCTCGTTGTTGGCTGGCTCTGGCAGTTCCATCGGCTCGATAGGACCAGGCTGCTCCTGGATAAACTCGTTGATGCGCTCAATCTCAGGCGTATCAACAAAGGCACACTGCACACGTACCGGCTCCTGACCGTTGAGATAAAGCATATCACCACGACCTATCAGCTGGTTGGCTCCGGTGCGGTCGAGGATGGTCTTCGAGTCGATGGCTGAGGTCACCTTGAAGGCTACGCGGCCAGGGAAGTTTGCCTTGATGTTACCGGTGATGATGCTGGTGGTAGGGCGCTGGGTAGCGATGATCATGTGGATGCCCACGGCACGTGCCAGCTGGGCGATGCGGGCGATAGGAAGCTCCACTTCCTTGCCGGCGGTCATGATCAGGTCACCAAACTCATCTATGATGACTACGATGTATGGCATGTACTCATGTCCATCGGTCAGTCGCAGCTTATGGTTGATATACTTCTGGTTGTATTCCTTGATGTTTCGGGCTCCCGCCTTCTTCAGCAGGTCGTAGCGGCTATCCATCAGGACACAGAGACTGTTGAGCGTGCGTACCACCTTGGTTACATCGGTGATGATCGGCTCGTCCTCGTCAGCCAGTGCCGCCATGAACTTGTTGGTGATGCGCGAGTAAACGCTGAACTCCACCTTCTTAGGGTCGATGAGCACCAGCTTGAGCTCGTTAGGGTGCTTCTTATATAATAAAGAGGTGATGATGGCATTCAGACCCACAGACTTACCCTGACCCGTAGCACCGGCAACGAGCAGGTGAGGAATCTTGGCAAGGTCTACCATGAACACTTCGTTAGTAATCGTCTTACCCAGTGCGATAGGCAGCTCCATCTTGGTTTCCTGGAACTTCTTGGAGTTCAGTGTGCTCTCCATGCTCACCATCTTAGGGTTGGCGTTAGGTACCTCGATACCGATGGTACCCTTGCCAGGGATAGGAGCAATGATACGGATGCCGAGCGCCGCAAGACTCAGGGCGATATCATCTTCCAGGTTCTTGATCTTGGAGATGCGTACGCCCTCGGCAGGCTGAATCTCATAGAGGGTGATGGTAGGACCCACGGTGGCACGGATGGTCTTGATCTGCACACCGAAGTTGCCCAGCACCTCGATGATTCTGTTCTTGTTGGCGCGCTGCTCCTCCTCGTCGATGGAAACGCCGTCGTCCTCATATTTCTTCAGGAGATTGAGGGTAGGGTATTTGTATCGTGTGAAAGGCTCCTTCGGATTGATAGGCGTATTGAGCACCTCGGCACTGCTGACTGTATTTCCCGATGCCTTTTCGTCAGAGGCAGCCACGGAAATATCCATGTTGAGCGCCTCGCTTGCAGCTGCGGCAGCCTTCATCTCCTTTTCTTCCTGCTCCGCTCTTGCCGCACGCAGCTGACGCTGCTGTTCCAGGAAAGAAAGTGGTTTTCCGGCAGTCTCTGCATCGGTCTGCTCTTCAGCAGCATTCTCCTGACTGTCGGCAGCATCAGCCGTTTCATCGGTCTGATCCTGCCCGTTCTCCTGGCTTGCAGGCTCTGAGAAGGTCTTGTCCGGGGCTACGTCCAGGTCGATGACGGTAGGTTGCTCATCGTCCTTGTATTCTTCCTGTTCCTCAGTCTGTTCCTCGGTCTGCCCCTTGGCAGCATGCGCATAGGCCTCGTCGATGGCGTTGGTTTCAGCCTTGTTGTCGTGGTTGGTAATCTCGAACTTCACCTTATTAGATATATATCCGATAGGGTTGAGCGCCTTTCTGATGATGGTGATGGTCTCAGACGTGAGATAGGTGAGGAAGGCGATAGCCACGAAGAGGAGGATGGCGGTAAGTCCCGGAGGCCCCACTACGTTTTCCAGGTTCTGTACCACGAAGAGTCCATGCTTTCCGCCGGGATTGAAGATGAGTCCACCCATGATAGGAGTGAGGAACTTGGCGAAAGTGACAGACGACCATATCATGACAATCATCAGGCAGAAGAACCATTTCCAGAGGTTCACCTTGTATGCATTCATGAGCTGCAAGCCAGCCATGATGATGTAGCAAGGCAGGAGGAATGCCGGGAAACCGAAGTTCACGGCTATGAGCCAGTAGGAGATGATGGCACCCAGGGAGCCGCAGTAGTTCTGGAACTGCTGCTCGGTGTTGGTCCATTCGCCTGCTTTCAGATTCTCCAGTATGCTCTGGTCGGCATATCCCGTGTTGAGGAATGAAACCATAGCGATGATGACGACAATAGCAATACCAATCAGCGCCAGCCCTAGGAAAAAGTCGGTGATAGTATTGTTAAAAATATATTGCAAACCTATAGCTTCGCCAAAAGATTTGGCTTTGCGTTCTGTTCTTTTTTTAGCCATTTTTTTTGTCTTTGAATATTTTATCTGCAAAATTAGCGAAAATAAATGAAAAAACCGCTCTTTTCTCAGGTTTTTTTTTTAATTTTGCAAATTGTAAAGAATAAAATGAGTAATGAGGATTATTTTCACTAAATTCGATAAGAAATCAATAAACAGTTTGCCGAGGATTCTCTTCCCAGGTAAAATCGTACTGATTGACAAGGCTGAAGACACGGAAGAAGCCGTAAACTTCCTCCTGAGCCAGCCCATTCTAGGTGTAGATACGGAGACCCGTCCTTCGTTCAGCAAGGGCAGGGGATTCCAGGTTTCGCTGCTCCAGGTGAGCACCCGTGATACCTGCTATCTCTTCCGTCTGCATCTGACGGGCATTACGCCTGCCATCATCCGGTTCCTGGAAGACAAGACGGTGCCCAAGGTGGGATTGTCATGGCATGACGACCTGCTGCAGCTGCATAAGAGGGCTGAGTTCAAGCCGGGATATTTCATAGAACTGCAGGACGAGGCGAAGAAGTTCGGACTGCAGGACATGAGTCTGCAGAAGCTTTATGCCAACCTCTTCCATCAGAAAATCAGCAAGGCACAGCGGTTGAGTAACTGGGAGGCTAGCGAGTTGAAGGACTCGCAGATGGCGTATGCTGCCACGGATGCCTGGTGCTGCATCAATCTCTATGAAGAACTGCTCCGACTGAAGCAGGAGGGAGATTATGAGCTCGACGAACTGTAGGATTCGGAAATAAAATAACTGTACTTTCGCATATCAGGAAGTTAAAGGAGTTAAGGAAGTTAAGGAGTTAAGACGTA
>OGNN01001031.1_pt1 | contig 12377 bp, 10 predicted proteins | sample 1573461 | NCBI WGS metagenome assembly OGNN01 (sample SAMEA2581998, study PRJEB24529) | metagenome | biome: Human gut stool | place: China | collected 2011
TCAGGCTGGATGCGCCGTCCAGTACGGCATTGTAGATGTCGTTCACCTCGGCGCGGGTGGGCACAGCCCGGGTGTGCATACTGTCCAGCATCTGGGTCACCACCATAAAGGGTACTCCGGCTGCCCGGCAGGCGGCAGAAAGCTGCTTCTGGCAGCGGGGCAGCTCCCACAGGGGCATCGCGTTGCCAAGGTCGCCCCGGGCAATGACTACCTCGTCCACCAGCGGCAAAAACTCCGGCAGCGCCTGCACGCCCGCAAGGTTTTCAATTTTGGCAAGAATTTTCAGCTGCGGCGCACCGGCTTCTGCCAGCGCCTGCCGCAGATTGCAGATATCCGCCGCGCCGCGCACAAAGGGCAGCATGACCCCGGTAACACCGCAACCGGCGGCGATGGCAAGGTTTTCCTTGTCCTCGGCGGTCAGGGTGGGCATCTGGATATCTGCTCCCGGTACGGCCAGACTTTTGCGGCTTTGCAGCACACCGCCCCGCACTACGGTGCACACGAGCGCTTCCGGCTCCACGGCGTCCACCCGCGCCAGCAGCTTGCCGTCATCCAGCAGCAGCTCCTGCCCGGGCTGCACGCTGTGCACCAGCGCAGCAGGGCAGGGGATGCCCTGCGCGCCCAGACGCACGGTCTGCCCGGCGGTCAGGGACAACGGCTGCGGCAGACGACCAATGCGCAATTCCGGCCCCTGCAGATCAACGAGCAGCTTTTTGACCCCGGCCTTGCGCAGCAGCGCCAGCCAGGCCGCGTGCGCTGCCAGCGGCCCGTGAGAAAGATTCATGCGGATGCCGGTCATGCCGGCTTCCACCATCTGCTGCAAAAGCACTGCATCGGCACAGGCGGGGCCGATGGTTCCGTAAAAATCCATAATTCCTCCTGCAATTCGCGTTTTCTTTCTATTGTAGCATGACCGCGCTGCAAAAGATAGCCCGGCGGCGCACAAAAAAACACCGGAAGCTGATGCAAAGCCTCCGGTGTCTTTTTATGATGCCTTATGGGGTTTACTGCTACACTTTGCACCGCCTGCGTTCAGTACAAAGCTTACAGCTCCCTCTATTTTTAAAGGTTGTACTTAGTTTACAGCATTTCGGGCAGTTCGTCAAGGGCTTTTTCCAGCTTTTGCCGGGAAAAACTGGAATATCACAACATTATCACAACTGCAGCTGGTGGTAGCACGCGCCCTCCATGGTCTTCCAACAGGCGGTGTTTCCCTCCAAGGTCATGTAGCTGTGGGCGGTGCTTTCCTTGGGCAGGCTTACAGATCCGGGGTTCAGGTAAAGGTTCCCCTGCCCGAAGTTTGTCCATGCGGGCACATGGGTGTGGCCGTGGAGCAAAATATCCCCCGGGGCAAGGGGCGGCAGATGATTCAGGTTGAACACATGGCCGTGGGTGACGTAGACCAGCCGCTGCCCCACCGGCAGCACGGCGTAATCCGCCAGCACCGGGAAATTGAGCACCATCTGGTCTACATCGGCGTCGCAGTTGCCGCGCACACACAGCAGCTTGGGCGCAAGGCTGTTCAGCAGCGGAATCACCATTTTGGGGGCGTAATCCCGGGGCAGGTCGTTGCGGGGGCCGTGGTAGAGCAGGTCTCCCAGAAACAGCAGGCGGTCGGCCTGCTCCCGTTCAAAGGCCTGCTGCAGCTGCTGCGCATAATAATAGGAACCGTGCAGGTCTGATGCGATCATCCATTTCATATACAGTGTCCTCCCTCAGAGCCGGTTTGCCTTATTGTAGCGCCTGCTGTAAAAATGGTCAAGTGATCACAAAAGTCATACTTTTACACCAAAACCCCTTGACACGCCGCTGAGGATGTGGTATTCTGCTAAAGCTGCAGCCCGCAAATGCGCAGGGTGCATATCGCGGACAGCTGCCGCGATCATAAAAACCGTGTGGATTTTTACAGCAACATTGCTACTTTTCGCCACACAATGACCTTCCAAGGGGCATTGTGTGGCTTTTTTGTGCGCCGGAAACCGGCTGCAGGCCGGTGCTGCGCCTTCCACGCTTTGAACTTTTACAGATAGCAGGTGAATTTTTTCAATGAACGAAACTTTTATGAAGGAGAAGCCGGTGCTGCCGCTGCTGCTCTCGATGGCGCTGCCTAACGTGATCTCCATGCTGGTGAACAGTCTCTACAACATCGTGGACAGCCTGTTTGTGGCGCGCATCAGCGAGGACGCCATGACCGCGTTAAGTCTGGTGTTCCCCATCCAGAACTTTTCCAACGCCATTGCCATCGGCTTTGGCATCGGCATCAACGCCATGATCGCGCTATATCTGGGCGCGGGCGACCGCGAAAAGGCCGAGACGGCCGCCACCCACGGCTTTGTGCTCAGCCTTGTGCACGGCGTGGTGATGATGGCGGTCAGCATCGCCATCATGCCCGGCTTTCTGCGCCGCTTTACGCAGGACGAGGAGCTGATCGCCGCCGGTATCACCTACTCCACCATTGTGTTCCTGTTTTTAGTCGTGAACATGGTCTCGCTGGCCTTTGAAAAGATCTTTCAGGCGGTGGGCCGCATGAAGGTGTCCATGGTCGCCCTCATCACCGGCTGCGTGTGCAATATTTTGCTGGACCCGGTGCTCATCTTCGGGCTTGGGCCGGTGCCTGCCATGGGCATTGCGGGCGCGGCACTGGCCACCGGCATCGGTCAGGCGCTCAGCGTGGCGGTTTACCTTGTGGTCTATCTGCGCACCGAGCTGCCGGTGCGGCTGCGCCGCCGCTGCCTGCGCCCGGACGCAGCGCTGGACGGCAGACTGTACGCCATCGGCATTCCGGCCATCCTCAATCTGGCGCTGCCCTCGCTGCTGGTCACCTTCCTCAACGGGCTGCTGGCAGCTTTCTCTCAGAGTTATGTGGTGGTGCTGGGCATCTACTATAAATTGCAGACCTTTTTGTGCCTGCCCGCCAACGGCATCGTGCAGGGAATGCGCCCCCTCATCGGCTACAATTACGGCGCGCGGGAGCACGCCCGGGTGAAAAAACTGTTCCAGCTGACCCTGCTCATGAGCGCAGCCATCATGGCGGCGGGCACGGTGATCTGTCAGGTTGCTTCCGGGCAGCTGATGGAGCTGTTCACCCAGAACCCCGAAACCATCGCCGCCGGACAGACCGCACTGCGCATCATCAGCATCGGCTTTGTCATCTCGGCGGTCTCCACCACCGTCTCCGGTGCACTGGAGGGGCTGGGCAAGGGCACAGAATCTCTGGTCATTTCGTTGTGCCGGTATGTCGTTTTCATCATGCCGCTGGCTGCGCTGCTGTGTAACTGGCTGGGCGCAGACGGCGCATGGCACGCCTTTTGGCTTACCGAGGTGCTGGCGGCAGTGGTCTCCGGTGCGGTCTACCGCCGGGCGGTCACACATAAAAAATAAGAATTTCTGATAGGGGCGTTTCATAACGTCCCTATTTTTCATTGACACTACGGTAAAAGTACGGTAAAATATTCTTCGTGTTTTGACAAAAACTGTCAGTGCGCAAGATATTACAGAGGATGTGGAAGTATATGATCGAGACCATTGCCGCCGTCAATCAGGCGGTGAACAGCTTTATCTGGGGCATCCCCGCCATGGTATGCATCATTGGCGTGGGGCTGCTGCTCAGTGTCCGCACGGGCTTTTTGCAGATCCGCAAATTCCCCTACGCCATCCGCACCACCGTGGGCCGGATGTTCCGCAAGCGGGATGCTTCGGACGGTGCCATGACCCCCTTTCAGGCGGTGTGCACCGCGCTGGCGGGCACGGTGGGCACCGGCAACATTGCCGGTGTGGCGGGCGCTATCGCCATCGGCGGCCCGGGTGCCGTGTTTTGGATGTGGTGCTCTGCGCTGCTGGGGATGTGCACCAAGTTTGCCGAGGTGACGCTGGCTGTGCATTTCCGGGAGCGCAGCGATACCGGCGAGTGGGTGGGCGGCCCGATGTACTATATTAAAAACGGCCTTGGCCGCCGCTGGCAGTTTCTGGCCGTGCTGTACGCGCTGTTCGGCGTGCTGACTGTGTTCGGCACCGGTAACGCAACGCAGGTGAACACCATCGTGGCGGCAGTGGATACCGCCCTGCTGGAATACGGGCTGGTGGGCGGCAGCTTTCTGCCCACCCTCAACCTCATCGTGGGCATCCTTGTGGCGGTGCTGGTGGCGCTGGTGCTGCTGGGCGGCATCAAGCGCATTGGCAGCGTAAGCGAGAAGCTGGTGCCCTTTATGGCGCTGTTCTACATTGTGCTGTCGGTGGGCGTGGTGGTGCTCAACTTCTCCCGCCTGCCCTATGTGCTGGAATCCATCGTGGCGGGCGCGTTCAACCCCGCTGCCTTTACCGGCGGCACTATCGGCAGCCTGTTCGTCAGTATGCAAAAGGGCGTTTCCCGCGGCATCTTTTCCAACGAGGCCGGTCTTGGCACCGGCTCCATCGCCCATGCCTGCGCCGACACCAAAAAGCCGGTCAAGCAGGGCATGTTCGGTATTTTTGAGGTGTTTGCCGATACCATCGTCATCTGCACCCTGACCGCGCTGGTCATCCTGTGCAGCGGCACCCCGGTCAGCTACGGCGCAGCGGCCGGTGCAGAGCTGACCATCTCCGGCTTTACCACCACCTACGGCGGCTGGGCTTCCATTTTTACCGCTGTGGCGCTGTGCTGCTTTGCCTTTTCCACCATCATCGGCTGGGGTCTGTACGGCTCCCGCTTTCTGGTGTTCCTGTGCAAGAGCAACAAGGTGGCGCGCCCCTTCTTTGTGGTGTATGCTCTGGTAGCCATTCTGGGCGCTACCATGGATCTTGGTCTGCTGTGGAGCATCGCCGACACCTTCAACGGCCTGATGAGCATCCCCAACCTCATTGCATTGCTGCTGCTTTCCGGTACGGTGGTGCAGCTGACCCGCGCCTTTTTTGCCTCGGAAGGGTGAGCGGCAGCTCTGCCCGCAGTGGACAGAAACGCCGGAACGCGGTATACTGAGAGAAAAACAACGGTGGCTATGCACCACAGGAGGTTCTAACGTGGAAAACTTTAACGAACTGCTGCAAAAGTATGCAGATTTTATCGTCCGGGTGGGTGTGAACCCGCAGCCGGGACAGACCCTTATCATCAACTGCCCGCTGGAGGGTGCCCCGCTGGCACGGCTGTGCGTGCGCAGTGCCTACGAGGCCGGTGCGCGGGACGTGCAGGTGAACTGGCAGGATGACGCCGTTACCCGCATCCGCATGGAGCTGGGCAGCGAGGACGCCCTGACCGATCACAAGGGCTGGCAGCTGCGCCGCTATCTGGACTACGCCGAGAGCGAGGGCGGCGTGTGCGTGCTGCATCTTATTGCGGACGACCCGGAACTGTTTGCCGGGCTGGACGGCGCTAAGATCAGCCGTGTGAACAGCGCGAACCGCAGCTTTATGCAGCCGTGGCGGGAGTACACCATGAACGACCGGGTGCAGTGGTCCATCGCTGCTCTGCCCGCAGAGCCGTGGGCAAAGAAGATGTTCCCGGAGCTGGACACTGCCGCCGCCATTGAAGCACAGTGGAAGCTCATTTTTGACACCTGCCGTGTGACCGGCGGCGACCCGGTAGGGGAGTGGCAGAAGCATCTGGACCGCTTGAACGAGCTGGGCGCAAAGATGAACGCCCTTGATCTGGAAAGCGTGCATTTTGAAAGCGCCAACGGCACCGACCTGACCGTGGGTCTGGCAGAACAGGCGGTGTGGGAGAGCGCCGGCAGCAAAAACGAGAAGGGCGTGCCCTTCCTGCCCAACATCCCCACCGAGGAGGTGTTTACCGCACCCCATAAGGATAAGGTGGACGGCATCGTTTACGGCACAAAGCCCTACGTCTTTAACGGACAGCTGATCAAAAACTTCCATGTCACCTTCAAGGACGGCAAGGTAGTGGAGCACGGCGCGGACGAGGGCGCAGATCTGCTGGGTCAGCTGCTGGACACCGACGAGGGAGCACGCCACATTGGCGAGGTGGCACTGGTGCCTGCCTCCAGCCCCATCAACCGCAGCGGCAAGCTGTTCTACAACACCCTGTTTGACGAGAACGCCGCCTGCCACATCGCCTTTGGCGACAGCTACCCCGGCACCACCGTGGGCGGCACCGGCCTTTCCAAGGAAGAGCTGGCAGCCCGCGGCATGAACCACTCCTCCCTGCACGAGGACGTGATGATCGGTGCCGAGGACAGCCGCATCACCGGCAAATGCCGCGACGGCCGCACCGTGACCCTCTTCCAAAACGGTGTCTGGGCGCTGTAAGAGATTTTTCAACGAAATCTCTTGCATATTTTGCCGGAGTATGGTATATTCTATTTGTACGATATAACTTTTATGGAACGTGGGCCGCAAGGTCCGCGTTTCTTGTTTGTTTGGAGGTTTTTTATGGCGAAGCAGTCTGGCGGCAACACCGCGCAGAGAGTGGAAGCGCTTGTCCGTCCCACGGTGGAAGGCATGGGTCTGCGCCTGTGGGATGTGGTTTTTGAGAAGGAAGGGCCGGACTGGTATCTTCGCATCCTCATCGACCGGGACGGCACCATGGATACCGACACCTGTGCTGAGGTGTCCCACGCACTGGATCCTATTCTGGACGAAGCGGACCCCATCGACCAGAGCTATTATCTGGAAGTGGGCAGCCCCGGCCTTGGCCGCAAGCTGACCCGCCCGGAGCACTACGAGGTGCTGAAGGGCCAGAAGGTGCGGGCAAAGCTCATCCGCCCCAACGCCGACGGCGTGCGGGAACTGTCCGGCATCCTGACCGGCCGAGAGGGCAGCACCGTGACGCTGGAAACCGAAAACGGCCCTGTGACCTTTGAGGTAAATGCAGTCTCCGGCGTGCAGCTGTGCGACGACGAGGATCTGTTCAACTGAAAATAACCGTCTCTGAGAGAGAAACGAGAACAAAATATATAGGAGGAACCCGAAAAATGACAGCAGAGAATAAGGACTTTTTTGAAGCGCTCTCCATGCTGGAGCATGAGCGCGGCATCACCGCAGAGTACCTGATCGAAAAGATCAAGGCGGCTATTATCATTGCCGTCAAGAAGAACTATGAGGTCGAGGACGACAACGTCATGGTCGAGATCGACCCCAACACCGGCAAGTTCAACGTCGCCCTCATCCAGGACGTCGTGGCCGATGAGGACTGGTACGACGAGCACAGCGAGATCGGCATCACCGAGGCTCAGCACATCCGCAAGAGCTATCAGGTGGGCGACCGCGTCGTGACCCCCCTCAAGACCAAGGACTTTGGCCGCATCGCCGCCCAGACCGCAAAGCACGTCATCCGTCAGGGCATCCGCGAGGCCGAGCGCAGCCAGCAGCTGAGCGAGATCCAGTCCCGCGCCCACGACATCGTGCAGGCTACCGTCACCCGCGTTGACCCCGAGAAGGGCATCGTTGCCCTCGACCTGGGCAAGGGCGGCGAGGCTATCCTGCCCCGCAACGAGCAGGTCCCCGGCGAGGTCTACACCGAGGGCCAGATGCTGCAGGTCTACATCGTGGATGTCGTGGCAAGCGAGCGCGGCCCCCGCGTCATGATCAGCCGCACCCACCCCGGCCTCGTCAAGCGCCTGTTCGAGCTGGAAGTGCCTGAGATCTACGACGGCACCGTCGAGGTCAAGGCCATCAGCCGCGAGGCCGGTGCCCGCACCAAGATGGCCGTCTGGTCCAAGGACCCCAACGTCAACCCCGTTTCTGCCTGCATCGGCCCCCACGGCGACCGTGTGGCCGCTGTCGTCGAGAAGCTGGGCGGCGAGAAGATCGACATCGTGAAGTGGAGCGAGGACATCTCCGAGTTCATCTCCGCAGCTCTCAGCCCCGCAAAGGTGGTCAAGGTCGAGCTGCTGCCCGGCGAGACCCGCTCCTGCCGCGTGACCGTGCCGGACCAGCAGCTGAGCCTTGCCATCGGCAACAAGGGCCAGAACGCCCGTCTGTGCGCCCGCCTGACCGGCTACAATATCGACATCCGCCCCGAGAGCGGCTACTACGGCGAGGAAGAGCCGAAGGCTGCCGAGGCTGAGAAGACCGAAGACACCGCCGCAGAATAAGCGCGGAACACCTGCCGAAGGAGGGAAAACCGGATGGCACAAAAGAAGATCCCTGCCCGCCAGTGCATCGGCTGCCTGACCAGCCGCCCCAAGAAGGAACTGGTGCGTGTGGTGCGCGCACCCAGCGGAGAGATCAGCATCGACCCCGTGGGCAAGAAGCCCGGCCGCGGTGCTTACCTCTGCCCGGATGCCGCCTGCCTTGCAAAGGCAAAAAAGAAGAAGGCGCTGGAGCGCTGCTTTGAGCAGCCGGTCCCCGCCGAGGTATACGATGCACTGGCCCAGCAGCTGGCCAGTGTGGAAGCAGAAAAGGAGGCCGACCGCGATGGCAAAGAAGCATAACGCCCCCGCAAAACCGGCCCTTGAGCCGAATGAGGCCCTGTTCCAGGCCGTGAGCCTCTGCCGCAAGGCGGGCGCTCTGACCATGGGCTTTGACGCGGTGGAAGACGCCGTCGTCAAGGGCAAGGCATGGCTCGTGATGACTGCATCCGACGCCAGCCCCAAGACCGTGCAGCGGCTCAACTACGCTGTGGGCGATATGGTGGACGTCATCCCCATGCCGCTGACACAGGATAAGCTGGCTGACATCAGCCGCAAACCGGTGGCCATTTATGCCGTCACCGACCGCAACCTCGCCAAACTCTGCTTTGACCGGCTGACGGCGTGCGGAGCGATTCAAACTGAGGAGGATATGAGCGAATGATCGTAAAATATAAAGTGAGCGATTTTGCAAAGGACCTGAACATCTCTGCCAAGAAGGTCCTCGACGAGCTGAACGCTATGGGCAGCACCGGCAAGAAGAACAGCTCCACTCTGGAAGAGAACGAGCTGAACTACCTGCTGGAGAAATTCAGCAAGGACAACAGCGAGGCAGACCTGTCTGCCTACCTGAACAGCGCCCGGCAGCCGGCCCCGGAGAAGAAGGCCGAGCAGCCCAGAAAGGCCGAAAAGAAGGCAGAGCCCAAGGCTGAAAAGCCCGCAGCCCAGCCCGCTCAGCCTGCAAAGAAGGCAGAGCCCCAGAACAACCAGAACCAGAAGAACAAGAAGAACGAGCAGCACAAGAAGCGCGAGGAGAAGACCGTTTCTCTGAGCGAACTGGCCCGCGAGACCGGTGCCAAGGCGGCCACCGCCCCGGCACAGTCGGTCTCTGTCCGCCGTGAGGACAGCCAGGTCACCGTCGATACCCGCACGGTGGACGTGAACGTGGACCGCTTCGATGCCCGTTACGATGATCTGGCCTCCACCAAGAACACCGAGAACCGCCGCAAGCCGACCCCGCAGGGCAACAAGCAGAAGTTCACCCAGCGCGGCCAGCGCCAGCGCCAGCAGTTCCAGAAGGGCAAGCGCGAGACCGAGTTCGAGCGTCTGCAGCGCATCCAGCTGGAAAAGGCCCGCAATGCGCAGCTGAAGGTCCTCATCCCCGATGAGATCACCGTCGGTGAGCTGGCTGCCCGCCTGAAGCAGCAGGCCGGCAAGGTCATCGCCAAGTTCATGCAGATGGGCGAGATGCACGCCATCAACGACGTCATCGACTTCGATACCGCCTCCCTGCTGGCTGAGGAGTTCCACGCCAAGGTCGAGCACGAGGTGCATGTGACCATCGAGGAGCGCCTGTTCACGCAGGAAGAGGACGCACAGGAAGACCTCGTCGAGCGTCCGCCGGTCGTCTGCGTCATGGGCCACGTTGACCACGGCAAGACCAGTATCCTGGACGCTATCCGCAAGACCAACGTCACCGCAGGCGAGGCCGGCGGCATCACGCAGGCCATCGGTGCATATCAGGTCAAGGTCAACGACAGCCTCATCACTTTCCTTGATACCCCGGGCCACGAGGCATTCACCTCCATGCGTGCCCGCGGTGCCAACATGACCGATATCGCCGTTCTGGTGGTTGCTGCCGACGACGGCATCATGCCCCAGACCATCGAGTCCATCAACCACGCCAAGGCTGCAAATGTCAAGCTCATCGTGGCAATGAACAAGATGGATAAGCCCACCGCAAACCCCGAGCGCGTGATGGAAGGCCTGACCAAGTACGGCATCATCACCGAGGACTGGGGCGGCGATGTGGCCTGCATCCCGGTGTCTGCCCTGACCGGCATGGGCATCAACGACCTGCTGGAGCGCATCGCGCTGGAAGCCGAGGTCATGGAACTGAAGGCCAACCCCAACCGCCGCGCCAAGGGTGCTGTCGTTGAGGCCCGCCTGGATAAGGGCCAGGGCCCCATCGCCACCATTCTGGTCCAGAACGGCACCCTGCATGCCGGTGACGTCATCATCGCCGGTACCGCCGTGGGCCGTGTGCGTACCATGCGCAGCGACAAGGGCATTCTGCTGAACGACGCCGGCCCCTCCACTCCTGTGGAGATCACCGGTCTGACCGCTGTGCCTGAGGCCGGCGACCTGTTCGAGGCCGTCGAGGACGAGCGTCTGGCCCGTGAGCTGGCCGAGCAGCGCATCGCTGCCGCCAAGGAGAAGCAGTTCTCCTCCTTCCAGAAGGTCACGCTGGATAACCTGTTCAGCCAGATGGCTCAGAACGATATGAAGGAGCTGGCCATCGTCGTTAAGGCTGACGTGCAGGGCTCCGCCGAGGCTGTCAAGCAGAGCCTCGAGAAGATCTCCAACGACGAGGTCCGCGTCCGCGTCATCCACGCCGGCGTCGGCGCCATCAGCAAGTCCGACGTTGACCTGGCCGACGCATCCAACGCCATCATCATCGGCTTCAACGTCCGCCCCGACAACGTGGCGAAGGAAGAGGCCGCTGCCACCAAGGTCGAGATGCGTATGTACCGCGTCATCTATGACGCCATCAACGACGTCACCGACGCTATGAAGGGTATGCTGGCTCCCAAGTTCCGCGAGGTGTCTCTGGGCGAGCTGCAGGTCCGTCAGGTCTACAAGATCTCCAACGTCGGCACCGTCGCAGGCTGCCGTGTCACCAGCGGCAAGATCACCCGCGACAGCAAGGTGCGTGTCGTCCGTGACGGCATCGTCATCACCGAGGACGAGATCGCATCCCTGAAGCGCTTCAAGGACGACGCCAAGGAAGTGGCCGAGGGCTACGAGTGCGGCGTCACGCTGGCAAAGTTTGCGGACGTCAAGGAAGGCGACGTGTACGAGGCCTTCAAGATGGAAGAGTACCGCGACTAAATAAGGAGAAACCGAATGTCTCAGAAAAATATGGGGCGTCTTGCCCAGGATATGAAGCGTGAGCTCATCGCCATCATCGGGCGGCTGAAGGACCCGCGCCTGGAGGGCGGTCTGCTGACCGTCACCCGTCTGGATGTGACGCCCGACCTGGATGTCGCCAAGGTCTATGTGAGTGTGATGGGCCGTGCCGACGGCCCCAAGCCCGCCATCGAGGCGCTGAACCGCGCTTCCGGCCATGTGCGCACTGAAGTGAGCAAGAAGATGCACATCCGCAAAGCTCCGCGCTTCATCTTCGTGGAGGATGACGGCGCAGCCTATGCAGCCCATATCAATGAGCTGCTCCGTGAGCTGAACGTCAACGGCGACAGCGAACAGCCGTCGCAGACCGAGGAATAAACAGCCTGCGGAAAGGATGGATCATGGGATGACAGAACAGTTGAATGTGCAGCAGATGGCCGAAAAGCTCCTGACTGCGGACGACATTTTGATTCTGTGCCACAAAAACCCGGATGGGGATACCGTTGGCTGCGGCAGCGCCCTGTACTACGCGCTCAGTGCGCTGGACAAAACAGCGGCGGTGCTCTGCTCCGACCCCATTCCCAGCCGGTATGCGTTTACCAACCCGCGTCTGTACAAAGGCGAGTTCGAACCCCAACTCGTCGTGGCCGTGGACGTGGCAAGCCTCCAGCTCTTCGGCGAGAACAACGGGATGCCGCAGTTCAGCCGCCACGTCGATCTCTGCATCGACCACCATGCGGGCAACAGCGGCTATGCCGAGTTCACCCTGCTGGACGGCACGGCAGCGGCAGCGGCAGAGCTGCTGTACGAGGTGCTCTGCGCCATGGGCGTAGACCTGACCCCGCACATCGCCAACTGCCTTTATACCGGCCTGTCCACGGACACCGGCTGCTTCCGGTTCTCTTCCACCACGGCCCGTACCCACATCGTGGCGGCCAAACTGATGGAAGCAGGGGCGCGGGTGGAAGAGCTGAACACGCTGCTCTTCGACACCAAGCCCCGCGAGCGGATGGAGGCGGAGCGGATCGCGCGCAACCATCTGGAATATCATCTGGACGGCCGCTGCGCCCTCATCTACCTCACCCGCGATGAGATCGAGCAGAGCGGCGTAGACCCCGCCGACCTCGAAGAACTGACCAGCCTGCCCATCAGCATCGAGGGAGTCAAGGTCGGTCTGACCCTGCGCCA
>OGNN01001042.1_pt1 | contig 12254 bp, 8 predicted proteins | sample 1573461 | NCBI WGS metagenome assembly OGNN01 (sample SAMEA2581998, study PRJEB24529) | metagenome | biome: Human gut stool | place: China | collected 2011
CAGGTAGTTGAAGATGCCGTAGTAGTTGTTGTACATCCACTTCCACACCACGGTAACGGCCACGGAGCCGGTGACCACCGGCAGGTAGAACACGCAGCGGAAGAGGCTGGTGGCCCACTCGGGCAAATCGACGATGGCCGAGCTGACCCACAGCGAGAACGCACAGGTCACAGGCACCGAGACGACCACGATGATGAAGGTGTTGCGCAAAGCGCCGATGAAGATGGGGTCTGCGAACAGCTCTGCGTAGTTGGCAAAACCCACAAAGATGTCGGCACGGTTCATGGTCGAGTCAAAAAAGCTCGTGACAACACAGAGTATCATGGGGTAAATGACGAAGCCGAGAAAAAAGATGAGGCTGGGCAGAAGGAACAGGTAGGAAGCGATGGTCTCCTGCCGAACCAGTGCGCTGCTGCGCTTCGGCTCTTTGATGCTTGCAGTCTTTGCAGCCAAAGAAATCACCAGACCTTTCGTTCTGATCGGGTACTTGTCTTACACAAAATGCCCCTCCCTCGCCGGGATGTTCGAGGGAGGGGCAGTCATTACTTATTTGCCCTCAGGCGGAAAAGCTCAGGCTTCGGCGGCGGCTGCGTTGGCGTTCTGGACAAAGGTTGCAACGGAAGTGGCAACGTCCTCGCCAGTGCCTACACGCTGGAGCATGTTCCACCACTCGGTGCGGGCAGTTGCCCAGCCCGGAGTGATCTGGTAGTAGTCGCCCAGATAGGCCATGAACTTGGTGTACTCGCTCATGATGGCATTGTCGGCGTAGATGTCGCCCACGCTGGCGCGGACCGGGAAGTAGGTGGAAGCCAGGACGCTGTCCTTCACTTGGTCAGGGTCAGCAGCGATGAACTCAATGAAGGTCTTGGCTGCCTTGACCTTGGCCTCATCGCCATTGTCGAAGACGCCAAAGCCCCAGATGCCGCCGCAGAGCTTCGGGTCGCCGCTTGCAGTCGGGAATGCCATGGGCATGATCTCGTCGCCGTCGTTGGTCAGGCCGGCGTCGTTGTTGTCGCTGTTGAGCTGCTGGGCAATGTTCCAGCAGAAAGCCATCTGCAATGTGCCGTTGCGAAACAGAGTGATCTCGTCGCCGCCAGCGATGGAAGCGTCGAAGTTGATACCGTCGGCGTCGTACAGGGTCTGGATGGCCTTGATGTTCTCGGCAGAGTCTGCAGTGTACTTGGTGTGAGCGTCGTCGGTGAAGGTGCCGCCGTACATATTATTGATAATAGCACGGGTACCCTGGTCGCCGCCCTGACCGCCGCAGTAGATGGCTGCCACGTTCTCGTAGCCGCCCTTGTACAGAGCGTCAACGGTGTTCAGGAAGCCTTCGGTGCTCCAGGTGTGCTTATCGGTGTCGAGATACTTGTCAGCGCCCACTTCCTTGACCTTGGTCATGTTGACGGCCATGCAGTGTGCGGTCATGCACAGGGGATACTCGTAGTAGTCACCGGCCTCGTTCTTGCAGGCGGATTCGACCGATGCGTAGATGTCCTTCTTGGCATCGTCGGTCCACAGGTCGTTCAAGGGAGCCATGACGCCCTTCTTGCCCCAGTTGGCAACCAGACGCTCCGGGCCTTCCATGATCAGGTCGGGTGCGCTGCCGCCCTCGATGGCGGTGTTGACCTGATCGTCGCCGTTGGTGTAGTCCAGATACTCGACAGTGACCTTGATATCCGGATACTTTGCGTTGAAGCTGGAGATCAGCTCCTGCACAGTCTCATCCTTGCCCCAGCCGCCGATGGGGTATGTCCACAGCTTGATGCTTGCACCGGCAGCAGTGGTGCTGGAAGCAGCTGCGGAAGAGGCGGTCGAAGACGCTGCGGTGCTGGAAGAAGAGGAACCGCCGCATGCGGCCAGTGCGCCTGCTGCGCTCAGGATGCCGGCAGCCTTCAGGAAGGAGCGACGAGAGATACAGTTTTTCATAACGAAATTCTCCTTGCATATCATATGTTTGCGGCTTATCGTGTCGAGCCGCTGTTGTTGCCTTTATTATAGAAAAATATTTTCATTTTGTCTATCTATGCAATGCACAATTTTGAAAAAACTTTCTTGTGAACAACTACCAAATCAAGCGAAGAGAACGACTCTTTTTCAAAAAACAGGGGACTTTTTGGTGATTGTAGCCATTTTGTAACCATTGCAAAAACACGGATTTTTACATAACCTGAAAAAAGTTTTCGCAGACAAAAGGGGCGTTTTTGTCTGATTTTGAAAAGAATTTTCGGAAATGAGTCATACTTTCCGGCTGAAATTGGACGCTCTGCACAGAAAACGGCGGTGATTTGTGGTGAAAGCCGCTCTTGCCAAGGAGGAAAGATTCTTTTATACTTTCATTAAGAAAGAGTCCCGGCAAAGGCGTCACAGCGGTATGTGCGGCGGAGCAGACGCGGATGCCGGGGAAAAAGTAGGAGAGAAAGCTGACATGTCTACTAATTTCTGGGAGCTGCTGCACCAGCGGCAGGACGAGCTGACCAAATCCGGGCGGATGGTGGCGGATTACCTCATCCACCATGCCGACGAGGCGCAGTATCTTTCGATCTCGTCGCTGGCGCGGGAGTGCAAGGTGGCCGAGGCGACCGTTTTCCGGTTCTGCCGGGCGCTGGGGTTCGAAGGATATCATGAGATGCGCATCGCGCTGGCTCAGGCCAATGCGACCGCTTCGCTCATCAATCAGCAGGAGCCGGAACCGGGTACGACCACCGACAAGCTCTGTGAGCATGCGAGCGCGTTGTTCATCACGGCCATCAATGGCACCCAGAGCGCCCTTTCACCGGATGCGGTGGACAGGGCCGTGGATCTGCTGCGGGCAGCAAGGCAGGTGTTCTGTCTGGGGCAGGGCGGCAGCATGCTGCTGGCCAATGATATCTGTGCCCGCTTTTCCAGCCTGTCCAACAAGTTCCGCACGGCAGGAGACAGCCACTTGCAGCTTCTCTCCGCCAGCCTGATGACGCCGGAGGACGTCGTGCTCTTCGTCTCCTATTCGGGCGCGACCCGCGACATGATGGAGACCCTGCGCACCGCAAAGGCATCCGGCGCAAAGATCGTCCTGCTGACCCACTACGAGGACTCGCCGGGCGCTGCACTGGCGGACGTGGTGCTGCTCTGCGGCGCACAGGAAAGCCCGCTGGATTCCGGCAGCATCCCCATCAAGGTGTCGGTGCTCTACGTGGCCGAGGTACTGCTGCTCCGCTACATGCTGGATGACCCCAAGCAGGCCAACGATGCCCAGGATCGCACGAGCGAGGCCGTGGCCATCAAGCTGCTCTAATAAAAAAGGAGACCCTCTCCGTCAGCCTTGTGCGCTGGGAGAGGGTTCTATTTTTGCGTTTTGAGAATATAGTGTCTCTGAGAACGCCAGATGCGGACAGGAGGAGACCATTTTGGAAAAGCAGGAACGTTTGGAAGCCACGGTCTGCCGTGAGATCGGTGCACGCACCGGCGGCGAGATCCTGATCGGAGTGGTGGGCCCGGTGCGCACCGGCAAGAGCACCCTCATCAAGCAATTCATGGAGCAGCTGGTGCTGCCTGCCATCGAGGAGGACGACGCCCGCCTCCGTGCGCGGGACGAACTGCCCCAGTCGGCGGCGGGGCGCACCATCATGACGACCGAGCCGAAGTTCATCCCGGAGCACGCCGTCCCGCTCCAGCTGGAGGGCGGCGGCGAGTGCCGCATCCGCCTCATCGACTGCGTGGGCTATATGGTGGAGGGGGCCATGGGCCACGAGGAGAACGAAAAGCCCCGCATGGTCAAAAGCCCCTGGTTTGAGGAAGAGATCCCCTTTGACCTTGCCGCCGAGACCGGCACCCGCAAGGTCATCCGGGATCACTCCACCATCGGCATCATCGTCACCACCGACGGCACCATCAGCGAGATCCCGCGGGAGAACTATCTTCCCGCCGAACAGCGGGTCGTGGAGGAGCTGGAAGCGCTGGGCAAGCCCTTTGTCATCCTGCTCAACAGCACCCACCCGGACGCCCCGGAAACGCAGACCCTTGCGGCGCAGATGGAGCAGGCGTATGGGCGCAGTGTGCTGCCTGTGAGCTGCATCGACCTGGACCGCGCCGCCCTGCACGAGATCCTGCGGCGGGTGCTCTACGAGTTCCCGGTGCGGGAGCTGGATTTTGCCATCCCGCGCTGGGTCACCATGCTGGACCGGGGCCACTGGCTCCAAACGGAGATCTACACGGCCGCGCTGGATTTTTCGGAGAAGATCTCCCGCATGAAAGATGTCCCGGCCCAGAACAGCGCCGGAGCCCTTGCCAGCGATTCGGTGGAGCGCTCCACCCTCAGCGGCATGGATCTCTCGGAGGGCATCGTGCGGGTGACCGTTCTGCTCAAGCCGGATGTGTTCTACCGGGTGCTCAGCGAGCAGACCGGCCTTGCCATCGGCGATGAAGCGGGCCTGATGCCCTGCATCATTGAGCTTTCCAGAGCCAGGCGCGAATATGAAAAGATCCGCAGTGCGCTGGAACAGGTGGAGGCCACCGGATACGGCATCGTGATGCCTACCATCGACGAGCTTTCGCTCGAAGAACCGGAGATCATCCGGCAGGGCGGGCGGTACGGTGTCCGTCTGGAAGCCAGTGCCCCCTCCATCCACATGCTCAAGGCCGTGATCCACACCGAGATCAACCCCATCGTGGGCACCGAAAAGCAGAGCGAGGATCTGGTGCAGAGCCTTCTGGGCGACTTTGAGTCCGACCCGGAACGGCTGTGGGAGTCCAACATCTTCGGCAAGAGCCTGCATGAACTGGTCAACGAGGGCTTGCAGAACAAGCTGCTGCACATGCCGCAGGAAGCCCGCGGCCGCCTGCAGGATACGCTGGAAAAAGTCATCAACGATGGATGCAGCGGCCTCATCTGTATTTTGCTGTGAACATTTCACTTCCCGCCAAACTGTGACAAAAATCTTGACATCCAGCCCGGCCCGTGGTATTATACACAAAGATAATATCGTGCGCGGGTGGTTCTGCGCATCAAATCTTTTGAGCTAGAGAGGTTATATATTATGGAACGTATCAAGACGATCGCTACTCGTGACCTGACCAAGAGCGTTGTGACCGGTGGCTGCGGCGAGTGCCAGACTTCCTGCCAGTCCGCTTGCAAGACTTCCTGCGGCGTGGCAAACCAGAAGTGCGAGAACAGCAACAAGTAATTTCTGCAAATCGGATGCCGCCTTTGCCGGGCGGCATTTTTTTATGTAACAATGGAATGGAGACTAAAATGGTACATCAGTATCAATTGAACGGCTATAACATCGTGCTGGACACCTGCAGCGGCTCGGTGCATGTGGTGGACGATGTGGCGTATGACGTCATCGCCCTGTACAAGGAGCGCTCCGCCGATGCGATCGTAGCGGCCATGCTTGAAAAGTACGGCGACCGCCCCGACGTGACCGAGGCCGACCTGCGCCAGTGCCTGGAGGATGTGGCTGCGCTGGAGCAGGCGGGTAAGCTGTGGAGCCCCGATACCTACGCCGACATGGCCTTCGACTTCAAGAACCGCAACACCGTGGTCAAGGCGCTCTGCCTGCATGTGGCCCACACCTGCAACCTGAACTGCTCCTACTGCTTCGCCTCGCAGGGCCGCTATCAGGGCGACCGTGCGCTGATGAGCTTTGAGGTGGGCAAGCGCGCCATGGATTTCCTCATCGAGAACTCCGGCACCCGCCGCAACCTCGAAGTCGATTTCTTCGGCGGTGAGCCGCTGATGAACTTTGAGATGGTGAAGAAGCTGGTGGCCTACTGCCGCGAGCAGGAGAAGATCCACAACAAGAACTTCCGCTTCACCATGACCACCAACGGTATGCTCATCGACGACGATGTCATCGACTTCTGCAACAAGGAGTGCCACAATGTCGTGCTGAGCCTCGATGGCCGCAAGGAAGTCCATGACCGCTTCCGCAAGGACTACGCAGGCCACGGCAGCTATGACGCCATCGTGCCGAAGTTTCAGGAGTTCGTGAAAAAGCGCGGTGACAAGAACTATTACATGCGCGGCACCTACACCCACTACAACACCGACTTCACCAACGACATCTTCCACATGGCGGACCTCGGCTTTACCGAGCTGAGCATGGAGCCGGTGGTCTGCGACCCCAGCGATCCCAGCGCCCTGACCGAGGCGGATCTGCCCATCCTGAAGGAGCAGTACGAGATCCTTGCCAAGGAGATGATCAAGCGCGACCGCGAGGGCAGAGGCTTTACCTTCTACCACTACATGATCGACCTGACCGGCGGCCCCTGCATCTACAAGCGCATTTCGGGCTGCGGCTCCGGCACCGAGTACATGGCCGTGACCCCCTGGGGCGATTTGTACCCCTGCCACCAGTTCGTGGGCGACCCCAAGTACCTGATGGGCGACATCTGGAAGGGCGTCACCAACACCGCCGTGCGGGATGAGTTCAAGCACTGCAACGCCTACGCCCGCCCGGAGTGCAAGGATTGCTGGGCCAAGCTCTACTGCTCCGGCGGCTGTGCGGCCAACGCATACCACGCCACCGGCAGCATCACCGGCGTGTACGAGTACGGCTGTGAGCTGTTCCGCAAGCGGATGGAGTGCGCCATCATGATCCAGGTGGCCAAGAACCAGGAGCTGGCCGCACAGGGCATCGAGGTGCCCATCGAACTTGGCAGCACCTGCAACGCCTGCGCGGACGGCGAAGCCTGCGAATGAGCATGACCACGCCCATCGTGGACTTTGTGCAGAACTACGCAAAGTCCGGGACTTCCCGCCTTCACATGCCCGGCCATAAAGGGCAGGCCCTGCTGGGGTTTGAAGGGCTGGACATCACCGAGATCCGGGGCGCGGATGAGTTGTACGAGGCCGATGGCATCATCGCCCAGAGCGAGTGCAACGCGACCCGGCTCTTCGGCACGGCCCACACTTATTACAGCACCGAGGGCTCGTCCCAGTGCATCCGGGCCATGCTCTGCCTGGCGATGCAGGCGGCCCCCGCCGGGCAGCGCCCGGTGCTGCTGGCGGCCCGCAACGCCCACAAAGCGCTGCTCTATGCCGCCGCGCTGCTGGATCTTGACATCCAGTGGCTCTGGCCCGCGCCGGATGCTGCCGGGGCGCTGTGCAGCTGCCCCGTGACCGAAGCTCAGCTTGCCGCCGCGCTGGACCGGCTGGCCGGACAGGGGAGAACCCCCTTCGGCGTCTACCTCACTAGCCCGGACTACCTCGGCGGGATGCAGGACATCGCGGCCCTTGCAAAGGTCTGCGATGCGCACGGTGTGCCGCTGCTGGTGGACAATGCCCACGGTGCCTACCTGAACTTTCTGGTGGGCGGCAGCCGCCACCCCATTGCACTGGGTGCGGCGATGTGCTGCGATTCCGGGCACAAGACCCTGCCTGTCCTCACCGGCGGCGCCTACCTGCATCTGGGGCCGAAAGCGCCCGTGCAGGAGGAAACGGCAGTCCGCAATGCGCTGGCGCTGTTCGGCTCCACAAGCCCGTCTTATCTGATCCTGCAATCCCTCGACCGGTGCAACCGGTATCTTTCGGAGGGGTATCCGCTGCGGCTCTACTCCTGCTGCGGGCAGCTGACCAGAATGCGCCGGGTGCTGAACGAGCAGGCCGCTGCGGCAGGCTGTCCGTTCCCGCTGGCGGTGGACGCCCCCGCCCGTGAGCCGCTCAAACTCACGCTGGATGCGGCGGCACTGGGCATGACCGGCACCGCGCTGGCCGAGGCTCTGCGGCAGGACCGCATCGAGTGCGAATATGCCGACCCCCGGTATGTGGTGCTGATGTTCACCCCCGAAAACCCGGCGCAGGATTATGAGCGGCTGGCTGCGGCAGTGGCACGGCTCTGCGCGGCTCTGCCGTCGGCCCCGGCTCTGCCGGAACCGGAAGCAGATGTCTTCACGGAACTGGCGGCGGAAGCTGCGCCGGTCTGCACCGTGCGGCAGGCGGTGTTTGCCCCACAGGAGATAGTTCCCGCCGAAACGGCGCTGGGCCGCATCTGCGCGATGCCCACCGTCTCCTGCCCGCCGGCGATCCCCATCGTGGTGAGCGGAGAACGCATCGGCCCGGCAGCACTGAAACTTTTTGCACGATACGGCATCAAAAATGTCGCAGTCCTGAAATAGAGCGGTTTGCGTTTTTATAGCAATTCAACTTTTTAATGCAACAGCAACAACGTTGGATTGCATATCGCAAAGATGCTGTTTTGATTTGCGATATTTTCTGGGATTGCGATAAAAACATGGTGGCACCGGTCTGTAAAGTAAAACTGCTTTGCGGTCTGGTGCCGCTTTTGCATCCCGACGTGCGCCGAAATGCTTGACAGGCACTTCCGCGGATGATACGATTTGGCTATCAAACGGGAGCACGTCAAGACCGAAAGGAGAGAGCTGAATGCTGGAGATCCGGCATCTGACCAAACAGTACGGCGAGAAAACGGCGGTGGAAGACCTCACACTGACCATCCGGCCGGGGGAGATCTTCGGCTTCATCGGGCCGAACGGGGCGGGCAAGACCACCACCCTGAAATGCTGCTGCGGCATCTTGCAGCCGGATCGCGGCGAGGTGCGGGTGAACGGCTGTTCCATGCGGGACGACCCGCTTGCGGCCAAGCGTCAGCTGGCCTATCTGCCGGATGACCCGGCCCTTTATGGCTACATGACCGGCATCCAGTATCTGGATTTCATTGCGGACGTGTTCGGCGTCCGCGAGGCCGCCCGCGCCGAGCGGGTGCGGGTGTACGGCGAGCGCTTTGCGCTGACCGAAGCGCTAGGCCAGCCTATCAGCTCCTACTCCCACGGCATGAAGCAGAAGCTGGCCATTCTGGCGGCACTGCTCCACGCGCCCAAACTCATCCTGATGGATGAGCCGTTCGTGGGGCTGGACCCGCTGGCCTCCCACCAGCTCAAGCAGACCATGCGGGCCTTCTGCGATGCAGGCGGGGCCATCTTCTTTTCCACCCATGTGCTGGAAGTGGCCGAAAAGCTCTGCGACCAGGTGGCCATCCTCCGGCAGGGGCGGCTCGTGCGGGCTGGCTCCATGGCCGAGGTGCGGGGCGATGCTTCGCTGGAATCGGTCTTTCTGGAGCTGGAAGGGGTGCAGGATGGACACTGAGACCAGATGTCTGTTCCGCGCCCTGTTTCGGAAACAGCTGCGGGAGCAGGGGGCCTTCCTCGTCCGGAGCGCCAGCACCGGCAGACACCGCACCAGAGCGGGCCGGCTGGCGTTCGGAGCGCTGTATGGGGGCATCGTGCTGCTGGTGATGGGCAGTTTCTTCTCGCTGGCGTGGCCGCTGGGAGAGCTGCTGCTGCCCGCCGGGCAGGAGGCACTGTACTTTCTGACGATGGAGCTTCTGGCACTGGCCGTTGGTGTATTTGCAGGGGCGTTTTCCAGCTATGGGAGCCTGTTTCAGGCCAGGGACAACGACCTGCTGCTGGCGATGCCCATTCCGCCGTGGATGCTCTTTGCCGTCCGGATGAGCGGGCTGTACGCGATGTGCCTGTTCTATCTGCTGCTGCTCTGGGTCCCGGCAGAAGTGGTGTATGGGCTGTATGGGGCTTCTCCGCTGGGCGGGCTGCTGAGTGCAGTCCCCATGGCGCTGGTGCTGGCCGGGGCAGCGACCCTTCTGGCGGCGCTGCTGGGGTGGGCAGTCGCTCTCTGCACTGCGCGGGCCGCACACAAAACGCTGGTCACGGTCGCAGCAACACTGGGGCTTGCGGTGGTGTATGATCTTGCCTACCAGCGGGGAATGGCTCAGCTTGAACCGATGCTGGGGCAGGCGGCGCTGGGCGGAAGTGACACGGCCCTAACGGGTGCGGGGCGCTTTTTGGGAGGTGCCGCCTGCGGGGAACCGCTTTTGCTGCTGGTGCTGGCCGTTGGCATCGTGCTGCTCTGCGCGGCGCTGGGCAGGGCGCTTTCCGGGCCGTATCTGACCCTGTTGACGACCCGGCGCGGGGCTGTGAAACGGACGCGGGCGCGGCTGGCCCGCCGTTCCTCGCTGCGGCGGACGCTGCTGCGCCGGGAACTGCTCCATCTGGGCAGCAGCGCGTCCTATCTGCTCAACTGCGCCATGGGGTCGCTGGCGCTGCTGCTTCTCAGCGGCGCAATGGGATACAAGGCGGACGTACTGCGGGCGTTGGCGGCGCGGCTGCCCGCGCGGGAGCTGGGCGCGGTGCTGCTGACCTTCACGGTGGTGCTGGTGGCCGGGATGAACCTCCTCACCGTGCCGTCCGTCTCGCTGGAAGGGGAACAGCTGTGGCAGCTGCAAAGTCTGCCGGTGACACCATGGCAGGTGCTGCGGGCGAAATTGGACCTGCATCTGCTGGTCACCCTGCCGCCCGCGCTGCTCTGCCTGGCTTGCGGGCTGGTGCTTCTGCGTACACCGTGGACTTTGGCCCTGCTGGCGGGTCTGCTGGTGGCATTGGATGTTGTTTTCACAGCCGCCGCCGGGCTGATGCTCGGCGTGACGATGCCGCAGTTCCACTGGACGAGCGAGATGGCTGTCATCAAGCAAAACCCCAGCGTTCTGCTGGCACTGCTCCTCAACTGGGCCGCTGGCTTTGTGCTGGGCGTGGGGGTGCTGGTGCTGGCGCAGTTCGTGCCGGCTGAGGCCGCATGGATGGCAGCATTGGGCATCCTTGCCCTGGCCGATGGTGCCGCGCTCCGCTGGCTGAAGACGAAGGGCGCAGAACGATTGCAGAGATTATAAAAGATAAAAAGACCCTCTCCGGGCATTGCAGCAGAGCAAGGACGGAGAGGGTCTTTTTGGCGGATGCGGCTTATTCGATGCCGGTCACTTTGTAGTCCTGGTCTTCAACGGCCTTCTTCAAGGTCTCGTTGGCGACATCGGCGCTCAGGGTGACGACGGCGGTGCCGGTCTCGTGGCTGACCACGGCCTCGTGGACTTCGGGCAGAGCTTCCAGTGCCTTCTTCACGCGGGCCTCGCAGTGGCAGCACATCATGCCTTCAACGTGCAGGGTCTTTTTCATGGAACGTTCCTCCTTGACAGTGGATTCCGAAACGGGTTCGGTCGTATCTTCAGCCTGCGGCTGCGCGGCAGCGGGCAGGGCGGAAGTCTTGATCTTGTGGTCGTGTTTGGTGCTGTGCAGGTCGAACAGGTTCAGGCGCAGCGCGTTGCTGACGACACAGAAGCTGGACAGGCTCATCGCGGCGGCACCGAACATGGGGTTCAGCGTCAGGCCGAAGGGGATGAACACACCGGCGGCCAGCGGGATGCCGATGATGTTGTAGATGAAGGCCCAGAACAGATTCTCGTGGATGTTGCGCAGGGTGGCGCGGCTCAGGCGGATGGCGGCGGGCACATCGGAGAGCCGGGAGTTCATCAGCACCACGTCCGCCGCATCAATGGCGACGTCCGTTCCGGCACCGATGGCGATGCCGGTGTCGGCGCGGGTCAGGGCCGGGGCATCGTTGATGCCGTCGCCGACCATGGCGACCTTGCCGGAGGCTTGCAGCTTGCGGATGACGGCCTCCTTGCCGTCGGGCAGGACGCCAGCGATGACCTCATCCACGCCTGCCTGACGGCCGATGGCGTCGGCGGTGCGCTGGTTGTCGCCGGTGAGCATCACGACCCGGATGCCCATGTTCTGCAATTCACGGATGGCGCGGGGGCTGTCCTCCTTGATGGTGTCGGCCACGGCCACTACGCCCAGCAGACGGCCCGCGCCGCCGAAGTAGAGCGGCGTTTTGCCCTCGCTTGCCAGCGCGGCGGCTTTTGCCTTCAGGCTGGCGGGCACAGCGGCCTTTGTCGCAAGGAAGGACGCATGGCCTGCGTAAATTTCTTTGCCGTCCAGCGTTGCAGTCAGGCCGTTGCCGGGCAGGGCTGCAAAGTCGGAGACTTCCGGGGCTTCGATGGCGTTGGCCTCGGTGTAAGCGAGGATGGCCTTGGCCAGCGGATGCTCGCTCCTGCGCTCCAGCGCGGCGGCAAGGGTCAGCAGCTCGTTCTCGGAAACGCCCTCGGCGGGCAGGATGTCGGTGACTTTGGGCTCGCCGCTGGTGATGGTGCCGGTCTTATCCAGTGCCACGATCTGGGTGCGGCCTGCGGCTTCCAGCGAAGCGGCCGTCTTGAACAGGATGCCGTTCTTGGCCCCCAGACCGTTGCCGACCATGATGGCCACCGGTGTGGCCAGACCCAGCGCACAGGGGCAGCTGATGACCAGCACCGAGATGCCGCGGGCCAGCGCATAGCCGAACTCCCGGCCCAGCAGCAGCCAGACGATGGTGGTGACCACGGCGATGGAGATGACCGCCGGGACGAAGAAGCCCG
>OGNN01001047.1_pt1 | contig 12229 bp, 9 predicted proteins | sample 1573461 | NCBI WGS metagenome assembly OGNN01 (sample SAMEA2581998, study PRJEB24529) | metagenome | biome: Human gut stool | place: China | collected 2011
CGATGGCTGTGTCACGGTCGCAATAGCAGAACACGCGCACAACGCCCGGACGGCCCTTCAGCACAAAGTCGGCGCAGCGCCCCACGATGACGCACGGCTCCTTGTCGGCCAGCTGCTGCACTATCTTGCTCTCGGCAAGGAAGAGCACGTCGTCGTCCGACAGTCCCCTGCCCGCCTGCGTGCCGTAGCCCTGCGACAGTATGCACTTCAGCCAGAACGACGGTATGGTCTGCTCGTTGCGCCTTATGTAGTCTTCGTTGATGCCGCTGCTCTTTGCCGCCATCTTTATAAATTCGCGGTCGTAGAGCCTTACGCCGAGTCTCGACGCCAGCATCTCGCCCAGCATGTGGCCGCCGCTGCCAAACTCGCGGGCTATGGTAACCACCACGTCGGCATGCGCTGCGGCTGCCTTGCCTTCGGTCTGCTTAGAGTAGCCCAGCACGCCGTTGAGCACACGGCAGAACGGTGTGAGGAAGTGAACTATCGGCCCCACGAGCAGCGCCGCAGCCACCGTGCCCTCGCGCACGCCGTGTATGCCGCCTATGAAGAGCATCGAGAACACGCAGGCAAGGATGACGTTGCCCACGTCGAAGCCCAGTTTAACGTAGCCGAAGTCGCCGCCTATGCGCCTTGCCAGCACCCTGACGAAGAACTCGCCCGCCACCATTGCCACGTCGGCCTTAACCTCGAGCGTTATGCCGCACGCCAGAATGACGCATCCGGCGAGCATGCTGAGCAGCTGCATGGGATAGGCCTCGGGCTGAAGCCACGACAGCGACGACATGGATATGTCGATAAACGTGCCGAAACAGAGCGTAACGGGTATCTGTATGAGATACATGCGGAGGTCGGCGCGCAGCTGTGAGCGGCTCATCATGAGCGGCTCTGTGGCCACGAAAAGAAGGTTTACGATGATGGTCCACTGGCCCATGGTAAGGGGCGTGAACATACTAAGCACGTAGTTGACGCTCGTTATGGGCGACGTGCCCAGCAGAGCCTTTGTGATGAAGGCAATGCCGTAGGCGTTGATAAACACCGAAATGATAAAAAGGATGTAACGCCTTGTTAGAAATATTGTCTTTTTCTGCATAATATTTTGGCTTGAAAACAAATCTGTTCTAATGGAGAATGGAGAATTGAGAATGGATAATTATGATTTGACTTGAGGGGTATTGGGATGCCGGATGTTGAGCGTGATGCCGGTGTGTCGGGTGTTCTGTGGCCGGTGTATTTTGTCCGCTTTAACCAATTGTATTATGTCTTCTGCCGGCATATTTTGTCTTTTACGGATGTAGTGTTGTCCCCTGCAACTATTCTGTTCTCCTTTCTGATTATGCTATCCTTTCTTTTGTCTTTATTCTCCACGGAGAAATGTTCTCCTTTGTATTGTATTCTGATTTAAATCACGGCGCAGAACTTATTATCAGTGTGCGTATATGTTGATGACTTACGACATTCATTCATGCCGACAGTCATAGACTTAAAATGTCTGATGGGCTGCCATGCGGCGCCTTGTCTTTAACCCAAATCGGCTATTATGATTCGGTATGAAAGCCTTAATGCACAAAAGTGATAAAACCATGTGCGGTATGATGACCTGTTGTGGGTTGGTTTTCTGCCGCCACTACAGCTCGCGCCGCGCCACGGCGGCAGCCCTGCCCTGCCCTATTTGCCTGTAACTATGCGCTTTATGTCGTTCAGTTTGTTGAGCGCCTCCACGGGCGTCAGGTTGTTGATGTCGAGCCCCAGTATCTCGTCGCGCACCTGGCACAGCACTGGGTCGTCGAGCTGGAAGAAGCTGAGCTGCATGCCCTGCCGGCTCATGTTTATCTTCTCTGCCGACGGCTTGCCCACTCCGCCCACCTGGGCGTTGTCGGCCTCAAGCTCCTTCAGTATGGTCTCTGCCCTCTTCACGATGCTCTTTGGCATGCCGGCTATCTGCGCCACGTGTATACCGAACGAGTGCTCAGAGCCGCCCGGCTCGAGCTTTCTCAGGAAGATAACCTTGCCGCCCGACTCTCTTACACTTACGTTGAAGTTCTTTATGCGGGCAAAGTTTTTCTCCATCTCGTTGAGCTCATGATAGTGAGTGGCAAAGAGCGTGCGCGCCTGAGCCTTGGGATGCTCGTGGAGATACTCCACAATGGCCCACGCTATGCTTATTCCGTCGTATGTGGACGTGCCTCGGCCGAGCTCGTCGAAGAGCACCAGCGAGCGCGGAGTAACGTTGTTGAGGATGTTGGCGGCCTCGGTCATCTCCACCATGAAGGTCGACTCGCCCAGCGATATGTTGTCCGACGCTCCCACACGTGTGAATATCTTGTCAACCAGACCTATCCTCGCGCTCTCTGCCGGCACGAAGCATCCTATCTGGGCCAGCAGCACTATCAGTGCCGTCTGACGCAGCAGAGCCGACTTTCCGGCCATGTTCGGACCTGTGATTATTATTATCTGCTGCTTCTTGTCGTCGAGATATATGTCGTTGGGCACGTAGCTCTCGCCCACGGGCAGCTGCGTCTCTATCACCGGGTGGCGTCCCTGATGTATGTCGAGCACAATGTTGTCGGCATCAATGGCAGGTCGGATGTAGCCGTGCTCGGCGGCAGTCTTGGCGAAAGACAGCAGACAGTCGATACGGGCTATGAGCGAGGCGTCGGTCTGTATGGCGGGGATATACTCCTGCATCGACAGCACCAGCTCGGAGAACAGCTTGCTCTCGAGCTGCAATATCTTGTCTTCGGCGCCCAGAATCTTCTCCTCATATTCCTTCAGCTCCTGCGTTATGTATCGCTCGGCGTTGGCAAGCGTCTGCTTTCTCACCCACTCCTCCGGTACCTTGTCCTTGTAGATGTTGCGCACTTCAAGGTAATAGCCGAACACGTTGTTGTAGCCTATCTTCAGCGACGATATGCCCGTAAGCTCGGTTTCGCGCTCCTGTATCTTCAGCAGATAGTCTTTGCCGCTGTAGGCTATGTTGCGCAGTTCGTCGAGCTCGCTGCTTACGCCGTTCTTTATCACGCCGCCCTTGCTCACAAGCTGCGGCGAATCTTCGTTCACCTCGCGCTCAATGCGGTCGCGCAGGCCCTCGCACAGCGCCATCTGGTCGCCTATGCGGCGCAGCACGTCGTTGTCTGCCTCGAGACATGCACGCCTTACGGGCACCAGGGCCTGCAGGGCTGTCTTGAGCTGCACCACCTCGCGCGGCGACACACGGCCCACAGCAACCTTTGATATGATGCGCTCAAGATCACCAATGCGGTGGAGCTGACTGTCGAGAAGGTCTTTAAATTCGGGATGGCGGAAGAAATATTCAACCACGTCGAGCCTGTCTTCTATCACGCGGGCATCTCTCAGGGGGAACACCACCCAGCGCTTCAGCATGCGGGCGCCCATGGGCGACACGGTGCGGTCTATCACGTCGAGCAGCGACGAGCCGTCGTCCTGCATGGGGTGCAGCAGCTCGAGCGAGCGTATGGTGAACTTGTCGAGCCTTACGTAGCGCTCTTCCTCAATGCGCGAGAGCGACGTTATGTGGCCAATGTGCGTGTGCTGCGTCATCTCGAGATACTGAAGTATGGCTCCGCTCGCCACCACTCCACTCCTGAGATGCTCCACGCCGAAGCCCTTGAGCGACTTTACGTCGAAGTGGCTCAGCAGCTTCTGGTTGGCCGACTGCTCGGTGAAAACCCAGTCGTCGAGCTCGAAGGTGAAGAACTTGTTGCCGAACCAGCGCTCAAACTCTGCCCTGCGGCCGCGCTCAAAGAGCACTTCCTTAGGCGAGAAGTTTACGAGCAGCTTCTCTACATAGTCGTAGGAGCCTTCGCCCGTGAGGAATTCGCCGGTAGATATGTCGAGAAACGCCACTCCGCACGCCGTCTTGCCGAAGTTGACGGCTGCCAGGAAGTTGTTTTCCTTGTAGTTAAGCACGTTGTCGGTCATGGCCACTCCGGGCGTAACCAGTTCGGTTATGCCTCGCTTAACGAGCTTCTTGGTGAGCTTGGGGTCCTCCAGCTGATCGCAGATGGCCACTCTCCTGCCCGCCCTTACGAGCTTGGGCAGATATGTGTCGAGCGCATGATGCGGAAATCCGGCCATCTCCGTAGGGTCTTTCGAGCCTCCGTTGTTGCGCCTGGTGAGCGTTATGCCCAGTATCTTGCTGGCGTCTACGGCGTCCTGAAGGTATGTCTCATAAAAGTCTCCGCAACGAAACAGCAGCAGCGCGTCGGGGTGCTTTGCCTTCAGCGACATAAACTGCTTCATCATCGGGGTTAGTTCGTTGTCTTTCTTTGCCATGATCTGTTGTGGATAGCCTGCCTGTTCTGGTCTGTAAGTCAGGCACTATGGGTTATTTTCAAGCTGCAAACTTACTAATTTTTTTCCAATTTCTGACTGACAGAAAAGGAAAAACAGCTGAAAACTGAGAATTGAAAGACAATTAAGCGGCTGTTCTTAATCTCTTCCAATTCCCAGTTTTCAAATCCCAATTTTCTATTTCTTATAAGTTTGTTGTCATCTTTTTCCGCTGAAGCCCTTTGTCGGAGTGGTTTTCTGCGTCGTTGTCGATGGCTTAGCCGACGTGGTGCGAGTGGGGCGCGAACCGCTGAACGAGCCTGAAGGCTTTACAGTTGTGCTGCCCGATGTGCCCGTACCTCTCGACGGACGGCTCGTAGCGGGCTTGCCGGCTGAGGTTGTAGGCTTCTTGTTGGTAGTGGGACGGCCGTGCGACGCGGTGCCCGTAGAAGGCTTGGGAGCCGTAACCGTGTGGCCCTGATTAGTCGGTTTAGAGGGCTTCGGGGTTGTTGTCACGCTGTGGCCCGAGTGGTTTGTAGTGCCCGTCCTTACCGGCGTCAGCTTGTGAGCGCTGCTGTATGTGCGGCCCTTATACCAGCTCTTGCCGCCGTTGCTGCGCCAGCTATGGCCTCCGCGGTAGGTGGTGTAGACGCTTGGGCGGCTGTAATAATAGTAAGAGCGGTCGGTGTAGCGCGTGTAGATGCTGTATCTGAAGCCCGAGCTCCAGTAGACCGGACGGTAGAAATATATCCTTGACATATACAGGTTATACTGTGCCGCGGTGAGCACATAGCTCAGGTCGAGGTTGCGGCGCGTCCAGCACGTAGAGTAAAGGTCGTCCTGATAGTTGAGCGCCATGAGATAGTCGAGGTTTATTTCATACACGGCGTCATACTGGCTCTCATAAAGTCCCAGTTCGTATGCCATCTTGTCTGTCAGGAACAGGGCCTCCTCACGGGCCTGCGTATATGTCATTGCCTGCAACGTAACCGTAGTTATCATCATTATGATGAAGGATGTAAGTAATCGTTTCATAACCGTCAATTTTTAAAATGTTAGACAATCAGCAGTATCAAACAAATGTTCTGAGAGCAAAGATAGTGAAATTTGGGCTAAAGTGCAAGCAGTTTACCCTACAACAGCATCGGATTTTCCCTACAATTGAGCGGGATTTGCCCCCGCACACGGCACTGACGGGCACGACTGCCGTGCCTGAAGGGCAGGGCAGAGGGGGCAGGAAATAAAACTTTTTTTAATGTTTTTATATCGCATTGCGAACATATATTGCACAAAAGCGGCATAATTTTGCCCCCGGAACAGGACCTTAGCCCGACAAGGAGAGATTGTTTCATGAGATAACACGGGCCCGGCGCCGCCACGCAAGCTACCGCGGGGCAGGGCAGAGGGCACATATACAACAGACCTTTAAAACTGATTTTAGAAATGATTGTAAGTATTAACCTGAACGAAGAGAGACAGAAGGACTTTGCCGACATGCTGAGCAAGGAACAGCGCGACAGCGCAAGGCGCATAATGGCGCAGCAACTGGGCCAGCTGCTGACACGCAACCCGGCCGAAAACCTTTACTGGACGGAGAGCAAGACCGACCTGATGGAGCTGGTCTACGACGTCTACATGGCCGAAAGCCCCGTTGACAGGCTGGGCCGCCCCTACAGCTTCAGCGAGATGGCGCGCAGGGCATGCACCGTGCTGCACGTGCCCATGCCGAAGAATCCCTACGCCATGGTGTATAACGCAAGGGAGAGGAAGGGCGTGAAGCAGAAGTCGTTCTTCAGCCGCTACTGCTGGCTGATGTACTGCAGGCACTCGCGCAACCCGCTCTACGCCATGATAAGATGCATGCGCTGAACAGACAACGCAACGGCAAGGTAACCATGAAAAACATTAACAGACCATAAAACACAAGACAATGGACAAGAACACACAGACAAGACTATCGGAACACTTCACGCTGGAGGAGATGTGCCGCTCGGGCGCGGCAGTAAGACACCGCATAGACAACACGCCCGACAGAGAACAGACCGAACGCCTCAGGCAGCTCTGCCTGAACGTGCTGGAGCCGCTGCGCAGGCGATTCGGCGTGATACGCATAACAAGCGGATTCCGCTCCGAGCGGCTCAACGCCATAGTGGGCGGGGCTAACACCTCGCAGCACATGAGGGGCGAGGCTGCCGACATACACATATCGGGCATGGAGACGGGGCGCAAGATGTATGCCTACATAACCGCCAACCTCGACTTCGACCAGCTGCTATTTGAGCACTCCATGAGCAACGGGGCATGCTGGCTGCACGTCTCCTACAAAGCCGGCAAGGGCCAAAACCGCCGCCAGGCCATACCTTTCTACAAGGCGGCATAAGGCCACGCAACACGCTGACACCCAGCACATTGCAAAAGGCAGCCTTTCGTGCTGCAAAAAGTTATCTTTCACCCTGCAAAAGACCGTCTTTCACGCTCCGAAAGGCGGCCTTTCTGTTATGCACGGCATAGCGTATATTTATAAAAGATTTGGTGGATACCGACACTTCGCGCAGAAAAAATTTGGTGGATACCGACATTTCGTACTGAAAAAATTTGGTGGATACCGACATTTTGCACTGAAAAAATTTGGTGGAAGGCAGAATTATAGCTATTTTTGTATAAAATACAAAACAAGATGGAAGACAACAAAAAGTATTTTAAGAGAAAGATATACGACACCATGCTCAAATGGAAAACCGAGCGCAACGGCGACACAGCGCTGATGATACAGGGCGCACGCCGAATAGGTAAATCGACTGTTGCCGAGGAGTTTGCCAAAAGAGAGTATAAGTCGTACATACTTATCGACTTCTCAAAAGTGTCAAAAGAAGTCAGTGATCTGTTCAACGATGTGTCAGACCTTAACTATCTGTTCATCCGTCTTCAATTCATCTACCACGAACAGCTGCATGAAAGGGAGTCGGTGATAATCTTCGACGAGGTGCAGTTGCAGCCTAAGGCACGCCAAGCAATAAAGCACCTGGTGAAAGACCACCGCTACGACTACATCGAGACGGGCTCACTGATATCTGTACGCTCAAGGAGCCGTGATATCCTCGTGCCGAGCGAGGAGACAAAGATAGACATGTTTCCGATGGACTACGAGGAGTTCAGATGGGCGCTGGGCGACAGTACTACCATTCCTTTGCTGCGCACAGTCTTCGAAAAGAAGATGCCGCTGGGCGACGCCGCACACCGAAAACTGATGCGCGACTTCCGCCTGTACATGCTCGTGGGAGGCATGCCGCAAGCCGTGGAAGCATATATAAAGACTAACGACTTTAAGGCGGTAGACCATGCGAAGCGCGACATAATAGCCTTGTACGAGGAAGATTTCATCAAGATAGACCAATCGGGCAGAGCCAAGGCTATGTATGACGCCATACCGGCGCAGCTAAGCCGAAACGCCATGAGATACCAGGTGGGCAAGAACGGCCAGACCGAGCATGTGAAACGTATAACCAATATTCTGAAAGAAATGGAAGACTCTATGACTGTCAACATTGCTTATCATGCCGACGACCCCAATGCCGGACTGGCACTGACACGTAATGAGGAGTATTTCAAAATGTACACATCAGACACAGGACTCTTCGTAACCCTTGCCTTCAAAGACGGAGACATCACTGAAAACGTAATTTATGACAAACTGCTGAGCGACAAACTAAGCACAAACCTTGGGTATGTGTATGAAAACGTGATAGCCCAAATGCTCAGGGCTACGGGTAAAAATCTGTTTTATCACACCATACCTTTTGCCGAAGGGAAGAAGTATTATGAGATAGATTTTGTCATTCCAGACAAACACAAGATTTCGCCAATAGAGGTGAAGTCGTCAGGATACAAAACGCACAAGTCGCTCGACGAGTTCTGCGCGAAATACTCTGACCGCATAATGAACAAATATCTTATTTACACCAAGGATTATCGCCGGGAAAACGGCATCAACTATCTGCCTGTATACATGACCATGTTATTATAATCAACATAGGCATACGAGGCAAATATATGCCGCAAAACGAACATGGCAAACACGGGAAACAGAAAGGAAAAACACCGTAAATGCCATGAACGTAATGCGGCCGGATAGGTATGAAACTAAAACGTCATGTTCATGCTCACGCCAACGCTGCGGCCGTCGTAGTAGGGCAGGGCGGCAAGAGCCGTGGAGCGGCGGCAGGACGACTTGCGGAACAGCAGGGGATAAAGCCTGTAGGCCAGTTTGGTGCTGACGATGCCTATGCACGCACCCGCCACAACGTCGTTTATCCAGTGGCGGTCGTTATATATGCGCAGATAAGCCGTAGTGGCTGCCACGGCATAGCCCGACCAGGCTATCAGGGGCGACACCGACTTGTATTCTTCATAAAGAAACTGCGCGCCCATGAAGGCCGTGGCGGTGTGTCCCGACGGAAAAGAGTTGCGCGTGCTTACGTCGGGGCGTCGCTCGCTTATGGCCAGCTTCATGGTGTTGACGATGATGCCCATCGTGGCATACGACATGGCAAGCATGATGGTGCGGTCCTTGAACGAGTGGCGGCCGCGCACGCCGGCAAGGTTGAGTCCGTAGACAGCCACCACGGGCGAATACTGCACATAGTCGTCAGCATGCATCTTGCGCCTGTCCTTCGGCACGAGGGCGTATCTCACGGCACGCTTCTGCCTGACCATCCATCCGTTCTCGATATACAGCGCCGACACGCCAACGAGGGCGGCAGGCACCACTATGTCGACAGCCCTGAGCCTGTGGCCGTCGTCGAAGGTGCAACGCCGCTGCACATCGCAGCTAAGGCTGTCGGCAGCACTGACGCCTGAAGCAGCACAGAGCAGCAGCATAATGAGGATGATCCTGAAGTTGAACGTTTCTTTACTTTTCATCATTTCGTTAATTTTCCGGTGTGTCAAGCAATGTCATGGCCGATGGCATAAACCGGCAAAGATATCACACGGAAATGCTGAAAACCACCTATCGGGAAACTGTTTTTTTAATGTATTTTTCAATATACGCATATCCCGAAAACTTATTTTAACCAAACAGCAAGCATCAACACAGGCTGTAGCGCAAAGCACGGCCTACGACGGCAGTCAGCCAAGACACGAACAGCCCGGCGAGCCGAAAGCATCATAAGCACGGCAAAAAGCCATGCGGGCGTAAGCACCTGACTGTCAGCACAAAACGAGACATCGGAACTGATCATGAAAACATACTAACAGCAGTTGAGCATACAGTCTATCGTGGTAAAACTTGACATCGCTGATCAGAAAGTGTATCTTTGCAAACGTGAACGACATGAAGCCGCAGGCACCTCTAAGGACTGCATGGACAGCCGGCAACCATCAGCCGCCGAAGCGGCGCCGGGCAGCATGAAAGACACAACTGACACAAAGAAGCTTCTGAATGCAGAGAGAAACACACACAGATTATTAACCATTAAAAAAGAAAGGAAAAAAAGATTATGGCAGTTTTTTATAAGTTGTATCAGGAAAACAGAGAAGGTTCGGCAAACAAGGGCAAGTGGTATGCACGCGCCGTGCACACGGGCACAGTTACAATAGACGACCTGGCAGACGAGATGCAGGCCAACTGTACGGTGAAGAGGGCCGACATCGTGGCCGTACTGAGCGAGCTGGTGGAGACGATGCAGAAGCATCTGCAGATGTCGCACCGCGTGAAGCTCGACCGCCTCGGCACATTCAAGATCGGCATGCACACCAGTCCGGCCGACACCGTGAAGGACTTTACGGCAAGCGGCAACGTCAAGTCGGTGCACGTGCTGTTTCAGCCCGAGACCAAGATTGACAAGAACAAGACCCGCACCCGCGCGCTGCTTACGGGCTGCAAGGTGCAGGAGCTGCCCAAGAACGCTGTCAGCGACGCCCTCGACGACGTGGAAGCCGTGTAGCAGCAGGGCATGAATGAATGCAGGCGATGAACGTAACACAAATAAATTAAACCCAAAACGGTCATTAGGATTCGGTCGGGACTTAGCTTTATATTGAGCGGATTTTCGTTATATTTTTAGCAGGCAAAGCGGGCTATGTCAAGAAAAATCTGACAAAAAGACGACAATAGAAACAAAAAGACAGGCTGAAAGCATCAATGCACAAAATTGATAAAGTAATATGCGGTCTGATGACTGATTTGGGTTAAAAAACTTACAAAAACAAAACAGACAATGGGAACAAAGGACAAGAACAACATTTCGATAATTCTGAAGGTGATAGTGGCAGTGGCAACAGCCATCCTGGGCGTGTTCGGAGTGAACGCGGCAATCTGAAAAGGATGCAGTTAATCAAAATCAACCAACCGGTCCGGCAGGCATTTCAGTCTGCCGGATTTTATGTTTATTCAATATATATACATAAATAGGTGCATTTTTTTGATAAAAATCACATAATGTAAAAATAAATTGCTATATTTGGCAAATGAACCGTCGTATATAACACATAAACCTTGAAGCCTATGGGAAAATCATAAACGCCTTAAACTAAGAAACCAAAATCATTACACAATATTAACCTGTTAAACTTATCGCTTATGAAAAAACTGATATTTATGCTCATGGCAGTAATCTGTTTCACGGCATGCTCAAACGACTACAACGACCAGAAACAGCCTATTAATCCGCAACAGACCAGAGCCGTGGAGCTGAACGATACCACCCTGACATTTGAACTGAATGCAGACACTGCAACTGTAAACATAGGCAGCAGCGAAGGCTGGTGGATAGAAGAAATTACGACAGAGGAAGACACACTGAAACCTACTGCCGAGGAGAAGCAGCTGATGGCTGGAGGCGGAGCGTATGAAGCGCGATGCCAGTGGGTCAGCATGAAACGCAACGGCAGCAGCATCGAAGTGGCCGTAGACGATAACGTATATAAAGAACGCACATTCAAGATTGTCCTTGCCACAACCGACAGCACGGCCACCATCACGGGCGTGCAGGAAGAAATGATTACAGGCTGGTGGGACGACATTATAGGCCTGTCGACCAAGACCGTAACGCTCAACGGGGCAGGGGACCCTGCTACTGTAACTACCGAAGGAAAACACTGGTGGATAACATCAATAGAGGTTGACGGAGAGACGCTGTATAATTCCTACTACGACAACACAGAGAACAGAAACATGTATCAGACGGGCAAGTTCAACAAAAAGTGCGACTGGCTCAACGTAAGCGTGGACGACTGGACGCTGAACATATCGGCAGACATGAACTACGGAGCAGGCAGAACCTTCAAGATTTATGTTCAGGCAGGCGACTACCACGACTGCATAGAAGGCACGCAGGAAGAACTGATGACGGGAGGAGCCTCAGACAAAATCGGCTTGTCGACCAAAGAAGTTACACTCGACTATACGGGCAGCGAAGTGAAGATTGACACTGAAGGAAAACACTGGTGGATAACAAGCATTGAAGTTGAAGGCGAAACGCTCTACAACTTCGGCTACGACAGAACCGAAAACAGAAATATGTATAACACGGGCAAGTTCAACCAAAAGTGCGACTGGCTCAACGTAAGAGTGGACGACTGGACTCTGTACATATCAGCAGACGATAACTTCAGAAAAGAAAGGACATTCAAAATAACGCTCGAATTAGGCAACTACTTCGACCATATCAGCGGAACGCAGAAAATAAAAGACAAGTAACACCTGTATAGCGCCATTGTATGGCTGCTATACAGGCGGCATACGCAACACATAAACACATCCTAAAAAGAAGCCGGCGGCACGCGCCCATGCCCACACAAGCGGAGCGCGCATGCCGCCGGTATGAGTTTTCAGCGATAAACAACATTGCCGTTAAACCAAAATCAGTCATCATTATTAGGCTATAAGCATCAATGTGCCTGTAGAATTAAACCATATGACTGATAACCTGTTAGGGGT
>OGNN01001075.1_pt1 | contig 11867 bp, 12 predicted proteins | sample 1573461 | NCBI WGS metagenome assembly OGNN01 (sample SAMEA2581998, study PRJEB24529) | metagenome | biome: Human gut stool | place: China | collected 2011
CATCGGAAACTTAACGGCGGAGGCCTGGACGCTTTTTCAGAATCGGATGAGGAAAGAATGAGTAAAATCATTATATTTGCATATGTATCATCAACAGCTGTAGATATGGATTATGATATAAAGGATAAAATGGAGTGGACGATTATTTTCATCAGGGAGTTCGGACGTAAATACGGACTTTCGATGAAGCAGGCATTCAATTACCTGAGTCGTTTCAAAGGGATTGATTTTATCGATCGCCATTATGATTATGTGCATACTCAGTCGTTTGCTTCGATGGTGGACGATATAGCTGAGTATTGTCACCGTCACGGAGGGGCGCTGGTATGAGGCTGTATCATGGGACGAATAAGGAGTTTCTGGAAATTGATTTGCTGAAGTCTAAACCTAATAAGGATTTTGGGAGAGGTTTTTATCTTTCAGCAGATTACAATCAGGCTTTAAATATGGCGCATGTGAAAATGGAACAGCTGGAATCCGGAAGCCCTGTTGTGTTGGAATATGAAATAAGCGAAGATGCATGGGACAGTTTGCGCGTATTAAGGTTTGAAAATTACTCTGAAGAATGGGCTGAATTTATACTTTTAAACCGTAATAATCCGTCTGATCAGCCTGTTCATGATTATGATGTGGTAATAGGACCTATTGCTGACGATAGAGTGGGAGTACAGTTATGGAAGTATGAAAATCATTCAATTGATTTGCCTACACTTGTCCGTAATTTGCAATATATGAAAGGAGTAACAATACAATATTTTTTCGGTACGGAACGTGCTATAAAATACTTGAAGCGAATATGAATGAGAAAAAGGAAATGATGGCAGATATGGTAAAGAACCTTGCACTGTTACTGATGGAGAAGAACAGGAAATTAACAATGGAACAGGCGCTTTCATTTGTTTTTAACTCGGATACGTATCAGAAAGTAATGAATGAGGAGGCTGCATTTTATTATCAGAGTCCTAAGTATGTTTTTGCTTTTTTGGAAGAAGAACTGTTAACAGGAAAGGTCGGATAAGGATTTTATTTTAACTGACACGGGGTGTATGCTGCATCGGAAACTTAACGGCGGAGGCCTGGACGCTTTTTCAGAATCGGATGAGGAAAAAATAGATTGAAAGAAACTTTCTGAGGATGATTGACTGTTAAAAGCAAGAAGTCCCAGTCGTAATGACTGAGACTTCTCTAATTCCTTTTTATAGTGCAGATGCGACGACTAAGCTCGCACGGGCACTTTCGTATTGCAAAGGTAAGCATTATTTTTTATTCCGCCAAACAGTAGGGCTGTTCAACATTCGAGTTTAGAAGTCTGTGCCACAACTTTTTTAGCTTCATCTGCGCTTTGATTTTATCTGCCGGCAATATGCTGTGCCGTACAAAGACATAGCCAGGTATTCACACCCCGTTTTTTTGTGTGTATGCTGCATCGGAAACTTAACCGTTTTGAAACAGGATTGCCACATGCGCGTTTCTGTTTTGAAATACGCTGCCTTTAATTTTGCGCAATGAAAATTAAGGATTTTTGATTGCTTGAAAAACGCTGGTTGTCATGTAGATAGCTGGTAATGAAAAGGTAAGGAACAGGTTGGGAAAATTTACAATTTAAAAATAAAATGAAAAAATTTGCAGCGTATTTACTTTGCTTTTTGCTGATTGCTGTCTTGCCGCTGATGGCGTGCAGCAACGATGGAATGACGGAAGCTGTGGCAGGCAGCTTTGATGTACAGTTTGAATGCCCTTCGCTGATAGAAGTGGCCAAGGGAGGGGAATATACGTTCCAGGTGACCGGGAGTAACAAGCCGGCGGAATCGGATGTGATTATTCTGGAATCGACAGGGGGAATCTCGTATACGTGTGTGCTGGTGAGTGTTTCGGAAAACAGTTTTACCATAAAGCTTGCCGACGGATGCGAAAGCGGTACGTACCGGGTGTTCGTCAAGCGTGGTGACCGCAAGAAACAGATTGGTACTACCTATATTAATATTGTAGAGGGAATTGATTTCACGCCGGATGCCGGAACGACGGTGTACGGGGTGGTATCGACAGCCGACGGTCCGGTGCAGGGTGTTGTGGTATCGGACGGTGTAGAGGTGAGCGTGACCGACGAACGGGGTATCTACCAGCTTCAATCGGAAAAGAAATGGGGGTATGTGTTTATCTCCGTTCCTTCGGGGTATGAAGTTCCTGCCGAGGGAGTCTTGCCTCAGTTCTACCAGATGATGAAGGGGGATGGCACTGCGCATACAGGCTGCACGCATCGAAGACAAGGGTGTGGTAGAGGTGATCTATTTCTCGGAAGACTTTGAGTGGCTGTTGCCCTGGGCAGAGAACAGCGGCGCCGGACAGACAGTGGAAAACGACGGATCGGGTACTGCTCCGCAGATTTACAGTGCGAAGAACGACGAGGGACAGACGGCTGCCGAAGCGTTGCTGGCTCACGGATACGGACTGGAAGAAAGTCGCGGTGCTTCTATCTACCTGCAGAAATGTTACCTGAAGTTCGGTAAGGCAGACTATCAGGCAGGACTGACACTGCCGGCTGTAGACGGCATACCGTCAGGCGAGAAGGTAATGCTTTCGTTCGACTGGGCGCCGATGGTGGGCGGTACGAGAAAGTTCGACCCGGTACAGTTGATCATCACCGTGACCAACGGCAGCGAGACAGTCGGACTGGATCCGATAGGACATAACTTTGTGAATGAGGTAGACAAACTGGAATGGCTGCATGCCGATGTGGTGCTGGAGGGTGTTTCCATCACGAAAGATACACGCATCACCATCAAGTCGGATGCATGGGGTGAAACTGCCGCTACTTCGGGCAGCAGTGTCTATCGCCGCTGGTTTATCGACAATATCAAACTGAGCCGCGCCAACTGACAGGTGCGGTAGCAGAGAGGTGCCACAGGCTGTACAGCATTTACGCAGACGGTTTTCTACCGGCAGGCGTCGAGCTGTACGGCCTGTGGTTTTTTTATTTTTATCGTAACAATGCAATCCTGTAGGCGGACGGTGACGGACACTGCCCGGAACTGGCTATGTATCTTTGTGATACAGAAAAGAGATTGAAAGCTTTCAACAGGTATTCGTTTTAATCATTTAAAAAGTAAAAAGATTATGGAAAGAGCAGTGACTTATTCGGTAGTAGCAAGAAAGAAACCTAATGATCTGGAAGGTAGTGCCAAATATTATGCCCTGGCACAGGCACGCGGCGAGATGGGAATCCGTGAAATGGCGGACCGTATTCAGCAGATGTGTACGGTGACACGTGCCGATACGATGGCGGTGCTGATTTCGCTGGGTACGGTGATGCGTGACGGTCTGTGTGCCGGAGAAATCGTGCGTCTGGGCGACCTGGGTTCGTTTCAGATCGGTCTGAACGGTGAGGGTAGTGTCACGGAGGAAGAATATCACACCGGACTGATAAAGAAGGCGCATATCAACTTCCGTCCGGGAGCCGATTTGTCGGACATTCTGAATTCGCTGAGCTACGAACGTGTGCCGGTAAAGCCTAAAAAAGAGGAGTAAGACTCCGGAAGGGAGATGCGGACAGATGTGAAATATAAAAAACAAGGAGGAATGTATGACTGGAAAGGTAAAATGGATTCTGATCAGGATAATCAAGTGTCTGTATTGCATACTGACCGGAAAGAAAGGAGGGTGTAATGAGAAAGATTGACATGATTGTCATTCATTGTTCGGCAACGAGAGCGGATGTTCCGCTCTCGCCCCGCCAGCTGGAGGAAATGCACCGGCAGCGCGGGTTCGACGGATGCGGGTATCATTATTATGTAAGGCGCGACGGAGAAATATGTACGATGCGTCCGGTAGACCGTCCCGGAGCGCACGCCAAAGGATATAACCAGCACAGTATCGGTGTGTGTTACGAAGGAGGACTGGACGAGCAGGGACGTCCTGCTGATACACGTACGGAACTTCAGAAGCGTTCGCTCAGGGTGCTGGTGAGAGTGCTTGCCATGGACTTCCAGACACGCCGGATAGTAGGACATCGCGACCTGAGTCCGGACCTGGACGGTGACGGTGTGATAGAACCGGAAGAGTGGACAAAGGTGTGTCCCTGCTTTGATGTTGGGACGGAATTATAAGAAAATTTATGTACAGTGTTGTGATGATATGTTTTTGTGTTAAAAAGCTATCAAAATGTAATATGTAAAATAAATATGTGTGTTATTAAATTTTAACACTTATATAAATCTTTGGTTTATAGTAATTTGTATTAAGGGACTCTTTTAAGGAGTCCCTTATTTTTTGAATATTTGTTATTGTTTGTTTTTATATGGTTTTATCCATAGATTCTCGAAGGGGGTATAAAAATGTTCAAAGTGTTAGCAAGATATTGGTGTTTATGGTAAAAAATAAAGCTAAAACTGTATATTTGATAATTTATAGAATATGCAAGAATATTTATGTATTTTGCTTTAATTTTTTGTTTTTTAATGAAATGATATGTATATTTGCGTCCGTTATTAAAATTTTATTAGAATATGGAAAAGCGAATTACACTTTTTTGTGCCTTTTTGTTAATAGGCATAAGTCTGGCGATAGCTCAGGCTGTACAAGTGACAGGTGTCGTGGTGTCTGCGGAGGATGACATGCCTGTCGTGGGAGCTTCTATTTTGGTTAAGGGAACTTCTAATGGTACAATTACGGATATCGACGGAAAGTTTATACTGAAAGTTAACAAGGGGGATAAACTTGAAATCAGCTATATCGGTATGAAATCGCAGACAGTAGCTGCCAAAAATAATATGAAGGTGGTACTGGAATCGGATACAGAGGTACTGGATGAAGTCGTAGTTACCGGTATGCAGCGTATGGACAAGCGATTATTTACAGGTGCGTCAACAAAAATATCTGCCGAAGACTCTAAACTTGACGGTGTGCCGGAAATCAGCCGTGCCCTGGAAGGACGTGCAGCCGGTGTATCGGTTCAGAACGTATCAGGTACTTTCGGTACAGCTCCGAAAATCCGTGTACGTGGTGCCACATCTATCTACGGTAGCTCTAAACCGTTGTGGGTAGTAGATGGTGTCATCATGGAGGATGTAACGGAAGTAGGTGCTGACGATTTGTCTTCGGGTGATGCCGTTACACTGATCAGTTCGGCTATCTCTGGTTTGAATGCTGACGATATCGAAAGCTTCCAGATTCTGAAGGATGGTTCGGCTACTTCTATCTATGGTGCTCGTGCCATGGCGGGTGTGATTGTCGTTACTACCAAGAAAGGTAAGGCAGGTTCTAACAAGATCAGCTATACAGGTGAATTCACCATGCGTATGAAACCGAACTACCGTAACTTCAACATCATGAATTCTCAGGAACAGATGGACGTATACAAGACACTGGAAAGCAACGGTTACCTGACATTTGCCGATGTATACCGTGCTTCTAACAGTGGTGTATATGGTAAGATGTATCATTTGATCAACAGTTACGACGCAAAAAACACAAGATTTGGCATGCCAAACACTCCGGAAGCAAGAAATGCTTATCTGCGTGAGGCTGAATACAGAAATACAGACTGGTTTGATGTTTTGTTTAACAACAGCATTTCGCAGAACCATGCAATCAGTATGACAAGTGGTACTGAAAAGGCTTCGTACTATACTTCACTGAGTGTGATGAACGACCCGGGATGGACCAAACAGAGCAAGGTACAGCGTTACACTGCCAACCTGAACGCACTGTATAATATTTCGAAGAAAGTTTCACTGAACCTGATCGGTAACGCTTCTTACCGTAAACAGCGTGCGCCGGGTTCGTTGAGCTCAAATCTGGACCCTGTAAGTGGTGAAGTAAAACGTGACTTCGATATCAACCCGTATTCTTACGCGCTGAATACTTCACGTGCACTCGACCCGAATGAATACTACGTACGTAACTATGCGCCGTTCAATATCTTGCATGAACTGGACAATAACTATATGGACCTGGATGTAGTAGATATGAAATTCCAGGGTGAGTTTAAATACAAACCTATCAATAAGGTAGAACTGAGTGTGCTGGGCGCTTACAAGTATTCTACTACTACTCAGGCTCACAAGATTACTGACTATTCTAACCAGGCATGGGCTTACCGTGCAATGGATGATGCTACTATCCGTGACGCTAACCCGTGGTTGTATACTGACCCGGATGTATCGAACGCGTTGCCGGTATCGGTTCTTCCGGTGGGAGGTTTCTACCGTGAAACTAAATATGGCATGAACAGCTACGACTTCCGTGCTACTGCCAGCTACAATGACGTATTTAATGAAAACCATATCTTCAACTTCTTCGGTGGTATGGAGTTGAACGCTACCGACCGTACACAGACTTGGTTCCAGGGTGTAGGTTTGCAGTATGATATGGGTATGCTTCCTTCTTACGACTATCTGTACTTCAAACAGGGTAATGAGGAAAATGCTGCTTACTACGGTGTGTCTACAACCCGCTCTCGTGACGTGGCTTTCTTCAGTACAGCTACTTATTCATGGAAAGGTAAATATACAATAAACGGTACAGTCCGTTATGAAGGTTCTAACAAGCTGGGTAAGAGCCGTTCGGCACGCTGGCTTCCTACATGGAACGTTTCGGGTGCATGGAACGTACACGAAGAAAGCTGGTTTGAAAACCTGAGACCGGCCTTGTCTAACCTGACTCTGAAGGCTTCTTACTCACTGACTGCCGACCGTGGTCCGGCTGAGGTTTCTAACTCACGCGTAATCGTCAACAGTTATAACTCTTACCGCCCGTTTGCCAGTGTAAGTGAATCCGGACTTCAGATTACAGAACTGGAAAACAGTGAGCTGACTTACGAAAAGAAACATGAGTTGAATATCGGTGCTGAAATCGGTTTCCTGGATAACCGCATCAATCTGGCTATGGACTGGTACAAGCGTAACAACTACGACTTGATCGGTATCATCAATACAATGGGTGTAGGCGGACAGATTTCAAAATATGCCAATGTTGCCAGCATGAAGTCACACGGTGTGGAATTTACATTGTCTACAAGAAACATTGTAACACGCGACTTCAAATGGAATACCGACTTTATCTTCTCTAACGCGAAGAACGAAGTTACAGAACTGGATGCTAACTCACGTGTTATCGACCTGATTGCAGGTACAGGTTTTGCTCTGGAAGGTTATCCGGTACGTTCACTGTTCTCTATGGACTTCCAGGGACTGAACGAACAAGGTCTTCCGACATTCATCAATGAAAAAGGTGAAGTGACTGTAAGTGACATCAACTTCCAGGAACGTAACGTTAAAGATCATCTGGTTTACGAAGGTCCGACCGATCCGACTATTACCGGTAGTTTCGGTAACGTATTTACCTACAAGAACTTTAAGTTGAATGTATTTATCACTTACTCATTCGGAAATGTAATCCGTCTGGATCCGGTATTCAGCAATGAATATACTGACTTGGATGCAACACCGAAAGAGTTTGTAAACCGCTGGACTAAGCCGGGTGACGAAAATATTACCAACATACCGGTTATCGCCGATACACGTATGAACCGTCAGGATTCTCAGTTGAGCCGCGCATACAATGCATACAACTACTCTACAGAACGTATCGCCAAAGGTGACTTCATCCGTATGAAGGAAATTTCACTGAACTATGATTTCCCGAAATCACTGGCAAACCGTATGAAACTGAGCAACCTGTCACTGAAACTTCAGGCAACCAACCTGTTCCTGATTTATGCCGACAAGAAGCTGAACGGTCAGGATCCGGAATTCTTCAACACCGGTGGTGTGGCTGCTCCTGTTCCTAAGCAGTTTACTTTGACTTTGAGATTGGGTATTTAATTTGATTTAAAAGAGAAAATTATGATGAAAAATATAAAAACATACAGTGCTGCTTTATTGATGGCGTGGGCTTTCGCTTCGTGTAGCGATTTCCTTGATACAGTGCCTGATAATCGTGCAGAAATAGATACGGAATCGAAGGTTACTAGTCTGTTGGTTTCAGCTTATCCTAGCTATTATCCGATAATGATGTTTGAAAAAGCTTCGGACAATACGGCTGATAACGGTGAAATGTATGCTTTTGAGTACCAGCAGGAGCAGGATGCCTATTTGTGGAATGATATCAAGACAGATACGGATCAGGACTCTCCGCAGGGAATGTGGAACGGACTTTATATGGCGATTGCTTCGGCAAACCATGCACTGCAGGCTATCGAACAGATGGGAAATCCGGCTTCGCTGAACGCTCAGAAAGGTGAAGCGCTGTTGTGCCGTGCATATGCACATTTTGTCTTGGCTAATATCTTCTGTGAAGCTTACGATCCGGCTACCGCTTCAACCAAATTGGGTATTCCTTATGCTACGAAACCGGAAACAGAAGTAGCTCCTGAATATACCAGAGGTACGCTGGAAGAAACTTATCAGCATATTGAGGCTGATTTGCTGGAAGGACTTCCACTGATTAATGATAACTTGTATTCGGTTCCTAAATACCACTTCAACAAAAAGGCTGCCAATGCTTTTGCCGCACGTTTCTACCTGTTCTATGTAAAAGAAGATAAATCGAACTATGAAAAGGTGCTGGAATATGGTAAGGAAGTTTTGGGTACAAATCCGGCAAGATCACTTCGCCAGTTGCAGGCTGATCTGGGTTCTCTTACCGAACTGGATGAAAGAGGTGATGCGTATATCTCTGCATCGGTAGATGCTAACTTGCTGATAACTCCGATCAACAGTTCATGGCCTTACATTTACGGTCCTTACAACATGGCAAAACGTTATGGTATGAACCGTACGGTGACTGAAACAGAAACTTTGTGGGCAGGCGCTCCATGGAACAACCCGTTGTTTTATGCCAGCCTGAACGGTATGGAACAGAAGTTGTGTTTCTTTAAGTATCGCATGTATTTTGAGTATACAGATAAGGTAAACGGTATCGGTTATCGTCACGCTGTAATCGTTCCGTTCAGTACCAATGAAACATTGCTTTGCTGCATCGAGGCTAATATTCTGAAGGCTCAGCCTGACTATGCTACTGCTGTAGAATATATGAACGAATGGCTGGATGCATCGAAGGGTGACGGAAGATACGGATATCCGGAAACACTGACAGAAGATAAAATTGTAGACTTCTATGAAGGTGTGGGATATACACCGATACCTGTAACCGATGAAACCAAGCGTACAGTGAAGAAACACCTGAATCCTTGCTTCTCGTTTGTAAACAAGAAACAGGAAAACATGATCCACTGTGTGTTGCAGATGCGCCGTATTGAAACTATTCACGACGGTTCACGCTGGATGGATATTAAACGTTATGGTATAGAAATTACTCATAACCGTGACGGTATGGACCCGATCGTATTGACAAAAGACGATCCGCGTCGCGCATTCCAGTTGCCACAAGATGTTATAGAAGCTGGTCTGGAGGCTAATCCTCGATAAATGAACTTTAAAATGATAGTTGTTATGAAAAAGATAAAATACTTATTTTTGATATTGGTAGCCATGTGTACTGCTACCTCATGCAGCGAAGACGATTTGTCTCCTGATAGCATTTTTGATACGACGGCTCCTCAGCGCAATGAGTTTGATAACTGGATTCTTACGAACTATACAACTCCATATAATATCGATTTGAAATATCGTTTTGAAGATATCGAATCGGATATGGACTATAACGTGATACCGGCCGATTACAACAAGTCGATTGCTTTGGCGCAGATGGTGAAATACCTGTGGCTGGAAGTGTATGCCAAACTGGCTGCTCCGGAGTTTCTTCCTACTTACTGTCCGAAAATCATGCACTTTGTAGGTTCACCGGAATATAACGCAGCCAGCGGTTCCATTGTATTGGGTACTGCGGAAGGCGGTATGAAGATTACGTTGTTCAACGTAAACGGACTGGATGTCGAAAATCCGAATATAGATGTGTTGAATGAATGGTACTTCAAGACCATGCACCATGAGTTTGCTCATATCCTGCATCAGACAAAGAATTATTCTACCGATTTCAACGATATTACTCCGGGTAAGTATTCGGGTGAAGGTTGGGTGAATCTGAAGGATGCGGATGTCCGTAAGGAAGGATTTGTTACAGCCTATGGTTCCAGCAAACCGGATGAAGACTTTGTAGAAACCATTGCAAACTACGTGGTAAAATCGGACGCTGAATGGCAGAACATCATGAGCCAGGCCGGAACAGTAGGTGGCGCATTGATTCAGGAAAAACTGGATATGGTTACCGAATATCTGAGTGACTCATGGGGAATTGATATTCAGGCTTTGCATGAAGAAGTGCAGGAACGCCAGTCGCATATACTGGAAATGGATTGGACAACATTAAAATGATAAAAACGGAATGAGTATGAAAAAGTTATTATATATTTTTACTCTGATCAGTTCGTTCTTGCTGGCGGGCTGTACTTCAGAAACGGAAAACTTGTTCGGTGAATCGGCTTCGAACCGTGTGGAGGAAGCAATGGAAAACGCCCAGAAAATTTTGATTGAGGCACCGAACGGATGGTTGATGAAATATTATCCTTCTTCTCAGCAGAGTTTTGGCGGATACAACGTGCTGATGTCGTTTACTGCAGAAGGTGAAGTTACGGTCAGTGCTGATATCACTGATCCCAGTGCTAAATCGACAAGTCTCTACCGTTTGAAAGAACAGGCTGGTCCTACACTGACTGTAGATACTTATAATGAAATTTTCCACTTCTTCTCTGATCCGGCTTCGGGTGTAGGTACTACCGGACTGGGTATGGAAGGTGACTATGAATTTACTATTCAGTCGGCCACTCCGGAACAGGTAGTGATGAGAGGTAAAAAGACTGGTAATACCATTACCATGACTCCGATGCCGGAAAATGAAACTTGGGAGGCATATCTCACTGATATCGAGGAAGCTGAGCAAAAAGTAAATTATGTACTTTTCTCTTATGCTGCTGATGGTGAGAAATATGACGTAACAAAATCATATCGAACACTGGCTATCTCGCATGAAGTTGACGGTGAGAATGTAACAGAGGTCTTTTCATACATTCAGACCAAGGAAGGTATGGAATTCTACAGCCCGATTACATTGGGTGGAATGGAAGTATCGAAATTGGTTTACGATAGTGCTTCTGGTACTTGGAAGTCTGAAGATGGAAAAGCTGTATTGAGCGGTGAAACTACTCCTCCGGCATTGTTATTTGCCAACGGTGGTCCGTGGTTTGTTACTTACGACGGTATGAGTTCATACGGACAGCAGACTGTAGCTTCAACATTGCAAGGTATGGCTGCTTCTTATCCAGGTCTGACGCTGGATTATCTGGCTATCGCTCCTACTTATGAAGTTGTGGATATGGTATTCGGTGGCAGAGAAGGTCTTTTGCAGCTTGTGACTTCAGCAAGTGGTGATGATAAAGTAAGTCTGACTTTGACTGGAGCTGGAGATGAAATTGGTGTAGAATTTGCAAATGCTGGAATCCTTGACGCTATTTTTCTGTTTGCAAAATTCTCTCCAGTCACATTCACTGTAGAACCTGATGATCCAATTAATCCGACTAAGATGACACTGACTCAGGTAGGTAATACGAAGAATGTAATCGTTGTAACCAATCAGGAAACTCCGTTTGGTTATCATGAATAATAATAATTTTCTCTATTAATTTCTCTCTTAAAGAATGATTGGAAGGCTATTCCTAGTGATAGGGGTAGCCCTCACTTTTTTATTGCTGGACGGGTGTGAAGGCAAGTGGCTGTATACATTTTGCGCTAGACACTTTGAGCTGTCTCAAAATGGAACTGCGAAAGTAAAAATCTTATAGATTACCTATTGGCGGAATTAAATTATAAAAGATTTATGTTTAAAAAGTTGTGCATATTGTTGATATTTAGTAA
>OGNN01001097.1_pt1 | contig 11578 bp, 10 predicted proteins | sample 1573461 | NCBI WGS metagenome assembly OGNN01 (sample SAMEA2581998, study PRJEB24529) | metagenome | biome: Human gut stool | place: China | collected 2011
CCTTGATGGTGGTCATGGGGGTGCGCAGCTCGTGGGCGATGTTGCCCATGAACTGTCCCCGGGAGTTATCGTTGGACTGGATGTTCTCTGCCATCTGGTTGAAGGTGCGGGCAAGGTCTGCCACCTCGCCATCGCCCTCCACGCCCTCCACGCGGACAGAGAGGTCGCCGCCGCCAAAGCGCTGGGCGGCATCGGTGACCTTTTGCAGCGGGTCGGTGAGCTGACGCATCAGCAGGCGGGTCAGCACGCTGGCGCACAGCAGCATCACGCAGGCAGACATGAGGAAGTTGGACCAGAACTGCTGTTTAAAGTCGGTGAGCTGCGCACCGGAGGAGCACAAAAACAGCCAGCCGCTGAACAGGCTCTGGTCGTCGATGGTCTCCACCGCCGCGATATAGCTTTTTTCGGTCAGTGCACCGCCCAAGTCGCTGAAAGCGTGGTAGTGCCGGGCGTCCGGGTCAGCCACTGCGTTGGCGCGCTGGCAGATATCCAGCGGCACGGTGGTGGTGGTAAGCTTGTCCGGGTCGGAGGCGATGAGCACATTGCCCTGTCGGTCGGTGAAAAACAGATAAGCCTCGGCGCTCTCGCCGATGATCTCCAGTTTGGTGTTCAACGCGTCCAGCTCTGCACCCTGCGGCATGGTCTCGCTGTTTACCAGATACTCCGCAGTGCGCTTGGCAACGTTTACCACCTGATCCAGCGTTTCATAGCGGTCCTTCGCAAAATAATTCTTGAACAGCACCCACTCCGAGCAGCCCATCAGCACGATGCCCAGCACCATCAGGGTGGACACCATGGAGAAAAAGGCCGTGGAGATACTTTTACGCATTACTGACGCACCTCGAACTTATAGCCCACGCCCCAGACGGTTTTCAGCTCCCACTTATCGGAAGCACCGGCCAGCTTTTCGCGCAGGCGCTTGACGTGGACATCAATGGTGCGGCTGTCGCCGTAGTACTCAAAGCCCCACACCTCGTCCAGCAGCTGGTCGCGGGTGTACACGCGGTTGGGGTGGGATGCCAGACAGTTGAGCAGCTCCAGCTCCTTGGGGGGAGCTTCCACCACCTTGCCCTTGACCCGCAGCTCGTAGCTGTTCATATCCAGCCGCAGGTTATCGAACTCGATGACACCCTCGGTGCTCTCGGCGGCTGCGGAGGTAGTCTGGCAGCGGCGCAGCACCGCCTTGATGCGCGCCACCACCTCTTTTGCGTCAAAGGGCTTTACCATGTAATCGTCTGCGCCCAGCTCCAAGCCCAGTACCTTGTCGAAGGTCTCGCCCTTGGCGGTAAGCATCATCACCGGGGTGTTGCCCGCCTTGCGGATGCGGCGGCAGACCTCAAGACCGTCCATGCGGGGCATCATCACGTCCAGCAGCACCATGTCCGGCTTGACCGCGTTGAACTTTTCCAGCCCTTCTTCACCATCGTTTGCCACCGTGACCTGATAGCCCTCCTTGGTCAGGTACAGCCGCAGCAGCTCGCAGATGTTGGCGTCGTCATCCACCACAAGGATCTTTTCGTTTGCCATAAGTGTTTCCTCCCCTTTTATGCAGGTTTTTGCTGTATCTTCAGCCCTTCCGGGCGTTTTGACAGTCTCTTACCCTTCTATTATACGGAACAGTTATGACAAAATAAAGAAGGAAGTGTAGTTTTTTTCTCATTTCTGCCTAGGGTACGCCTTACGCAGCCGCGCTATCGGCAAGAAACGTTTGCCGCAGGCTCTTCAAAATTTGATTTCTTGCCGATAAGCCATCCCGGATTATTTCAGGATTCCTTCTTCAAGATAGCCCTGCCCCCTTGCGCTGGCGGGGTTCATCGCGTATAATGATAGATGTATCGTTATGCCAAAAAACGTGTAAGGAGCGTATTTTATATGAAGTTAGGTATCGGAGTTTGCACTGCCTGCAATGTATCCTGATACCACTTCATATATCCTTATATTCATCGTTGCTGTGTCATTTGCACTTCTATGTAAATTTGTACATCTTACTGCATCTTCATGGCAAAAGGGTGAGTAAAGGGTGAGTGCATTCTCCGCTTTAATCCCACACAACCAGAAAAAATTATGGCCGCTCATGGATCAAGAGAATCTTTCTCCTTCCATAGGCGGCCATTCTTTTTTGTTCATGTGGCTTATATATTAGGCTTCTTCCTCGTTGATTCAATCCATCAGGTATGCATATCGGCGCATCTGTTCCCGAAGAAGGCACTCTACACGCATAATGACTTCCTCCGCATAGCCCTCTTTCAACATTTTAAGTTCTTCCTGTACCACTTTCATCCCAAAGTGGAAGTGAATTTGAATACCATACAGTTCTTCCGCAGCATCCACCTGCTGCTCAAAGCTCAAATGGAAAGGCTTTGCTTCCACCTGCCTCATGCACTCTTCCAAGGGCCGTTCTAACGAAAAATCAAAGCTGGTATCAGCCAATAGAGAAAGCCCCTGATCAAAAATCGGACTGAGTTCATAACAGTCTTTTTCGGTATCATACAGTACCGCAATGTTGTTCGTATGACGATCTTCGTTCAAAAAGAATGCATCCAATTCCACCATCGCAGTCAGATATTCTCCAAAATTGTGCAGTCCTGTGTATTTTTCAACTTGTTCCACAGTATATCGAATTCTGTCCGGCACTTCTGGAAATTCTACCAAGCTCAGCGCCAAACTCCTGCCTGTATTCTGACGATAAAGTTTTTCCAGCGGAATCAACTTCTGGTTTTCTTTCAGAAAATTATTGCTGCGGCATCCCAGCAGTTTCTGCCCTTTATAAGCGATCTCTACCGGATGATATTCTACAAAGGGATATTTCAGTTCCGTCTTGTGCAGCAATCTGGAAACCAGAACTTCAGACAGTCCCTCATATCCCATGTGGTCAGCTTTATACCACTGATCGCCCAGTTTCCATTTTAGCTGATTTCCTTTTGATGTGTGTCCCTCGGTTTCCTGCACTGGAATCTTATTCAGGTCAATGCTTTCCATAATTCACCTTGTTACGATGCCTTTCTATGGATCACTTCAATCCACTGTTGATCTTCTGCCATCTTTCCCTTAGTCTTTTCAATAATCATAAGCGGATCATAGAAAGGTACTCCCACATCACTCAGCACCCATTTCAGATGCGCCCGTGTCTCAGGAAAGCAGCGGTCTTTCAAAAACCACTGAAAATCTTCCCATGTTGGGTTTTCAACCACGCCAAACGCTCTGAGTGGAATTTTGTCCGTATAATTTTTAATTTTGATCTTTTCGTGCTTGAAATCCACATCAATTGTCGTACACAGATCATTCCGGTTCATATAATTGAGGCGCAGCATGGTGTTCGGGTCATTACTGAAGTTCTGCGCACGTTCCAGCTGCTTGTAAATCGTCTGTCGACTGATGCCGTACTTTTTCGCCAACTCCGTTGCTCCCATTCCCTGCTGATGCAGAGCCAGCATCTCTGCCAACTGCTGCGGAGTCAGGCTGTTTTTGCGTCCTGCGCCGCGTTCATTATGTGGTTTTTCACTTTCTATAAGCTGTACTTTCTGCGCAATCGCCCGCAGCTGCTCTAAATCCACCGTACCGAAAATATCAAAAATCTGTGTCTTGAAGTCCTCTTTCACAGTCTCACTTCCCCTCATTTTCATTATAATCATTCTCTTTCATGATGTCAATATTTTAATTTATACACATTATTTACATCGGCAAGATTTTAATTTTTACGCATTTGTTTATTTGATTTCTTGCCGATAAAATGATACAATCATCTTACAGGAGGTGTTCCGATGAACTATCAATCTGTCGCTGATACGGCAAAATCATGGAATGTTTCAGAGCGCACTGTCCGCAACTACTGTGCTACCGGCAAGATTCCGGGGGCAGTCCTTATCGGCAAGACATGGAACATTCCGCAGGATGCAGAGCGTCCAGAGCGCGTCAACAAAAAGCAACCGGCACCTCGTACCCTGCTCAATATTTTGCAAGATGAAATGGCCGGGCACGTGAAAGGTGGAATCTACCACAAAATTCAGATCGACCTTACCTATAACTCAAACCACATTGAAGGCAGCCGTCTGACCCATGACCAAACACGGTATATCTACGAAACCAACACCATTGGCATGGAGAATGGTGTTGTCAATGTGGATGATGTAGTCGAAACAGCCAATCACTTCAAATGCATTGATATAGTTATCCGGGATGCCAAGAAGCCCATCACCGAAGCTCTGATCAAAAAGCTGCACTTCACGCTAAAAAGCGGCACCAGCGATTCTCGCAAGGACCGGTTTGCTGTCGGTGAATACAAAAAACTTCCGAACGAAGTCGGTGGCAGAAGCACCACTGCGCCAGAACTGGTTGCCCCGCAAATGAAAGAACTTTTATCTGCGTACAATCAAAATCCTGCCAAGTCGCTGGAAGACCTGCTGGAATTCCACTATGCCTTTGAATCCATCCATCCGTTTCAGGATGGAAATGGCCGTGTCGGGCGGCTTCTGCTCTTCAAGGAGTGCCTGCGGAACAGCATCGTGCCGTTCATTATTACGGATGACCTCAAAATGTTCTACTATCGGGGGCTGCACGAGTGGAAAACCGAATGCGGGTATCTGCTGGACACCTGCCTGACCGCGCAGGATCAGTTTAAGGCCGTCATGGATTACTTCAGAATCCCTTATTGACCGTTTTATTTTACTACGAGACCGCCGGTGCCTGGGACACCGTTTCTCTCATCCGCCCGATAGAGGAGTTTTATAACAGCCACTTTGAAGAGCCCGAGTTCAGCACCCTTGCCATCAGCAGATAAGAGGCTGTTTTTGTAAGCAGTGCACACCGTTGGCCGTGCGTCTTTGCAATCTGCACAATTTTCCTGTAAAGATTTGTGCGTTCACACAAACTTCATAATCGCTGCTTGCACTCTCGTGATTTGTGTGTTATGATTTTGTGCAGTGAAAGAGAATATTGACGTACACACGGTGTGTTACTGGTAATACAGGCAAGATCCGGTGAGAATGAACGCAGCAGAAGGCATAGTGGGCTTTCTGGAACTGTGTCTCATTTTCATTGGGTCTTTTTTTGTTGTGTACGGCAGCATGGTTCTCTTTTCCGCGCGCGGTCCGTTTGTTTCACACTGGTAAAAGGAGAAAAACATGGATTACAACAAGGTAGCCAAAGACATTCTGGACAATGTCGGCGGCAAAGCCAACGTGAAGCAGGTCACTCACTGCTTCACCCGCCTGCGCTTCGTGCTCCGCGATGAGAGCAAAGCCAAAAAGGAGGTCGTTGAGCATTTGGAGGGTGTCATCTCGGTCGTTGTGGCCGGTGGCCAGTTCCAAGTGGTCTGCGGCGCAAAAGTCACCAAGATCTACGATGCTGTCGTGGCTCAGTTGGGCGGGCAGGCTGCATCCTCTGCCGAAGAGGAAGCCGTCCCCGCGCAGAAGCAGAGCATGGGCAACCTCATCCTGCAGAAGCTGACCGAGATCTTTACTCCGCTGGTGCCCGCCATTGCAGCTTCCGGCCTGATCAAGGGTCTTCTGGCCGCCTTTGCCAAGATGCCCGGCTTTGACACCGCCAACAGCACCTACATCATCCTGAACACCGCCAGCAACGTCATCTTCTACTTTATTCCCATCTTCCTTGCTTACACTGCCGCCAAGGCTCTGAAGTGCAGCACCGTCGTGTCCATGATGCTGGGTGCCTTCCTGTGCCACCCCACCATCGATGCCATGATGCAGGACACCGCCACCCGCTCCACCATCTTCGGCCTGCCGGTCATCAAGATGGCCTTTACTGTGGGTGAGTCCAGCAAGATCTTCACCTACACCGAATCGGTCATCCCGATCCTGCTGGCGGTCATCCTATTGGCGCTTTTGGAACGGCTGCTCAACAAGATCGTACCTGAAATCCTTCAGTTGATCCTTGTCCCCGGCCTGTCCCTGCTGATCATGGTTCCCGTCATGCTGGTGGTCGTTGGCCCCGTGGGCATCTATGTCGGCTACATCATCCAGTGGCTCTACACCGCACTGTACAGCTTCAGCCCCGTTCTGGGCGGTATCATCGTGGGCGGCCTGTGGGGCGTCTGTGTTATCTTCGGCGCACACCGCGCTCTGCTGCCCATCGGCCTGAACGATGTGGCCATGACCGGCACCAACACCCTGATGTGCTTCGCCGGTGCTGCAAACTTCTCTCAGGCCGGCGCTGCTCTGGGCGTCATGTTCAAGACCAAGGATCCCGGCCTGAAGCAGGTGGCCGCTTCCGCCTCTCTGTCCGCATGGCTGGTCGGCGTTACTGAGCCTGCGATCTACGGCTGTAACCTGCGTCTGAAGAAGCCCATGATCTGCGCTGTCATTGCCGGCGCTGTGGGCGGCGGCATCATGGGCATCGGCAAGGCTGTGAACACCGGTTTTGCCAACAACGGCATCCTGACCATTATGTCTTACTGGGGCGAGGGCACGACCTTCGGCCAGTTCATGGCTTACATCATCGGCATCGTGGTGTCCTTTGTGGGCGCTGCTGTTCTGACCTATCTGGTGGGCTTCGAGGACACTGCCGTCAAGGCCGCCCCCGCACAGTCCGCTCCTGCACAGTCCGCTCTGCCCGAGGATGGCGTTGTTTCTGAGATCAAGGCCCCTGTTGAGGGCAAGGCTTACCCGCTGAACGAGGTGCCCGATGATGTGTTTGCATCCGGTGCACTGGGCGGCGGCATCGGCATCCTGCCGGGCGCTGTGGTCGGCGGCCTGATCCTCGGCGTCGTCGAGGCGTTCGTCTCGGGCTTCATCTCGTCGACGTTCCGCGATGCGGCAGCCTTTGCCATCCTGATTCTCGTGCTGCTCGTGCGCCCGGCCGGCATCTTCGGCAAGAATACGAAAGAAAAGGTTTAAGGAGGGGAGCATATGAAATACTTACGCAAGAATGACTGCATCATGCTCGTCTTCTCGGTCGTCCTGTTCGCAGTCCTGCAGCTCCTGATCACGGAGCGCATCCTGAGCTCGTTCTGGCAGCTCAACCTCCTGATCATCGGCATCAACATCATCCTGGCCGCGAGCCTCAACCTCATCAACGGCTACACGGGCCAGTTCTCGCTCGGCCACGCCGGCTTCATGGCCGTCGGCGCCTACGTCGGCGTCGTCCTGACGGCTAACTTCCACATGCCGTTCGCCGTGGCCTTGATTGCGGGCGGCATCGCCGCCGGCTTCCTCGGCTTCCTCGTCGGCATCCCGACGCTGCGCCTGCGCGGCGACTACCTTGCCATCGCGACGCTGGGCCTCGGCGAGATCATCCGCATCGTCATCATGAACATCCAGTACGTCGGCGGCGCGGCCGGCTTTAAGGGCATCCCGCACCACACGACGTTCGCCTGGGTATTCTTCATCATGCTGTTCACGCTGTTCTTCATCAAGAACTTCGTCAACTCGAATCACGGCCGCGCTTGCTTGGCCATCCGCGAGAATGAGATTGCGGCAGAGTCCATGGGCGTCAACACGACGAAGTACAAGGTCATGGCTTTCACGATCGGCGCTGCCTTTGCCGGCGTCGCAGGCGGCCTGTTCGCGCACTGCTTCTACCTCATCAGTCCGGCGTCCTTCACCTTCATGCAGACGTTCAACTACCTCATCATGGTCGTCATGGGCGGCCTCGGCTCCATCACGGGCTCAATTGCCGGTGCCTTCGTCGTCACCTTCATCTCGGCTGCGCTCGCGAGCTGGCCGGAGTTCCGCATGATCATCTATGCCATCGCGCTGATCCTCCTGATGTTCTATCGCCCGCAGGGCCTGTTCGGCTACATGGAGATCACGAATATGGGCATTTTCCGCCGTATTTTCAAGAAAGGGGAGACGCCTCATGAGTGAGCTCTTGCGCACCGAGAATGTCTCGGAAGTATTCGGCGGCCTTAAGGCCGTCACGGATTTCAACATCCATCTGGACCGCGGCGAGCTCGTCGGCCTCATCGGGCCGAACGGCGCGGGCAAGACGACGGCCTTCAACATGCTGACGGGCGTCTATCAGCCGACGACGGGCAGCATCACCTTCGAGGGCGAGAGCATCGTCGGCCTCAAGCCGTATCAGGTCACGCAGCGCGGCATCGCGCGCACGTTCCAGAACATCCGCCTGTTCTCGGAGCTCACGGTCCTCGAGAACGTCAAGATCGCCTTCCACTACCACGTCAAGTACGGTCTCTTAGAATCGGTCTTCCGTATCGGCCGCTACTTCAAGGAAGAGGAGGCCATCGAGAAGGAGGCACACAGCCTCCTCAAGATCTTCCACCTCGACGATAAGGCCTATGAGGTCGCCAAGAATCTGCCGTACGGCGCACAGCGCCGCCTCGAAATCGCGCGCGCCCTCGCGGCCAAGCCGAAACTCCTGCTGCTCGACGAGCCGGCTGCCGGCATGAACCCGCAGGAGACGAAAGAGCTCATGGACATGATTCGCTGGATCCGCAAGGAGTTTGGCCTGACCATCCTGCTCATCGAGCACGACATGAGCCTCGTCATGGGCATCTGCGAGCGCATCTATGTGCTCGAATACGGCGAGATCATCGCTCAGGGCACGCCGGACGAGATCAAGCAGGACCCGGAGGTCATCCGGGCCTACCTCGGCGGCGAATGAGCAGAGTCAGAAGTACGGAAGAAGTACGGAAAGCAGGGATGTATATGGCAGAACCGATGCTGAAAATCGATAATATAGACGTGTACTACGGCGCCATCCACGCGCTCAAGGGCATCAGCCTCGAGGTCAAGGAGGGCGAGATCGTCACCCTGATCGGCGCCAACGGTGCCGGCAAGTCGACGACGCTGCGCACGATCTCGGGACTCCTGAAGCCGAAGACGGGTAGTATCACCTTCCTCGGCCAGAATATCGAGGGCGTGCGCGCGCATGAGATCGTCAAGAAGGGCATCTCGCAGGTGCCGGAGGGGCGCCGCGTCTTCGCGGAGATGACGGTCATGGAGAACCTCGACCTCGGCGCCTTCGTGCGCAAGGACAAGGCGGGCATACAGCAGGACCTCAAGCATGTCTTTGAGCTCTTCCCGCGCCTCGAGGAGCGCAAGAACCAGTCGGCCGGTACGCTCTCAGGCGGCGAGCAGCAGATGCTCGCCATGGGCCGCGCGCTCATGAGCCGCCCGAAGCTCTTGCTGCTCGATGAGCCTTCGATGGGCCTTGCGCCGCTGCTCATCAAGGAGATCTTCAACATCATCGTCGACATCAATAAGAGCGGCACGACGGTCCTGCTCGTCGAGCAGAACGCCAACATGGCACTCTCCATCGCCAACCGCGCCTATGTCCTCGAGACGGGCCGCATCACGCTCTCTGGAAGCGCAAAAGAGCTCGCGGCCAGCGAGGATGTCCGCAAGGCCTACCTTGGCGGCTGATGTGTTTTCCCGTTGCATTCGCCGTGCGGCAGGAACTCTGGAATCCGTGGCGAATGTATCCTTATCAAGATCAAGAAAATCGCAGAGGGGGATTCTGAATGTTTGTAGCAAATCGCATGGCCAAGAACCCGGTGACCGTCTCGCCGGACACGCCGGTCGATGAAGCGGCTTCGGCCATGAAGAAGGGCCATTTCCGCCGCCTGCCGGTCGTCGAGGACGGCAAGCTCGTCGGCTTCCTTTCGGACAAGGACATCATGCGCGTGGCGCCGTCGCCGGCGACGACGCTCTCGCGCTACGAGGCGCGCTCGCTGCTCGCCAAGCTCAAGATCGGGGACATCATGAACAAAGAGGTCATCTCCGTCAATGAAGATGCGACGATTGAGGAAGCGGCGCTCATCATGTACAACCACAAGATCGGCGGTCTGCCCGTCGTCTCGAGCGTCGGCGCTGTCGTCGGCGTCATCACGGAGACGGATATCTTCAAGACATTCGTCGATGTCATGGGCCTGCAGGAAGGCAAGACGCGCCTGACGCTGCTCGTCGACAACAAGGTCGGCGTTGTCTACGACATTGCCGGCATCTTCACGGAATGCGGCCTATCCATCGACAGCCTCGTGACGTGCCGCCAGCCGTATGGCAAGTACGAGATTGTCGTGCGCGGCGACATCCCCGATGTCGATGCCATCAGCGCGAAGATCAAGGCCAAGGGATATGAGATCATCCATACGGCCCGCATCGGCTGAGCCAAGCGAAGCACATAGCAAATACAGAAGCTCAAGGAAGAGCCTTTTCTCCACGGAGTTTGTGGAGGAAGGGCTCTTTTTGTTCCTTGTATACAGATATACATTACAGATTTACAGGTAAATTCCATTTTCTAACTTGCCAGTGTATATATACTATGTTATAATTTTATACATAATATAATTCATCCGATATAAATAGTGGGAGGCGTTCAACATGAAGTTTCATTCTTTGACCAAAATGCTGACCGTGGGACTCATAGCGGTTGTGACAGCGGCGCTCTTAGCCGGATGCGGCAGTGAGAGCAGCCAGAAGAAATTCCTCAATATCGCGACGGGCGGTACGGCTGGCACGTACTACCCAATCGGCGGTGCGATGGCGGAGATCCTCAATAAGGAGATCCCGGGCATGAATGCGAGTGCGCAGTCGACTGGTGCGACGGTCGCGAACATCAACATGCTCAAGGATAACTCCGTCGACCTGGCCATCGTGCAGAACGATATCACGTACTACGCCGTCAATGGCACGGAGATGTTCAAGGACAAGAAAGTCGACAACATCCGCGGCATCGCCTCGCTCTATCCGGAGACCTGCCAGTTCGTCACGCTTGATAAGTCGGGCATCAAGAGCATCAATGAGCTCAAGGGCAAGCGCGTCGCCGTCGGTGCAGCCGGCTCCGGCGCTGAGGCGAATGCCCGCCAGATCCTCGAAGCGTACGGCATCACCTACGATGACATCGACGTCCAGTACTTGTCCTTCGCCGAAGGCGCCAGCGCCCTCAAGGACGGCAACGTCGATGCAGCTTTCCTGACGGCCGGCTATCCGACCTCATCCGTACAGGATATCGCCTCGCAGAACAAGGTCCGCCTGCTGCCGGTCGATGCCGACAAGGCCGAGGCCCTGATCGCGAAGTACCCGTTCTACACGAAGACGACGATCCCGGCCGGCACGTACGCTGGCTTCGATGAGGAGGTCCCGACGATCTCCGTCATGGCAATGCTCGTCGCGACGGACAAGGTCGACGACAAGATGGGCTATGACATCGCGAAGGCCATCTTCACGAACCTCGACCGCCTGCAGGCCGCTCATTCCGTCGGCAAGCTCATCACGAAGGACACGGCCCTCGAGGGCATGTCGCTGCCGATGAATGCCGGTGCCGAGAAGTTCTTCAAAGAGTAATAGCAATGTGATCTAGAAAAAGGCCTCTTTCGTCCGCTCATGCGACGTGCTGTGCGCGATGGATGTGCGGTGGAGGAGGCCTTTTTGATATTGTCTGGTGGTCTGTATGCGTCGTTATCCGATCTGTCTCTGGCTGACCCTGCTCGGCTCTGTCTTCGCCGTGCTCTCCGTCCTGCTGACGCCGTGCTTCACTGTGCGGGCGGCGGGGGAGCGCGTGGCGATGGTCGAGGCGAGGGCCGGTCTGCCATTTTCTATCCACTTCATCCACTCGGTGCAGAAGACGCCGGTCCTCGAGAACCTCGAAGTCAATGAGGCGAAGG
>OGNN01001098.1_pt1 | contig 11576 bp, 11 predicted proteins | sample 1573461 | NCBI WGS metagenome assembly OGNN01 (sample SAMEA2581998, study PRJEB24529) | metagenome | biome: Human gut stool | place: China | collected 2011
CTACCAAACCAAGGGCTATTGAAATTGTAGATGATAACTTTAATCTGGTACGCCGTGAGACAGTAAATGTTCCGATTATCGGAAAGGTTTCTGCCGGTCAGCCGCTTTTGGCAGTGGAAAACATTGATGGATATTTTCCCATCCCTTCTGAGTATATGCCAAATAACAAAACTTTCATGTTGGTTGTTCAGGGAGACAGTATGATTAACGCCGGTATTTTTAACGGCGATTATGTGATTGTGGAACAGCAGCAAACTGCTGAAAACGGGCAAAAAGTAGTCGCTCTTGTGGAAGACTCTGCCACTGTAAAAACCTTTTATAAAGAAGATGGGCATATCCGACTGCAACCGGAAAATGATACTATGGAACCTATTATCGTGGAGCAGGATCAGTTTTTCCAGATTTTAGGAAAAGTCATTGGTGTTTTTCGCTTTATGCGTTAAATCCCAAAGTAAGTTCTTCCAAAAGCGGAGAACTTACTTTTTCTTTTCCATAATATAATTTGTCAATGCAATTCCTTTTCGAAAAGCCTGCTGTTCTTTTAGCATAACATAGCCTCTTTTCTCAAAAAAGGGCTTTGCTGTAATGGACGTATGTGTCACAATTTCGGTGGCTGCTACTGCATTTTCCAGTTTTTCACAAAGCGCAGTAGCTATCCCTTTTCCCTGAGCATCCTTATGCACATAAAGTCTGTCCAGATATCCGGTCTTATCTATATCTCCAAAGCCTACAATTTTATTTCCTTCTACTGCCACAAAGCTTTCATGTGTCAAAAAAGAAGTATTCCATTGCTGTATATTCACTTCTCCTGTTGCCCATACATCTAATTGTTCTTTTGTATAATCTTTGCAATTCACATTATGAACCGTGTCATAAAAAAGCTTTGCCAGCTCTTCACAGTCGTTTTCCTGATATTTTCGAATTATCACATTTATCATTTTGCTCCTCCATAAGAAAACAGAACAGCAAAATGATAAAACTCATCCTGACTGTTCTGCTTCATTCACTGTACTATCCTTTCGCAAACATGATTTTTCTGTTTTTCGTAAAAATCGTTATCCTCTGTTTTAAGCAATATTTGCTTGTTTCAGACGATTAGTAGTCTAAATAAAACCTTAATTTTTTACGGGTGACGTGTATTTTTGGCGGAGCAATCTTGTAAAGTGACAAAGTACTGTGGTATGATAACTATTTAGAATACCATGGCTGTTTATGATGGCCTCTGACAGGGGATGATCAATGACAGCTTGGGGATTCCGGAAAGGAACCGGCATGGATTTAAAGGGTTTACCACAGACCGTTCAAAATTTCATAGAGGAAACCATCCAAAACCGGGAAAACGGTAAATTTCCGGACAACGAGACCTGTCAGAAAGTGATGGAATATGCAGCAGACACCGGCTCACAGAAGCTGGCCGGCCTGGGGCTTTATTATCTTGCAGAATATTATTGGCAGAACGACCAGTATGAAAAAACCTTGCAATGTCTGACAGAGAGTATCGGTTATCTGAAAAATGAGCAGATGTATGAACTGCTGGCCAGAACCTATAATATGATGGGAGCGGTGTCTGATCGGAAGAATAACCGGATGGTGGCCTTAAGTTCCTATTATAACTGCCTTCAATATGCAGAAAAATACCATTTTTATTATATCCAGGGCATGGCGGAGAGTAATATTGCCTATACCCTGGTCAGGATGCGCCTGCGGCAGGAGGCGATACAGCATTACCGTACAGCAATCGACTCCTATAGTAAGTCAGAGAAAACATATCAGCTGAATTATAACAGGATCAACTGTATGATCGAATGTGGCTGCTGTCACATGTACCTGGGAGAAATGGAAGAAGCCCTGCAGCTTTGGAATGAAATAGAGCAGATTCTCAGAGAAGCTCCCGAAAGCTATTATTCGAAAATAACATTGGAAATGTATCGTATTCCCTGCGAATTATTAAAAGGGCATGAGGAAGAGGCTTTAAAGCTTGCAGCAGATCTTCTGGAGCAATTGTCAGACCGGGATGTTTTTGAAGAGATCATGGATGAACTGGTGATCCTGGCGGGAATCCTGGCAATCCTGCCTGATGGAAAATATCTGGAAGAATTGATCCGGATCATTGATGAAAAAAATGTTGAAGCGTATTACAATATCTTCCTGGATCTGTATCCTTTTAAAGTGCAGAGCATATTACGCAAAGGAGACATGGGGGAATATGTGAAATATACCCGGCAATATTTAGAAACATATGAAAAATTCCGGCAGGAAAATCACCGCGCCTTGGTCGGTGTTATGGAATTACAGGACCGGTTGAGAAATGTAACGCTTGACAGAGAGAATATGAGAGCCTCTAACCGGGTACTGGAGGATCTTGCCATGCATGATGAACTGACGGAATTGGCTAATCGTACTTATTTGCACGAATATCTGACCAGCTGCTTTGAACATGCCTATGCGGAAGAAAAGCTTCTGGGCGTGGAGCTTATGGATATTGATTTTTTCAAAGAGTACAATGATCACTACGGTCATCTGATGGGGGACCGGTGTCTGAAAGCCATTGCCGGAGTTCTGCAAAAGATACAGATTCCGGGACAGGTATTTTGTGCCAGATACGGTGGCGATGAATTTATGATCGTATATACCGGGATGACAGTGGAGCAGATCCGGAGAATTTCAGAGGACATTCTCAGAGAGGTGCGTATGTTAAAAATACCGCATGAGTGCAGCAGGTGCAGTAAATACGTATCTATCAGCCAGGGAGTCTTTGCAAGAATCCCGATGGAAAATAACAGAGAGTGGGATTTCACTTCCAGAGCGGATGATCTTCTCTATAAGGCAAAAAACTGTGGAAGAGACGGCATCTGTCTGTCCACAGAAAAGTCCAGTGATAAGTGTATAGAGATCAAATAAACAGCGCAGACAGCGCGGATGGGAGAGCGTAGTATGTTAGTTCAGAAATATAAAGACATGCTGTCGGGAAAATCAGTGATCCGGCAGCTTTCGGAATTCGCTACGGCAAGAGGACAGGAGATCGGATACGAGAATGTATTTGATTACAGCCTGGGGAATCCTTCCGTTCCGGTTCCCAGAGAATTTACAGATCGTATGATCCATATGTTGGCAACGAAGGAACCGTTGGAACTGCATGGCTACAGTCCCAGCCTCGGTATTACAAGTGTCAGGGAGGCAATTGCGGAGAACCTGGAGAAGAGATTCGGCCTGCCCTATCGCAAAGAGCACATTTTTATGGCGTCTGGGGCGGCGGGAGCGCTGGCACATGCTTTTCGTCTGGTGACGGAACCGGGAGATGAGATCCTGACTTTTGCACCGTTTTTCCCGGAATATCATCCTTATGTGGATCTCACCGGAGCAGTACTGAAGGTGGTTCCGCCCAATCTGGAGAACTTCCAGATCAACTTCGAGGCGTTTGAAGAGATGCTGACAGAGAAGGTCAAGGCAGTACTGATCAATACTCCCAACAACCCCTCCGGTGTGGTATATTCCACCCCGACATTGCAGAGACTGGCAGATATCCTGAGAGAAAAGTCCAAGGAATACGGTCATATTATTTATCTGATCTCTGATGAACCTTATCGTGAGATCGTGTTTGAAGGTGTAGACAGTCCCTGCGTATCCTATTTTTATGACAATACCATCATGTGCTATTCTTTCTCCAAATCTCTGTCTCTGCCGGGAGAACGTATCGGTTATGTGGCAGTGAACCCGGCATGTGAGGATGCGGAGACCATGATCAATATGTGTGGACAGATCTCCCGCGGTATCGGACATAACTGTCCTCCCTCCATTATCCAGCTGGCAGTGGCACAGGTACTGGATAAGACAGCGGATCTGTCGGTGTATGAGACGAATATGAATATCCTGTATAAAGAACTGACCGAGCTGGGATTCACTTGTGTGAAGCCCGGCGGAACCTTCTATATTTTCCCGAAGGCGCTGGAAGAGGATGCCAAGGTATTCAGCCAGAAAGCATTGAAATATGATCTCGTTCTGGTACCGGGTGATAGCTTTGGTGCACCGGGATATTTCCGCATGGCCTACTGTGTGGACACCGAAAAAGTGGAGAGATCCCTGGAAGCGTTGCGGAAGTTTGTGAAGACGGAGTATGCAACTATCTAGAGTCACGCAGCATATCGAAAGCGAATTGTGCTTGCACGGATGAGCCTTTCGATATGCTGATGTGACGAAATAACCACATGAGCAAATAACAAGAGAACTTGTTATTCAGGAAAGCATCGCAGATGCGATTTTGCGAATGGGGTTCTGGATAGTTGCAGAAGCAGAAAGGAGAGTAATGAGAATGTATCAGGCAGGACTGGTATTGGAAGGCGGCGGAATGAAGGGTGTATACACCGCCGGCGTACTGGACTTTTTTACGGAAAAGGGAATTGATTTTTCCCACATCTACGGAGTATCCGCCGGTGCATGCCATATGTGCAGCTATCTGTCCCGACAAAAGGGGCGGGCACTGAGTGTCAGTGTGGACTATCTGGATACGAGACGATATTGCAGTCTGGAGAGCTTATTGACCAGCGGAGATCTGTTCAATGTGGATTTCTGTTATCACCTGATCCCGGAATATCTATATCCGTATGACTATGAAACATTTGAAAAATATCCCGGCAAGGCCTACAGCGTGGTGACCAACATCGAGACGGGACAGCCGGAGTATCTGCGTGTCCGTGATATCCGCAAAGATATTGACAAGATCCGTGCTTCCGCATCCCTGCCGTTAGTGGCACGGAATGTAAAAATAGATGGGAAGCTGTATCTGGACGGCGGCATCAGCGATGCGATCCCTCTGGAGAAATCGATCCTGGACGGCAACCGTAAAAACATCGTTGTCATGACCAAGGAAGTGGGATTCGTGAGAAAACCTGCCTCCGCATCGCAGTTAGGACTCATAAAACTCAGATATCTGAAATATCCTAAAGTATATGAACTTATGGCGGACAGACATATCCGCTATAATGAGAGCCTGGATTACATTGAAAGACAGGAGAAATGTGGTCAGGCATTCGTCATCCGTCCTCATAAAAAGAGTGATGTGGGACGGATCGAGAAAGACAAGGACAAACTGATCGCCTTATACGAAGAGGGTTATCGGGAAGCAGAAGCCTGCTACGAGGATCTGCTGGCATATCTGGAAAAGTAAGTACTAAAAATATAAGAAAGTAAAGAGAGAAAAGAAATGTTAGAAATGATCAAAGCAATTATTTACGGTATTGTAGAAGGTATTACTGAATGGCTGCCGATCAGCAGCACGGGACACCTGATCCTGGTGGAACGGCTGATCCCTTTTAAACAGACCAGTGAAGGATTTTTCGATATGTTCGATGTAGTCATCCAGCTGGGAGCGATTATAGCAGTCGTTGTCCTATTCTGGAACAAGATCTGGCCCTTTTACCTGAAGAAAAATAGAGAGCCGAAAAAGGGAGGCATTGTAAAATCCGCAAAAGATCCCGCAGTGGGAAATGTGGCACTGAGCATGGATGCTTTCTGGATGTGGGTGAAGATCGTTGTGGCATGCATCCCGGCAGTCGTATATGGTCTGTTATTTGATGATGCGGTAAGCGAAGCCTTCAAAAAAGAGATCGGCGGCAGCGGCGTTACGATCCAGGTCATCGTGGTGGCTGTAATGCTGGTATTGGTCGGCGTACTGTTTATCGTGATCGAGAATTGGAACAAGAACCGTGTACCTACTACGACAAAGCTGTCTCAGCTGACCTACAGAGATGCTCTGATCATCGGTCTGTGCCAGCTGGTGGCAGCGGCACTGCCCGGAACCTCCCGCTCCGGAGCTACGATCCTGGGAGCCATTATGATTGGTATATCTAGAACAGTGGCAGCGGAATTCACCTTCTTTCTGGCGATTCCCGTTATGTTTGGAGCCAGCCTCCTGAAGGTACTGAAGTTTGGATTTGCATTCACGGGAATGGAGCTTGCCTGCCTGCTGGTCGGTACGGTGATATCCTTTATTGTATCCCTGTTCGTACTTCGCTTCCTGATGGGATATATCAAAAAGCATGACTTTAAGGTCTTCGGATGGTACCGGATCGTACTGGGGATTATCGTATTACTGTACTTCCTTGTATTCGCATAACAGTTGACAATTATAGGGAAAAGGAATACACTACCCTTATCGAGTGCCGGAATACGGTACTTGTGAGGAGAATGAAAATGTTTTTTGTACATGATTCGTACAGAAGGGAGACGGTAACATGGCAATAGTTAAGAAAACTGTAGCACCAGTAGCAGCAGCGAAAGTGGAAGCGCCTAAGGCAGAAGTGAAGAAAGCAGCACCGACAACTCCAGTTAAGACAGAAACCAAGACCGCTGTGAAGGAAGCTGAGAAGGCCCCTGTAGCAAAGGCAGAAGAAAAAGCACCTGTAAAGGCAGAGGTTAAGAAGCCTGCAGCCAAGAAGGAAACAGTTAAGAAAGAGACCAAGAAGGCAGCACCTGCAAAGGCAGAGGCTAAGAAGCCCGTAGCCAAGAAGACAGAGTTAAAGAGTGAGATCAGCGTTCAGTTCGGTGGAAAGTCCTACTCTCAGGAAGAACTGCTGAAGATCGCCAAGGACGTATGGAAATACGATCTGAAGCAGAAGGCAGCTGACCTGACCAGCGTAGAGCTGTATGTAAAGCCCGAAGAGAACATGGTTTACTATGTAATGAACAAAGAGATCACCGGAAGCTTCTACATATAAACTATTCAGAGTAATAAAAAATAAGTATATATACGTTGAATGCTTGCATTCATAAGGATATATACTTATTTTTATATTACGAAGTAACCCTATGAGCAAAAGGAAAGCACCGAAGGTGCGGTTTTGCGAATAGGGTCTGAATAGTTTACCAGGCCCCAAAGTTGAATTTACCACTTTGGGGTCTTCGTATCTATAAAAATGTTAAAGGATGACAGAATGCAGAAAAAATCAGAAAAGATTATTTTTACATTATATCTGTTGGGATTCCTGGCACTGGCACTTACACTTGCACTGTTGCAGCCGCTGGCCAACACACCGCCGCTGTATGGTAATCCGCCGGATGAACATGCGAGATATCTGATCCCGCAGTTTATCTGCAAGTATGGGAAGATCCCTACGGGATGGGAGGAAGAGGTGCGGATTCCGGCCTACGGATTTTCCTATGCTCTGTATAACGTATTTCCCTATATCGTGCAGGGATATCTCATGCGCTTTGTGAGCCTGTTTACGGAATCGGAAGTGGTACTGCTCTATACCGCAAGACTGGTGAACGTAACCTTTGGCCTGCTGATGGCAGTAGTGGTATATTTGATTGGAAAAAGAGTGTTCCGGGATGACCGATTCCGTTGGCTGTTCTGTTTTGCAGTAACGTACCTGCCGGAGGGATTGTTCCTGCACACTTATGTGAATACGGATTCCTGCTGTATGTTATCCACGGCCATGATGGTATATGCTCTGGTATGCGTATATCAGGATGGTATAAATCTCCGCAACAGTCTGTGGATGAGCGGTGGTATTATTCTGTGTGCTCTTTCTTATTATAATGCCTACGGATATATCGTAAGCTGCATTTTACTCTTTCTGTTGTCCTTTTTGCAGAAGAAGAAAAACGGCGGCTATTTCTATGACTGGAAGAATATGCTGAAATACGGCTGTCTGATCGCCGGAGTAGTTCTGGCGGGGATCGGCTGGTGGTTCATCCGCAGTTATATCGTTCTGGACGGAGATCTGCTGGGACTGGCCACCCGGGAAAAGATGGCGATCCAATATGCGGTGGAGAGTGTCAATCCGCTGACCATGCAGACTTATCAGTCCATGGGTTATACGGTGCTGGAAATGTTCCGGGAACGCTACACACTGTCCGGTCTGTTCCACAGCTTCGTGGCAGCTTTCGGCTCCATGTCCATCTACGGAAGCATCTGGCTGTATCGGGCGTATAAAGCATTTTTTGTGATTTAGATTATGGATAGTACATTAAAGATACACGCCTTTGATTTCGACGGCACACTGACCAACCGCGACACCCTTCTGGAGTTTATAAGGTTCGTCCGTGGCGACAAGGCTTTCTTTCTTTGCATGCTGCGCTATCTGCCGTTGCTGTTGCTGATGAAGCTTGGCCTTTATCCCAACTGGAAGGTAAAGCAGAAAGTCTTTGCCCATTGCTTCGGAGGGATGAAGCTCGACGAGTTCAACAAATGGTGCGTGCGCTTTGCGAGTGAGAACATTTCTTTATTGCGGCCAAAAGGCATACAGAAGATTAACGAGGTGCTTGAGGAAGGCTGCAAGGTGGTTATTGTAAGCGCGAGTATAAACAACTGGGTGGAACCGTTCTTTGCCGGACTTGACGGCGTGACGGTCATCGGCACCATGATAGAGGAGCGCGACGGGGTTGTTACGGGGCGTTTTATCTCAAAAAACTGCTATGGCGAAGAGAAAGTGAGACGCCTGATACAGCTTAATCCCGGTCGTAATAGCTATTGGCTTGCGGCTTATGGCGACAGCAGGGGCGACTTCGAACTGCTTGACTTTGCCAACGAAAGCCACTATAAGCCTTTCAGAAAATAGCCTTTGACGCTTTCGTGGCGGTGAGACTGCCGCGAATAGACCGGCATGCCTGACAGATTGGCTTGATGCTTGGCTGACGCAATGAGGGACATTAGGCTGTCAGGAATTTTGGATTTTAGAAAATATAAACAAACGATATGAAGAAATTTTTCAGAATGTTTAAAATAAGGCGCGAGGAAATGGCCGCGTCGGTCTGCGCTCTCTGTGTGCTGATTGCTCTGCACGCAATGATGATAAGCAAGACCTTCAATACGTTTCTGCATACAGGCGGGGCGCACTGGAATATATTTATAAAGAACTTTGTAGTGTCAGGCTTCGACCCGATAACCTATTCTATGGTTACGTATTGGGAAGCCAACTATAATGTTTACCGCCATCCGTTCCTTTCATTCATGGTCTGGCCGCTGTCCTTGCTCGACGGCTGGCTGATGGATATGACAGGACTAAACCTTGTGCAGTTTATAGTGGCTGTTCCGCTCCTGTTCTTTGCATTCTATTCGTTTATATTCATCTTCCGCATCTTCCGCGACATAATAAAGATACGGCGTTTTGAGGCCACGGTGCTTTCGGCCATGCTGTTCTCGTTTGCGTATGTCATGATTGCAGCCGTAGTGCCCGATCATTTCTGCGTGTCGATGTTCCTGCTTGTGTTCGCGTTGTATATATCAGGCCTGAAAATACAGAACGGCACAAGGTTAAGCATCTGGCAGACGGTGCTGCTGTTCTTTGTTACGGCCGGCGTGACGCTTAGCAACGGCGTGAAGATATTCATATATGCGCTCTTTACCAACGGAAAGAAGTTCTTCCGCATCAAGTATCTGCTGCTTGCAGTGCTGCTGCCTTCAGCCCTTATATGGGTTTTTGCACGATGGGAATACCGCACTTTCGTATTGCCTAAAGAAAAGGCACGCCACGAAGCACGGCTGAAAAAGAGTGCCGAGACACGTCAGAAACTGTTCAATGCGTTTGCCGACACAACGTCGCTGAAGGACAGTGCCGAGATAAAAAAAGCCTTTGCAAAAGAGATGAACAAGCGTGTGAAGGCAAAATATGTGAAAGACCACCAGAAGGCATGGAACAAGCATACCGGCAAGCCGATGGGCAAGGGCGAATTTATCAAGTGGACAGACATTTCTACATCGCGCTCTGAAACGGCTGTTGAGAACCTTTTTGGCGAGTCTATACAGCTGCACGACCAGCATCTGCTGCAGGATACGCTGCGCAGCAGGCCGGTGATAGTGCCTTACAGCTGGATTATCAACTACGTGGTTGAGGCTGTCATTGTTCTGCTGTTTATCGGCGGAATATGGTGCGGACGCCGTTCGCGCTTCCTTTGGATGGCTTTGGGCGGCTTTGCTTTCGACATGTTCCTGCACATGGGACTTGGCTTCGGCATCAACGAAGTGTATATAATGGGTGCCCACTGGCTGTTTGTAATGCCTATGGCAATGGCATTTGTGGTGAAACAGGCCGAGAACGGAAGGTTCAGAACATGGCTGCGCGTGCTGCTCGTTATGCTTACGCTGTGGCTTTGGGCATATAACGGCACTCTGCTTGCAGGCTATCTGCTGGGATAAACGGCAGCAGCCTGTGAGGATAACGGTCTGGCTGTAAGGTTGGTTTAACGCTTAACGCAAGAGATTTTATGAAGGTATCAGTGCTTGTGCCCGTCTACGGGGTTGAAAAGTATATTGAGCGTTGTGCTGTTTCGCTGTTCGAGCAGACACATCGCGACATGGAGTATGTGTTTGTAAACGACTGTACTCCAGACCGCAGCATAAGCATCTTGCGCTCAGTCATAGAGCGTTATCCTGACCGTGCGCCGCAGGTGCGCATAATAGACAATGAGGTGAACCGCGGAGTGGGTGCTACGCGTGCCGTGGCCATTGCTGCCGCAACAGGCGAATGTATCATGCATGCCGACAGCGACGACTATATGCCCCCGCGGGCTGTAGAGCTGTTGTGCGCCGAGATGGAGCGCAGCGGTGCCGATGTCGTCGACGGAGCCTGGCAACGTTTCACTTCAGCAGGATTATCAGAGCCAATGCTTCCGTGCCAGACTCATGATACAAAGCGTTATCTCTCGCTTATGCTGTGCCAGAATATAGTGTCAAACCGCATGTGGGGACGGCTCTTCCGCCGCAGTCTGTATGCCGACCACGGCATAACCCTTGTGCCGGGAGTAGACTATAGCGAGGATTATTCTATAATGACGAGGCTGATGTTCTACGCCAAGCGGTCGTTTATCAACGATGTTGTTTATTATTACAGCGACGAAAACACGGCTTCTTATACACATACACGTTCGGAACGACATCTGCGTTCATATCTGAAGGCAAACCGCATAGTGCTTGACTTCTTTACAGAGAACGACTCGCGCCGCGTGTATGCCGTGCCTTTGCAGCTGGGTATGATCAATGCCTTGCGTTGTGTGCGCACTGACGGATACAGCTTTGACGAGGCTTACGGCCTTCTGCCTTATCGTCCGTCTGGACCGCTGTTCAAGATGCTTGCCGCAATGTTCCGTGGGCGTTGCCCTTTCAGTATAGCCAATTTCGCATATCTCACGGCGCGAAAGATGTGCAGCCGTTTCTTTTAGTCTAGACACCAACCGGTTATTAAACAGCACATTATTTTATATATTTTGTGCATTCATGCTTTCAGACTGAATCCTAATAAACAGATTCGGGTTTATTGAATTCCGTGATGCAGCCGCATTAGTCAGTCGTCATCAACGCCATCAGAGAGAGTATTTTGTTACGGCACAGGCATTACGGTCAATAACTGTCCATTATATCAGAATCGGCTCTTTATGTCGCTGTTGCTGTAGGTCTTTCTCTTGCTGCGTATCTCCTTGCCGAAACTATACGAGAAGCCCAAGGTTACAGACAAAGGCGAATAGTCGTTGTTGAAATGCATGCTCATTCCGTTGTTTGAAATACTTACACCCTTAACATTTCCTGCAAACAAGTTGCTGACTCCCAACTTCATATTAAGGCGTCCCTTAAGGCACGAATA
>OGNN01001106.1_pt1 | contig 11449 bp, 8 predicted proteins | sample 1573461 | NCBI WGS metagenome assembly OGNN01 (sample SAMEA2581998, study PRJEB24529) | metagenome | biome: Human gut stool | place: China | collected 2011
TGAAAAGCAGCAGCCCAGACAAAGCTGGAGAACGAAAAACAGAATCTGGTGCGTGTGAATGATATTCTGTCCGAACTGGAAAAGCAGGTAGGCCCTCTGGAGAAGCAATCCGAGGTGGCTAGGGTCTATCTGAGGAAAAAGGAAGAATTAAAGACTCTGGATATCAATGTCTTCTTATTGGAAAATAAGAAACTCAGAGAACAGCTGTCTTCCATGGAAGAAAAATATAATCTGGCCAGCAATGAACTGAACGAGACCAGTGAAAAGTACGAAGGTATCAAGGAAGAATACGAGCGGATCCAGCAGGAGATCGAAAGCCTGGATGCAGCCATTGAAGTCGCCAGAGAGCAACTGACGGATACCGGCCTGATGCGGGGCAAACTGGAAGGTGAGATCAATGTCTTAAAAGAGCAGATCAATTCCGCTCACGGCAGTGAGAACCATCTGAACAATCGTAAGGCAGCCCTGGAAGAAGAAATCGCCGGCAAAGAAAAAGAAAAACAGGATATTTTAACCGATAAAAAGGATACGGATACTCAGGTACAGGAGATCGCAGAGGCGGCAGCCATGGCAAAGGCCGACCTGGAAGCTATCCAGAACAAGATCACCGAACTCAATAATAATATTGAGGCCGGGAAAAATACCATCATCGGCGAGCTGAACCAGCGGGCTACCATCAAGTCCAAGATGGGACGTTTCGATACTATGATGGAGCAGATCAATATCCGCAAGGCAGAGTTGAATTCCAGACTGCTTCGTGCCAAATCCGATGAGGCTGCCAGAGAAGAGACAATCAAGAAGTTGGAAGAGACCTTCGAGACTGTGACCGAAGAACTGCGGCAGATGACAGAACAGGAAGCAGCATCCGAACTGGAGCTGGGCAATATCCGTGAGAATCTCACAGGCTTAGATGCGAAGCTGCGGGAGACACAGAACCGTTTCCATCAGGAGCAGTCCAAACTGGAAGCCCTGACCAATATCACCGAGCGGTATGACGGCTACGGTGGCAGCGTCAAGAAGGTCATGGAGCAGAAGGAAAAAGAAAAAGGTATCATCGGTGTTGTAGCGGATATTATTCAGGTAGAAGCCAAATATGAGACCGCTATCGAGACCGCTCTGGGTGGTAATATTCAGAATATCGTAACGGATAACGAAGAGACCGCCAAGCATATGATCGGATTCTTAAAGCAGAACCGCCTCGGAAGAGCCACATTCCTTCCCCTGACCAGTATTACCAAACCTCAGGAATTCAAAAATCCCGAGGCCCTGAAGGAAAAAGGTGTCATCGGTATGGCGGATGAACTGGTAAATACGGAAAAAGAATACCGCAATGTGGCCAAGGCCATGCTGGGACGTATCGTGGTCGTAGACAACGTGGACAATGCCGTGAAGATCGCAAGAAAATTCGATTACGGCATCCGTATGGTCACATTGGAAGGCGAACTCTTAGTTCCCGGCGGTGCCATCAGCGGTGGTGCATTTAAGAATAACAGTAATCTTCTGGGAAGACGTCGTGAGATGGATGAACTGGAGAAAAAGGTGAAAAAACTCTCCGATGACATCAAGACCTATAACCAGAAGATTGAAGGCGCCAAGAGCAAACGAAATAAGCTGCGTATGGATCTGGAAGCATTGAAGACCGAGATGCAGCGCAAGTCCATTGAGCAGAATACCGCAAGATTAAATATTTCCCAGGCCAGAGAACGTATGGAAGAAGAGGCAGAGAGTGCACAGTCTCTGAAGCTGGAGGAGCAGGAGATCGAGACCAGGATCTTCGAGATCCGTTCCGGCAAGGAATCCATTACGCAGGAACTTGCTGCCAGCGAAGAGTTGGAGAAGACGACGCAGGAACAGATCCTGGGCTTCCAAAAAGAATTGGAGAGCTGCAGACTGGAAGAGAGCGAAGCTTCCGCCCACGCAGGAGAATGGGAAGTAAAAGTCGAGAAGATGCGTCAGGCTCTGGATTACAAACAGGCCAATGTAGACCGTATAGGCGGCGAACTGGAGCGTGCACAGGCAGAACTGAATGAGATCTTACAGGCACTGACTGAAAACGCACAGGAAGTGGAACGCAAGAAAAACAACATTCTGGAGATTGAGAAGACCATCGCGGCTTCCCATGAGAATCAGGATGCTTCCAAGAAAAAGCTGGACGAGGATATTGCAAAGAAAGAAGAACTGTCTGCAAAGCAGAAAGGCTTCTTCCAGAGCAGAGAAGAAATGTCAGAGCGCATGAATGCTCTGGACAAAGAAGTCTATCGTCTGAGTGAACAGAAGAAAAAGCTGGAAGACAATATCGAAGGCCAGATCAATTACATGTGGGATGAGTATGAGATTACCCTGAGTGATGCGGCAGGCCTTCGCAATGAAGAGATGAATGATCTGCCCGCCATGAAGCGTGAGATCAGCGGTCTGAAAGATGAGATCCGGAAGTTAGGTAATGTCAATGTCAACGCCATTGAGGATTACAGGAATCTGATGGAGCGTTATACCTTTATGAAGACCCAGCATGACGATCTGGTAGAGGCGGAGAAGACCCTGGAAGGCATTATCGAGGAACTGGATACCGCCATGCGCAAACAGTTCACGGAGAAATTTGCGGAGATCAGCAGAGAGTTCGATAAAGTATTCAAAGAACTCTTTGGTGGTGGTAAGGGAACCCTGGAACTGATGGAGGATGAGGATATTCTGGAAGCAGGCATCCGCATCATCGCACAGCCCCCCGGAAAAAAGCTTCAGAACATGATGCAGCTCTCCGGTGGAGAGAAGGCGTTATCCGCCATATCCCTACTGTTCGCAATTCAGAACCTGAAGCCGTCTCCGTTCTGTCTGTTAGACGAGATCGAGGCCGCACTGGATGACTCCAATGTAGGACGTTTTGCAAAGTATTTACATAAGCTGACCAAGAACACTCAGTTCATTGTCATTACCCACAGACGCGGTACGATGGAACAGGTGGACAGACTGTATGGTATCACCATGCAGGAGAAGGGTGTATCTACTTTAGTCAGTGTTAACCTCATTGATAAAGATCTGGATGATTAGAGTATGAAAAGAACTTCTAATCACTCAGAGCAAAGGCTCTTTCGTGAAGAAGTTCTAAGTTTCATACAAGAAAAACGCAAGCGTTTTTCTGGATAGAATGCTGATTGGAGGAAATGGGATGAGTGAGGAAAAGAAAGGCTTTTTTGCGAGGCTGAAAGAAGGACTGACCAAGACCCGTGATAACATTGTCCGGGGAATCGATTCGGTTTTCAGCGGTTTTTCTGCCATTGATGATGATTTCTACGAAGAACTGGAAGAAATCCTCATTATGGGAGATATCGGTGTCAATGCCACCACTGCCATTGTGGAGAGATTAAAACAGCAGGTAAAAGAAAAGCATATCAAGGAGCCTTCCGAATGCAAACAGCTTCTGATCGAAAGTATTAAGGAGCAGATGCAGGTGGATGAGACCGCCTATGATTTCGAGAAAGAACAGTCCGTGATCATGGTCATCGGTGTCAACGGTGTGGGGAAGACCACTTCCGTCGGCAAGCTGGCCGGTAAATTAAAGGATGAGGGCAGGAAAGTCCTTATTGCCGCAGCGGATACTTTCCGTGCCGCAGCGGGAGACCAGCTGGCAGAGTGGGCATCCCGGGCGGATGTTCCCATGATCGGCGGAAAAGAAGGTGCGGATCCCGCCAGCGTGGTGTTTGATGCCGTGAATGCGGCGAAGGCACGAGGCGTGGATGTGCTTCTTGTAGATACCGCCGGCAGACTGCACAATAAAAAGAACCTGATGGAAGAACTTCGTAAGATGAACCGTATCATCGACAAGGAATTCCCCAATGCCCACAGAGAGAATCTGATCGTGCTGGACGGCACCACGGGACAGAATGCTCTGGTGCAGGCAAGAGAATTCGGTGAGGTGGCGGATCTTACGGGTATCATCCTGACCAAGATGGACGGAACGGCCAAGGGCGGTATCGCTGTGGCCATCCAGTCCGAACTGAAGGTTCCGGTAAAATATATCGGTGTGGGAGAATCCATCGAGGATCTCCAGAAATTCAATTCCGATGAATTTGTAAATGCGTTGTTTGATGTGAATATGGATGACATCGGAGAACTGCATCTGCCGGAGGAAGAAGCTGGAGAGACAGACGCGGAAGAATAATAAACAGGCAGACCAAAGAAAGTGTGACAGAAAGGCATGGGAAGAAAAATGCAGGAAGAAATGTTGACTTTAGAGAAATTTGAAGAAGCAAGTGAGATCGTTAAAAAAGTTACTTTAGAGACCAAACTGGTATACAGTGATTATTTCAGTGCCCAGACCGGCAACCGCGTATACTTAAAGCCCGAGAACTTACAGTTTACCGGAGCCTACAAGTTAAGAGGCGCTTATTACAAAATGAGCACACTGACGGATGAAGAGCGTGCCAAGGGACTGATCACCGCATCAGCAGGCAACCATGCCCAGGGCGTTGCTTATGCAGCAAAATGCTACGGTAGCAAGGCCACTATCGTAATGCCCACTACCACACCTCTGATCAAGGTAAACCGTACCAGAGGGTACGGTGCAGAGGTAGTACTGCACGGTGATGTCTATGATGAGGCATGTGCAAAAGCATATGAACTGGCAGAAGAGCACGGATATACCTTCATTCATCCGTTTGATGATCTGACTGTGGCAACCGGTCAGGGTACCATTGCCATGGAGATCTTCAAAGAGCTTCCGCTGGTAGATTATATTCTGGTTCCTATCGGTGGCGGCGGACTGGCAACCGGTGTTTCCACACTGGCAAAACTGCTGAATCCGAAGATCAAGGTCATCGGCGTAGAGCCCGCAGGAGCTAACTGCATGCAGGTATCCTTAAAGAACGGCAAGGTTACCACATTGCCCAAGGTCAACACCATCGCAGACGGTACCGCGGTAAAGACTCCTGGCAGCAAGATCTTCCCGTACTTACAGAAGAATCTGGACGATGTGATCACCGTAGAGGATGAGGATCTGGTAGTAGCTTTTCTGGATATGGTAGAGAATCACAAGATGATCGTGGAGAATTCCGGTCTGCTGACGGTAGCAGCCTTAAAGCAGTTAAATGTGAAGGATAAGCGTATTGTATCTATCCTGAGTGGCGGTAACATGGATGTCATCACCATGTCCTCCGTAGTACAGCAGGGTCTGATCTTAAGAGACCGTATCTTCACCGTATCCGTACTGCTTCCCGACAAGCCCGGTGAGCTGTGCAGAGTATCCGGTATTATTGCCGGAGTCAACGGTAATGTCATCAAGCTGGAGCACAACCAGTTTGTATCCATCAACCGCAGTGCTGCTGTGGAGCTGCGTATCACACTGGAAGCATTCGGCACCGAGCATAAGAATGAGATCATTGCCGCTCTGGAAAAAGAAGGCTATCAGCCCAAGGTGGTCAGAGCAAATATATAATTGTGCAGAGTCATGCAGATGTCGCTGCATAGTTTCTTAGAAAAGAAGTGAATGCATCACTGATAAAAGCCGCATATTATAGATATGCGGCTTTTATGTGTGGAAATGGAGAGAGCTATGGCGAAAAAGACTGAAAAAGAACTGGAAATACAGAGACTGGATAAAAAGACACCCCTGCAGATGCTCTGGGATTATGTGATGATCACGGTGGCATCCTTTGTCTATGCGGTATCCGTCAGCTTATTTTTGGATCCGAACTCCCTGGCACCCGGGGGGATCACCGGTATTGCCATTATTTTAAACCGTTTGTTCGGAATTGAGACAGGTACCTGGATGTTACTCATCAACATACCGATCCTGCTGATCGGTATCTGGAAATTCGGACTGCGGTTTATTCTGTCTACAATCTATTGTACGGCAATGACCTCTTTGTTTACGAACCTGCTGACACCGGTGGGAGCAGTGACGGTGGATCCACTTCTGGCCTCCCTGTGTGGCAGTGCCCTGATGGCCGTATCCATGGGATGGGTGTTCAAGGCAGGCTCCACCACCGGCGGCACGGATATCATTATCAAGCTGCTACGGATAAAGTTTCCGTTTCTCAAGACCGGAGCGCTGTTTTTCCTGACGGATGCTGTCATTGTTATCGCTTCAGCATTTGTCTTCCAGAATATTGACAAGGCACTGTATGCCGGTATCGTGGTCATTATCACATCAGTGGTGCTGGATGTGGTATTGTACGGTCGTGATGAGGCGAAGCTGATCTATATTATCAGCGACCATGCGGAAAAAATCGCAGGGAGACTTTTGGAGGAGCTGGACATTGGTGTAACTTATGTACAGGGCAGTGGTGCTTACAGCGGCAAGGAGAAGAGCGTCATCATGTGCGCCATGAAGAAAAACATTTCTCCCAAGGCGGAAGAGATCGTAAAGGAAGAGGATCCCCTGGCATTTATGATCGTCACCAGTGCCACGGAGATCTTCGGGGAGGGCTATAAGAGCTATTTTAGTGAGAAACTGTGATGCTGAACATAAAATTTAAGTAAAAAACAGCTGAAAGGGCTTACATTTTCAAAGAGAATCATCTATAATAGCGTCGCGCCGGAAGGGCAGACGTTATTTTTCACTGTGGTGCACCCGCAGCGCACGTTTCTAACCGGTGCAAGTCCGGAATCCGCCCGGCAAATCTCTGTTCCGATGTAGTAATCGCATATCAGGCTATGCATGAGGGTAAGACAGCTGCTTAGGTCAAAACTCAGTAGCTACACCGAATCATGCATGGAGATACGGTAGTTGGATTGAGAGAAAGAAACATATAATAGTAAAAATAAGCAGATAGAGAATCGCATGGAAAAATGTGCGATGACACTTATAGGAGTCAGGGAACATGAACGATACAACTTTGACAAAAGAGGAGAAACAATATAAACGGCTCACCGAGGAACCGGTAGCACGGTTGGTCCTGGAACTGGGACTGCCGACTACCATCAGTATGCTGATCACGAATCTGTATAATATGGTGGATACCTGGTTCGTAAGCCAGTTAGGCACCAGTGCTACCGGAGCGGTAGGCGTGGTGTTTGGCTTGATGGCAATTATTCAGGCGTTCGGATTCATGTTCGGTCATGGCGCCGGAAGTAATATCAGCCGGTTGTTAGGAGCTCATGAAAAGGAGCGGGCGAAAGCTTTTTCCGCAACGGGATTTTATCTGGCGGTGGGAGCCGGAGTGTTGATCGCAATTATCGGTATTTTGGATCTGAACGGATTGTGCAGATTGCTTGGAAGTACGGAGACCATCCTTCCCTATGCGAGAATCTATGCTTTCTATATTCTGGTGTCGGCACCGGCAATGGCATCCAGCTGTGTGATGAACAATGTGCTCCGGTATGAAGGCTATGCCAATCTGGCGATGGTAGGACTGGTCTCCGGCGGTATCTTAAATATGGTGGGAGATGCCATCTTTATGTGGGGCTTAAATCTTGGTATCCGGGGAGCGGCACTTTCCACTATGATCTCTCAGTACATATCCTTCGGAATCCTGTTATTCTTTTTCCTGCGTGGAAAGACACAGAGCAGCCTGGCACCGAAATATTTTACCTGGGAATTTGCCGTGCATAAGAATATTCTTACAGCAGGCTTCCCCAGTATGATGCGACAGGGACTGGCCAGCGTGTCCACCATGGTGCTGAATGCACAGGCGGCAGTCTACGGGGATATTGCCATTGCAGCTATGAGCGTGGTATCCCGTATTTTCAATTTCGTATTCAGTGTGGCCCTGGGTATCGGTCAGGGCTTCCAGCCGGTATCCTCCTTCAATTATGGGGCAAAGAAGTATTCCCGTGTAAGGAAAGCGTTCTGGTTCACCCTGTGCGCCAGCCTGGTGACCATGGCAGTGTTTGCAGGGGTGGTGTATGTGTTCCGCAGAGAGCTGTTGCTGCAATTCCTTACGGATATGGATGCCTATGAGATTGCTTTTTATGCGTTGCAGATCCAGTGCCTGACGCTTCCGTTTATTCCGGTATGCATCTGCGGCAACATGCTGTTTCAGTCCATTGGAAAGGGCGGCAGGGCGACGATCTTAGCCTCCTTCCGAAGTGGCACCATCTACATTCCGGCACTGCTGATCCTGACGGCGTTCTGGGGAATTCGGGGCATCCAGTGGTCACAGCCGGTGTCCGATATTTTATCTGCGGTTTTGTCATTGCCGGTGGCAGTGGTGTTCTTAAGGGGACTGCCGGAAGATGGTACGTAAGTATAGAGAAGAATGAGATCCCTTCGTCATAAGACGGAGGGATTTTTATGTACAGATGTATCCATACGCAGGAATAAGTATCTGCCTTGATCTGTGAAGCTGTTGACATTAAATAATCCACATGATACAATACATTTAACAATTAGGTTAAATGTTAAACGCTTGGATGAAAGGATGTGATTCATTTTTGGGAATACAGGATACATTGAAAGCGCTGGCAGATCCTATAAGGCGTGAAATACTAAATCTTCTGAAAAACGGTCGATTGTCGGCAGGAGAGATCTGCGAACATTTTCCGGTGACGGGGGCTTCCATATCGAGGCATTTGTCGGTGCTAAAGGAGGCAGATCTGATCCGGGACAAGCGGGAAGGAAAGTTTATTTATTATGAACTGAATGCTTCCGTGCTGGAAGAAATCATGTTATGGATCACAGATTTGAAAGGAGCATCGGATAATGAAGGAAATGATACAGAAAAATAAAGGCAGGCTGATCTGCTCGGCATTTGTTATGTGCGTGGGCATTATATTGGGATATACCTTTGAGAACAGTCTGTGGATAAACGGCACTTTTGCAGTGACTTATGTGGTAATAATGGCAGTAACTTTTTACGACAACAGAAACAGGCAGCAGAGTGACAAGGTCATAAGAATGGTTACGTGGATCGTGCCGGGAATGACATTGCTCTATAACGGTATCGCCAGATGGATTGATATGGGTGTAAAGAAAGAGAATCTGCTCATGGTAATTTTGTATGTCGGAATGGGATTGCTATTTGTTATTGTGGGCAATTATCTGCCCAAGGTGAAACCGAACCGCACCATCGGCATCCGCGTCGTATGGGCATTGCAGGATGAGGAGAACTGGAATGCCACGCACCGCTTCAGTGGGAAAATATGGGTGGCAGCAGGACTATTGAGCATGATCTGTGGACTGTTCAGTGACAGCATGGCTGCATTATTTCTGTTTATTTTCGCTATCACGGCAGCAGCTTTTGGCAGCATCCTGTATTCTTATCTCTATTATAGAAAGAAGTTGCGCACCGGAAAAGGGCTGGCAGTACACTACAACCATAAAGTGGTTGCGGTCTATGTGTTTATAATGCTCGCGTGTGTGCTATTTACGGTATGGACGTTATATACGGGAAAAATCGAGATCTGTTACGGAGAAAATGAATTTACTGTTCAGGCGGAGGGCTGGCAGGATTACACAGTGAAATATGACGCTATCGAAAGCATTGCTTACGAAGAGAATATGTTCCGGGATACGAATACAATCCGGACGAACGGTTTTGGCAACTTGAAATACTCCATGGGACATTTTCGCGATGAAATCCATGGAGATTACATTCGCTATACCCATAACGACTGTGATATTTATGTAGTCATGGAAGTGGAGGGGAGCACCGTTATTCTAAACGGTGCGGATGATGTGCAGACCTGGGAAATCTACAATAATATCAGAGAACGGATGGAAAAATAATATTTGTAAATATATTTCCCAATTGCTTTTATATTTTTTAAAAATGGTATACACTAAACTTATGTAAGTTAGTAAACGAGGATTTCGGGAAAGGGTGGTTACAGTATGCTGAAACAGTGGATTCCGGCGGTGAAGCCGGAAAAAGAGGAACTGGAAAAACGACTGAATGCGGCGCAGGAGGAGCTTGGTAGACTCCAGATGCAGATCAAGGAGCATAAGCTCCCGGTGCTGGTGCTGATCGAGGGCTGGGGTGCGGCAGGCAAGGGCAGTACCATCGGTGGAATTATTAAAAATATCGATCCCAGATTCTTCAAGGTGGCTTCCATGTCCGCACCGACGGAGGAAGAGAAGCGGAAGCCTTTCCTGTATCGGTACTTTGTAAAAATTCCGGAAGCCGGCAAGTTCGAATTCCTGGATTCCGGCTGGATGGATGAGGTGACGAAGGGAAGACTTCGGGGCGAACTGTCGGATAAGCAGTATGCGGAGCGCATTGAGAGCATCAAGCGTTTCGAACGACAGCTGACGGACAACGGTTATTTGGTGCTGAAGCTCTTTTTTCAGATTGGGAAAAAGGAACAGAAAAAGCGCCTAGAGGAGCTGGAAGGCAACAAGGACACCGCATGGCGTGTGGGCGAGAACGACTGGTGGCAGAACAAGCATTATGACAAATGTGAGGAAGTCTACGACAAATACCTCACAGATACGAACGCTTCCGTAGCTCCCTGGTACATCATAGATTCCGGGGACAAAAAGTGGGCGGAATTGCAAGTGCTGGAGACATTATGCAGCGGTATCCATGTGGCCATGCAGAATGAGAGCCTTGCTGTGCCTATTTTGCAGAATGTATTCCCACTGGTGAAGATGCCGAGGCTGTCCGAGGTGGAACTGGACAAGGAAATCTCCGAGGAAGAATACAAGCGGGAACTGCGCCATCTGCAGAAGAAGCTGAATGCCCTGCATTACCGCCTTTATCGGAAAAAGATTCCGGTAGTCATCGCCTACGAAGGCTGGGACGCCGCAGGCAAGGGCGGAAATATCAAGCGGATCGCGGGAGCACTGGATCCCAGAGGCTACGAGGTACACCCCATCGCCAGCCCGGAACCCCACGAGAAAGCGAGACATTATCTCTGGCGATTCTGGACGAGACTTCCTAAGACCGGACATATTGCCATCTTTGACCGTACCTGGTACGGCCGCGTCATGGTAGAACGGCTGGAAGGCTTCTGTAGTACCAACGACTGGCAACGGGCTTATAACGAGATCAACGAGTTCGAGAAGGAATTGTCCCAGTGGGGCGCGGTGATCATCAAGTTCTGGGTGCAGATCGACAAGGATACCCAACTGGAACGTTTCACAGAGCGGCAGAATACCCCGGAGAAGCAGTGGAAGATCACGGACGAAGACTGGCGCAACCGGGATAAATGGGATCAGTACGAAGAAGCTGTGAACGAAATGCTCCGGAAGACCAGCACGGAATATGCTCCCTGGCACATTCTGGAATCCGTAGATAAAAAATATGCCAGAATCAAAGCATTGAAGATCGTGATTGAGGAATTGGAGAAGGCACTGGGGTAAGCGCACTGGAATAAGAATAGCTGTTTCGATATAAAAAATTGACAAAACCGTCTGATAAGGACGGTTTTTGTTGCGTTATAAATGTTTTTTGTTATAATGAGACATAGTTATTTTTGGAAACTGCAAAGATACAGGAAGATATTTGGAAACAGAAGAAATCGTCAGGTGTTACGGCACAATGAGAGGAGAAATCATGGGCGAGAACCGTAAGAT
>OGNN01001107.1_pt1 | contig 11400 bp, 7 predicted proteins | sample 1573461 | NCBI WGS metagenome assembly OGNN01 (sample SAMEA2581998, study PRJEB24529) | metagenome | biome: Human gut stool | place: China | collected 2011
TTGCTCAGGAACTTATAAATAAAGTTAAATTATAGTGTTGCGGAATTAAGGATGACTACCTTTGCGGATGACAAAATAACTTTGCATACGAATCTTAATTACGAAACATAATGGCTAACGAAATGACAGAACTGAAGATTGACATGGGGCTCATCGCTCATTACGGCAATGCCGACTACATAGATGGCGACATGGTTGTGCTCGACGGCATCGACAAGGTGCTGCAGGTAGACGGCACGTTCAAGTTTGATATGATTATGATGGTCTACTGCACAAAGGGACGTATACAATTTGAAACCAACTCCAACGCATATACCGCAAAGGCGGGCGACGTGATTATCTGTCTGCCCAGCAGCACATGGGAAAACGTGATGGTATCGCCAGACTACGACTCGAAAAGTGTCGGCGTGTCGAGCAAGGCAGCCCAAGCCAGTGTGCAGGTGAACCGCGACTATCTTAATCTGCTCGGTTACGTATCGCACAACCCCGTGATCCACCTCAACGAGGAACGCCAACAGATGTTCTTGAAGTACTACGCCATCATTGCACACAAGATAAAGAATCCGCATGGTTTCTATCATAAGGAGATTATGCACTGCTTGCTGCAAAGTTCCATCTACGAGCTGTTCGCCATCATCACGCCCTACGTGGAGTATAGCATCGAAGGGGGCAATCTCAAGCAGGCCAACTTGCTCTTCCAGCGCTTCATCGAGATGCTGTCGGCGAACAACGGCAGGATGCAGCCCGTGAAGAAATATGCGCAGGAGCTGTGCATCACGCCGAAGTATCTCTCGAACATCACGAAACAGGTGACTGGACGCACGGCTCTCGACTGGATACATAGCTACACGGTGAAGGCGATAGAGAAGTATCTGCGCCGTTCTAACCTCTCCATCAAAGAGATATCGGAGCTGTTGGGCTTCCCCAACCTCTCGTTCTTCGGCAAGTTCACGAAGAGCCACCTCGGTATGTCGCCAACGCAATACCGCAAGGAGCAGAGCATGAGGAAGTAAGTATAGGGGGTGCACTTGTCTCAAGTGCACCAACAGAGTAGAATGGTTATTGGTGCACCAAAGGGGGTGCAGTTGTCTCAACTGCACCAACAGAGTAGAAAACCAACAGGGTAGAATGCTTTATTGGTACACCTCCTGCTTTGTTGGTGCACTTGAGACAAGTGCACCCCCTATAAATTATCTGCGCGAGCCAAAGCCACCGCCTCTTGACGACGAACCACCGCCTCCAAACGACGACGAGTGTCTTGACGAGCCCGACGGCTTGAACGTTGAGCGTGGGGCTGACGAGCCCGACGAGTTGTCGCGACGCGAGCCGAAGCTGCTGCCTGAAAAGCCTCTATTGCTCTCGGGCTGACGCACCGTTGTGCGCGTGCTACTCTCACGACTGCCGAAGCCAGAGCCACGGCTTGAACCAAATCCCGACGAACTGCGACTTGAGCCAAACCCCGACGAACTGCGCGAGCCGAAACCGCTTCCGCTGTTGTCGCGGCGCGAGTCGAACCCACTGTTACCTCTGCTCTCCACCCTACGGCTGCCACGCGAGCCGAACGACTGGCGATTGCCACGTCCGTAGTCGCCGCGCTTGAAGCCGTCGCGCATACCGAAGTGGGCATCGCCACCACGGCGCGAACCGAATGTTCTGCCGCTGTACCACGAGCTGCCGTTGTTCTGACGCCACGAGTGGCCGCCACGATAGCTCACGTACACCGTCGGACGATGGAAGTAGAAGTAGTCGCGGTGCGGATAGCGAGCGTATATAGCGAAGTGCCAAACGCCTGCACTGAAATAGAGCGGACGATAGAAGTAAGCTGCCTCGCAGAACATACGGTACTGCCAGTCGAGGAGCACATAGCTGAAGTCGATGTTACGCCAGCGCCAGTAGTCGCCGTAGAGTTCGTCGTCGGAGTTGACACTGAGCAGATAGTCGAGGTTTATCTCGTAAGCCGCCTCATACTGGTCGTCGGTGAGGTTCAGCTCGTAAGCCATCTTATCGGTGAGGAACAACGCCTGTTCGCGTGCCTGACTGTAACTCATTGCGCTGGCTGCTACCGCGAAGCTAAGCACCATTACTATTGTTGCGAATAACCGTTTCATAATATCTCTGTTTTAAAAGTTATACTTATTCTCAGGGGGTGCCTCTCAGGGGGTGCACTTGTCTCAAGTGCACCAACCAAGTAGAATGTGCTATTTTGGTGCACTTCTTGCTCTGTTGGTGCAGTTGAGACAACTGCACCCCCTTGAGGTTTCCTTTCGCTTGCAAAGTTATGCTTTTGTTACTGCAAGCCAAAAGGATTTTCCCTAATCGGTAATGGGAAATTCCCTAATTAGCACAACCTTTACCATCGTGCTCCGTCCGCCACCCAATCAGATTCCGTCCGCCGCCCAATCAGATTTCGTCCGCCACCCGATCAGATTGCGTCCGCCATCCGATGACTTAACCCCTACTTTCGCACGACTAAACAAGCACATTCGCACAACAAAACCACCACCGCAAAACAACCGTTTCATAACATTTAACTCCTTAAACGCTACGTAATTAATCAAAAAAGCGTAACTTTGCAACTAAAATTATAATAAAACACATATAAAAATGGCACAAGAAGACGTTTTCAAGAAAATCGTGAGTCACTGTAAGGAGTACGGTTTCGTATTCCCAAGTAGCGAGATTTATGACGGACTGGCTGCAGTGTACGACTACGGACAGAACGGTGTAGAACTGAAGAACAACATCAAACAATACTGGTGGAAGAGCATGGTGCTGCTCCACGACAACATCGTGGGCATCGACTCTGCCATCTTCATGCACCCTACTATCTGGAAGGCAAGCGGACACGTAGACGCATTCAACGACCCGCTCATCGACAACCGCGACTCAAAGAAGCGCTATCGTGCCGACGTTCTCATCGAGGACCAGATTGCGAAGTACGACGAGAAGATCGAGAAGGAGATTGCCAAGGCTCGCAAGCGCTTCGGCGAGAGCTTCGACGAGGCACAGTTCCGCGCTACCAACGCTCGCGTACTGGAGCATCAGCAGAAGCGCGACGCTCTCCACGCACGCTATACAGAGGCTATGCAGGGACCTGACCTCGCCGAACTGAAGCAGATCATCATCGACGAGGAGATTGTAGACCCGATCAGCGGCACAAAGAACTGGACCGACGTGCGCCAGTTCAACCTCATGTTCTCTACAGAGATGGGCTCCGTAGCCGACGGTTCTAACAAGGTGTACCTCCGTCCGGAGACAGCACAGGGCATCTTCGTCAACTATCTCAATGTGCAGAAGACGGGCCGCATGAAGATTCCGTTCGGCATCGCACAGATCGGCAAGGCGTTCCGCAACGAGATCGTGGCACGCCAGTTCATCTTCCGTATGCGCGAGTTCGAGCAGATGGAGATGCAGTTCTTCGTGCAGCCGGGCACCGAACTCGAGTATTTCCAGAAGTGGAAGGAGCTGCGCATGAAGTGGCACCAGGCACTTGGCTTCGGCGCCGAGAACTATCGCTTCCACGACCACGAGAAGCTGGCTCACTACGCCAACGCCGCTACCGACATCGAGTTCCACATGCCGTTCGGCTTCAAGGAGGTAGAGGGCATACACAGCCGCACCAACTTCGACCTCTCGCAGCATGAGAAGTTCTCGGGCCGCTCAATCAAGTACTTCGACCCGCAGACCAAGGAGTCGTACACTCCGTACGTCATCGAGACATCTATCGGTGTAGACCGCATGTTCCTCAGCGTGATGTGCCACTCTTATAAAGAGGAGCAGCTCGAAAACGGCGAGACACGCGTCGTACTCATGCTCCCGCCCGCACTCGCGCCGACAAAGCTCGCCGTGCTGCCGCTCGTTAAGAAGGACGGACTGCCCGAGAAGGCTCGCGAGATTGTGAACAACCTGAAGTTCCACTTCAACACAAGCTACGACGAGAAGGACACCATCGGCAAGCGCTACCGCCGTCAGGACGCAGTGGGCACACCGTTCTGCGTGACCGTCGACTACGACACACTGCAGGACAACACCGTGACACTCCGCTTCCGCGACACAATGGAGCAGGAGCGCGTGAGCATCGACCAGCTCCTCAGCATCATCGAGGACAAGGTGAGCATCACAAGCCTGCTCAAGAAATTGCAGTAAAAACATACTAAATGAAGAAATACTATTTATTCATACTCCTCGCCATGACGACCGTCTTCGCAGCAAGCCTGTCGTCGTGCAGCGAGACCGACAACGAGAAGGAGGAGTTCCCCAACTGGCGAAAGACCAACGAGACATACTACGACAAGAAGTATGCCGAGGTGAAGCAGCTGGTGGCGGGTGGTGCTGCCGACTGGAAGGTGCTGCGCTCATGGAGCCTCAACGACCAGGTGGCTACGCATAGCTACGACTTCGTGCTTGCCAACGTGCTCAACGCTGGCACGGGCTCGGGCTGCCCGTTCTTCACCGACTCGGTGAAGGTGCACTACAGCGGCCGTCTGCTGCCATCCACAAGCTACGCCGAGGGCTATGTCTTCGACAAGTCGTGGCAGGGCGAGTACAACCTCAGCACGATGAAGCCACGCACCTTCGCCGTGAGCGGAGTGGTGAAAGGCTTCGCCACAGCACTGCAGAACATGCACATCGGCGACAGATGGCTCGTGTACATGCCCCATCAGCTGGCATACGGCTCGTCAGCCACGCCGGGCGCAGCCTACTCCACACTCATCTTCGACGTAACACTCGTAGGCTACTTCCGCAAAACATCCGCTGCAGCTGCTCCGGCTAAGGACGGCACAGCACAACAGCAGACCACCGGCTACTGGGTTTATGAGTAATAATAGGAGGGTATGGCATCCTTCCATACCCACGCAACCACAGACCAATAGGAGGGTATGGCATTCTTGCCATACCCTTTTTACATTATTTAAATATTATTTTAATACAAATAAAAAACATTAGATGTAATTTTGCATTCAAAGAAACAACATCCCTTATCTCAACTACAACATTCGTAATTTTAACGACATAACAACAAGCCTATAACATTAAAAATTACATATTATGACTAAACATTTACGATTTTTTATGCTCACACTGCTCGTGCTAATTAGCGCGGCGGTTATGGCGCAAACGACGATCGACTTTACAAAGCTAACATGGTCAAGCCCTTTAGTACAGTCTCCCTACACATTCTCTGCAGATAAGAATAGTGGAAGCACTGCACCTACACAAAACACAAACTCTAAAGACATCCGTCTTTATGCCAAAAACTCACTCACCATCTCTACAAGCAGTGGGAAAATATGCAAAATCGTTTTTCATATTTCTACTAATGGATTGAAGCAGTGGGCAGATTTTACACCTAACAACGGTTCAGTAACTGTATCAAAAGAAAAACAAACCGCAACATGGGAGAATGCAGAAGGAGCCACTTCTGTTACTTTTACTGTTGGAGCCAAATGTAAATATGGTACAGCAGCAACAACTAAAGCTGGTCAATTCTTCTTTAACAGCGTTGACATAACAGAACTTGATGCAGCTACCCCCCCAACCACTACCACCTTTGGCACCAACTCAGGCAAGACATTCACATTCACCAATGGCACGCTTGAGGGTTTTACTGCGCCTACAGCTACCGCTACAAAGAGCGACGACAACACCGACTTGTCTAACCTTATTGAATATACAAGCTCTGACGCGGACATCGTAGCCGTTGACTCTAAAACCGGCGAACTGACATTCACCAACACCAAGTTTGGCAAGGCTACCATCACAGCCACTCTGCCTAAAACTGACACCTATCAAACATCTACCGACTCATACGTTGTCGAAAACAAAGACAACCACATCGCTACTTCTCTCTCTTTTAACGGCACCGACATCACTCTTACCGAAGGCAAGACCGACGCTGGCACATACTTCACGGGCTACACCGCAACCGAAGCTAACAACATTGCCGGCACTATCACATACGCAACATCGGGCGACGCTGTGGCTACTGTCGACCCCACAACTGGCACAGTAACCATCAACGCCACAACATACGGCATAACAACCATCACTGCTACATTCACACCTGCAGACCCAACACAATACTCTGGCTCCACTGCTACGTATCAGATTACGAATCAGCAAAAAATAGATGAAAGTACTATCGTATTCGATTGTTCAAAATACGATCAATCACTTATCGGTGATACGTATAATAACAACGATAACACACCACGCCAATTAAAGAGTGTTGCTGGCAAAGATTACACTTTCACTCTAACACAATGTATGTTCTACAATAATTCCATTCAGATGGCTAAAACGAAGAAAGGAAAAATTGTTTCTCCAACTTTCTCATCGTTCCCATCTGGATATAAAGTAGTTGTTACGTATGATACAGATAACACTCCGCAACTTTATAGTGCGGAACTCACAGATGCAAAAGCGGAAGTAAACACATCACTACAAACCGTCAGCATCGAACTTCCGTCACCAACAGCAACTTTCACGATACAATCAGGTACAAAATATACTCAAATCAAAAAGATTGAGCTGAGTGCTCTTATCATAAAAGACAATCCTGCCCTCTCGTTCGCTGAAGCAACTGTAACAAAGGAGTTAGTAGCGGGCACTATTGACCTTCAGACCATCACCAAGCCTGAAGACCTTGACGCATCTGCTATCACATACGCAAGCTCTGACGACGCAACCGCAAAGGTTGAGGGCAATACAATTCACTTATACAAGACTGGCGAGGTGACCATCACCGCTACATCGGCTGCTACAGACAAGTATGCTGCAGGCACTGCGTCTTACAAACTCGTGATTGAAGACAATCGCGCAACTGATGCCGACTTCAAGTTCGCAGCAGAGAGTTACAACGCAGATTTAGCAGAAGCAACAGAAGGTATTGTAACATTCAACGCAGCAAATGTGCTGCAGAACCCTAACAACCTCAAAGTAACCTACACTATATCTCCTAAAGACGAAGATGTTGAGATAGATGCATCAACAGGCTACATTGTGATTTCTAAGCGTGGCATATACACCATCACCGCTACTGGTGATGCTACCAATACATATAAGAAGGCAACAGCTACATGCACGCTGAAGGTAACCAACAGCGCAGTAGAAGAAAAAACCATCGAGTTCGTTGCTGGCGTAGATAAGGGAAATAATTCATCAACAACTGCTGATGATACAGTGGAAAAGGGATGTGTCCTGATTTCTTCAAAAAGTGCTGCATTAGGACGCGGTGATGATTATCGTTTCTATAGTTCAACCCATACTATCTCAACCAAGATCGGTAAAATCACGAAGATTGAATTCGTAGAGGGTGACAAACCTATTACCAACTTGAAATACAATGGTAAAGACGGAGCATTTACTGCAGACACAAAATATGATCTCTGTTGGGTGGGTTCTGCTAAGGAAGTTGTATTTACAAATAGTTCTCAGGCTCGCGCCACAAACATCATCGTCACAGTAGAGGTACCAAAAGCAAAGAGCTACACTCTCGACGAGACAAAGACCGACAACGTCATCGAGACATACGAGAACGCAAACGTGACGCTGCAGCGCACACTCAGCAAAGACTACTGGAACACATTCTGCGTGCCGTTCGCACTTGATGCGAAGCAGGTGACACAGTACTTCGGCGAGGGCACACAGCTCCGCACATACGAAGGCAACTGCGAGAACAACATTGTGTACTTCGCAACTGTAGACAACATCGAGGCTGGCAAGCCGTACATCATGAAGCCAGGCAATGCCGTTGTGACAAACCCAACATTCGAGGGAGTAAGCATGGTGGCTACAGGACTCGACGAGAACGGCAACCCGCAGGCTGTAGGCGCAACAACCACTGTGCAGATGAAGGGCATCTACAACCAGGTATTGCTGAGGACCGACAAGACTGAACTCTTCCTCGGCGACAACGACCTCTTCTACTACCCGATCAACAATACCGAATCTCGCACCATCGGTGGCTTGCGTGCATACTTCATCGTGCCACAAGGCACCGACATCAAGAAGCTACGCGCTAACCTCGACGGAACACCAACATCGCTCGGCACTATCTTCGACACTGAGGAAAGCAACGCTCCTGTGTATAATCTGCAGGGACAGTACGTAGGCAACTCACTCCGTGCGCTGAAGAGTGGCATATACATTCAGAACGGCAAGAAGGTAGCAGTGAAGTAAACACACGCAACATTTAACCAATAATATACTTAAGCACAATGAAAAAGCATTATATAAAGCCATCGATAGCAACGATGGAAATAGAAGCAACAAGCATCATGGCTGGCTCTACGGGCGTAGACGGCTCTGGCTCACAAGGTGGCATAGACAACCCACTGCCTGACAATGGCAGCATATCAAAACATGCGTCGTCGCGCATCTACTTCGACTCCTGGGAGTATGATGACAACAGCAACGAAGAGGATGAGTATTAATAATACACTGCAACAAAGAGGATGAGTATTAATAATACAAAGACAACAAAGGTCGAGCGAAATCGCTCGACCTTTGTTGTTTTAAGGGGGTGCACTTGTCTCAAGTGCACCAACCGAACAGAATGTGTACCAACTGAACAAGAACTGCACCAACTGAGCAAGAACTGCACCAACCGAACAGAATGTGCACCAACTAATTGGTATTTTACTTGGTTGGTGCACTTGAGACAAGTGCACCCCCTACAAGCTTGTTCTCGCAGAACACGACCTTATAGCTTCCGCCTCGCTTTGTCTTGAACTTCAGCACCGCCTCGCCGTAGCGCACCTCGCACGGTTCGCCCGAGCCGGAGAGTATTGTCGCCTCAGCGAGCTTGCCGTTCTTCCAGCTGATAGACACGGTGAAGTTGCCCTTGGCACGCAGTCCGCTCACAGCGCCCTCTGCCCAAGCATCGGGTAGTGCAGGCAGCAGGTGGACGAATCCCATGTGGCTCTGCATAAGCATCTCGGTTACGCCGGCTGTTCCGCCGAAGTTACCATCGATTTGGAACGGAGCGTGCGTGTCCCAGAGGTTGTCGAGCGTGCCGTTCTTCAGCAGATTGCCGTAGAGCGTGTAGGCATGATTGCCATCGTGCAGGCGTGCCCACTGGTTGAGCTTCCAGCCCATCGACCAGCCCGTTGCGCCGTCGCCGCGATGCTCGAGCACCACGCGCGATGCCTTAGCCAGTTCGGGCGTTGTGACGGGCGACACGGTGCGACCCGGGTGCAGACCGAAGAGGTGGTTCACATGGCGATGCTCGTCCTTCGGGTCATCGATGTCCGTCGACCACTCCATGAGCTGTCCGTAGCGACCTATCTTATACGGCGCGAGATGCTTCAGCGCGTCCTCCCACTGGCGGCGCTCCTTGGCACTCTTGCCTAACACGCGGTTAGCCTCCACAGCATCCAGGAGCACTTCGCGTATCACGGCGTGGGCGAACGTAGCGCCCTCGTCAACAGGTCCGTGCTCGGGCGATGTGGACGGAGCGGCGGTGTACACACCGTCGGCGCGATGCCAGAGATAGTCGGACGCGAAGTCGGCAGACTCCTTCAGTATTTCGTAGTTGTCAGCGAGGAAGCGGCGATCGCGCGTAAAATCGTAGTAGTTCCAGAGGTGTGTGGCGAGCCACGGACCTGCGAACGGCGAGAAGTTCCACGACATATCCTCGCTCGAGAGCGGCGATGTGAAGCCGAAGATATTACCAGATACGGACGTTGTCCAGCCACGTGTGCCGAAGTACGACTTCGCCGTTACACGGCCCGGCTTCACGAGCGTGCGGATGAAGTTGAAGAGCGGCAACTCGCACTCCGAGAGTCCCGTCGGGCAAGCCAGCCAGTAGTTCATCTGCAGATTGATGTTGTTATGGTAGTCGATGCGCCACGGTCCGTCGACGTTGTTGTGCCACAAGCCCTGCAGGTTAGCCGGCAGATTGTCGGCACGCGACGACGAGATTAGCAGGTAGCGACCGAACTGATAGTAAAGCTGCTCCAAGTAGTAGTCGGGCTTGCCCTGGCGGTAAGCCTCAAGACGGCGGTTCACGGGCAGGTCGTCGGCATCAACCGTAGCGTTGTTGATGTTCAGACGCACGCGGTTGAAAAGCTCCGAATAGTCGGCATAGTGCTCGTTGAGCAGCGAGGCGTAGTCCTTTGTGGCAGCCTTGGCGAGCCAGTCGGCAGTAGTCTGTTTAGGGTCTACACCTACGTAAGCCTTTGGGTCGTTGAAATCGGGGTCGTAGTTGGGTCGGTAGTCGGTGTCGGCAGTGATGAGGAACACAACCTCGTCGGCATCCTTCACCGTGAGCTTGCCGCCCTCGTTGCTCACCGCACCGCCCTTAGCCACTGCCTTTATGCGCACGGCGTACTCCATACTGTTGTTGTCGAGACGTGCCAGCCAGCATAGCGCGTCAGTGCCGTCCGCCTTCATCTCGCCCGTCGACACGGGGTTGGGAGCGTAGGAGAACACAAGGTTCTGCTTGCCGCGGTGCGAGGCAGCGAAGCGCACCGCCATCACGTTGGCAGGATGCGACACGAAATACTCGCGCTCGTACTGCACGCCGTCCTTGCAGAAGCTCACCTTCGCAAGAGCAGAGTCGAGCGACAGCTCACGGCGATAGTCGGTCATTCCCACTGAGCTGAGTCCGGTCTCAATGTAGAACTCGCCGGCGGTAGTGAAGCTGCCGAAGCGGAACGGCTCCTCGGCGTCAGCCTCGTAAGGCACCACGCTGTTGAAGTTCTTGCGTGTGAGCAGCTCCGCCTTCTGCCAGTCGCCCTTGGTGAACGCCTCGCGTATCTCGCCCACCACATGAGCCGACTGCTTGTTCACATCCCAGTAGTAGGCGGTGCCGCGCGAGGTGTTCGGACCACCGCGCCAGAGTGTCTTCTCGTTGAACGTGATGCGCTCAGCCTCAACCGAACCGAGCACGTTGCCGCCGATATTGCCGTTGCCGATGGGCAGCGACTGCGACTCCCATTCGGGGTCGGGGTTGTTCACCAAGTCGCCGGCACGCACCAACTGGCGCTCGGTAGGCATACGGTCGGGACTCGAAGCGAGCCACACAGCCTGTCCGCGCATAGTCGTCGGACGGTCGAACCAATACTTCAAAGGGGTGTTCCGCTCGGCGAAAGCGTTGGCAGACCCCAAGGCACAAAGCGCAAGAAGCGCAAGGAGTTGTTTTTTTGATTGCATTATGATTAGTTTTTTATTTGTCTATCACCACAAAGTTACTGCAAAAAAGCGAAATAAGCCGCCATAACATCATCTATTATAATAAAAAGCAGTAAATTTGCAAAAATCAAATAATAAAAACTATGAACAATCTAAACAACATAACCAGCAAGTTCCTCATCGAGGGCACCGTGAGCGACATCAAGCCACTCGGCAACGGACTCATCAACGACACATACCGCATACAGACCGCTGAAACAGACC
>OGNN01001108.1_pt1 | contig 11372 bp, 9 predicted proteins | sample 1573461 | NCBI WGS metagenome assembly OGNN01 (sample SAMEA2581998, study PRJEB24529) | metagenome | biome: Human gut stool | place: China | collected 2011
AGGATACGGAGGCTTTGTTCGTTTATATACCTCCGGAACTGCTCCCCTTAATCCCTGTCATGCGTTGTTGCATACGTATTTTTCTGCTTCTTTTGTCATTCTTTTGTTATCATTACAGAACAAAGTTGGTGTAAAATGAGTTTTTTTTGGAAGAGCAAGAACTTTTCTTCCTTTCTTTCTATTCAATATCAAATGGATTTTTGTAAATTTGGCGTGAATCTAATAGGAAGGGAAAAAATCACGCAATTAATATTGTAATATAAATCATATAATAACTCCTGCAAATATGGAAAACAAGATTCAAGAGCTGACCGATAAGATCTACCGCGAAGGCGTAGAGAAAGGAAACGAAGAGGCACAGAAACTTATCGCAAAAGCTCAGGAAGAAGCCAAGAGAATTATAGAGGATGCTCACAAGGAAGCGGATTCTATCGTGGCTACCGCTCATAAGTCTGCCGATGAACTGGCAGAGAATACAAAATCTGAATTAAAGTTGTTTGCCGGTCAGGCTGTGAATGCTCTGAAGTCCGAAATCGCTACGTTGGTGACGGACAACATTGTGAATGCCGATGTAAAGGCATTTGCTGCAAACAAGGATTATCTTAATGCCTTCATCGTTGCATTGGCGTCCAAATGGAGTGTGAACGAACCAATCGTTATCTCTACTGCCGATGCGGAAGGCTTGACAAAATATTTCGCAGCGAAGGCGAAAGACCTGCTGGACAAGGGTGTGAAGATTGAGCAAGTGAATGGCATCAAAACCTTGTTCTCCGTATCGCCTGCCGATGGTTCGTACAAGGTGAACTTTGGCGAAGAAGAATTTATGAATTACTTCAAGGAATTCCTGCGTCCGCAATTAGTGGAAATGCTGTTCTAAAAACTCCCACAGGATTATGAGTAAATACTATTACTTGGTAGCCGGTTTGCCGGAACTCACTTTGGAGGACAGTAAACTGAGCTATACAGTAGCCGATTTCAAGACGGAACTATATCCTGCCTTGTCGGAAGATGATAAAAAGTTGATAGATTTGTTTTATCTGAAATTCGATAATGCGAATGTCTTGAAACTATTGAAGGATAAGGATGCTGCCATCGACCCGCGCGGAAACTATTCGTCGGAGGAACTGGTGGAATATATCTCACAACTGAAGGATGGCGACGAAGTCTCTGACAGTGTATTCCCATCTTATCTCTCTACGTTCATTTCCGAATACTTCAGCCTGCCTGCCGAGGACGGTTTCTTGTATGAAGACCGCCTGGCAGCGCTCTATTACGCCTATGCTATGGAATCCAGGAATCAGTTTGTGTCTTCCTGGTTTGGCTTCAACCTCACTCTCAATAATATATTGGTGGCGCTCACAGCACGTAAGTTCAAGCTGGACATTGCTCCGCTGATTGTGGGTGATACGGAAGTGTGCGAGGCTCTGCGTACTTCCAATGCCCGTGACTTCGGTCTGGGTACTGAGGTGGATTATCTGGAGCAGCTGGTGAAAATCAGTGAGACGGAGGAACTGGTGGACCGGGAAAAGAAACTGGACCAGCTTCGCTGGGACTGGATGGAGGAGGCCACATTCTTCGATTACTTTACCGTGGAACGTCTGTTTGTCTTCCTGCTACAGCTGGAGATGATAGAACGGTGGATTTCGTTGGATAAAGAGAAGGGTAACCAACTGTTCCGCAGCATTATCGCTGCCTTGAAAGACGAGGTGCAGATACCCGCAGAATTCAGATAAAATAAACAACTAAAAATATATGGCAACAAAAGGAACTGTTAGTGGCGTAATAGCCAACATGGTGACCCTCGTCGTCGACGGACCGGTAGCGCAGAATGAGATTTGTTATATCTCGACCGGAGGAGACAAGTTGATGGCGGAGGTGATTAAGGTAGTAGGTACCCAGGTCTACGTGCAGGTATTTGAGAGTACCCGCGGACTGAAAGTGGGGGCCGAAGCTGAGTTTACCGGACATATGCTCGAAGTAACACTGGGGCCCGGTATGCTTTCGAAGAACTACGACGGTCTGCAAAACGACCTCGATAAGATGGACGGTGTTTTCTTGAAACGCGGGCAATATACCTATCCGCTGGATAAAGGAAGCAAATGGCATTTTGTGCCTTTGGCAAAGGTGGGCGACCAAGTGGAAGCCGCTGCCTGGCTGGGACAAGTGGACGAGAACTTCCAGCCTCTGAAAATCATGGTGCCTTTTGAACAGAAAGGTGTGTGCACCGTGAAATCCATCGCAAAGGAAGGTGATTACAGCATTGAGGATACCATTGCAGTGCTGACGGATGGCGAAGGTAATGACATCCGGGTGAACATGATACAGAAATGGCCCGTGAAGCGTGCCATGACCAACTATAAGGAAAAACCGCGTCCTTTCAAACTGCTGGAAACCGGTGTGCGCGTAATCGATACCGTGAACCCGATTGTGGAAGGTGGTACGGGCTTTATCCCCGGTCCGTTCGGTACAGGAAAGACGGTACTACAGCATGCCATCTCAAAACAGGCGGAAGCGGACATCGTAATCATTGCTGCCTGCGGTGAACGTGCCAACGAGGTTGTGGAAATCTTTACAGAATTCCCCGAATTGGTTGACCCGCATACGGGACGGAAGCTGATGGAACGTACGATTATCATTGCCAATACTTCGAACATGCCGGTGGCTGCCCGTGAGGCATCTGTCTACACGGCTATGACGATTGCAGAATACTACCGAAGCATGGGATTGAAGGTACTGCTGATGGCGGACTCCACTTCACGTTGGGCGCAGGCATTGCGCGAGATGTCCAACCGTATGGAGGAGTTGCCCGGTCCCGATGCCTTCCCGATGGACTTGTCCTCCATCATCTCCAACTTCTACGGCCGTGCGGGTTATGTGAAGCTGAACAACGGCGAGTCCGGTTCCATTACTTTCATCGGTACGGTATCGCCTGCCGGTGGTAACTTGAAGGAGCCGGTAACCGAGAATACGAAGAAGGTGGCACGCTGCTTCTATGCCCTTGAGCAAGACCGTGCCGACAAGAAGCGTTATCCTGCCGTAAACCCGATTGACTCGTATTCCAAATATATAGAATACCCTGAATTTGAAGAGTATATCACCAAGCACATCAACGGTGAGTGGATTGGCAAGGTGAATGAAATCAAGACCCGTTTGCAGCGTGGTAAGGAGATTGCCGAGCAAATCAACATCTTGGGTGACGACGGTGTGCCCGTAGAGTATCACGTGACTTTCTGGAAATCGGAATTGATTGACTTCGTTATTCTGCAGCAGGATGCCTTTGATGAAATTGATGCCGTGACCCCGATGGAGCGTCAGGAGGAGATTCTGAATATGGTAATAGAAATCTGTCATACAGAATTTGAGTTCGACAACTTCAACGAAGTAATGGATTACTTCAAGAAAATGATTAACATCTGTAAGCAGATGAACTACTCGAAGTTTAAGTCGGAAGAATACGACAAGTTCCATAAGCAGTTGCAGGAACTGGTTGAGGAACGTAAAGCCTAAGGATGTACTATGTGACTATTTACAATTTACTATTTGCCTTGCGGATGCAGGTGTACGGAGGTTGTAGATAGGAAAATAGTAGAATAGGATGGCAGAGATTTAAATAGTAAATAGTAAATTGCTAAATTGTAAATAAATAGATGGCAACAAAAGCATTTCAAAAAATATATACCAAGATTACTCAGATTACGAAAGCTACGTGTTCGCTGAAGGCAACCGGAGTGGGGTATGACGAGTTGGCGACCGTAAACGGCAAGCTGGCCCAGGTGGTGAAGATTGCCGGCGACGAAGTGACTTTGCAGGTGTTTGAGGGTACGGAAGGTATTCCCACCAATGCAGAGGTAGTATTCTTGGGCAAGGCTCCTACAATCAAAGTGAGCGAGCAGCTTGCCGGACGCTTCTTCAACGCCTTTGGCGACCCCATCGACGGTGGTCCGGCCATTGAAGGCGAGGAGGTGGAAATTGGCGGTCCATCCGTGAATCCGGTGCGCCGTAAGCAGCCCTCGGAACTGATTGCAACCGGTATTGCAGGTATCGACTTGAACAATACGCTGGTGTCCGGACAGAAGATTCCGTTCTTTGCCGACCCCGACCAGCCCTTCAACCAGGTGATGGCGAATGTGGCTCTGCGTGCGGAGACTGACAAGATTATCCTTGGCGGTATGGGTATGACGAACGATGATTACCTTTACTTCAAGAACGTATTCTCCAATGCCGGTGCGCTCGACCGTATCGTCAGCTTTATGAATACCACCGAGAATCCTCCGGTAGAGCGTCTGCTGATTCCGGATATGGCACTGACGGCGGCCGAGTATTTTGCTGTAAACAATAATGAAAAGGTGCTGGTGCTGCTGACGGATATGACTTCCTACGCCGATGCGCTCGCCATCGTGTCCAACCGTATGGACCAGATTCCTTCGAAGGACTCCATGCCGGGTTCCCTTTATTCGGACTTGGCGAAGATATACGAAAAGGCGGTGCAGTTCCCAAGCGGCGGTTCCATCACGATTATTGCGGTGACGACTCTGTCCGGTGGCGACATTACGCATGCCGTGCCCGACAATACGGGTTATATCACGGAAGGCCAGTTGTTCCTCCGTCGTGACAGCGACATCGGTAAGGTTATCGTTGACCCGTTCCGTTCCTTGTCCCGTCTGAAACAGCTTGTTACGGGCAAAAAGACACGTAAGGACCATCCGCAGGTGATGAATGCCGCCGTACGTCTGTACGCCGATGCCGCCAACGCCAAAACCAAGCTTGAAAACGGTTTCGACCTGACGAACTACGACGAACGTACCCTTGCCTTTGCCAAGGACTACTCCAACCAGCTACTGGCCATCGATGTCAACCTCGATACCACAGAGATGCTCGATGTGGCATGGAGTCTGTTCGGCAAGTATTTCCGTCCGGAAGAGGTGAATATCAAGAAAGAGCTTGTGGACCAGTTCTGGCCGAAAGCAAACTAAATAAATGTACGATTAGACGATTTACGGTTTACGATTGATATTACTGAAATTGTAAATCTGTAAATTGAGAAATTGAGTAGCTTCAGTCGTCTAATCGTAAATCGTTAAATCGTAAATAAAATGGCTATTAAGTTTCAATATAACAAAACCTCGCTTCAGCAACTCGAAAAGCAACTGAAGGTGCGCGTGCGCACACTCCCCATTATTAAGAATAAGGAGAGTGCCCTGCGTATGGAAGTGAAGCGCTGCAAGGGAGACGCTGCCGCGTTGGACGCGAGGTTGGAAAAGGAAATCCAAGCTTACGAAGCCATGTTCGCCCTTTGGAATGAGTTCGACGCTTCATTGATAAAGGTCAGCGATGTTCATCTCGGTGTAAAGAAGATTGCCGGTGTACGGGTGCCGTTGCTCGAGAATGTAGATTTCGAGATACGCCCTTACAGCTTGTTCAATGCGCCCAAATGGTATGCAGACGGGCTGCATTTGCTTAAGTCACTGGCACATACTGCCATCGAGCGTGAATTTACTGTTGCCAAGTTGAACTTGTTGGAACATGCGCGTAAAAAGACCACCCAGAAGGTGAATCTTTTTGAGAAAGTACAGATTCCGGGTTATCAGGATGCTCTGCGCAAAATCAAGCGGTTTATGGAAGACGAGGAGAACCTTTCCAAGTCATCGCAGAAAATCATGAAATCCCATCAGGAGAAAAGGAAGGAGGCAGAGGCATGATTACGAAAATGAAGAAGCTCACGTTCCTTGTGTATCATAAGGAGTACGAAGCATTTCTGGCACAAATCCGGGAACTGGGCGTGGTGCACGTTGTGGAAAGGCAGTGCGGCGAGATGGACGACACCTTGCAGCAATTCATGCAGAAGCGTACGCTCTACAAGAATATGCTTCAGAGCATGCACACCCTGGCAGACAAACAGCCGGAAGAAAAGGTGCATAAAGAGTTGTCGGCCGATGCTCTGGTGAAATTCTACGAGGACTTGCAGGCGCGGATACAAGACTTGAACCAGCAGATTCCCGCCATCGACAAGGATGTGGCGCAGATGGAAGTCTGGGGCGATTTCGATTGGAGAGCCATCCGCAAGCTGGAAGATGCTGGTTGGTTCGTGCAGTTCTATACCTGCCCGGAGAAAGACTATAACGAAGCGTGGGCAGAGGACTACAATGCCATCGTGGTGAAAGAGAACGGCGGACATCTTTATTTCGTGACCGTCACTCCCCAACCGGTAGAACTGGATGTGGAACCGCTCCGTCTGCCTTCACTCAGCCTCTCCGAACTGAGCCGGAAGAAAGCCGATACGGAAGAGGCCCTTGTGCAGGCACATGCCGGATTGAAAGAATTCTGCAAAGCGAATTACTGCACGTTGGAGAAGTACAACCTACAGCTCCAGGAAGAGATAGACCTGCTGAAAGTCAAGCTGAACAGCGAACATATGGCAGAAGGTGCCGTAGTGTTGATGGAAGGCTGGATTCCCGAAGACTGCGAGGCGGATGTGAGGAAACTTCTCGATGAAAGCGGCACTTATTATGAGATAAGGGCTGCCAAGCGCGAGGACAATGCTCCCATCAAGCTGAAAAACAACGCCTATACACGCATGTACGAAGTGCTTACCAAAATGTACGGTATGCCCGAATATGCCGAGTTCGACCCGACACCGATACTTGCGCCATTCTTCTCGCTCTTCTTTGCTTTCTGTATGGGAGATGCGGGCTACGGTCTGGTACTGATTGCACTCGGGTTCATTTTGAAAAGGAAGATGTCCAAGTCCATGAAAGGCATGATGAACCTGGTGATTACGTTGGGTATATTTACGTCCGTCATCGGTGTCATATTGGGAACCTTCTTCGGTGTAAGCCTCTTTGACCTGGAGATACCCGCCAAACTGAAGGAATTCATGATTGTGGGTAAGATAGGTGAGACTACCTATGACAAGCAAATGCTGCTGGCGTTGATTATCGGTGCGGTGCACATCTGCATTGCCATGACGGTGAAGGCCGTGGGACAGACCGTTCGTTTCGGCTTCAAGGAGTCGCTCAGTGCCTGGGGATGGCTGTTGCTGGTGGTGGGATTTATCTGCACCGGCGGACTTTCCTTCTTCAAGATAATTTCGGAAGACGTGTCTACGTGGGCATTTATCGTGATTGGCGGTGTTTCCGCCATCGGTATCTACCTGCTGAACAATATCCACCGGAATGTATTTGTCAACATCGGTGCCGGAGTATGGGATACCTATAACATGGCAACCGGATTGATGGGCGATATACTTTCCTACATCCGTCTCTATGCCCTCGGCTTGGCAGGCGGTATGCTTGGAGGCGTGTTCAACCAGCTTGCCTTCATGGTGAACGATGCTGCAGGTCCGGCCCTGGGATGGCTGTTCTGCGGTCTGATACTGATATTCGGGCATACGCTGAACATTGCCATGTCTTGTCTGAGTGCCTTTGTACACCCGCTCCGTCTGACATTTGTGGAATACTTCAAGAATTCCGGTTACGAAGGTAAGGGCGAAGCCTATAAACCTTTTACAGTAGTAAAGAAATAAACAAATTAAAAAACAAATAAAAATAGAAACATTATGAATGAAATTTTAGGTTATCTCGGTCTGGGCCTGATGTTGGCCCTTGCAGGAATTGGCAGTTGCTTCGGTACAACTATCGCCGGTAGTGCGGCAGAAGGTGCGTTGAAGAAAGACCCTTCCAAGTCAGCAAGTTATATGATTTTGTCAGCCCTTCCGGCTACGCAGGGACTTTACGGCTTCGTGGCTTTCCTGATGTCCATGGGCAGGGATTTTGCTACGGACGGTCCTTTGATGCTGGGCATCGGATTGGGTGTCGGACTGGTATGTCTGTTCTCCGCTATCCGTCAGGGACAGATTTGTGCTAGCGGTATTGTGGGTATCTCCCAGGGACACGACGTACAGACCAATACAATGATTTACGCCGCGCTTCCTGAATTCTACGCTATTTTGGCGCTGGTAGCTGCATTGATGGTATAATCCGGATTATAAGAAAATAAACCCCAGGGATTTACAATTGAAATCCCTGGGGTTTTTTGTTTAAATTCCTGGGGCTTCAACTGAAAACTCCAGAAATTCTTTTTTGAAACTTCGGGAATTTTAGACGAAAAATGCATGGATGGGCGAGTCAATGGGGCTTTTGTGGCTAAACTATGACATTCCGCAAACGATTGTTTATGCATATTTAATCAGTTTTTTCGATTAAAAGGCTATTTTTCAAAGAATAATACGTACTTTTGCAGCCGTAATTAAGATAAAGAGATTATAACATAATATGACTAAAGAACTACTTACCCCCGATTACATCTTCGAAGCGAGTTGGGAAGTGTGTAATAAAGTAGGCGGTATCTATACAGTTTTGTCTACAAGGGCAAATACTTTACAGACTAAATTTCGCGATAGATTATTCTTTATAGGGCCGGATTTCTGGCAGGGAAAAGAGAACCCTTTGTTCATTGAGTCTGATAACCTTTGTGCAGCGTGGAAAAAACATGCAGCGTTGAAAGACAATCTTTCCGTCCGCGTAGGTCGCTGGAACATTCCGGGAGAACCTATTGTTATATTGGTTGATTTCCAACCGTTCTTTGCAGAAAAAAATGAGATTTATACAGAAATGTGGAACCGCTATCAGGTGGATTCACTGCATGGATATGGTGATTATGACGAAGCATCCATGTTTGCTTTCGCTACCGGCAAGGTGATAGAGAGCTTCTATCGCTATAATTTGACGGAAACGGACAAAGTGGTGTTCCAGGCACACGAGTGGATGACCGGCATGGCCGCCCTCTATCTTCAGTCTGCCGTTCCCGAGATAGGGACTATCTTCACCACCCATGCCACGTCCATCGGCCGCTCCATAGCTGGCAACAACAAGCCGCTTTACGATTATCTTTTCGCCTACAACGGCGACCAGATGGCGGAGGAGCTGAACATGCAGTCCAAACATTCCATTGAAAAGCAGACGGCCCACTATGTGGACTGTTTCACCACTGTGAGCGAAATCACAAACAACGAATGCAGGGAATTGCTTGACAAGCCTGCGGATGTTGTGCTGATGAACGGTTTTGAAGATGATTTTGTACCGAAAGGCGCCACCTTTACCGGCAAGCGCAAACGTGCCCGTTCCACCATGCTGCGTGTGGCAAACTGCCTACTGGGTGAGGACTTGGGCGACGATACGCTGATTATCGGTACCAGCGGACGCTATGAGTTCAAAAATAAGGGTATCGATGTGTTCCTGGAATCATTGAACCGGCTGAACCGCGATAAAGATTTAAAGAAGAAAGTATTGGCGTTTGTCAACGTGCCCAGCTGGGTGGGAGACCCCCGCGAGGACTTGCAGAAGCGCTTGAAGAGCAAAGATAAGTTCACCGAACCGTTGCAGTGTCCTTTCATCACCCACTGGCTGCACAATATGACGCACGACCAGGTGCTGGATATGCTGAAATACCTCGGTATGGGCAATCGTCCCGAAGATAAGGTGAAAGTAATTTTTGTACCTTGCTATCAGGATGGTCACGATGGCATCCTCAACAAGCATTATTATGACTTGATTTTAGGCGAGGACCTCAGTGTCTATCCGTCCTATTATGAACCGTGGGGATATACCCCGCTGGAAAGTATCGCTTTCGGTATGTGGGCGAAGAAAACGGTATCCGGAGATAACCTTAGCGAAGGCGTAGAGGTTATTAATCGTACGGATTTCAATTATTTTGAGGTAGCGGACGCTATCATGAACTCCATCCTGGCTCTCAGCCAAAAGGATGCTACGGACATCGAGGAAATCAAACAGCGTTGTTTCGATCTCGCTCGAAAAGCTGAATGGAGCAAGTTTATCGACTATTATCTGACCGCATTCGATATCGCCATGAGGAATGCCGAGGAAAGAAATAGTTAAATATTGCTCATAATTAATAAGATAATGCTATCTTTGCACTCGTTTTTAGACAAACACTTTAAACTTCACGATAATGAAAATTAAGGCGAATAACGCAAACAGTCCTATTTGGAAGGACGTCTACTCACATTCCAAGCTTCCACAACAGTTGGAACCACTTAATGAGATCGCTACGAATCTTTGGTGGGTATGGAATCATGAAGGCGCTAAACTATTTGGCAAGATCGACAAACAACTTTGGAAATCCACAGAAGGTAACCCTGTACAGCTATTGCAAAGCCTTTCACACAAACGTATGGAAGAGATCTTAGCAGATAAGGAGTTAATGGCTGAAATCCAAAAGGTATACGCTGATTTCAAAGCTTATATCAATGTAAAACCCGACAAGACACAACCGTCTGTAGCCTACTTCAGCATGGAGTACGGTTTGACCAATGTATTAAAGATTTACTCAGGTGGTCTGGGAGTATTAGCCGGTGACTACTTGAAAGAGGCCAGCGATAGTAATATCGATTTATGTGCCGTAGGTTTCTTGTATCGTTACGGATATTTCACACAGACTTTGTCCATGGACGGTCAGCAGATCGCCAATTACGAGCCGCAAAATTTCAACGCCCTGCCGTTGACTCAGGTATTGCAGTCGAACGGAGAGCCAATGGTATTGGAAGTTCCTTATCCGGGCAGAACCGTTTACGCTCATATCTGGAAAGTTAGCGTAGGTCGTGTACCTTTGTACTTAATGGATACGGATATACCTCAGAACAGCGAATGGGATCGTTCCATCACGCACCAATTATATGGTGGCGACTGGGAGAACCGTATGAAACAAGAGTATTTGTTGGGTATCGGTGGTATCATGATGCTGAACAAGTTAGGTATCAAGAAACAGATTTATCACTGCAACGAGGGACACGCCGCTTTGATCAACGCTCAGCGTTTGGTAGACTATATCCAAAACGACGGCCTTTCATTCAACCAAGCGTTGGAGGGAGTTCGTGCTTCCGCCCTCTATACGGTACACACTCCGGTTCCGGCAGGTCACGATTACTTTGACGAGGGTTTGTTCGGACGTTACATGGGTGAGTTCCCCGGCAAGTTAGGTATTAGCTGGCAAGACTTCATCGATATGGGACGTGAGAACCCGGGCTCTAACGAGAAATTCTCCATGAGCGTATTCGCCTTGAACACTTGCCAAGAGGCTAACGGCGTAAGCTGGTTGCACGGTAAGGTTTCTCAGCGTATGTTCGCCCCGGTTTGGAAAGGTTACTTCCCGGATGAACTGCACGTTGGTTATGTAACGAACGGTGTACACATGCCGACTTGGGCCGCTACGGAGATGAAGAAATTCTATGCGGATAAACTAGGTAAAAACTTATTCAAAGATCAATCTAACAGAAAGCAATGGGAAGGAATCCAGAATGTATCCGACGAGGAAATCTGGAATCTCCGTATGACCTTGAAGAATAAATTGATTGATTA
>OGNN01001117.1_pt1 | contig 11253 bp, 15 predicted proteins | sample 1573461 | NCBI WGS metagenome assembly OGNN01 (sample SAMEA2581998, study PRJEB24529) | metagenome | biome: Human gut stool | place: China | collected 2011
GGCCTAGATCATAGTATGCGTTTGCTTTCTGGCCGTTAATTTCATACATTTTTTTTGTAACATATCCTGCAACATATCTATATGTTTCTGGTACTGCTTGCGCGATTTGTATTTGACCCATGCCCCATAGGTCTGCTAACCATTTGCTGTTATAGTATCCGTTATGGTGGATTTTGTACAGGTTTTCAAGGTCTGTTGGTTCCCATCCGTATAGTATCATGTGATAGTGTGGCCTTGCTGTTTGTTCTCCGTATTCTCCGGCTACGAAATAGCGTAGTTTGCCCTTGTAAGCCTTTCTGAGACGTTTTAAGAATTTTTGAATATCCTCATATAGTAAAATTTGAACGCTCTCTGGGCGCTTCTCTCCCGGCTTCCATGTGTACTGTACTTTTCTCATGATCTCGCCTGTCTTTACTATCATACCTGGAACATGGTCTTCATCGTATGTTAGTGTAATGAACCAAACTTGTTCCTTCGGGTATTCTCTTGCTTCTAGCTCAATTCTGGTCGTCCAGTCTTCCCTTTGCCTTATTCTACATCCAATACACTGCCCGCATGGTATCAGCATGACTTTTGGATTGTACATCAAATCTTCATATTTCAGCTTCTTCCCGCGTAACTGTGAAAAGCGGGAGAGTGAATATACCCGCCCGCTTTTCTCTCTGTCGTTTGGGTTGTAAAGCCGAATAAGCGGCTTATAACAACTCATTTCAAATAATCACCTGGCTTTCTTTTTTCTCCATAGCTTCCTGTTTTGTTTTGTGGATTAATTGTGCTCCTTCCACCTCCGGCGCTGAACTTCCCGCCGCCTTTTTCTTTTGGTACGGTTTTTTCAACGTCTCCCATCGCGTTATATGTTTTTAGTAAGTCGTTTACAAGCGCTGTCGGACTGCTGTAGCTTGTGCTCATTTGTTGTCCAACGGCTTCTGCCAACTGATACCACTGGCTTTGACTTTCCGACCGGCTGTAATAGCTTGTTGGTACGTTGCCGCTCATTGTCGATACTCCTAGCGCGCTGGACGCTGGGAGTCCCATGCTTGCGCCTGTGATCGTTGCTCCTGCTCCTCCCGGTGTGCTTGCTCCACCTTGTGCGTATGCTAGAATTGGGTTTAGTCCAGCTTTTCGCATATCTTCTACAGCTCTCTGATATGCTGTGCTGCTCATTCTTTCTTGAAATTCTCGATTTGCAAGTGCTTCTGCGCTGTTGTAGCTCATCGCCGCATTGTTTTCGATGTGGTTATAGATACCTTGTTGAATGGCCGCCAGTGTGTTGTAACCCATTTGCATGAGCATGTTTTGTCTGTTTGTTTTGCTTTGGAATTGGTTTTGCCCGCCTTGCCATTGGTAGAATTTGTTCAGATAGTCCATTATTTGACTGTCATTTGTCCCGCCTTGGCTTGTTGCTGTGCTTTGCCCGCCGCCTTGGCTTTGGCTCTGATTTCCGCCCACGCTTTGGCTTTGGCTTTTTTGACCGTATAAGCTAGATAGGCCGCTCCCGATCAGGCTCATTCCCGCCGTTATGACTTGTGGATTTTGTGCTAACCAACTTCCTACCGCTTTCGCTCCTGTTGCGATTGCTGCTCCTAATGCCATTTTCTAAAATAGCCCGGATTTCTCCGGGCTTCCTCCTTTCTTACAGTTTTTCCAGCCCCGGTACGCTATACAGCGGCATGCACCGGGTTGTTTTGTTCATTACTCGAATTGCTCCAAAGAACTGCGGCTCGTCCTGTACAATTAGCGTTCTTGCAATTTCTTCTTTTCCTTCGTTCATCCATTCTTGGCTGAGCGTTGGCGCTTTTGCATAGTTGTCTGCATAGTGCCAGAAATCTAACGTTCCTTCCGCGTTGCTTCGCATTTTTCCGCTTACGCGGTCGGGTTTCATTCGATAGTCTGCCCATGCTTCTTGGTATCCGAATGTCTTGTCATCTTCGTCTGTTCCGGTCAGATAGATTTCTTTCTTTTTTACCGGCTGCTCGCCTATATTTGCAAACTGTGGGAAGTAATAGTCAAGCCTGTCCGTGCGGCTCCAAAATCTTTCAATTCCCTGTTGATAGCTATGATTGTGGCGTACACAAAGGACTCCGATTACAAATCCGTGTTCTTCAAAGCTCTTTGTGAAGGAACTTTCGTTAATAGGAGTAACGGACATTGCACCCGTTTCACCAATAGGCGTGTCGTCTGGGCTTTGCTGACCGCTGGTTTGCACGATCTGATTGATGTTTACATGGTATCTTCCGCCGCCTAGATATTCCGGGATTTGTACCGTTTTATCGCTGATGCTTACTCCAAAGATTGTTCTTACCTGTTCGCGGTATCGGCTTCCACCTCTTGCAAGTGCTTCGTAGTAGTGCTGGACTGCGAATGCTTGACGCAGCTGATTGATTGTCGCCGCTTGTACGGTGCTTAGGTCTGTTGCGAGATATCCTTGTAATTCAACTCCTCCGTTCAGTCCTATTACGTTCAGTCCTGTTTTTTTTCCTGTTACATCGTATACGTTTTGAATTTTGTTTTGGCTTTCTTTTGTCGAAGTGAAACTTATTCCTTTTGGCTGTGCAACTGTTGCCTGACTATCTACGTATAGTCCGCATTGTGCATTCCCGCTTAACGGCAACGTTACGGATGGCCCTCGTTGAGGATACGGGAGACAGGAACTGAAGTAGTCGTGGAAGCGGCTTACCGGTAAACATCTTCCACCGGTACATGCGCTTTTCAAAATTTCTTCGTTTGTTGCGTTGTTTCCTTTGTCGTCATACCAAACCTGGTCGTCATTTCCTGCCAGTTCCACTGCTGGGTTTCCAACGTTTTGGTCTCTGAAAAATTCGTTCCAGATTTTCACATAAGCTCTGATTGGCAATGCGTTTATCTGGACTGTATTTTTGCTTGCGTTGGTTCCTTCGTTGATATGGATTGGGATTCCCATATAATCTAGGATAGATCCTTCTTTTGGCCCTTCGTATCGCGGGTCTGTTGCTTCCGTTTTAGAGCTGATTCTGATTTTTGGCACTGTGTATGTTTTTGTTGGCATCCACGGCGCGTCATCTGCTTCACCCATGAATCGTTTGAAGTCAGTCCAAACAATTCTGTTTGGACAGAAGAAATAGTAGAAGTCGATGTATGCGTCATCGAATACTGGATACTTCGGTGTTGTCATTCTGATTATCGCCGCCGTGTCTACGCTGAATGTGTCGCCCGGCAATACTTCATCAACGTAAAAAGGGATTAGTTCCCCTGCATCGAAAGTCGTTAGAATGTTCTGGTCTCTCTTGAAACGCGTTCGGCTGACGTGCGTCTGAGGTACTTGGTTGAAGTGTCTCTCATTATTCCGGTTCATTCATTTTTTCCTCCTTTACTTGTTCTTGTTCTTGTTCTTGTTCTTGCTTCTGGATCTGCGCCAGTTGTAATGCGTTCGCCTGTGCCGTTGCCATCATCGCGTGATATTCGTGAATGTTGGTTGGCCAGTCGGTCACGTCCAGTACTTCGTCACTTGTTGCGCTGTCCATGAGAGTTTTTGCGAACATTGGGTCGAAACTTGCTTTTCGGACAATGTTTTTGATGTCGCATTCGTCCGCGTAACTTTCGATTTCTGCTTGAATGTCGATTGGTTCGGTTTCGATCAGCTTTTTTTCGCCTTTTTCGTCTTTGCCCCAAACGTATTGGTTTCGCATTTTTTCGCCCGGATTAGAAAAGAAGGGCTTTCGCCCTTCTTCGTAACGTTTATTCATGCGGCTTGCCCTCCCAAACCTTTTCCGGTTCGATACTTTCAAATCGTCCGGTATCGTCGTTGAAGTTGGCGATGTAATACCCTTTGTAGTCTTCCGGAGACTGTCCTAAGAACGTTTTCTCGTCCTTTGCCATGATGTCGCACATCCGTGCAAAGGTCTCGTTGCTTTTGTTTTCCCCGATGTAGCAATAGCATTTTGCCACGCTGTCATAGATGCCGTAATAGTTGTGGTTCATTTTTTTTCTCCTTTACAGTCTGATGCCGCCCCGCATGGGTTTCTGAGACAGGTTGATTGTTTTTGTTTTGCGTGCCGTCACATTGAACATTCTTTTGTCTGTTCGCTTCGGCATTCGCTGTCTATGCTTCATCTTTTGTATACTCCCTTCTGATAAGTTCGAGCTGGATATCATTTGCCCACGCTTTCATAATCCAGATTCTGTCTAGGATTTTTTTTGCGTCGTTGATTTCTGATACTTTTTTCAGCATTTTAAATCCCGCTTCTATCTCTTTGTAAAGTCGTTCAGCTTCTGCTCTTAAATCTTTTTCGGTCTGGTCTCGTACATTCCAAGTTTTGTGTATCATACTTGTTACTCCTTTTCCTTCAGAATGTGGTAAATTTCATCCAGCTTTTCCAACGGTTTTGATGAGCTGGATCGCGTCCCTAAGGTCTTTCACCTTAATCAATGCCATTGGTTACACCCCCTTTCTGTATCGTTCTTCGCGTACATCAACATGCGTGAAGTTTGTGTATCTGATTACGCCGCCTTTGCTTTCAAAGCCGTCCATCAGCTCGCTTGCGTATTTTGCAACTTCTTTGCTTGAATGCCCTTTCACTACAATATCAGCTGCCATTCCGTTGCAATGCATTGAATCTGGTGCGGTGCTTACCCGGAAATTCCAGCTTGGTGTCCTGTATCCGCTGTTGATTTTTACGGGAGCGTTGAAATGCTCTCGTATCATTTCAAGAACTGTTATCAGCTCTTTGCAAATGAGCAAATTTTTATTTCCGTCTTTGCATCTGAACTCTTTTGAGTCGAAGTGTTTGCTTAGTTTCCCGTAGTCCCATCTTATAAACATGATATTTTTCATGTTGTTTTCCCCCTTTGTGCTGATTATACAGTTTTTTTGTTCTGCTGTCAAGTTTTTTTTAAGGTTGTGCGGTAGGCGCGGTGCGCCGTGCGAAGAGCACAACGTTACTTTGGGTTTCTGTTCCCGGTCCGACTTTATTCAGTTTTCAACATTTTCAACATAGTTTTCAACATTTCAACATTGTTAAACTTTATCACAACAGAGTATTTCAACATTTCAACAAGTTTTCAACAAAACTTTCAACATATAAATTTGATTGTATTTTACGCTTTATCGTTTATTTTTTATGGTTTTCAACTTTTCCACATCCTCTACTACTACGGCTACAACAAGTTATATTGTATTACGTGCGCATGTGCGCGCGTGACTTTTCGCGTGTGCGCATGTGCGCGATTATAACAATAAAGCCCAGTACCTTACTTGATAGGTACTGGGCTAGGTGACACCATTTATAAAATTCCGCTTTTCTTCGTCTTTTTTTTGGTGACCCGTTCTTTTGTTTCTAGAACTGTCTGATATTCTTGACCTTCTAGTTGTAAACGCTTCTGCTCCATGGCTTTCCGCTGCCTGTTTTGCTTTATTCTCCATAGTCGTTCCGGGTTTTCAGCTTCCATCTGCTTTTCGTAATATCTTGGTATTTGTGCTTGTTTACCGTTGGTACATTGGATGTATCCTTTTTTCCAAATTTCTGCTTTGTGTTCTTGATAGTAGTGGTCTCCTAGACCTGGCTTAAGGCTCATACATGCAAAAGGCTTTTGTTGCCCTAGCTCATAGTATGCGTTTGCTTTCTGGCCGTCTATCTCGTACATTTTTTTTGTGACGTACCCTGCAACATATCTATATGTTTCTGGCACTGCTTGTGCTATCTGTATTTGACCCATGCCCCATAGGTTTTCTAACCATTTACTTGTAAAATATCCGTTGTGTTGTATCTTGTATAGGTGCTCTAGGTCTGTTGGTTGCCATCCATATAGAATCATATGGTAATGTGGTCTTGCTGTCTGTTCTCCATACTCTCCCGCTACAAAATAGCGTAATTTGCCCCTGTAAGCCTTTCTGAGACGTTTTAGAAACTTTTGAACGTCAGTATATAGTAACGTTTGGACGCTTTCTGGACGCTTCTCTCCCGGTTTCCAGACGTATTGCACATTTCTCATGATTTCGCCTGTGTTTACAATCATTCCTGGTACATGGTCATCGTTATAAGTTAATGTGATAAACCAAACTTCTTCTCTTGGATAGTCTCGTGCTTCTAATTCTATTCGTGTTGTCCAGTCCTCTCTTTGTCTGATTCTGCATCCGATGCATTGCCCGCACGGTATCAACATGACATCTTTTCTATACATCAAATCTTCATATTTTAGCTGTCTTCCCGATATTTCAGAAAAGCGGGCAAGTGAATACACCCGCCCGCTTATGTCTTTGTTTTCCGGGTTGTACAGCCTTATCAATGGCTTGTAACAACTCACTTTTTAATATCACCGCCTTTTCCGCCGTGCGTTACTTCGGCTTTACTTTTGTGTGTTTTGCTTCCCTTTGGTACGTTTTTGTCGATAGCTTTGCTTGTGTCTTCTCCGATTTCTGTTAAGGCCTTTTGCAGTCCGTAAGGCGTCATTTGTGTTGAACTGAGCATCTGCTGCCAGCTTTGCGCTGCATTGTACCAGTCGCTTTTACTCCAACTGTTGCTTTCGTATGCGTTAGGTACAAATCCTCCGCTTCGGCTTACTCCTAGTGCACTGCTGCTTGCAAGTCCCATACTTGCTCCACTGATTGTTCCTGCACTTCCTCCCGGTGTGCTTGCGCCGCCGTTTGCGAATGCTAAGATAGGGTTAAGCCCTGCTTTTTTCATGTCCTCAACGGCTCGCTGGTACGCTGTGTTTGACATGTGCTCTTGCCAGTTCCTGTTTGCTAGTGCTTCTGCGCTGTTGTAGTTCATTGCTACACTGTTTTCGATGTGGTTGTATACGCCTTGCATGATTGCTTGTAGCGTGTTATAGCCCATCTGTTTTAACATACTCTGGCTGTTGTATTTGCCTTGCATGGCTGCTTCTTGTCCCTGGTATGCATATGCCTGTTTTAGCCAGTCATTGACTTGCTGCACGTTGGTGCCTGATTGACTTCCGCTTTCGGAGTGTCCGCCGCCTTGGCTTGTGCTGCCGCCGCTACTTTGGCTATTTCCTGTCTGTCCCCATCCGCCAAATGCTCCTGCTACGTCTTTAGCTGCTCCTGCAAAAGTTCCGATTGTGTTTGCTACGTTTCCCGCTACGTTTAGTGCTGTTAAGAACCCAGATAATCCACTCATTTAAAAATAGCCCGGGTTTTGCCCGGGCATCCTCCTTTCTTACAGTTTGTACAAGCCCGGTACGCTGTATAGTGGCATCCGTCTTGTGGTTTTGTTCGCTATGCGGATAGCGCCGAAAAATTGCGGCTCATTTTGCACGACGAGTGTGCGCGCAATTTCTGTCTTGCCTTCTTCCATCCAGTCTTGTGACAGTGTTGGTACGGTTGAATAATTGTCTGCGTAGTGCCAGAAATCCAACGTGCCTGTTGCGTTGCTTCGCATGAGGCCGCTTACCCGGTTTGGTTTCATTCGGTAGTCCGCCCAGGCCTCCTGATAGCCGAACGTTTCTTCGTCCGTTGTCGTGCCGGTCAACATGATTTCCTTTTTCTTTACGGGCTGTTCGCCTAGATTTGCAAACTGCGGTACATAGTAGTCCAGTCTGTCTTCTCGGCTCCAGAAACGCTCCAAGCCCTGCTGATAACTGCGATTGTGTCGCACACAACAGACACCAATTACAAACCCATGCTCTTCAAAAGATTTGGTAAAAGAGCTTTCGTTTATCGGCGTCACTGACATTGCACCAGTTTCGCCCAGCGGTGTTTTATCGTTTTCCGCTGTCTGCACGATCTGGTTGATATTGACGTGATATCTGCCGCCGCCCAGGTATTCTGGAATCTGTACCGTTTTGTCGCTGATAGTTACATTCCACAGTGCTTGTACCTGTTCGCGGTATCGGCTGCCGCCTCGTGCGAGCGCTTCGTAGTACTGCTGTACTGCTACGGCTTTTCTTAGGTCGTTGATTGTTGCTGCGGTTACACTGCTGAGGTCTGCTTTTAGGTATGCTTCTGCGGTGTAGTTATTTCCTTCGATTGTGCCTTTTCCTGTCAGTTTTCCCGCTTTCGGAGTGTTTAGAAAATCCGTTGTGCCGTTTGCCGGCCACGGCTGGTTTAGGATTATTTTATCTGTTGTTTTGGCGGTATCTTGGATGGTGTTATATCCAAATACCGGTGCATTACCTTCCATCGGCAGTGCTACTGCCGGCCCGCGCTGAGGATAAGGCAGACAGCTTGTGAAGTAGTCGTGAAATTTGTTTACAGGTAACAGGTTTCCGCCTTTGTACGCGCTGTTTACTGCATCTTGCACCCACTTTTCGCTTGTAAATTCGTAGTCTACGTTTGTATCGTCTGTTTTTAATATTGCTGCGTTGTCTACGTTTTCATCTCTGAAAAATTCGTTCCAGATTTTTACATACGCTCTTATGGGTAGTGCGTTAATGCTAAATTCTTTTTTAATTTTGGTCGGTACTCCCATATAGTCCAGTACGGACCTTTCGTCTGGTTTTGGTGCTTCGTTCGTTCCTTTGATTTTGATTTGCGGCACTGCGTATTCTTTTTTTGGCATCCATGGTGTTGCTTCTACTTCTCCCATGAAGTATTTGAAGTTGTCCCACAGAATTCTGTTAGGACAATAGAAGTAGTAGAAGTCAATGAATGCATCGTCCATCACCGGATACTTCGGTGTGCTCATTCGAATGATTGCTGCCGTGTCTACGCTGAAGGTATCGCCCGGTAATACCTCGTCAACATAAAAAGGAATCAGCTTGCCGGAATCGAACGTTGTTAAAATTGTCTGGTCGCGGTTAAACCGCGTTCGACTTGCTTTCATTTCTGGAATCTGATTAAAGTGTCTTTCGTTGTTTCGATTCACTTTTCTTCCTCCTTTGCTTCCGGTTCTGTTTTTGTTTCCGCTGCTGCCATTTTTTGCAGTTCTTCAAGTTTCATGGCGTTTGCCTGTGCGGTCGCTACCATTCGATGATACTCGTGAATGTTCTGCGGAAATTCCGTAATATCCGTGTATGTATCGTTTAATGCTCCCTCCGACAGACTTTTCAGGAACTGCGGGTCAAAACTTGCTTTCCTGACGATGCTTTTGATGTCACATTCATCAGCATAGCTTTCAATTTCCTGTTGGATGTCGATCGGTGCAGTTTCTTGCAGCACTTCTTGTCCTTTTTCGTCCTTTGTCCAGACGTATTGTTTTTGAAATTTTTCTCCTGATTTTGAAAAGAAGGGCTCTCGCCCTTCTTCGTATCGTTTATTCATGCGGTTTGCCCTCCCATACCTTTTCCTTGTCGTTGGTAAATTCACCGTTTTCATCGTCAAACTCTGCCAACTTAAAGCCGATGTAGTCACCAGGTGCCTGTCCGACAAACGTTTTTTCATCCTTCGCCATTACGTTGCACATACGTGCAAAGGTTGCATTGTTCTTGCTCTCGCCTACCCATGCATAGCACTTTGCTACACTGTCCCACAGGCCAAAATATTCATGCTTCATGATGTTTACTCTCCTTCTTACAACCGGATGCCACCGCGCATAGGTTTCTGGCTGAGGTTGATACTTTTGGTTTTTCGTGCGGTTACGTTAAACATGCGGCGGTCTTTTGCGCCGTTCATTGTTTTACGATGTCGTGCCATTGTTATACTCCCTTCGTATTAGTTCTAACTCAATGGCATTTGCAAAGCTTTTCATTTGCCAAATTTCGTCTACTAGTTTTTTTGCATCCTCTATGTTTGACACTTTTTTAAGCATTTTGTAATTGCCATCGATTTCTTTGTACTTTCGTGTGAGCAGTTCTTCCAGCGCCTCTTTGGTCTGGTCTCTTACGTTCCATGTTTTGTGCATCATGGTTTTACTCCTTTTCTTTTTCGTTGATGCTATCATGCAGCGCATGATAGATTTCGTCAAGCTTTTCCAAAATCTGCATCATGAGACGGATTGCCTGTTTGACGTCCTTAATGGAAATAAGTGCCATGTTATACCCCCTTTCTGTATTTGCTGGTTCGTACATCGAAATGCACCCAGCTGTTGTATACGATAATGCCGCATTCATCCGGTACAATTTCATTCAGTTTGTTGGCAAGCTCTTTTGCACTCATGCCATTGACTCGGATATCTGCTGCCATACCGCGCATGTGGTAGCTGTATTTTGCTCCCCCGCATTTTGCATTCCATTCTGGTGTCCGGTATCCGCTGGTTATGATGACCGGTTTTCCCAGCTTATTCCGTAAAATGTTCAGCACGTTGTATAAGTATGTGTCCACGAATACTATCGGGTTACCGTCTTTGCAAGCAAATTCTTTTACTTTAAAGTGTTTTCCAAGCTGTTCATTTCCGTCTGTGTCCACAAAATAGCTTTCAATCATGTTGTTTTCTCCTTTTATTGTAAGTATTTTATCATTATGTGGTCTTTTTGTCAATGTTTAGTATTCTACCCATGATGGTCTTTGTTTGTATTCTCTGTATTCTTTTCTTGTTAGTATTTTGTACAGCCCTGTTTTTTTGCCTTTTATTATTACGTCATTCGGGCTTTGTTTGGCTTTTTCTGCGTAGTATCTCGATCTGTACATGTCAACTGATGCATTCCACCCGTCTCTGTTAAAGTACTCATCGCCATTTTTCATTTTGATTACCTCTCTTTTGGTTTTGTGGTGGTCTTTTTCCACCTTTATTATACCACATTTAATTTTTTAAGTCAAGTAAATTTTTAAATCTCTGCCGCAATTTCTTCCCGATCGGGTGCTTTCTGCACTCCTTTGTTTTGAATGGCGCTTTAGCGCCTTGCCGTGCGTAGCGTATGCGGAGCTCGGCTAATCCATTCCTTGTTAGCGCTGTGCGCGTTTTCAACACTTTCAACACTTTCAACAGGTTTTCCACAAAATGTTGCACAATGATTTTCGTCATTTTGACGAACTTTCAACATTTCAACAATTTTTCAACAAATCTTTCAACAGTGTTTTTTGCTTTTTATTTACGCTTTAGCGTTAAATTTTAGTACTTTTCAACTTTTCCACTACCTCTACTACTACTCCTACAACAAGTTAATATTATATCGCGCGTGCGCGCGTGCGCGCTACCGCGCGTGTGCGCACGTGCGCTATAGATTTGGCAATTTGATAGACTGAATAGTCTGATATATGGAGCCTTTAGACGACAAAAGCCCAGTACCTTACTTGATAGGTACTGGGCTAGGTGACACCGTTAGAGTGTCCCCCTCTTCTTCATCTGCTTCTTTATCACTCTTTCTTTTGTCTTGCATTGTTCTGCAAAGTTTGCGTTTTCATATTTTAGCCTGTTTTCTGCTATGACTGCTGCTTGTCTGTTT
>OGNN01001130.1_pt1 | contig 11095 bp, 6 predicted proteins | sample 1573461 | NCBI WGS metagenome assembly OGNN01 (sample SAMEA2581998, study PRJEB24529) | metagenome | biome: Human gut stool | place: China | collected 2011
ACATGGATTGACGTTCCATCCGGTACTCTTTTCCTTCCTCATCCACTAATGTCAGGTAGGGGAAGTCCGGTCGTGCCAGAGCGAGTTCTTTCGTCATTTCTGTGGTAGTAAAATGAATGTTCTGAAGAATATATTTCAAAGTTGCCGTTCCATTAGGAATATTAGCATAATAAGGAACAAAGATTTTACCAGTATAGTCATTTCCGCTTGTCTTTGTACGGATAACCGTTTCAGATACTTGTTCTTCTCCATAAAAAAGCTGTGCTTTCAACGTAGAAAGAGGCACATCCACATCCGAAGCTTTAATCGTAAACGGAAGACTATCACCAAAAAGAGCATCTGCATTCTCTGCTTTGATTTCCATACTCGGATTACCGGGCAAGAATTCGTCATCATTACAGGAATTCATGGATAACATTCCTGCCAAAGCCAATATAATATAACTGTTTTTTTTCATTGTCTTGATCGTTTTAAGGTTCTTATTCCGACTTTGCCCAACGATAGGAAGTCACAGATTTGCCCGGAACATCATAAGCAAAATGACGCTTACCATCACTTAAGGTTATCTTTTTAGTCTTTTCATTATTATTCATCAGTACAAAAGCGTATGTTCCATCCGGATTCTCGAAAGCAGAATACATGATATTGCTATCAGCATAGCCGGATGCACCGATACGTACCGCTCCCGGTTTCACCACACTTGAAAGATGGGCGATGATATAATAATGTGAGTTGCGGATAATTGTCTTATAGTCGCTATTACTGATATCCACCGCTCCGTAGCAAGTCTGGCAACCGCCTTCACGGTTAGGAGCACGGTCATTATCAAGCATCAGATTCCATACAATAACTCCCCTACACCAGTTGTTGATCGTACCCAATGCTGCTTCTTTCATATCTTCCAACAATCGTTTCGACAAATCACGTCCGCTATTCCATGTTCCGATAGAAGTCTCCGTGAAAAGAAGTTCCTTTTCAGGATAAGCTTTATGTATATTTAAAAGCTCTTCGCGGTTCCCGCCATAGTTGTGATAAGCAGCTCCGGCCAGGTATTGGGAAGCAGTTGCGTCTTCATACATCTTACCGGGGTAGTTCTTTTCCGTTTCAATATCACTATAATCATAGTTATGATCGTATGCATAAATTTTCGTAGCCAGTCCGGCTGTTTTAAATTTAGGTCCGAGTGCTGTTTTCACAAAGTCCCTCTGTTCTTCCCAACTCATATAAAGCGAAGCGGAATTACCACGGTTCAACGGTTCGTTCTGGGGAGTTACAGCATAAATATCAATGCCTTCGGCGTTGAAGGCTTGTACCCATTTCACAAAATAAGTGGCATAGTCCTGATAATAGGCCGGATTCAGCTGACCGTTTGTCCATGAATCCAGCGGAGTAAGGTCTGTGAGACTCTTTACTTTCATCCATTTTGGACAAGTCCAGGGGGCGGCAATGACTTTAATAGAAGGGTTGATGCTCAGAATCTCTTTCAGAATCGGGAGGATATAATCTTTCTCTTCACTCTGCAAAGCAAAATGCTCAATACCTTTTGTATCGCAACAAGTATATTCACTCAATGAAAAGTCCGAGCAGCCGATGGAGATACGGATATAGCTAAATCCGAAGCCTTTGTCGTCAGAGAATGTTTCCGTAAGGAAGGCGTGACGATCTTCCGGTTTCATTTGCAGAAGATTAAAACAAGTGGCACCTGTGATAGCAGCTCCGAAGCCGTCCATCGTCTGATATTGTTCAGTCGGATTCAATGTGATTGAAGTAGGTGCCAAATTATCTTTCGAGCTGAAATTAACGGCATCACGGGTCAAATCGCGAGTCAGGCTGCTAGTGGTTGCATAAATAGTCACATCTCCGGTCGGAACAGGTGTAACCGGTTTCTCCGCATCGTCACTGTTGCTGCATGCAGCTAATATGGTGAAGCATCCTAAAAAGGTCAATGCTATATTTCTCATGTCTATCATAATCTTAAGTTTTCTATGTTTTTAGTTGAATTAATAACCCGGATTCTGGTGAATCTTATCATTCGCGTCAATTACCGACTGCGGAATTGGCAAACGATAAGAGTTCTTATCAAAAGTGTAAATCTGCGCTTTGCGTCCTGAATCCTTAGCATACACTGCATTCATCACCTCTTCTACCTTGTCCAGACGGACCAGATCAAACCATCGTTGTCCCTCAAAAGCCAGTTCTAACCGACGTTCTTTAAGCAAAGCATTCAGCATGGCATTTTTGTTTGAACGGACAGAGGTGGGAAGTGCTCCCAATTTGGCACGGTCGCGAACTTTATCTATTATATCAGCGGCTCCTTCCAAATCCGGCGTATCCTGCATAATCAGCGCTTCTGCTTTCAGCAACAGGACATCGGCATAACGAAACTTGATGATACTGCTGTTGGCAGAGCGGCATTTATACATGAACGGATAAGTATCAGACGGATAATAGTTGCTCCAATTACAATCGTAATAGACTATTGATTCTTTGAAACGGACTTCATCCCCTTCCTGTTTGAAAGCACTAATCAGGTCACGTGACGGAGTCACCCATTTCGCCCACGTGAAATTGTTATTCCAATTCACGAGATCACGCCCGAACATCCATGTACACCAGTTACCTGCTCCGGATGTAAATTGTGCTTCAAGAATCGATTCTTTTGTATTACGCATCTTTGCATCTGTTCCCGCAGCATTCATTCCAAACAAATCACTGAAATCATCTACCAGATCAAAACCGTCTGCTTTCACCTCATCACAATATTGAATAACTTTCGTATAATCACGCAAAGGTTTCTCGGCATATATTTTAGCCAATAAGGTACGAGCTACAGATTTGGAAAACAACGTCTTATTCCCCGGCGTATTGTCCGGAGCATACAATACTGCATCCAATAAATCCTTTTCAATCTGCTGATAAGCTTCAAGTTCCGTATTTTGTTTGGGGAAATATTGTGGATATACCTCATCAATGTTTTCAGAAGTAATATCATCAGCCACCGTTGTAATCACCGGGAAGTCGCCCCAAAGACGTACCATGTCAAACATTACCATGGCACGGAATATCTTCGCTTCTGCTTTGTATTGCGCCCGTTCGGCAGTAGTCAACGAATTATCTGTCACCAGGTCAATGTTACAAATGAGTTTATTGGCACGGGCCACATCCTCCAAGTAACGGTTCCAGTCACGTTCCAACACAGAATTGGAACCTTCAATAGAGTTATTCTCAAACGGAACAACTTCCGCTCCGGTAGTACCGGCATAAGCATTATCCGAATGGGAGTCTGAAATCAAAAGTAAATCCACATACCAATGTTCCTGACGGTCACGCATTTGATTATAAAGCGTTGTCAGATGACTTTCAACTGCAGCTTTATCCTTGAATACGATTTTTGTACCATCACTTGTCACTCCTTCCGTCACATCCGAATAGGTGTCTAATGGCTCATAATTCAGCGAGCAGGAAGAAAGTCCCAATAGCAAACCGGAGGTTAATCCGTAAAATATAGTTCTTAGTTTCATAATCTTTCCTTTCATTAGAATTCAACATTAATACCAAACACGTATGATCTGCAATGCGGGTAAGTACCCCAATCGATACCTTGTACCGTACCGCTGTTACCCCATTGGTTTACTTCCGGATCCATTCCCGAATAGCTGGTCCATGTCAGCAGGTTAGTAGCCGTGAAGTAAGGTTGCAAACGGGTAATTCCCCATTTCTTCAACAGTTTACCTTTAACGTTGTAGGACAAGGAAACATCCTTCAATCTTAGATAACTGCCATCTTCTACAAAATAGGTAGAATTGAGCAATTTGAAATTAGCCTTAGGCACGTCTGTTATCTGTCCGGGTATTTTCCAACGATTCAGTACACGGGCCGACTGATTCTTACCATCATACATACCTTCCGTTTCAATACGTGAAGCATTATAAATATCGTTTCCATAAGAACCTTGGATAAAGATACTCAAATTAAAGCCTTTCCATGAAAAGGTATTAGTCATACCATAGGTGAAATCCGGATTCGGATCACCGATATAGGTACGGTCGGAAGATGATATTTTACCGTCATTGTTCAAATCACGATACATCAATTCACCGGTTTCAGGATCTACCCCATCACTTATATAACCGTAGAAACCTCCCAAAGCACGGCCCGGCTCATTACGTACCACATAGTCATTCACCACATCCGCAGTTTTAGCATCGTAATAAACTTTCTGTAATTCCAGTTTTGTCAATTTATTCCGGTTAAAAGAGATATTGAAGTCTGTATCCCATGTAAATGCTCCTCCACGAAGATTTTTCGAACTAATAGAAAGCTCAAAACCCTTATTTACCATTTCACCCTCGTTACGGGCAATAGACGTAGCGGCTGCGGCACCGGCAGGTAATGACACATTCATCAACATGTTTTTGGTCTTTTTATAATAATAATCGGCATTAAACGTCAACCGTCCATTCAATATGGTCAGATCCAGACCTATATTGGTCTGTGTCGTGGTTTCCCATGTTAAATCAGATGTACGCAAGTTGGCCTGGCTAATGGTAGGAACAGCATTTGCATAATCAGTCGAATCACCTTCGCCGCCTTTCTTAAACCATTCGATACGACCGATATTGTAACGCTGCAAATATGCATAGTCACCAATACCCGACTGGTTACCGGTTTGTCCCCAGCCACCGCGCAATTTTAAATCGTCAATCCATGTAAGGTCCTCCATGAACTTTTCCGAAGAAATACGCCAGGCTGCAGAGAATGAAGGAAATACGCCCCAACGATGATCGGGATGCAATTTAGAAGAACCATCGGCACGAAGATTAGCTGTTACCAGGTATTTACTGTCGAAGTTATAAGCTACACGTCCGAAGAATGACATAATTCCCCATTGGGACGCACCCGTACCTGTATTATCCCAAGATATTTTATTGGCAGCATTCAGCGTTTGAATCTGATCGCTACGATAGTGGGATCCATTGATCCAGCTATTTGAATAGTCTGAATCCGTCCATGACGAACCGGCCATTACTTCCAAGCCATGTTTCTTGAAGTTTTTATTATAAGTCAATACATTATCAAATGTCAGCACCGTGTTCATATTCCGATTGTCCGAAGCCTCACCGTACTGATTGCGGCCCCAAGCAGTAGAAATCGGATCAAGAAAAGTAGTATTTACAGCATTGCGACGGTCAAGTGTTAGAGTTGATTTAAACTTCAACTCCGGCAGCAAGGTAGGCAACACGTTGCCCGATGCCAGCAAACGGTTTTCCTTATCTTTATTATTCTTCGCACGTGCCATGTTCTCCAACGGGTTGGTGATATTTCCAACTCCATAGAAGTTATTGTAATACTGATTAGGGTTCAAAGCATCCCACACCGGCGCATAAGTCGGTGTATTGATAACAGCCAGAATAACACCACCCCGATTCGAGCCTGTTCCCATTGCTCCACCTCCATTGCTTGTATAATCTGAATAAGAGATATTAGCACTTACTGTCAGCCATTTACGAACCTGATTTTCCAGATTTACCCGGAAATTGTAACGCTTGTAATAAGAGATGTCCAACACTCCCTGTTCTTTAAGGTAACCCGCAGAAAGGTAATATTTCATTTTCTCATTACCATTGGATACAGCTACCTGATAATTTTGAGTCTTTCCGGTCGTATACGTTTCATCAAACCAGTCGGTGCGATCGGGTAATCCGTCCGGCAAAGACACTAGTCCGATTTCATCCTGCAATTCTTTATATTGTGCTGCATTCAGGGATTCTACTTTATCGGCCACTTTGTTCAAACCGAACTGGGCTGTCAAAGAAACTTTGGCATTACCGGCTGCACCGGCCTTCGTAGTAATTAGAATGACTCCGTTAGCGGCACGCGAACCGTAAATAGCCGTAGCGGCAGCATCTTTAAGGATAGTCATACTCTCTATACGGCTAGGATCCAAGTCATATACCTTTTCAATGCTAACCTCAAATCCATCCATAATAAATGTAGGAAGATTCGGATTATTCTCCAGATTCGATTTAGACAGTTGATTCTTGTCCAAATCTCTGACACCTACCCCCGAACGTCCGCGAATATACATTTCAGGCAACGCATTAGGATCGGAGCCAAACTGCGTATTAGTCATCAAGCGGAAAGAAGGATCAAACGACTGCATGGCGTCAAGTACATTCGTCTGTGACACCTTGCGCAATTCATCACCTGTTATTTGCGTAGAACTACCCGTAAAGCTGGATTTACGAACATTACTGTATCCCGTAACGACTACATCCTCCAATGTTTTCACATCGTCCACCATAGTTATTTCAAGCATCTTCTTACGGGTAGCATCCACCTGAAGTGTTTGTTTTTTCATTCCGATAAAAGAGACCTCCAAAGTCACTTTGTCATTTTTCACATCCAGCGTAAACTCACCTTCAATGTTTGTTGAAGTACCTGTACGAGTACCTTTCACAATAATACTGGCTCCGGGAATCGGATCTCTATTCGAATCAACAACCATACCGCGAATACGGTTTTCCCGTTTTTCCGCCTGCATTTTGCGAATCACCACAATGCCGTCCTTCACCACATAATCAAATCCCTGAGGATTAAGAATCAACTTAAGTGCGATCTCCCATTTCTCATTTTTCGCATCAATCGACACCGGAGGCACTCCTTTAAACATTTGTGAATTATACAACATATTCACACCTGTTTGTTTCTTCACTGCATCCAAAACAGTCTCGATAGAGACATTGTGCAGTTTCAAAGTTACCGTCTTGTCTTGTGACGGTAAAGCCCATGCACTAAACGTGCAGCACATTGCCACTAGAAAACATAGCAGCCATCGTTTTTCTCTCATAAATTAATGATTAAACTTTACCTAATATTCTATTTATTCTTACTCTTTCATTCCATCGTATATCAACACTTTCCGGCCACTGATTTTATAAGTCAGATCGCCTGTCAGTTCCAAAGCATCCAAGAAAGAATTGACTGCTCCATAACGTTTCAAACTACCACTGTAAGTTATATCGCGTAGATCCGGCGTTTCATAATAAACCTGTATATCATACCAGCGTTCGAATGTCTCCATAATCTCCCCTAAAGAGCGGTTTTTAAAGTTGTACACACCGTTTACCCAACCGATATATTCGTCCAGATCAACGGTACGTTTCTCTGTGCCATTGGCAGAGACTACTGCTTGTTCGCCCGGCTGAAGAGTTACCGTTCCGACATTCGGTGCAGAGAATTGTACTTTTCCGCGCACCAATGTAGTGTAACAAACGGAAGCATTAGTATAAGCATTCACATTAAACGCCGTACCAAGCACCATCACTTCACCAAGATGAGTTTGTACCACAAATGGATGAGATTCATCCTGCACAACTTCAAAATAAGCCTCACCCTCCAGAGCTACAACCCTGCGTTTACCCGCAAAACGTACCGGATAAGTCAACTTAGAACCAGCATTCAAATGAACTGTCGTTCCATCAGCGAGGATTACAGTATTTTCCCCTCCACGTGGTATAATAAGTTCATTTGACTTAACCGGCTTCTCTTCGACGTTTTTCTCTTCGTGTTGTGTTGTGACGGTTGGTTCATATGACAGCACTCCTTCCTTATATTTTACCTGGACGCCGTCTACTATTACGTTAACTTCTTTCTTATGCACATCAATAATGCTGCCATCGGGTAAAGTCAATTGTGCCTGTTGAACTCCCGGCTGAATCAATGGTCTGCTTTCCTCTTCAATCGAACCATAATTCGACATATAGAAAGATAAACCGATTACTAAAAAAACAACAGCTGCTGCAACAGACCACCAAACCCGGAAAGTGCGAGGCTTCTTTATTACCTCCGGTTCCGTTTGTCCGATTTTCTGAAGGAAAGATTCATAGGCTTTCTTTGATGAATAATTTTTATATTCTCCAAATGCAACTCTTAATGTCTCACCATTCTGCAATTGCTCATACACTTTTTGCAAGTCCGGACATTCCGCCAATCGCTTTTCAAGCTCTTGCTGTTCCGATTCATTAGCTTCTCCTAAAAGAGCTTTCTTCATTAAAGCGGCATCTTGATATACATTTTCGAACTTCTTCATCTTATTTCTCCTTTTTAAATTAAACAACTGTTTAATTTGCTTTATTATAGATATACATAACTCACAGAAAAGGGTGACAAAAAGATGATATTTTTTTGAGATAAGATTATAAAGAAGAGGATTTTAAGAGTAAGAATATAACATTATATCACGATATAAAAGGAATCCGTTCGCTTTTAACAAAGAAAACAAATCTTAAGTAATCAATAAAAAGATGAAGATGTATCAAATTGACTTTTTTATCTTTTTAGAGAAATAAACAAAGAATAATAGAATGAACAGAGTCGCCCAGCCTCTCACGAAGGAATTTATAGCTGCGTGTCTTTTGAGTTTTAACAGTATTGATACTTATTTCTAAACGTTCCGCTATCTCTTCCCATGTATGTCCTTCGATTCTCATTAAGATAATCCGGCGTTGCTCGGACGGAAGTTCTTCGATATAGCAATAGAGTTGCCGGATAATTTCTTCTTTCACCGTCAATGCATAAATCATATCTTCGTCCTCCACGCTTTCTTCTTCGGCTAAAGAATTCAATATGGTATCATGAATTTGATTATTGCGTATATATAATAAGGTATTATTATAGCAGGCACGATAAAGATAATTGGTAAGCTCTTTTATATCGGAAAAGGTACGCTTCCCTTCCCATACAGAAATAAAAACGTCTTGCACCAAATCTTCTACCGCATCGGGGACCGGCAATATCTTTGATACATAAACACATAAGGCAGTATAAAAACGATCGTAGAAATCGCCCCACATCTTTTCATCCTTCCGGTTTACTCCCGCTACTATGGTGTCAATTTTATCGTTCATACTGTCACATTACCTGCGAAAAAAGGAAACAGAATTCATAAAAATCGCCGTAACTACTTACTTTTGCGATATTTACGATTGCAAATATATTGTTTTTTTTCAAAAACGCAGACTTTGCCGGCTTACAAAATAGAAAATAAAAAAGTTCTTTCTCATACATAGAGATTTTTTCACTTTCATCTTTCATCTATCACCAGACTTCTTGAAACAGTTTATTCATAGTACTTTCAAGCATGGTGATAGATTGCCGGTAACCTATCACCTTATCTATCATCTATCACCACCATTTATCGCTCTGATTTCTTGCTTTTTCCCTTCAATTTTACCGGGAATCTTGTCCTATGATAGCCACCAGACTTTATTTTTTGATTTCAAATATGAGTCAGACAAGACAAATGCTGACAAAACAATCGTAAGCTATAGGACGGCAGTTCGTATCCCACAAGACGACGATCTGTTTCATGCTTTGAAACACTCTGTTTCATTACGGGAAACACTTTGTTTCACACCGAGAAACGAATCGTTTCAAGCCTTGAAACAAACTGTTTCAAATAAGGTTGAAACTAATTGGATCCAGGCAAATAACAAATTGCCCAAAAGAAACTCGAACGAGCTTACCATAACTACTTTTTTCTAATACCTAATCAAAACAATCTTTTTCCTAAAAACTAATCTTAAAATCTAATACCTTAATTTTATAAACCAATACCTTTTAATTATTACCTTTTTCTAATACCTAAAAATATAAGTAGTTTCACAACTACGCTGCAAAGGTATAGTTGTTTGCGAAAACAACAAAAGCCACTATACAAAAAAACACATTCAGGCTTGTTTTTTTGACTTATGTCAAGACGTAGGGTAGATTTTGAGTGTAAACCTCAAGTTTATTCCCACAGCAATCCGTATTTTCAACAAATCTTTCCTTTTACTCTCTAGTTGCACTCATAATTGAGCAAGCACATAACTAACAAAAAGAAAGCAAAACAAGGGATTGAAAAGACAAACTATTGCCATTCCATCCCAAAATATACAATCACAAAAGCCAATAAGCGGTCTATTTTCGAACAATCTGCATATTTCTAACCCGAAATTACGGCGTTTTTTTCAGTTAAGCCGGATTCCTCCTCGGATTTTCAGAAGCAAAAACAGCTTGAAGATACAAGTCTCACAACTTTTCTGTAACTTTGCAGCGTTTGATAATAAATAAGATAGGAATGGATTTTAAGTACGACGTAATTGTAATTGGTGCCGGACATGCTGGTTGTGAAGCAGCGGCAGCCGCTGCTAATTTAGGTTCCAAAACTTGTCTCATCACTATGGACATGAACAAGATTGGACAGATGAGTTGCAATCCGGCTGTAGGAGGAATCGCCAAAGGACAAATAGTACGTGAGATAGATGCACTGGGTGGACAAATGGGATTGGTGACAGATGAAACAGCTATTCAGTTCCGAATCTTAAACCGTTCAAAAGGCCCCGCCATGTGGAGTCCTCGTGCCCAATGCGACCGCGCCAAGTTTATCTGGTCATGGCGCGAGAGACTGGAAAACACCCCCAACCTTCATATTTGGCAAGATACTGTATGCGAACTTCTCGTTGAAAACGGAGAGGTGACAGGACTCGTCACCGTCTGGGGAGTTACTTTCAAAGCAAAGTGCATCGTACTGACTGCGGGAACTTTCCTCAACGGACTGATGCACGTAGGCCGCCACCAACTGCCGGGTGGAAGAATGGCCGAACCGGCTTCCTATCAACTGACCGAATCTATCGCCCGCCATGGGATTACTTACGGAAGAATGAAGACCGGAACTCCGGTACGTATCGACGCACGCAGCGTGCACTTCGACCAAATGGAAACGCAAGACGGAGAATGTGACTTCCACAAGTTCTCTTTCATGAATACAAGTACACGTCATTTGAAACAACTCCAATGCTGGACATGCTATACAAATGAAGAAGTACATCGGATTTTACGTGATGGATTGCCGGACTCTCCCCTTTTCAACGGACAAATTCAAAGTATCGGCCCACGCTATTGCCCCAGCATAGAGACCAAGATTGTGACTTTCCCCGACAAAGACCAGCATCAGCTTTTCCTCGAACCGGAAGGAGAAACGACACAGGAATTATACCTCAATGGATTCTCCTCTTCGCTTCCAATGGATATACAGATTGCTGCCTTGAAA
>OGNN01001135.1_pt1 | contig 11043 bp, 8 predicted proteins | sample 1573461 | NCBI WGS metagenome assembly OGNN01 (sample SAMEA2581998, study PRJEB24529) | metagenome | biome: Human gut stool | place: China | collected 2011
TCGCATCCGCTCCAGCCTCGTCAGCGAGGGCGCACTGTTTCAGTTCGCTCAGGAGATCGATCTCGGCGATTACCTGCGTCTGGGCCGGGGCGAAGAGCACTGCGGCGGCCGCACCCGCCCCAGCGTCGTGTCGGACGCCTTTGAAGCCCTCATCGCCGCCCTCTACCTCGACGGCGGCATGGAGGTGGCAAAGAACTTCATCCTGCCCTTTATCACCGAGGGCAAGTACGCCGAGGCCGACTACAAGACCCGCCTGCAGGAGATCGTCCAGCAGAACCCCGAAGAGAAGCTGAGCTATGTGGTGGAACAGGAGACCGGCCCCGACCACAACAAGCACTTTGTGGTGGCCGTCCGGTTCAACTCGGACTGCGTGGCCCGGGGCGAGGGCCGCAGCAAGAAAATGGCGGAGCAGCACGCCGCCCGCGAGGCCCTGAAACTGCTGGGCGTCATCAAGGAAAAGTAACATGGTGTTCAAGGAACTGGAAATTCAAGGTTTCAAGAGTTTCCCCGATAAGGTCAGAATACGCTTCGACGAGGGCGTCACCGGCGTCGTCGGCCCCAACGGCTCGGGTAAGTCCAATCTGTCGGACGCGGTGCGGTGGGTGCTGGGCGAGACCAGCTCCCGCCAGCTTCGCGCTGCCGGAAAGATGGAGGACGTCATCTTCGGCGGCACCCGCCGCCGGGGAGCCATGGGCTTTGCCGTGGTGCGCCTGACGCTGGACAACAGCGCCCACACGCTGGACATCGACGCCGACGAAGCCGTCATCGGCCGCAAATACTACCGCTCCGGAGAGAGCGAGTACACCATCAACGGCCAGCTCTGCCGCCTCAAGGACATCTACGAGCTGCTGCTGGACACCGGCATCGGCCGGGACGGCTACTCCGTCATCGGACAGGGCCGCATCGCGGAGATCGTCGCCGCAAAAAGCAGCGAGCGCCGCGAAATTTTCGAGGAAGCCTGCGGCATCGCCAAGTACCGCTACCGCAAGAACGAGGCGGAGCGGCGTCTGGCCGCGGCGGCAGAGAACCTCGAGCGTCTGCGGGACATCCTCGACGAGCTGGAAGCCCGGGTCGGCCCGCTGGAAAAAGAGAGCGAGAAGGCCCGGCGCTTCCTCGAGCTCAGCGCCCGGCGGAAGACGCTGGAAGTCACCCTCTGGACCGACGGCGTCCACCGCGCCCGGGAGGCCGTCCGCCGTCAGGTGCGGGACTATGAGACCGCTCAGGCCGAGTATGAGCGGTTTGACCGGGAGGCCAGAGCCGCCGAGGCCGAGGCTGAGAAGATCCGTATGCAGGCACAGCAGCTGACCATTGCCGTCGAGCGCCTGAATGGGGATATTCGCAGCATCACAGAAGAGCTTTCCGGCAGCGACAGCCGAATCGCCGTGCTGGAAAACGACATCGCCCGCAACGAGGAGAGTGCTGCCGCACTGCGGGAGGACATCGCCGCAGGCGAGCAGGACAGCACCGAGGCTGCCGCCGCGCTGGAACGCCACCGCGCCGTGGCCCGGTCCATGGCAGCGACAGGGGAGAAGCTGGCCGCAGAGCTGGCCGAGCTGGACGCGGAACTCCTGCGTCTGACCAGCGAGAACAACGCCAGCGGCGCCCGCCGGGACATCCTGCGGGCTGAGGTGGCCGACCTGACGGCGAAGCGTACCGAGGCACAGGTGGCGAAAGCCGCCGCCGAAGCCGCCGCTCAGGCCGCGCAGGAGCAGCTGCCTGCCCTCGCCGAGAACACTGAGGCCCTCGAGGCCCAGCGGGACGAGGCAAAGCAGGACCTTGCCGATACCATCGAGTACCGGAAGATGCTGGCCGAGAACGAAAAGCAGCTGGCAAATGTGAAGGCCGGCGTGGAGCTCAAGCTGAAAGGCCGCCGCACCGCCCTCAATGAGGCCGATGCCGCCGAGCAGAAGCTTGGCCGTGAACTGGACGCCGCCCGTCAGCGCCTCGGCGTGCTGAAAGAGCTGGAAAAGAACATGGACGGCTACCAGAACTCGGTCAAGACGGTCATGCGGGCCGCGTCGGCCCGCCGCCTGCGGGGCATCATCGGGCCGGTGTCGTCGATTTTGAGCGTCGAGCCGGGGCGGGAGGTCGCCATTGAAACGGCATTGGGCGGTGCGCTGCAGAACATCGTGGTGGAGAACGAAGCCGCTGCCAAGGCCGGCATCGCCCTGCTCCGCAGCGAGAACGCGGGCCGCGCCACCTTTCTGCCGCTGGACACCGTTCAGCCCGGCTTTTTCCGGGGGAGTCTTTCCGGTTCGGCCCGGCTGGCGTCCAGCCTCGTCAAGGCCGATCCCCGCTATGCGAACATCGTGTCGAATCTGCTGGGCCGCATCGTGGTGGTGGACGACATCAACGAAGCCTCCCGTGTGGCCCGGGAGCTGGGCTACCACAACAAGGTGGTCACGCTGGACGGTCAGGTCATCAACGCGGGCGGCAGCTTCACCGGCGGCAGCGTCCAGCGGTCGGCGGGCCTGTTCACCCGCAAGCAGGAGATGGAAGAGCTGCGCGTCAGGGTCGCCAAACTCCAGAAGGACTGCCTCGCGGCGCAGGACCGCACCGACGAGCTGAAAACGCAGGTGGATGCGCTGGCCGCAGAGCTGACCGCCACCGAGAGCGAGATCATTACGGCGGCCAATGACCGCATCCGCGCCGAGGCCGAACAGAAACGCCTCGAGGCGGCTGTGGAGCAGTCGGAAGCAGCGCTCGCCGGGCGTCAGGATGAGATGGAGCGGCGGAAAGCCCAGTTGGACGCCGCCCGCGCCCGTGCCGAAGACGCCGCAAAGCAGGAAGAAGCCCTTGCCGCCGACATCGAGACGCGGACGGCCGAGCTGGAACGCATCGCCGAGGGCGACGACGCCTTCCTTGCACAGCAGCGGAGCCTCGCCGAGCGCCTGAGCGCCAAGCGGATGGAGCAGCTGGCCCGTCAGAAGGACGCCGAGCTGGCCCGCAGCCAGATCGAAGCGCTGGAAAAACAGGCCAGAGCCGCCGAGAGCCGCCGCGCCGCGCTGGAAGAGGGCCTCACCGCCCTCGCCGCCCGCAGCGGGGCCTGTCAGGAAGAGATAGAGGCTATCCGCCGGGCCAAGACCGACAGCACCGCGCTCATCGCGGCAAAAGAGGCCGAGATACGCGAGGCCACCGAGAAGCGCCTGCTCTGCCAGAAGGACGAGACGGAGGCACTTGCAAAAGGCCGCGCCGCCGCCGATGAGCGGGAAGAACTGGGCCGCGAGATGGCCCGTCTGGCGGAGCGAAAAGCCGCCGCCGAGGGCGAATACGACCAGATGGCCGCGAAGCTCTGGGACGAGTATCAGCTGACCCTCTCTCAGGCCGAAGAGCTCTGCGTGGAGTTCGAGAACGCGAACGTTCTCCGGGCGCAGGTGGCCGACCTGCGGGGCAGGATACGCGCTCTGGGCAACGTCAATGTCAGCGCCATCGAGGAGTATCAGGAGGTCAAGGCCCGCTACGACACCCTCCGCGCTCAGGTGGAGGACGTCGAGGGCAGCAGGAACGAGCTGACCAGGATGATCACCAGCCTGTCGGGCCAGATGAAAGACATCTTCACCGACAGCTTCCGGGCCATCAACGAGAACTTTGGCCGTGTCTTCACCGAACTGTTCGGCGGCGGCGAGGCCAGCCTTGTGCTGGAAGATGAAAGCGATGTGCTCTCCTGCGGCATCGGCATCCGGGTGGCCCCGCCGGGCAAGGTCATCAAGAACCTGGAAGCCCTGTCCGGCGGCGAGCAGGCGCTGGTGGCCATCAGCATCTATTTCGCCATCCTCGCCGTCAACCCCGCGCCCTTCTGCATCCTCGACGAGATCGAGGCCGCGCTGGATGACGCCAACGTCGTCCGCTTCGCGCAGTATCTGCGCCGGGTGAGCGACAAGACCCAGTTCATCGTCATCACCCACCGCCGCGGCACCATGGAGGCCGCCAACGTGTTGTATGGCGTTACCATGCAGGAGGACGGCGTGTCCAAACTGCTCAAGCTGGATCTGGAACAGGTTGACGCAACGCTGGTTTCCTGATATAAAGTAAATAGAAAATAGATAGGAGGACCACTATGGCGTTCTTCGGATTTGGAAAAAAAGAAAAAGACAAGATGAAAACGGGTCTGGAAAAGACCCGCACCGGCTTCTGGGGCAGCATCATGAATACCCTGACCGGCAGCGTCATCGACGATGAGATGTACGATGATCTGGAGGAGCAGCTGATTCTTGCCGACGTAGGCGGCGAGGTGGCGGTGCATCTGGTGGATAAGCTCCGCGACCGTGTGCGCGACAAGGGGCTGAAAACCGGCGAACAGGCCGCAGATGCCCTGCGCGACATCATTGCCGAGGAGATGACCCCGGAGGCCGAGATGGCGCTGGACGGCAAGCCCGCCGTCATTCTGGTCATCGGCGTCAACGGCGTGGGCAAGACCACCAGCATTGCCAAGCTGGCCGATTACTACACCCGGCAGGGCAAGCGGGTCATGCTGGCCGCCGGTGATACCTTCCGCGCCGCTGCCAGCGAGCAGCTGGAGATCTGGGCGGGCCGCGCCGGTGTGCCGATCGTCAAGGCCGGCGAGGGCGCAGACCCCGCCGCCGTCATCTTCGACACCGTGAAGTCTGCCACCGCCCGGGGCTATGACATGGTCATCGCCGATACCGCAGGCCGTCTCCACAACAAGTCGAACCTGATGAGCGAGCTGTCCAAGATCAGCCGCAGCGTCAAGAAGGCCGCTCCCGAAGCCAGCCTCGAGACCCTGCTGGTGCTGGACGCCATCACGGGCCAGAACGCCATCAGCCAGGCGAAGGAATTCTGCAAGGCTGCTGACGCCACCGGCATCATCCTGACCAAGCTCGACGGCACGGCCAAGGGCGGCTGCGTGGTGGCCGTCAAGCAGCGCCTCGGTCTGCCGGTGCGGTTCATCGGCGTGGGCGAGGGCATCGACGACCTCATCCCCTTCACCCCGGAGGGCTTTGTGGAAGAGCTCATCCCCCGCACGGGATGGAAGCATTAAGGAGCGATCTTATGAAGATTTGTGCAGCCACCGGCAACGCCGGAAAGCTCCGCGAGCTGCGGCGCATCCTCGAGGCTCAGGGCCACGAGGTGGTCAGCCAGAAGGAGCTTGGCATCACCATCGAGCCGGACGAGACCGGCACTACCTTTGAGGCCAATGCCCTCATCAAGGCCGAGACCATCTGCAAGGCCAGCGGCCTGCCCACCATCGCCGATGACTCCGGCCTGTGCGTGGAGGCACTGAACGGTGCCCCCGGCGTCTACAGCGCCCGCTACTGCGGCCGCCACGGCGACGACGAGGCCAACAACGATAAACTGCTGGAAACGATGAAAGACATCCCGGCGGGGCAGCGCGGCGCAAAGTTCGTGGCGGCGGTCTGCTTCATCCTGCCCGATGGCCGACATCTGACCTGCGTGGGCGAGTGCCCCGGCAGCGTGGCATTTGCGCGGCTGGCAGGGGACTACGGCTTCGGCTACGACCCGCTGTTCATCCCCGCCGAATGCGGCGTGGGCAAAACGGGCAGACGCCCCAACACCGAGGGCCGCAGCTATGCGCAGCTGACCCCCGACGAAAAGGACGCCATCAGCCACCGCGGCAACGCGCTGGCCGAGATGGAACAGAAACTGCCGGGATTTCTGGCAGAACGATGAACAAATGATTCTGTACGGAGAAGACCGTATCAACATCAAAATCGAAGGAGAAACTAACTATGCTGACGAGCAAACAGCGCGCGATCCTGCGCGGCAAGGCAAACACCATGGACCCCGTTTTCATTGTGGGCAAGGGCGAGATCGACGAGACCATGATCCAGGGCGTGAAGGACTGCCTCGACGCCCGCGAACTCATTAAGCTGAAGGTGCTGGAAAGCAGCATGTACAATGCCCGCGAGGCTTCCGTCAAGCTGGCCGAGGCCACCGGTGCAGACTGCGTGCAGGTCATCGGCTCCAAGTTCGTGCTCTATCTGCAAAAGAAGAAGGACAGCGCCTACGCTGACCTGCTGAAATGAAAGTCCTGCTGTACGGCGGCAGCTTCGACCCGCCCCACAACGGCCACCTGAACAATCTGCGGGCGGCGGCGGCGCGGGTCCGGCCGGACCGGATCGTGGTCATGCCCGCCGGCTCGTCTCCCTTCAAGCGGGGAACGAGCGCTTCCGGTGCGCTGCGGCTGGAGATGTGCGGCTGTTTTTCCGCGCTGGCGGAGGAAGACGGCTTCCCGGCTGTGACCGTGAGCGGCTGGGAGGTGCAGCAGGCTGCGCAGGGGAAGCGAAACTACACCGTCCTCACGCTGGAGATGCTGGCGGCAGGATCCCCCGGCGCAGAGCTTTATCTCGCCATCGGCAGCGATATGCTGCTGAGCTTTGACGGCTGGTACCGCTGGCAGGACATCCTCAGACTGGCCCGCCTCGTGGTCACGAGCCGGAATGTCGGCGACGACCCGCTCCTCCACGAAAAGGCAAAGCAGCTGGACGCCACCGGGGCCCGCATCCTGTTCGCGCCGGTGGAAGCGCTCCCCATGGCGAGCAGCGCCCTGCGCGCCCGCCTTGCCGCCGGGGAACGCTGTGAAAACGAACTCCCGCCCCTGGTGCGCCGTGTCATCCAGCGCGAGGGGCTGTACCGGGAAACAAAAGGAGACGAAGATCGGAATGACTCTGAAACAGGCAAAAGAGCTTGTGCGCAGCCGCCTGAGCGATCAGCGCTATGAGCACACCCTGAACGTGAAGAAAATGGCCGTCAAGCTGGCGAAGCGCTATGGGGCCGATGAAGAGCAGGCCGCGCTGGCGGCGTTGCTGCACGATGCGGCCAAGGAGGTCTCCAAGGACGAGATGCGGGCCATCATGCGGGCGTACCCCAAATACGCTGAGGGCGGCGAAGCGCGCCCGACCTCGGTGTGGCACGGCATCTGTGCCGCCATCCTGGCCCGCACCGAGTGGGGCGTGGAGGATGAGGCCGTCCTCTCGGCCATTGCCTGCCACACGGCGGGCAAGCCGGGCATGAGCAGGCTGGATAAGATCCTCTATCTGGCCGATATGACCAGCGCCGAGCGGGACTGGTCGGGCGTGAACAAGCTGCGCAAGCTGGAACGGAACGATCTGGATGCGGCCATGCTGGTGGCCCTCAAGCAGACGAACGACTTCGTGCTGTCTCAGGGCAAGCCGCTCGACCCCATGTCCAAGGCCGCGTACGAGGACATTCACGCGCAGGTGGAGGCCCGCGCCGGAACGGCTTGCGGTTCGTCCGACTGACCGGAAATGAAAACCGATTGCAGATTGTGGGGAAGGATGCTATACTAAAGGGTATCATGAATGTGAACCGACCCCGAATGAAAAAGCTGGAGGAAATCTAGGAATGAGTCAAGCTCCGCGCCGCATCAACACCCAACGTTCGCTGAACCGCCCGACGGAACAGCGGCCGACTGAGGCTCCTGCCTCCCGCCCGGCTCCGCTGCAGGGCCAGCCGGATTTCTTCGAAGAGCCGTCTGTGCCGCATCCGGAGCAGAGGCCCCGTCCGGCTGCCCCGGCGCATCCGGCTCCGGCAGCAGGCACCGGTGGAAACGGCGGCAGAACCCCGCCGCCCCGCCGGGGCGGTGCCCATGCGGCTCCCAGTGAGCCGCCCCGCCGCCGCAGCGCCAAGCCCAGAAAGAAGAAAAAAAGAGCCCCCATGTGGCTTCCGCTGGCCGTGACGCTGGCGGTGCTGGCCGTCATTTCGGGCGTCGTGGTTTATGCGGCCGGCATGATAAACCGGGTGGAGGAGAACCTGAAGCCGGAGGAGAACGCTGCTTCGCTGGTGGAGGAGATCCAGACGCTGGAGGAGTACAAGGGCGATGTGGTCAACATCCTCGTCTGCGGCATCGACTACGAGGACGGCCGCGGCTATTCTTCCGATGGCACCAACGACGGCATGACGGATATGATCCTGTACTGTCAGTTCGACATCAAGGGCGGTGCGCTCCGGATGCTGCAGATCCCCCGCAACAGTCTGGTGGCGACCAAAAGCCGGAAGATCACCCTCTCCAACGGCAAGACCTATTCTGCCTCGAACTACCAGATCAACTCGGTGGCTCTCTCCAACGGCGGCAATGTGGCGGCTCTGGCAGAGGTCATCTACGACCAGTACAAGCTCCCCATCGACTACTATGTCACCATCGACATGCAGGCGCTGGTGGAAATGGTGGATAACTTCGGCGGCATCGAGGTCTATATCCCCCACGACATGTCCTTTGCAGGCAGTGCCCTGAAGCAGGGCTACCGCAATCTGGACGGCGCATCGGCCGAGTTCTTCGTCCGCTGCCGCCACGGCAAGGGCTACTCCAACTCCGATATCGACCGCCTGAACATGCAGCGCTATTTCTACGCCGGCCTGTTCAAGCGGGTGCGCAGCATGGGCGTGACCGACGTCATCAACCAGCTGCCCCTGATCTTCAACAATTATATCCACACCGACATGGACCTGACCACCATCGCCAAGATGCTGGTCTCCTTTACCCGGATCGACAGCGCCAACATCATGCTGGCCCAGACGCCGGTGTTCATGGGCGTACCCAATGTCGGCAAGACCGACAGCTTTGACGGCTACTCCTGCGTGGTGCCGGATGCCGGTTCCATTGCAGCGCTGCTCAACCAGTATTTCTGCACCTACACCGGCCCGGTGGAGGTGAGCGACCTGCACATGATCACCGACCAGTGGCCCCACGGCAGCGCATCCACCGATGCCAACGTGCAGTATATGGGACGCATCGATAAGGAATCCGATGACGCCATCCTCAGCGGCGATACCGACCTTTCCGGCGCTGTGACCACCGATGGTCAGGCAGCGGGCACCGGACAGTAAAAACAGAAAACAACGCCCTGCACACCGGGTGCGGGCGTGTTCCGACAGAAGGGAGAAACACATGGATAATTTCAACGACAGCAAGGCGCTTGCCATTGAGATCGCCAAGATCCTGGACAAGAAAAAGGCCCACGATGTGCGGGTGCTCAAGGTGGACAGCCTGACCGTCCTCACCGACTACTTTGTCATCGCCTCCGGCACCTCCACCACGCAGGTGGGGTCGCTGGCCGACGAGGTGGAGTTCGCGCTTTCCCAAAAGGGCATCGAGCCCATCAGCACCGAGGGCTTCGACTCCAAGAACTGGGTCCTGCTGGACTACTCGAACGTCATCGTGCACGTGTTTGTGCCTAACACCCGCACCTATTACGATCTGGAGCACCTGTGGGCCGACGGCGAGCCTGTCGACATCTCGGAGTATCTGACGCCGGATCACAGCCTGTAAGGGAACATATCCCGGCCCGATGTTTTTCGGATGCCCTCTCCGTCTCGCGTCCGCTCACCAGCCCCCCGGCAGGGGAACCTCTGGCGAAAACGGAACCGTTGCAAGGACTGCCAAGGCCTCTCCTACAAGGAGAGGTGGCATTGCGAAGCAATGACGGAGAGGTTGTATCGAGAAGGACCGGACAATGACCGGGATTGTCATAAAAGAATCTTTGGTAGTGAAGAAAAGTCTGGAGCTGATTACAACAATGAAGTATGATTACAAGGCCGTTGAGGCCAAGTGGCAGAAGGTGTGGGAGGACGAAAAGACCTTCCACGCCGAGATCGACCACAGCAAGCCCAAGTTCTACGCCCTCGTCGAGTTCCCGTATCCTTCGGGTGCGGGCCTGCATGTGGGCCACCCCCGCAGCTATACGGCACTGGACGTGGTGAGCCGGAAGCGCCGCCAGAACGGCTACAACGTGCTCTACCCGATGGGCTGGGATGCCTTTGGCCTGCCCACCGAGAACTTCGCCATGAAGAACCACATCCACCCGGCCATCGTCACCAAGAAGAACGTGGATCATTTCCGTGAGCAGCTCAAGGCGCTGGGCTTTTCCTTCGACTGGGACCGCGAGATCAACACCACCGACCCCGAATACTACAAGTGGACCCAGTGGATCTTCTTGCAGCTGTACAAGCACGGTCTGGCCTACAAGAAGGAAATGAACGTCAACTGGTGCACCGGCTGCAAGTGCGTTCTGGCCAACGAGGAAGTGGTCAACGGCGTGTGCGAGCGCTGCGGCAGCGAGGTCGTCCACCGCGTCAAGAGCCAGTGGATGCTGAAGATCACCGCCTACGCGGACAAGCTCATCGACGGTCTGGACGGTCTGGATTACATCGAGCGCGTTGCCACCCAGCAGAAGAACTGGATCGGCCGCAGCCACGGCGCAGAGGTCAACTTCGGCACCACCGCAGGCGATACCCTGACCGTTTACACCACCCGCTGCGACACCCTGTTCGGTGCCACCTACATGGTCGTCTCCCCGGAACATGCCATGGTCAAGCAGTGGCTGGACAACGGCACCATTCAGAATGCAGAGGCCGTCAAGGCATATCAGGCCGAAGCTGCCCGCAAGAGCGACTTTGAGCGCAGCGAGCTGAACAAGGAAAAGACCGGCGTGCAGCTGGACGGCGTGATGGGCATCAACCCGGTCAACGAGACCGAGATCCCCATCTTCATCTCCGACTACGTTCTGTCCACCTACGGCACCGGCGCCATCATGGCCGTGCCCGCTCACGATACCCGCGACTGGGAATTCGCCAAGAAGTTCGGCCTGCCCATCATCGAGGTGGTCAAGGGCAACACCCCGTCCAATCTGGACGAAGCTGCCTTTACCGATGTGGCTACCGGTACGCTGGTCAACTCCGGCTTCCTGAACGGCCTGTCCGTGGTCGATGCCAAAAAGAAGATGATCACCTGGCTGGAAGAGACCGGCAAGGGCCGCGATAAGGTCAACTACAAGCTGCGCGACTGGGTGTTCAGCCGTCAGCGTTACTGGGGCGAGCCCATCCCCATGGTGCACTGCGACAAGTGCGGCTGGCAGCCCCTGCCCGAGAGCAGCCTGCCGCTGACTCTGCCGGACATCACCGACTTTGAGCCGGGCCCGGACGGCGAGTCCCCGCTGGCACGCCACAAGGACTGGGTCAAGACCACCTGCCCCTGCTGCGGCGGCCCCGCTACCCGCGAGACCGACACCATGCCCCAGTGGGCCGGTTCCTCCTGGTACTTCCTGC
>OGNN01001140.1_pt1 | contig 10987 bp, 4 predicted proteins | sample 1573461 | NCBI WGS metagenome assembly OGNN01 (sample SAMEA2581998, study PRJEB24529) | metagenome | biome: Human gut stool | place: China | collected 2011
CATCCTTGTTTCTATATGGCGCCAAAGCCTGAAGACACATGGCTGTCATATCCACACTGACTGTCTGATTATCCATAAGACCGAAGCCACCGTTTTCTTCATTCTGGAATTTTAAAAGTGCAGTTAAGATATCCTCTCTGTTCCATTTTGCATCTGCGGGAATTTCCATGCCTTTTGCATCTGCTACCAGAAGTGCCCATGACAATTCATTTGCACCTATATCCAAATTTGGATGATTATAAATCATTTCTACCAGATTTACACCATTTACATCTGTAATATCCTTGTTCATAATTAACAAAGATAATGCCACACGCTCTATATCTGTAGGTTTCTGTTTTTTACTCCATTTTTTCACTGTATCTGCCACAGACTGATAATAAGCATCTAATTTATCTTGGGAAATCGTTTCTCCCCCACGTAAACGTGCATAGACAATCCAGTCATTTTTATTATACTGATAATTTTCTTCCGGATATCTGGATGCCAAATGTTCTTTTGCTCCTTGTAATCCTTCCTTTACCAACGCTTCAACATCTACCTGTGGTGTGTCTCCACCTGATACAGTAATTGTTAATTTTATCGGTTCTACTTTATTGGTTTTGTCAATCGGTGTCCCAGTTACAATTACAGTACCCTCTTTTAAAGATTGCACATAATACTTATCACTGGTAAGAAAAGAGCCTTTATCCGGTGCATTATCCCATTCTGGATTTCCTTTTTTCCAATATCCCTGTTCTTTACGGACAATCTTTACAATTCCCTCTTTATCATAAGACCATTTTAACTGTGGGTCAGTTACACTCCAGCCTTCTTTAGAAAGTTCTCCCTCAAAAGTCAAGTCAAGAAGCTGTTCTGCGAAGTTTTTCATCTGGAAATTACTTTCACCTATTGCTATCTTTGTCAATGGATTTTTGCACTTATAAGTAACCTCCCAAGTTCCTGTTACTGTACTTGTTTTCTTAGTCTTAGGATCTGTCTGTTCAATTTTCGCTGTATAAGTAACTGTACCTGCTTTATATGGTACATATCCCTTTACCATACTGTCTACATAGTTGGCAATAGAAGGATCACTACTTGTTACTGTCCAGTTACTTGCATAGCTGGCATTCTCCGGTGATACAATAACTCCACTGTAATCCGGCAGAAATGCATAGTTATCCGGATCATTGGCATTTCTGGAATGAATTTCTTTTTCTCCTGAAACAGCCGGCTTCACACTTTCAACAGGTACATAGGAAGAAGTTGCTTCTACCTCTGCTTTTATTTCAGGTTTTGCTTTTACTGCAACAATCATAGATGCTGTACCTGGTTTTTTAAACTTAAACTCACTGGATGAATTTAAGTTATAAATCAACTTTTCATCACTTGGCTCATAAGTAAAACGAGAGCTATGTACCGGTATGAATTTTTCACTTCCCTGATATTTTGCCTGTACCTGAATATTTTTCCATTCGGAACCTTCTACTTTTATTTTACCGTTAGTTACATCCTGTCCATCAATAAAAAGCTTGATTTGTTCAATAACCTGCGATTTTGCAATTACCTTTACCCAAGCAACCGTTTCTGTAGATGCATCTGCTTTTCTTTCTGTTGCTGATATAATAGCAGAACCTTCTGCATCCACGCGAAGACCGCCATCATCCGCACCTATTGATAAACTTCCATCCGGTTTCACTTCTGTCATATTCCAGGACACCGTACTTGTAGATGGTATATCTTTCAGCTGGAATGTTCCAGCCATATTAAAATCTCCTACTTCATCCGGTGATACATGTAAAGTCTGATTTTCAATGGTTTCTGTCACACCATCTGCAAAAGTAAATTCCACTTTGTATTTATTTTCCGGAAGGCTTGGTTTGTCAGGATTGTATTCCTGATTTTCGCCAAAGTAAGGATATCCTGTGCTGCTCTGTCCCCATGCAGTACCAAATTCACCCTTATTATCATTTAAAAGCTGTACAAATTCCTTTGTTTTCATTTCTTCATCTGACTTAGCAGAAGAATTCACCAATGCCTCTGCTGGGAATTGTGCAGGATTTTTCATACTATCACACCAGTAAGAATTTACTAATGTTCCTGCTTTATACTCTTTAAATAAAGTACCGATTTTTCCTTCGCTGGCAGAATAACTGTTAATCAGGTTTCCACCGGAAAGGCGCTTTGCAAATCCACATGCACCGTCTCCTTTAACATCTGTGTAGCAATTAATAATTGCACCTTTCAAATCATATCCTGCCGGTCCGCTTTCTGCCCATGAAGCTAAAGTTCCGGTAAAATGAATATTCTGTAAAACACCTTCCTCTCCTACACTGTTAAAAAGCCATGTAGCATCTTCAAGAGTAATGGTATGTCCATTACCATCCAGAATTCCATTAAATTCAATGAAAGACATATACATTCCATCCAATGTAATATCATTGTCTAACACATAATAAGTACCTGTCTGTGTTGCATCTATCTTTTCCAAATCAGACTGATTTTTAATATGTACAATCTGGCTTTCATCCGTTGGCGGTGCAACAGGTTCTGTCACTTTTTTCTTTTCCAACTGTTCTTTTGCCTGATTTAAAACTTTTAATGCTTCATCAACTTCTGTCTGTTGTGCATCTGTTTTTTCTAAAATCTGCTCTGCTGTATTTAATGCTTCTGAAAACTTGTTCCAGCTTTCTTCTGTATATTTGTCCTGATTCAGCTTCTTTCCTTCGTTTACAGCGTTTTGGAGATCTGTTTTATCCACCTGCTCAGGTTTCGGTGACTCCCCTCCCTGTGTTAAAACAGGTAATCCATTGTTACTTCCATCCACCGGAGAAGCCCATGTAAATCCTGTGTCTGGAATATCTTTATTTAATAACTGTGCTCCAGCCTTCAATTCTTCCAGCGTTTTCACACAGTCACCTGCATTTTCCGGAAATTTCCCCATAGATACAGGACCATAAGCTCCAGGCACTTTATCCTTCGCATAATAACTGTTCGATAAAACACTGTCATTCGTCTGGCGAATTCCAATAAGCCCTCCTGCCATCATGGAGTCAATACTTCCTCCAAAATAAGAATTCTTAATTGCACCTGACTGGAATGTTCCTACAAGGCCTCCTACTTCTCCTGTCCAACCGCTTAATTTTATTTTAGCTGTAGAATAGCAATTCTGAATTGTTCCTGTTAAAGTAACCGCCATACTCCCAAAAGTCTTATCACTTACAATAACATTTTCACTGGTTACTCCAAGGTTTTGAATTATTCCTGTTACCTCATTTGCCAGTGGCTTATCTGCAAGAGTAATGGTATGACCGTTTCCATCCAAAGTTCCTGCAATACTTTCAAAATTCTGTCCTTGTTCAAACACAATATCCTCTGTCAGAGTATATGTTGTTCCTGCTTGAATAACTGTGGGAATTTCCGTTTCAGAAATTTCATTTTCCTGCCCTGCCCCACTTAAAATTTCTCCTGCTTCTACAACCGGAGTCTCCATGTCGCCTGTGGCATGTACCGATACAGGCATTCCGGTAATAAGCAATGCCATTACCAGAAGCAGACTGAGAACACGGTTTGCATTTCTTCTTTTTTTCATTTTCTTTCTCCTTTACATATTTTTTCTTACAGAGCATTTTTTGTTTCATAGGACGCAATTTCCTATGAAACAAAAAAAGGTCTCTTTACACACCGGTAAAGAAACCTTATCTATCTTCACTATGAAATTTTATCCTGCACATCTTTTCTACACAAATAAAACTCCCTCAACCCGGAAATCTATTTCTCTGATGGCAGATTTTCTGACTTAGCCGAAAAGCATTACAGTAGAGGTGACTGTATCGGATTTGCACCGATTTCCCTTTTAACCTTGGAGCAAGCTCCAACGACCATCATGGATATGCAGTTTATACTCCTTTATAGTACACAATTCAAAAAAGAATATCAAGCCTTTTTCTTCCTTTTTAATACAACAAACAGCGTTCCTCCGACTACAAACATCACAGACAGCATTGCAAGCGGTGTTTCATCTCCTGTTTTAACCTTATCCACACCGGAAGAAACCGCCTTATCCAATATCGTACCAAAGCTGTTTAAAGACTCTACTTCTACGTATACAAATCCGTCTTTTACCTTTCCTTTTAATTTTTTTACTTTTTCATTGTCACAGGAAAGCACCACAACCTCTTTGCCGTTATATTTTTCCGATACAGGAAGCTGAAGCTCTGCCTTATGAGGAAGAGCAATCTCTTTTCCGTCTTTTAAAAGCTGAATTTCAATAGGATTGTCAAGCTGCTGTTTCTTGGAAATTTCCTTTTCCATAAGCTTCACATCTGCATGTTTTTTATCCAACTTCTCCACAGATAACTGCATATCTGATGTCAAGCCTTCTCCTGTTAATTTGACACCATGCTCTTTATTTACCAGCATATCAGTTTCCTGAATTTCCGGTGTACTTGGTTCTTCCGGATTTTCCGGCTCCTGAGTATTACAGGCGGCACAAGCTGAAGCTCTGCCATGGAAGCTGCTCCGTTTGTTCCTGCCATAGCAAAAGTCAAAACTGCTCCGTTTTCTGTTTTTTCACAAGTAACGTTTTCATCCAACTGAATACAGTCTGCTATTTCTTCTTCAAGTGTAAGCTGAATATTTCCTTTATTTTTCATTGTGGGGTCAGAAACAGAAACTTTCACTGTTCCCTGCTCCGTTTCCTGAAGCATAACAGACGCAGCCTTATTACTTGTTATTCCGTCTATACTTCCTCCCTGCTCCTGCCAGAAGTTTACACCTGTGATTTTTAAGGTCTCATGGCGCACAGCCTGAACCTCACTGCTGTTTTCCAGTATGGTTACCTTAGGCGCTTGTGCGTAATTTTCTGTTTCTTCTGCACTTGTTTCGGGAAGCAATACATAACTGTAAGATGCGTTTTCCGGGTTCTGTCCGTGGTCTACCCACATTTCCATATAATTTTCTGTGCTTTCTCCTTCAAAAGTTCCTACGTCTTTCCAACTGCCTGTGGTCTGACCTCGACGAACCTGAATTTCTGTATTTTCTTCAGGGAAATAATATCCTGTTCCCACAGACTAATTGCCTTCTAAATGTGCCCAATTTACCTGCTCAAAGCTTGTGCCTGATACGTCTGCTGTGCGTTCAACCAACTCTTTTACATTTGCTTCTTTCACAGGTAGTTCTGTTTTTTCTCCGTTGATAAGAAACTGATTGCTTCCGTCTTTTCTTAACTTCTTATTCTCAATGGTAGTTTCCACCGGAAGTTCCATATTTTTATTTGTAATTCCTGCTCCAAGGCAGACAATTTCATCATCAAACATAAACCATGACTTCTTGCCTTTTAAATCCGGTGCATAAGAAACCGGTGCGTCTCCTGCAATTCCCTGCGTTTCTCCTGAAAATGACATACCGCTGACGCCATAATTTCCTATGGAAGTTCCTCCTACCCAGCTCTCCTTAGAACAGAAATCTCCGCCCTGTGCAAAACCTGAGCCATCCGGTTTCCCTGTCCCAATATTTACAGGGACTACCGTTGTTCCCGGCAGTCTTAACGGATTTACTGTATTCCAATAATTCTCTGTATACTGCTTGTCCTCATCATAAATATAAGTCATACCGTTATTCTGATGCCATCCAAAACGATTTTCATCATTCATAATCTCTGTGTTCTGAATACGTTCCGAATACATAGACAATGCAAAAAGATAGTCTTCTGTTCTGTGAACTGCACGGTCCATAAGGGGATAAGATTTATGTATCGGCGATACGTTGCTTTGGATAGAAGTGTCTTCTAAAATTTCTTTGGCTTTCTTTTTAATTGCCATATTTCCCGCACCAACAAGACTGTCAATAAATCCTTCATCTTCTTCCAGCCAAGCTTTCAGAGCAGAAAGCGTTGTCTCTTTTGCCTCTTGGCTAAAGGAGTCTACAATTTGCAGAATAATCATCATTGCCTCACGTCCTGCTGCCTGATTGCTGCTTGCCGGTCTGGATACAGAACGCCCTTTCAGACAATCCAGCATCATTCCCTGATACATGCCGTTTCCAAAGCCTTCCACAATATAGCTTTCCAGATTGTCCTGAACCTGTTCCGGATATTTCCAAGGTGTCCCAGCAAGGAGAGACGGAATTTTAGCGCCGCCCTTCATAAACTCAATCCCATAAGCGCCTAAATACGGCACTTTTATATGGTCGAGATAAGAACCGTCCGGATAAAAGCCGCTGTTATATCCATTCGCTGCAATTTGAGCGCTGTCTTCTACATTTTGAATAACAAAGGTCTGGGAAGATGCCAGCATCCCCAAATACACCAGCTCATTATCTTCTCTCAATGCTCCCAGTCCCACCGCCGTTGTGGAACAGTCAATAATATTCGCTCCCTGCGCCTCACGATATCCCTGCCCATGGGTGCTTGCCGTATTGATAACGCCTTCATGGAACGGATCAGGTTGGAAAAAGTAAAGTGTTTCTGTGTACGCTATAACCTGTTCTTCTGTCAGTCCGTCATAAATCAATATTAAAGCGGGAATTAAATCCTTAGGAATACCAATTTCCCATGTCCACCAGTTATCCGTCTGGCTTTTTGCCGTATAACAAGAGCCGCACAGGAAATCTAAAATATTGGTAATATCCTTTAACATATCCTGATTTTGATAGAGAACTCCGCCTTCTGCTGCGTAAGCTTTACACATAGAAAGCACCTTTTTAAAAGAAACACGAAATTCCACTGCATCGTCTTCATAAGGAATATTCTTATTTCCTTTTGCTCCCTCATCCTCTGCCCAAGGAATACCGCCACATGCTTCCTGTCCCTTATAAACATAAGCGTTCCAAAGCGCTTCTGCCTCCTGATTGATTTCTTCTAAGACTTCCGCTCCGCCTTCTTCTGATGCTAAATCTTTGCCAATTAAAGACTCCTTCCATGCCTGACGAATTTTTCCGTAATCTTCTGCCGTTGCAGAGGGCAGCTCCGAAGGAGACTGATATAAAATTTCCACCTTCCACTGCGCTGTTTTTCCTTGGTCATCCTGTGCCACCACTACGACATTGCCTTTATTCTCTCCGGTAATCACTGCGTTTCCGTTTTCATCTGCTTCAATCTTCAATAAATGTTCCGCACTTGCATCTCCTGCCTTACGTGTTCCGTCTGTTTCCCCTTCCTTTAACTCTCTCTTAATTTTAGAATATCCCGCATTTCGTAAGAAAGTCCCGTCTTTCTTTAAAAATTTTGCACTCCATGTAACATTCTCGGAAAAGTTTTCCGGTTTGTCTAGCTGCAAGCTTTCACCTCTGACAATAGAAATATCCTGATTTTCTGTTGGCACGACTGTTTCCAAAACCTCACGCCCCTGTTCTTCATTCACGGCAACAACATTTACAGGCTCTGCCAAAACTCCCGTCACATTTCCCACACTCATAGCTGCAATTAACATTGCGCTTATGTACTTTTGATTTTTTCTTTTACCTGTCTTCATACTTCCTCCTTCTTTCAAAAGTTCTCCATTCTTATTCCTATAAGTTACCATTCCTCCTTTGATTTATAAATACAATATTTGAATTTTTCTGTTACTATTTATAGACATTCTATTTTTTAGCATTATTTTTTTAATATTCTGTTATTTTCTTTTACTTTTTCATCCAATATAAATACCAAAATAATATTCATTTGCCATTTGAATTTCCAAATAATGTTTGTTATGATGTGATTATTGATAATATTATTAGACAGATAAGACTATAAATACAGAAAAAACATATACAACAATGACCTGACTGCATTCTCTACGGCAGTTTTATGCTTCGCTCAAGAACTTTCCCTATTCTTCAGAAATCTAATTGTAAAATACTATAAAAACTGATACAATAATTTCTAGGAACAATCGTTTTATAGGGTGGCTGACCTTCATTTTATAATACATAAAATGGGGGTGGTGCTAATGAAACATTTTGATTTCAAAGATATGATGACTTTCGAAATGTTCATTTTATCACTACTGACATTCATATATTTGATATGTCACTAATGATTTAAAACGTAGAAAAACCACCCTACAACTTTGGCGAGTTCAGGTGGCGTTTCTACGTTTCTGTATACTGGTCAACCACTTCATAGGCGGTTGTTCCTTTATCCTTATTATAATCCATCTTTTTTTGTTTGTAAAGAATATCCCCCGAAAAAAATTTTCTATCTAAATAAATCTGACATTTCTGTAAAACTCTACAAATCATCAAAAATAAAAGAAAGTGCATAATATGTATTTTCTTTTAAATAATATGTAACCGTTACCGTAGAATTCACACTTGCATCCTCCGGTATTGAAGTCTCTGTTGTATCAAATACCAGTCTTTCTCCGCTATAATCACCTTCACGAACATGGACTTTCATGCTTTTGTCCGTAATTTCCTCTATTTCTCCGGAAGAAACATATACAATAATTTCCTTTTCATCGTTATCAGTAGAAATTTTTGTCACAATATTTTTTCCGTTTTCCTCATAATAAGTAATCGAAACCGTTATTCCTGTTTTAATTCTGCATTCCCTGTCTTCTGAATAACCTGATGTCGGAATAACTTCTTTTTCTGCATCTGTAATATCAAATTCAACGCCACGGTCAAGACCTTCTTCCGAATAATTTCTTCCTTCAGGATTTTCTAAATCCACAGTAATTGTATTTCCTTCCACCTCTAAGACATAACCCTCTACTGTTTTCTCCTGTCTAACAACGTCTTCTTCCCCTTGGTTTTCCGCATGACTTTCTTTATCATTTTGTTCCATAGAATTGGCAGCAGGCTCGTTTTCTGTTTCGTGTTCCACAGAATTTCCCTGTAACACTTTCTCGTCTGATTTTTCTTCTTCAACCGTATTCTTATCACTCTGAATTGTTTCTTCTGTTTTTGCAGGTGTACAACTTCCCAGTAAAGAAGTCATCAGCAGCAAATTTAATGCCAGCAGTAATGATTTTTTCACCATTTTATCCCCCTCATTTTTATAAAAATTTCGGAGCTGTCGCTTTAAACATTCTTCAGAAATATCTATATGCTTAAAGCAACCGCTCCTCATATTCAAAATTCTTATTTATTATTTCCCAATTACAACCTTATCCAGATGCCAGATTTCATCCACATACTGCTGAATTGTTCTGTCAGATGTAAATTTACCTGCACAAGCAGTATTCAAAAGCGCCATCTTCGCCCATCTTGCTTCATCCTGATAAGCTTCCTCTACTTTTTCCTGTGCCGCTGCATAAGATTTGAAGTCAGCCAGAATAAAGTAAGTATCCGCTCTGTCACTGCTGTTTGTATTCAGCAGAGAGTCATAGATTTCTCTGAACATATTGAAATCTCCGTTAGAATATGTTCCGTTAATGAGCTGCATCAGTACGTTTCTGATATCAGGGTCATTGTTGAAATACTGCATTGGATCATAACCGCCGTTATTTTCGTAGTTAATAACTTCATCAGAAGATAAACCGAAGATAAAGGCATTTTCTGCTCCTACTTCTTCTACGATTTCTACGTTTGCACCGTCCATGGTACCGATTGTAGGCGCACCGTTTAACATAAATTTCATGTTTCCTGTTCCGGAAGCTTCTTTACTTGCAGTAGAAATCTGCTCAGATACATCTGCTGCCGCAAAAATCATTTCCGCATTGGATACACGATAGTTTTCAATAAATACAACTTTAATTTTACCATTGATGGATTTATCATTGTTAATCACATCTGCCACAGCGTTAATCAGCTTAATGGTCTGTTTTGCACGTCTGTAACCTGCTGCTGCCTTTGCTCCAAAGATGAAAGTTCTTGGATAGAACGGCATTTCCGGATGTTCTTTAATCTTATTGTACAGATACATAACATGCAGAATATTCATTAACTGACGTTTGTATTCATGCAGACGTTTTACCTGAACATCAAAGATAGAATTGGGATTTACTTCAATTCCGTTATGCTCCAGAATATATTTTGCCAGACGTACCTTATTCTGGTATTTAATATTCATAAATTCCTGCTGTGCTTTTTTATCATCTGCATATACTTTCAGTTTGGAAAGCTGTGATAAATCAGTAATCCATCCGTCTCCGATATGCTCTGTCACCCAGGATGCCAGCAGTGGGTTTCCGTGTAACAGGAAACGTCTCTGAGTAATACCATTTGTTTTGTTGTTAAATTTGTCAGGATACATTTCGTAGAAATCTTTTAATTCCTGTTTTTTCAAGATTTCCGTATGCAGTCTGGCAACACCGTTTACAGAATGACCTCCGGCAATAGCCAGGTGAGCCATTTTTACCTGTCCGTCATAAATAATTGCCATTTTGCGGATTTTTTCCTGATTTCCCGGATATTTCTGCTGGATTTCCAGTAAAAATCTGCGGTTAATTTCTTCGATAATCTGATAAATTCTCGGAAGCAGTCTGGAGAACAGCTCAATCGGCCATTTTTCCAATGCTTCTGACATAATGGTATGGTTTGTATAAGCACAAGTCTGTGTTGTAATATTCCATGCGTCTTCCCATTCTAAGTTTTCTTCATCCACTAAAATACGCATAAGCTCTGCTACTGTCATAGTCGGATGAGTATCGTTTAACTGGAAAGCCACTTTCTTTGGCAAATCATGCAAATCGCTGTGTGTCTTCTTAAACTTCTCGATTGCTTCCTGGATACTTGCAGAAATAAAGAAATACTGCTGTTTCAGACGAAGCTCTTTTCCTGCATAGTGATTGTCATTCGGATACAATACATCTACGATCAGTTTTGCAAGATTCTCCTGCTCTGTCGCCTTCTGGTAATCCCCCTTGTCAAAGAAATCGAGATTGAAGTGCTGTATAGGCTCTGCGTCCCATATTCTGAGCGTATTTACCACATTGTTGCCGTAACCGACAATAGGAAGGTCATAAGGAACGGCATTAACGCACTGATAGTTCTCCTGAACGAAATGTGTCTTTCCTGTCTCATCGTATTCCACACGGATATTTCCGCCAAAACGTACTTCTTTCGCATATTCCGGTCT
>OGNN01001142.1_pt1 | contig 10956 bp, 12 predicted proteins | sample 1573461 | NCBI WGS metagenome assembly OGNN01 (sample SAMEA2581998, study PRJEB24529) | metagenome | biome: Human gut stool | place: China | collected 2011
AGTTCGTTACAGTCAACGGCTCTGGCAGAGCAAAGACCAATGCGTATATCTCCGGCGGCGTGTTTGACGTGGGTGCAGATATCTTCCAGCGCGGTCTGTGCCTGCCCAGCGATAACAAGATGACCCCGGAACAGCAGGATCGGATCATTCAGGTCATCCGTGCGTGCTTTGAGTGAGGAAAAGATGACGAAAAAACAGGGAATCTATGAGCGATACATAAAGCGACTTCTGGATATTATCTGCGCACTTGCAGCGCTGATCGTATTCGGTTGGTTGTACATCATTGTGGCAGTACTTGTGCGGGTCAAGCTGGGCTCTCCTGTTCTGTTCACCCAGCCGCGTCCGGGCAAAGACGAAAAAATCTTCAAGCTTTACAAGTTCCGCACGATGACCGATGCCCGGGATGAAAATGGCAAGCTGCTTCCTGACGATGTGCGGCTGACAAAATTTGGAAAGGCACTGCGTTCGACCTCTCTGGATGAGCTGCCGGAGGCATTCAACATCCTCAAGGGAGATATGTCGGTGATTGGTCCACGTCCTCAGCTTGTGCGGGATATGGTCTTTATGACCCCTGAGCAGCGTCTGCGGCACACTGTCCGTCCGGGGCTTTCCGGCTTGGCACAGACTCGTGGCCGCAATGCGCTGAGCTGGGACGGCAAGCTGGAAACAGATCTGGAGTATATCCAGCACGTTACATTTCTAGGGGATTTAAAGATTATTTTTGATACGGTCAAGCAGGTCTTTTTCCGTCAGAAAGGACTGGAAAACAGCGATGCAGACGAGGTGGAAATCACCGATGACTTCGGGGATTATCTGCTGAAAGCCGGAAGAGTCAGCATGGAAGAATACGAGGAAAGGCAAGTAGAAGCAAAAACACTTCTGGGAATATAAAGGATGAGCATAAAAACACATACACCATTTTCAGTTGCAATTTCTGTATATAAAAGCGATGATCCCAAGTTTTTTGATAGAGCACTATTTAGTATTACAGAAATGCAAACTATAAAGCCCGATGAAATTGTCTTGGTCGTTGATGGTCCGGTTTGCGAGGAATTGAATCGTGTAATTGAGAAATATGAGCACCTATATTCGATTTTTCATATTATTCGCTTAGAGAAAAATGGCGGATTAGGAAATGCGCTGAAGATTGCGGTTGAAAACTCCAAGTACGACTTGATTGCTCGGATGGACAGTGATGATGTATCGTTGCCTACAAGATTTGAACAGCAGCTTAAATACTTTGAAGAGTATCCGGAAGTAGATATCGTTGGCGGTGATATCACAGAGTTTATTGGAGATGAGTCTGACATTGTTGGCAAGCGAGTAGTTCCAAAAACCAACGAGGAGATTCGGGAGTACATGAAAAAACGCTGTGCACTTAACCATGTATCGGTAATGTATAAACGGGATGCGGTACAGGGAGCGGGCGGATATCAGGACTGGTTTTGCAATGAGGACTACTACCTTTGGATACGGATGTGGCTGAATCATGCGGTATTTGCCAATACCGGATCTATTCTGGTCAACGTCCGTGTTGGAGAGGAAATGTATAGTCGGCGAGGCGGGAAAAGATACTATAACAGCGAAAAAAAACTGCAGAAGTATATGCTGAACCATAAGATGATTGGACTAAGCACCTATTGTTTGAATGTAGCAAAAAGATTTGTGATACAAATTTTGCTGCCAAATCAAGTTAGAGGATGGGTGTTTAGAACGTTTGCCAGACAGTAAAAACGCAAGTGCAGAAAAAACGGAGGGGTATTATATATGAGAGAGCTTAACCTCGAAGAGGTAAAGAAAATCCAAATGGAGATACTTGACTATGTCGATGAATTTTGCAAAAGCGAAAAAATAAAGTATTGGATAGACAGTGGAACGCTAATAGGTGCGGCTCGGCATAAGGGATACATCCCTTGGGATGATGATATTGATATCGGGATGCTCAGGGAAGATTATGATCGCTTTTGCAAGAGTTTTAATAAAAAAACTACTAAGAAATATCAGTTGCATACTTGCGAAAATGATCCTTCTTTCAGATATCCATTCAGTAAAGTTATGGACACAACGACTGTTTTATATGAGCCGGATGAAAAGGGTGTAAAGGAAGCGGTTAATATTGATGTGTTCGTATATGACAACGCACCTGATAATGACTTTTTGTTAAAGTGGATGTATTTTAAGCGCGATTTCCTGCGCGCATTAAGAAGCTTTCAGTATGATTATACTAGCTTTGGAAGTTCCACAAAAATTATTTTGACAAAGGTGTTTAGAAAAGTACTGAAACCTTATTTTAAAGGGAAAGCACAGAATTATTGCGTACTTAAAATGGTAGAGAACTCCAAGACATACGCGATGAAAGAAACAAAAAGAATTGGAAATTTTACGGGGACGACTGTGATGTGTAGCGCAAAATCTAATTTCGAAACAACTGTCGAGTTAGAGTTTGAAGGAAAAAAATATCCAGCACCTGTAGGATATGATAGATATTTGACGGATTATTATGGGGATTACATGAAGCTTCCGCCAAAAGAAAAACAAGTTAAAACGCATCATTTTAAAGCATACGCAAAGGATGATTTGAGCTGAACACAAGCCTTTGCAAGGAGAAAATTAGGTGTCAAACTATATTTTTTTGTTTGATATGGATTCGACCATTACACGCAAAGAGGTCTTGCCGGAAGTATCAAAGCGAATCGGAAAATTGGATGAGATGCGGTGTAAATGCGTCGAGGTAGTAAAGTGGGACAAATATTTAGAGGATGTGCGCGAATCATTTATAATGTTAACGAGCGAAAGCGGTATACCATATATTTTTGCGGCATACTAAATTGCCGATACTTTACGAAAAACATCACAAAGATATTTGTACCAAGCTCTATGACCTATTGCAAAATCTATTAGAAGAATTAAAAGGAGAATATGGCTGTGACTAAAGTGTTAACATTTGGAGTGTTTGACTATTTTCATTTGGGACATCTTCGACTGTTCGAAAACGCAAAAGCATATGGTGATTATTTGATCGTTGCGGTTCAAGACGGTGATTTTATTCTAAAAACAAAGCCAAATGCAAAAGTTATGTATACAACAGAACAAAGAAAAGAACTGGTCGGAGCCCTTCGGGTTGTTGATGAAGTAGTTAGTTATACGGATGTGGATGTGACAATAAAAGACTTGGACTTTGACGTTTTTGTAATTGGTGAGGATCAAAATCATGCGGGATTTCAGAGAGCAATTGAATGGTGCGAGGAGCATGGGAAAAAGGTGGTACGCTTAAAAAGAACGCCTGGAATCTGTTCTTCAAGTATAAAAAACAACCTGTAATGACACTTTTGCTTTGAAAGATATTAAAATGAAAAAACGACGCATTCTAACTATCGACCATAATATTTGTGTTAATTCTTTCAAAACAAAACAATCGGTATATTGAAAGGGAGATTATGAAAAAAATCAGCATAATAATTCCGATGTATAATTCTTTTTCACGGCTGAAGCCATGTCTGAAGATCCTGGAAAATATACCGAGAAAAAGAATTGAAGTGATCGTTGTGGACGACTGTTCTACAGATGGTAGTTACGAAAAGGCTATAGAGTACGCCGAGCATGGTCTGCTGGATATTAAAATCTTGAAAAATTCCAAGAATGTAGGACCCGGAGCTTCAAGGAATCACGGAATCGAATTTGCCACAGGTGATTATATAACATTTGTTGACTCAGATGATTACCTCTGTGCTGATTTCTATGATAGAGTTAATGCATTTATGGAAAAAGATATCGATTGCGTTATCTTTGATTATATGAATGTTTCCGAAACCGGAGAAAAAATATCATCAGGTAAGTCGATTGGAAATAACACGATTAAAGAAGGAAACCTAGATCCACAAGTGGCGCTGGTTTATGTATATGGGAGCACGTGTGGAAAACTTTATAAAAAGAAAATAATTGATCAATATCATATTTGTTTTGGTGAGTTTTTTAGAAGTGAAGATATGCCTTTTACAAAGGAAGCACTTGCCCGTTGCAAAAGCATTTATTATTTACCAGAAGAATTATACAGCTATGTTCAAGTTGCTTCCTCGCTAATGCACGATTCTTCGCTGAACGATGAAAAAAACTGCCAAAAAGCATTTCAAATCTTGTCGACGCGCCTTACTGGAGCGGGATACAATGAGGAACTGCAAGCAATTGAATTAAGAGAAGTTCTTAATAATAGCGTCTTAACAAAAATAGGACGCGGATGCTCGACTTCTGAAATCGTTTCCTATATCAATAAAAAATACAAACGAGAGTATATTCAAAACAAATATTTTAGAGGATATCCACTTCGTGTGAAAATTGTTACTCTTTTAGCATATGTTCGTTGTGTTTTTATGCTTCGTTTAATTTGGAGAATCAAAAAATGGAAGAGAGTAAGAAGTTAAGTATCATTATTCCAGTATATAAAGTAGAACCGTATTTGAGTCGATGCTTTAAAAGTATAGATATTCAGGATCTTGGTAAGTGCGAAGTTATTTTTGTAGATGATGGATCGCCTGATGCTTCTGGGACAATGTGTGATGCTTATGCAAAAGGAAAAGACTTTGTAAAGGTTATTCATAAAAGCAATGGCGGGCTTTCGGATGCTCGTAACGTTGGCATTCAGGCTGCGCGTGGTGAGTACTGTGCTTTTGTCGATTCGGATGATGCCCTCGAAGAGAACGCTTGTAGGCTGATATTGAATACGCTTAATAAGGTTGCACTTGACGTACTTTATTTGGATGTATCGTGGATACAAGGAGAAAAAGTTTCCGAGTATGGGAAACGCGGATTTGCGTCGGATACAGTAATGCTTGGAAAAAAAGCGTTGCTTGAAGAATTACAGACTGAAAAATATGCTGCAATGGCGCAGATTGGAATTTATCGGACGGACTTTTTACGGAAAAACAATCTTTATTTTAAAGTTGGAATCTTTCATGAGGATGAAGAATGGTCGCCAAGAGTTATGCTAAAAGCTGCACAGGTGATGCGAGTAGAATACCCGTATTATCAGTATTATATCCGAGAGAATTCTATTACACAAACTATTAACACTAAACGATACTTCGACATAATTCAAACTGTTGAAGAATTAAAAGATATTTATGCTACTTGTGGGGATTCGAAAATAGACCAATATGGTCGCCAATATCTCGCAAAGCTTTATATGAACGCAGCAGCTCATTTAATTGCTGCTGGAATTGACTATAAGACAGATTTCTCGTTGTATGGTAACTGTATGATAGGCATCAAAAACCATTTAAGGACCCTTTTGTTCACACTCTCGCCAACACAATATTTGAAACAAATGGAGCGATAAATATATGCATCTCACTTTAAAGCGCCTGTCGCATATAATTATTGTGTTCTTTATTATTACACAGGTTTTTGCGTTTTCGTTATCATTTATGGATTCGGTTTATGATTCTGGTATTTGGCAGCAAGGAATTAATGCTGTTTATCAATTCCGGAATCTATCGTTTGTTGCGAGCATTTTTATTATACTTGTTTATGTGAGAGTTACTATAGATGACCTGCTTCTGCTTTTTGGCGGAATGATAGTTTACGTTATTACACTTTTTCTGTTTTCGGAGAATATTCCTTATTTTCGAGAAATACAACCTTTGACCAAATATATATTTGTTGCATATGCCGCGGTACGAGCTAAATTGCTTCCGTTCCAAACCATAAAAAAATCTTTTATTTGGTCGGCGAGAATCGTGAGTATTCTTTTGATATTCGCGTTGCTACAAAATGTGACAGTTTTAAATTTTCAAAATATTTATATGGAGTTTGCAAATGCAATTTCTATGAGTATTGCAATTCTTCTATATTCAACCATTATTGATAAATCAGCAATTGACTTGATTCTTTCGGTTACAGGGCTTTTATTGCTATTAACCTATGGCTCACGTGGTGCTCTGATGACGCTGTGCATACTTGCGGCATATCTAGTCTGGATTCAATATAAAAACACAAAGATTGTATATGTGATTCTATTTCTTTCGATTCTGATTGTAATGACTGGACCGGCGGTCTTATCGCTTGCACTAGAATGGATGACCAAGGCAGGACTTAACAGCAGGACGCTGGAAAAATTGTTGTCCGGGAAATTTCTGGTCAGTAATGATCGTTTGCAAATTTATCGATATCTTTTCAATGTCTTGAGAGATAACTTTATATTTGGCGTTGGTCTTTGCGGTGATCGGTATTACCTGCCACTGCGGTTCACGGGAGTAGATGCGACATATGCCCACAATTTGATCCTTGAACTTTATTTGGATTTCGGAGTCATTATTGGAACTATTATAATGACTATAATGGGATATTTGCTCTATGTCTGTTATTTTAATGAAGAAGATTTAGAACGAAAAGGTCTTTTTTCGGCTTTTTTTACTGTCGGTTTTCTTCAGTTGATGACCTCAAGATCATGGATTACGGAGCCGAACTTTTTTATCTTTTTTGCCCTTTTGCTAACGTACTCTACCTCAACTCGTATCAAATTTGTATGGGAAATAAATCTGGGGGCGTAAAAAAAATGAAACCGATTGTAAGTGTAATCATTCCAACCTATGGTGGAGATGACGCAGTAATTAGAGCAGTTCAATCCGTATTGAATCAAGAATATGACCCGTTTGAGGTTATTGTGATAGATGATAACAATCCGGATTCTGAGGCAAGAGCTCAAACTGAACAGTATATGGATCAGTTTTTATCAGACCATCGGGTGCAATATGTCAAACATGAACACAATAAAAATGGATCCGCTGCACGCAATACTGGATTTCGACACTCAACCGGAGAATACATTTGCCTGTTGGATGATGACGATTTGTTTCTACCCGGTAAGATTCAAAAACAGGTGGATTTTCTGGAAGGACATCTTGAATTTGGTGCATGTTACTGCTGGCGCAAGCAAAACAATCAGTTGATTTGTGGTGAGTACGAAGGAGATTTGAGCGAACAACTGCTCGATTTGTCATTCACTCCGACAACTGGTAGCCTAATGATTCGGCGAGAATGCTATGCAGCGTTAAACGGCTTTGATGAAACCTATTATCGCCATCAAGATTTTGAGTTTCTACTCCGATTTTTTGAACGTTTTCAAATTGGCGTGGTTCGAGAAGTTTTGCTGGAAATTGTAGGAAACGAAGTGAACAATCAGCCGCGTGGGAAAAAACTTTATCAAATAAAAAAAGTATATTTCAAACAATTTGGTAAGGATATTGAACGTATTGAAAAAAGAAATCCGGGATTCAAAAAGCGAGTCTATGCAGAACACTTTGCAAGAACATTCAAAGATATGTTGCGTTATGGAAATTGGATTTTAGCGGCAAGAATTTATTTTGAATATGGATACAAAGGTGGCTTTCAATTTTGGAGAGTTTTTTTTAAATGCTGCTTCGGCGGATTGCAAGAGCGGATGGAAAGAAGGCTGAACAATTGTCGAAAATAAAAAGAAATATCATGTACAATCTAGCGTATCAAATCCTTGTGCTGATCATCCCAATTATTACAACGCCATACATCTCCAGAGTTCTAGGAGTAAAAGGAGTTGGTGTCTATTCATATGTTAGTTCTGTAGAGTATTATTTCTTTATTTTCATAACACTTGGGTTGACTAATTATGGAAATAGAAGTATCGCAAAATGCGCAGATAATAAAACAGAGCGTAGTCATACTTTTTGGTCCATCTATTTTATGCAGTTTCTATGTGGAATTTGTGTAATTGTGATTTATGTGCTGTTTGCAAGTTTCTTTTCCGATTCAAACTACAGAAAATATTTTTTCATCTACACTTTACATGTTTTAAGCGCCATTTTGGACATAAATTGGTTTTACTTTGGAATTGAAGAGTTTAGATTTACTACTATCCGAAATGCAATTGTTAAGTTTGCGACATTTCTGTGTGTTTTGATTTTCGTTAGGGGAAAGTACGCCTTGACAGCATATTTTGTGGTTGTTGCAGGATCAACATTTATTAGCAATCTTTTGCTGTGGTTTAGAATTCCTCGATATGTGAATCAGTATAAACCGACTATACAGGAGTCTCTGATTCATTTAAAACCAAATTGTTTGCTTTTTATTCCTATTATTGCTATAAGTGTCTACCGTGTTATGGATAAGATCATGATAAAGCAACTAAGCGGAGTTGTCGAAAATGGTTATTATGAAAATGCAGACAGAATCATCACAATATCAATGACTGCGTTTTCTGCAGTAGCAACTGTCATGATGCCAGCGATATCTAATATGGTTGCCTCCGGAGATAATGATAAAATCAAAAAAATCCTTAGAGATATGATGCAGGTAATCATGTGTCTATCAATTGCTATGACTTTTGGATTGATTGCAGTGGCAAGAGAATTTGCACCGTTATTTTTCGGAATCCAGTTTATAGAAACAGGTTACTTGATGATGGGCCTTGCGCCGACAATAGTTTTTTCCGGCTGGAAAAATGTTCTCCGTAGTCAGTATTTGATTCCGTATGAAAGGGATAAAGCGTATGTTATCTCACTTGTATTGGGTGCTGTTGCAAATGTAATCTGTAATTCTATTTTTATCCCCCGATATGGAGCAAGAGGAGCGGTATTAGGGACTCTGGTAGCGGAGATGGCTGGCTTTATCATTCAAACATATGTCGCTGGGCAGGATATCTGCATTTCTGAAATGTTTAAGGACGCGGCTTTGTTTATCCCTGATGGCTTATTGATGGGAGTAGCGGTTCATTATATTTTGAAAGTGCTGCCGAAAAATCTTATCGGAGTTTTATTAGCCATATTCTTAGGTGCTATTCTATATATGCTACTTGTTACGGCTACGCTTTATGTTTTCAACAAAGAAAGGCTGATTTATTTATTGAATCTTATTAAGGGAAGGAGAAAACATGCAGCTTAGAAGTTTGAAGCGTTTCTTTTTAAAGCTACTGAGAAAAGACTTGATGCAGTTTGACATTGAAGGCTATCGGAAATCCGGAATGAAAATCGGGGGGGTGTAGGATATTTTCAAGGCTAAATACGGATGAGCCATATTTAATCGAAATAGGTGATAGAACAACAATCTCTACAGGGGTATCTTTGATTACGCACGATAATTCGGCAATAAAAGTATTTAGTAGCGGAACGGATTTCGTGGGGGAAATCAAGATAGGAAGGGATTGCTTTATCGGTGCAAATACTACGATCTTGCCGGGAGTATCCATTGCTCCCAATGTAATTGTCGGAGCTGGAAGTGTTGTTACAAAGAGTTTTTTGACAGCTGGCGTAGTTATTGCAGGTAATCCGGCTAGGATTGTTGGTTCTGTCAGTTCTGTAAGAGAAAAATATTCAGATAATGTCTTTGATTTTTCGGGCGAAAGGCGAAAACAGAAAAAAGACATTATCTTGAACAATCCTGAAAGGTATATAAAAAAGTAAAAACGGAGGAAAGAAAAATGTCTCTTTACGAAAAGATTGTTTCCAAGCAGGAAAAGCTTGCATTGGTTGGTCTGGGCTATGTCGGCATGCCGATTGCTGTTGCTTTCGCAAAGAAAGTAAATGTTATCGGTTTTGATCTGAATAGCGAGAAAATCAATCTGTACAAACAGGGCATTGACCCGACCAAAGAGGTTGGAAATGAAGCCATTAAAACAACCTCTGTCGACTTTACAGACGACGAAAAGAAACTTCATGAGGCAAAGTTTATCATCGTGGCTGTTCCCACGCCTGTGAACACTGACCATACACCTGATCTGACTCCGGTTATTGGAGCATCTGAGATTGTGGGGCGTAACCTGACCAAGGGAACTATTGTTGTTTACGAGTCCACTGTTTATCCTGGTTGCACGGAAGATGTTTGTATTCCGATTTTGGAGAAGGAATCGGGCTTGAAGTGCGGAGAAGACTTTAAGGTGGGCTATTCTCCGGAGCGTATCAATCCGGGCGATAAGGTACATCGTTTGGAAAATATTCGCAAGATTGTCTCCGGTATGGATGCTGAATCCTGTGAAGAAATCAAGAAAATCTATGATCTCGTGATTGAGGTCGGAACCTACCCTGTTTCGAATATTAAAACGGCTGAGGCAGTCAAGGTCGTAGAGAACAGCCAGCGTGATATCAACATTGCATTTATGAATGAGCTTGCAATGGTGTTTGATCGAATGGGGATTGACACCAACGAAGTTGTTGATGGTATGAACACCAAGTGGAATGCACTGGGATTCCGCCCTGGTCTGGTAGGCGGCCACTGCATTGGCGTGGATCCGTACTACTTTACTTATGAGGCTGAAAAGTTAGGTTATCACAGCCAGATTATCCTGAATGGTCGAATTGTAAACGACAGCATGGGTGCATATGTAGCGGATGCTGCTATTAAGCAGATGATTGAGGCAGGTCAGGCTCCGAAAAGATCCAAGGTCGTAATTTTGGGCCTGACCTTTAAGGAAAACTGTCCTGACACGCGCAACAGCAAGGTGAATGACATTATCAAGCAGCTGAAGACCTACGACATCAATCCGGTTGTAGTTGATCCGTGGGCCAGCGAACGCGATGCTATGCGGGAATACGGTGTACAGCTCCATGGTATGGAAGATGCAAAAGATGCTGATTGCGTGATTGTGGCTGTTGCTCATAAGGAGTTTAAGGCTCTCTGCCTTGATGATATTAAAAAGCTGTATAAGGAAAGCCCTGACGAAGAAAAGGTGTTGCTGGATGTTAAGGGACTTTACACTGTGCAGGATCTGAATAATTCTGGCATGCGTTACTGGAGACTGTAATTTTATTAAATAGCAGCCATGTGTTCAGCCACATGGCTATGCTGCTCAAGTATGCTACCTCTCCGTGGTGAGCAGCAGGCAACGGATTTTCCGGCTAAAGCATATAAAGCTAAAAGTTTACTTTTGGGGAATAGGAAGATATATAATGGGAAAGTATTTTGGGACCGATGGCTTCCGTGGTGAAGCCGGCA
>OGNN01001149.1_pt1 | contig 10868 bp, 8 predicted proteins | sample 1573461 | NCBI WGS metagenome assembly OGNN01 (sample SAMEA2581998, study PRJEB24529) | metagenome | biome: Human gut stool | place: China | collected 2011
TACCCTCTTCAGTATAGAACTTGGTGGCAAAACCACGGATATCACGCACGGTATCGGCAGAGCCAGCGCCACCCTGAACGGTAGAGAACCTAACAAATACTGGGGTGATTTTGTTCGGATCTGAGAGGAAATCCGCTTTGGTGATATCGCTTAAGCTTTTATATGGCTGGAAATAACCGTGAGCTGCTGATCCGCGTGCATGAACAATACGTTCCGGGATGCGCTCATGGTCAAAGTGGGTGATTTTCTCGCGCAGAATAAAATCTTCCAGCAGCGTTGGACCACGGTTACCGGCACGCAGTGAGTTTTGATCATCGGCGATGCGCACGCCCTGATTAGTGGTCAGCGCATAATTTTCACTGCCTTTGCGTACGTCTTCCAGAGAATTAAGTTTTTCGTTACGTGTATCAGGGGCTTTCAGGCTCCCAGGGGCGGTAGGTTGTGCACCTGGCGGTGTTGGTTCAGCCGCTGGACGATGAGATCCGTCCTCAGGTGCCAGTGAGTCCATCCCCGGTTTCGCTTCGCTGGAATCGTGTAGTGGTGACTGGTGCTGATGTGGGTTCTTTTCGTTTTGTTGCGACATTGAACTCGTCTCCTTAATTTATTACTGAAAGGGCCGCTGTTTTGGTCAAAAAACTCTCTAACTATAGACCACCAGCCAGACCCCGCTTCGGAGACTATTCTGGAAACGGTGTTATGAAATACACGCAAAGCGGGACGTACAGGGGCTAAATCGGCTAAACTACAGTTTTTCTGATTTTTAATATGCGTTTAGTGAAGCCAGTAATGAAGAAACCGCTCCGCCAGCAAAACCGCCAGATTATTAGCTATGTCCCACGCACGGAACCCGCGCCGCCAGAACATGCGATAAAGATGGATTCGTTTCGTGATGTCTGGATGCTGCGTGGCAAATATGTTGCGTTTGTACTGATGGGAGAGTCATTTCTGCGCTCACCGGCGTTTACTGTGCCTGAATCCGCCCAGCGTTGGGCAAATCAGATCCGCCAGGAAGGGGAAGTGACTGAGTAAGGATTACGTACCTCCCGGTTTTGCCGGGAGTTTCTTAAGCTCTTCTTCTAAATTAAACATACTATAAGCTTTCTTAATCCTCTGGCTTTCTTAAGTGCATAGCTTCGCACTTGTCTTATAGTACTTATTATCCCAGTTATATCAACTTTGTCAACACATTTTACATTGCCAAATCTAACCGCAAGGATTATCTGCACTGCTTTCTCAAGTCCCATATTCTTAAGATTCTCATTCTGTGCAGTTATTTCTATTATATATTCTTCATAATCCATTTCAGGTTCTCTCTTATATCCCAGACAAGCAAGAAGCTTTTCAAGATAAGAATACATTTTCATAAGCTTTACTTCATCTACTGAACTGCTTCTTAATAAATGTATTCTTGATACTATCCTGATTGCAGCCATTGCAATTAATATAAGAAACGCCAACATTGCTGTACATACAACAATCAGTACTGAATTAATATGTATCTCACCTGAGAAGCTGTCAGTATCAGAGACAGCTTCCTGCGCAGTACTTTCAGTACCCGGCTCATCTGTATCATCAACTGTCATATTTTCATCAACTGATGAATTACTATTGTCAGACTGGCTCTGTCTCTCACTTTCATCCTGTGTGGAACTTTGCTCAGTATCCTCAACTTCTCCATAGCCAGGTGTTGCATCAACAATAACCCATCCATATCCATCAATATATGCCTCAACCCATGCATGAGCTGCATTGTCGTAGACATCATATTTCATATACTTATTGCTCTGCCCGTCAGTATAATATGCGCCTGTATTGGTATTAACCGTATATCCTGCACAATACCTTGCCGGTATACCCGCACATCTTAATATAACTGCTGCCGAGGTAGCAAAATATGTACAATACCCTCTCTTGCTTTCTCTTAAGAAATACTCAACAACGCTCTTTCGCTCCGGCACTCTTCCTGGTTTAAGAGTATATGTATAATTATCTTTAAGATAAGATACTATTTTCTGTATATATTCAACCTTTTCATCTACTGTCTGTAAATTCCTCTTTCCAAACAGTTGTGCTACAACAATTCTGTCATCTTCAGATACATCAAGATACTGCCCGTGTGCATAGCTTTCATATGAATTAACGATAGCAGAGTTTCTGTATTTCTTCATAAGCTGCCCCATGCGGGAGTAATCCTCAAAGCTTCCCCGTGCTATACGGTAATCAAGTGACGAACCATATACATTGCCATCTTTACTTCTGAATGTCTGCTGATAATAGAAAAATCTGTCAGCAAGCAGTTGTTCGTCTTCATCAAGCGTATATATTTTTCGTTTCACAAGATTAAGTGCAAACTCGGACACAGCACTCTCATAAGAATACTGAGTTTCCCTTGTATCCGACCATCGCTGCCAGCTGTTATTTTTGAAATCCCTTCCCATAAATACCTTGGCATAGGCAATTCCGATATCAGACATTGTATTAAGCTCTCCTGCGTATACATTTCCATAGTAGACCTCGTCAACCTGTCCAACATCACCATTTCCTATTCCTACAGTCGCATTAACCTTCGCCTTATCATCCTCTGTCTCTGATTTATTTCCCTGAAGGTCTATGCCAAATCTGTCATAAACAACATCTGTTACCATATTTCTTGCATCATCAAAGAAAGAATTTCTCTTATATGTTTCCTGAGGAATAATAAATGTTAAAACTGCCGCTATAACTGCTGATATTATTACAGCCGTTTTGGCACCCTGGTTAGTTTTTATCTTCTTATTCCTTAGTGCCATTGAATCAAAGATAAAAAGAACACAGAAAATAATGCTTATGATATCAGGAACAATAACCGCCGCAATAAATACACTAAGCAGAGGCATAGTTATTGCCAGACTCACTAGCATATTAGGAAACACATTAACTTCCAAAGCTGCAAGGACTGCTATAATCATAACAACAACCACACATACGCATCTTACGGAAGCCGCACCAGCACTCTCTACCGTTAGTACATTACTGCTATCTACAGGTCCTGTAAAAGATGCCCTTGATATAAACACATTTATAAATGTTGTGATTCCATTAATAAAAGAGCCTATATTAATTACGAGATATACCACCGGCAAAACAGCCATTCCCATAATCCTTATAAGCCTTGCATTCTTTCCGTAACAGGACAGCATAAATGTATACACAACACTGAATATCAGTGAAACCAATCCAATAAATCCCATATCTGCAAGCGGATATGTAATCGTCTCTATTATGGATGCTGCACCAAATGTTCCAAGAAATGTCACTATTATTCTAAGTATTAAGTTGTCTGTATGTATAAGCTGTCCCTTTTTCATTAATACCCTCTTGTCACATTATTATCAATTCTCTGTAATTATCACTGGTTCAGTCGTAATCTCCAGCCTGTCATCTTCATATAATGCCTGACATGCTTTATTGACCGTACCTTCACCACAACGTATATCCATAACCACTTTAACGGCCGCTTTCAAACTGGCATTATCATAGAACGTAACTCTTACAATATCTGCTTTAGCCATATCCCACACTATATACTGTCCAGTCAGTCCAGCCTCTGCACATGCCAGCCCCTGCGACATCATCTCAGCATATATTCGGCTCATTCTTGAAAGACGCCATGACTTTTCTCCTCTCCAGTCCGTGTCAACAACGATGAATACCGTCTTATTAATGTTCGTGCTGTACTCTTTAACAATAAAGTCATTCTCTGCAAGTATACTGCTTCTCTTCCAATGGATATTCCTTGGACTGTCTCCATCCCTGTATTCTCTGAGTTCACTGACTTCATCAGATGCACTCTTTACATACACCTCATTCTCTTCATCATAATAAGCATTAGCTCTGTCTGCTTCCATATATCTGTCAGTTGTTTCCTCCGGCATAACAGATACTTTAGTAACTCCTGCAAATTGTTTCTTCTTTCCAAAAAGTCCAAGATAGTCACATATTTCTATGGATTCAACCCCCACACATATATTACCGCAGTAATCCGCAGAAATGTCCGTAATTCCAGCACTCTTTCTTATGCCCTGTTTTATAGGCACATTTATCATGAATTCATCACCCGTATGGCAATACATATATTTTATGGTTATGCTGCCATTAACAAAAGCCAGATTACATGCATTCTTCTTAACTATTCTTATCTTAATCCTGTTTCCCACCTGTACAACATTCTTATTGACCTGCAGGCTAAGCCCCAGGCTGACATCCGATATAGCATACATAATCCATGAAACAAGTGGTATTGCAATCATCAGGACAAGCAATATAAATATCTGGTATTCCACATAAAATATATTAACCCCGAAAACAACTGCCAGGCAGATAAAATACAAAATCCTTCTTTCAAGCATACTGCCACCCTTACTTATTCATCTCTGGAACCGGTACATTTCTTAATATCTCAGTAATCTCTTTTCTGGCTGCCTCCGTACCTGCAGCTCCATTAACATTAGTAACTATTCTGTGTGCAAATGTTTCAACAGCAATATTCTTAATATCTGATGGAAGAACATAATTATTACCGCGAAGAAATGCTTCCGCCTTTGCCATTGCAATTACTGCGATACTTCCTCTCGGTGAAACCCCCTGTATTATATTCTCCCTGCTTCTTGTCTTAGCTGCAATCTTAGCTACATATTCATATATAGAATCATCAACATAGATACCCGCAACTTCCTCACGAATTCCTTCTATATCACCTTTTTCAAGTACACATGCAGAAAACTGTGTATTCTTCCCGTTCTCAAGTCTGCTCTTCATAATTGCTACTTCATCCTCAATCTGTGGATATCCCATAGAAAGCTTTATCATGAATCTGTCGAGCTGTGACTCAGGAAGCTTCTGTGTTCCAATAGAACCAATAGGGTTCTGTGTTGCTATAACTACAAATGGGTCTGGAAGCTCATATGTATTACCATCAACAGTCACCTTAGACTCTTCCATTATCTGCAATAACGCTGACTGTGTCTTAGGTGATGTTCTGTTTATTTCATCAGCAAGAAGCAGGTTGCACATAGCCGCCCCCTGCTTGAATTCAAACTTGCCAGTCTGCCTGTTATACATCGAAAATCCCGTTATATCCGATGGCATAACATCTGGTGTAAACTGTATTCTGTTGTACTTAAGTCCGAGTGCATTTGCAAATGCATGTGCCATTGTTGTTTTACCAACTCCCGGAATATCATCTAATAATACATGTCCCCCTGCGATTATTGCCATATACACCTTGCATATAACATCATCTTTTCCAATGACAGACTTCCTTACCTCTCTTAAAACTGCTTTAGATTTCTTTAAGTAATAATTATTCTCGTTCATTTAATCCCCCAAAAGCACCAATTATTCTGTAGAAAGCGTCAGACTTCCATATACAGTATCCCCACTATAGAACTCAAGAGAATTATTCATAATATAACATGAAATCTTTATATTGCTATTAAGACCATTCTTATCAATATACGTCTGAATCACCTGTTTTAATGTATCAACATTGTCATTTCTTACAGAATATGTATATCCATACTCTGTTCTGTTCTCAATATTTATTGTTCCTTCACTCATAACATTAAGTTTCGAATATAACATTTCATAGCTGTTATAATCTTCAATTATCATATCACTTATCTGGCTCTGTTTAACTGTTGCTTCCTCCGCAGTACTCTCATGCATATCTGCCTCTGAACTGCTGGTTGCTAATGGCACAAGACTTGTCTTTCCCTGCTCTCCTCTGCCAACTGTCTGATAATTCTTTACCGCTATAACAAATACGACAATAGCTGCTATTGCTGCTACAGCCCCAATATACTTTCCGACTGGCAGGTGTTGTTTTACTGGTTTCAATTGTACTATCTTATCATTCGTATATGTAGACGACTTATCTTCTGTAGCATCAAACAGTTCAGACTTGTCAAGGATTTCATCTATCTGTATTCTGATTTTTTCCTTATCCGGATACTTAACCTTACTCAAGATAATCCCACTCCTTTCTTACTCTCTTAACCATTGCATAATACCTGCTCTTGACAGTGCTAAGATCAACCCCCTGATTAGCACTTATCTCGCCAAATGTATAACCTTCATACACTTTAAGCCTGAAGGTTTCCCATTCCTTATTCTGGTGATGACCATACATTTTCTCCATCTCCTCATAAGAAAGCTTCCCAAGCACACTCGTCTCCGTGCCAGCCCTCTCATCAGCAGGTTCCTGTATGGTATCATCCATAATCTGTGTAACAATACTCTCATGATACTGTCTGCTCCTGAAATAATCAGTGACCTTATTATCTGCAATCCTTGTAAGCCATGTCTTAAATGACGCCTTCTCTATATTGAAGCCCCCCAGCCCCTTCAACGCTGAAATAAATGTTTCCTGAGTAAGGTCCATACTTAACTCCTCATCCTTCAGCTTAATATAAATGTGCTTATACACAGCCTTATAATATTGCGTAACCAGCTCGTCTGCTGCATCTCTGTCATTATTATTCAGGATTCTGCTTATCAAACTAAAATCACGGTTCTTTGACAGCAAACCCATCTACTCACCCCCGGTTGGTATGTACTGACGGAACATAAATCAAAGTCTTATGTCCCGTTCATATCTTTATACGGAATACTTTTCAAAAAAGTTTAAATAATTGTAACATTTTTCAAAAAAATTTGCATAAATTATGCCATTCCGTTTACTGTCTTGTATTTATACAGCATTTCTGCATGATTCTGCTCCTCAATCTGGATATCAGCAAGAATCTTTCTGATGGCTGTATCGGCAAAATTAAACACATTAGTATTATACTCTCCCGATACAAGTTTTTCAGAGCCAATACTGTCTGTTGCTAAAAATGCATCACTTTCCTTATCCTCTGACTTGCTCATCACATCATATGTTGCCTCAGGCTCATACTCTTTTCCCTCACAGTCGTTGCAGTCACATTCAGGAACTTTTCCCTCAAGAATCTGTCCTAATGTGTCATAGTGCTTCTGCTCATTCTTCTCTAATGTAGAGAACAGCTCCTTTAACACAGGATCTTTAGCATCCTGTCCATACTTCTTGTACTTCTTGATACAGGTCTGCTCCTGAGTCTGTAAATCCTTAATCGTAGTCTTTTCTTTTTCATTCAATGCCATAATAAAAAGCCTCCTGATAATTAATACAACCGTATTATTACCAGAAGGCTTAACATTTATTCTTATATGTAATTATTAGAAGTCAACTTCTGTATCATAGTAGCAGCATGTAAGAAGCTTCTCCATCTCTTCCTGACTTGGCTGACGTGGATTAGAACCTGTACATGCATCAAGGATAGCATTGGCTGCGATGTCGTGTAACTTAGCCTTGAATTCTTCCTCTGATACAAATCCTGTCTCTGCTGGGAGACCACCCTCACCATAATTCTTGATGCAGTGAGGAATATTAAGGTCATCATTCATCTTTCTTAACATAGCGATAAGATTGTCAATCTTCTCATCCTGTGTATTGCCACCAAGATGTAAGAAATCAGCGATAAATGCATATCTCTTAGCTGCTGTCTCATCCTTGGCATTGAACTTGATAACCTTAGGAAGATACATAGCATTAGCTGCACCGTGGATAATATGTCCGCCTTCAAACGCTGCACCAGTCTTATGCGCCATTGAATGAACGATACCAAGTAATGCATTAGAGAATGCCATACCTGCAAGACACTGTGCATTATGCATTGAATCTCTTGCTGCCATATCTCCGTTGTATGATTTAACGAGGTTAGCCTGAATCATCTCCATAGCATGAAGTGCCAGTGGATCTGTGTAATCACAGTTAGCAGTTGATACATAAGCCTCAATTGCATGTGTCATGGCGTCCATACCTGTATGTGCTACAAGCTTAACCGGCATAGTCTCTGCAAGCTCAGGATCAACAATAGCAACATCAGGAGTAATCTCGAAATCTGCTATAGGATACTTAATACCTTTCTCATAATCTGTAATAATAGAGAATGCTGTTACCTCTGTAGCTGTTCCTGATGTAGATGAAACTGCACAGAAATGAGCTTTCTTACGAAGCTTAGGAAGACCGAATACCTTGCACATATCTTCAAATGTTGTATCAGGATATTCATACTTAATCCACATTGCCTTAGCAGCATCAATAGGAGAACCGCCGCCGATAGCAACAATCCAGTCTGGCTCGAACTCTGTCATAACAGCAGCGCCCTTCATAACAGTCTCAACTGATGGATCAGACTCGATACCCTCGAAAAGCTTAACTTCCATTCCTGCTTCCTTGAGGTAATCCTCTGCTTTCTGAAGGAAACCGTTACGCTTCATAGATCCGCCACCAACGCAGATGATAGCTTTCTTTCCTTCAAGTGTCTTGAGGGCTTCCAAAGAACCCTTTCCATGATACAAATCTCTTGGTAAAGTAAATCGAACCATAATAAAACCTCCGTACATAAATATTTGATTGTTAAATTATAAACAAACCCTATGCTCTTATTATATGCTTGCCCGTATAATAATTCAAGTAAATTTTATTATAATTTTTTGTAAATATTCCATGAACAATTATATATTTTTATTATCACTTACAATCCTGCCATCACTAATAGTAATTATCTTGTCATCTCACCACACAGCCTATTACCCTAAGGGGGTACTCTTACCGCTTTCCAAAGTTACCCGGTAAACCTACTATTTCACCAATTTCCACAATCTGGTAGGTCTTTTTTACATTGTCAGTTGGTTTATAATGCTTCTTTCCATCTTAAATGCCTACTAAATATGTCACATCTCACACTTTAGTAGGTCTTTTCCTAATATGTCTGTAATATTAGTCGCATCTTGTCAGCTAAAAAACCTACTATTCTCGCATAAATCACAACTTTAGTAGGCAATTTTCTTTAGCAACCTTAATTCCCATCAAAATTTCTTCTCAAAAGACCTACTATTTCATCTCATTTAGCAGCATTAGTAGGCTTTTTACCAACTTATGCACTGGTTTCATATGCTATTTGACACTGCCAGAATGCGAAAAGCATTTCAAAAAAGTTTTTATATTCAACTACAAGTTTCTCTCAAACAACACATAATTGTCTGCTGTTCCAGTCTGAATCTTATAATAACAAGTCTCCTCTGTTCCATCATCATATATAACTTCTGCCTCTATAAGTATGGCGTTAAGCATGTCATTTCTTTCCCTGCGTACCGTATCTGGTGATTGTTTATTCATATACCATGAGTGTGTACTTGTTGGAAATTCCATATACAATATTAAATCCAGTTCTTCCTGCTCTGCTCCCGATATCTTTTTACTTTGCGTCTTAATAACCTTTTTATCAAGGAATTCCTTAAGCTGCACCTCTCTCTTTTCAAACTGCACACGTGCATTATACGCAGTGTATTCTATAAACTTTACAGACTCTTTATCATACAGCACTGGCCACGAAAATCCCATTATATAAAGATATGATACATCCTGTTCTACAGACCTGCTGTTTATCTTGAATTCACCCACTTGTGCCCAGTCTCCATATGTATCTTCTTTTTCGGGATACTCCACCTCCTGTCTGGCTAAACGGCTGCTTTCACTTGCTGTCTTGTCACTCTCCTGTACTTCTTTATTCTTACATCCAACTGATACACAGCCACATATAATCATCATCATTATCACAAACTGTTTAATTCTCATACATCCCCCTCACATAATAATACATAATATAGCAGTATTAATAACTATAATCAGAGGTATTCCTTTCCCCGAATTCTTTTTAAAAATGTGCCTTGAAGCGAATACTGTTTCAAGTCCGACTGCTACTGCGAATAGTATCTCCTCTGCCATCAGAATAAGCATATACTGGCTTATCGTTATATTCCTGAATACCTTTGCTGTATTCATATAAGTAAGGCTTATAAGCGGTGCATTAATATATGGCATACCATAAGCCTTATACATTATTATCATTTCGATTATATACAGTAAAAATGCACTTACCCCCACCAATATGCATACAGCAGCTGCCTTAACTGTATGTTCCCATCTTCTCCCTTTCTTAGACGAGCCAATAAGCATATTCATTCCGTTCTTATATTCCACTGAGTTTTCAGTCTCTGCAATAAGAACAACTCCAAATCCTAGTATAATATATATAAGCAGTTTTCTCGTTGTTCCTTTACTGCCAAATATCTGGTCGTATCCCCGTTGTGACATAACATACGCATCTATTCCGTACTGCTCTTTTATCTGTGAAACATATTCAATCTGCTGCATATATTCGCTCATGTTATCAAGCAGTCTCTCAGCATCCATGAGGTTGTACACATATCTGCTTACATCATCCTCACTAAGTTCTCCCCGCTCATACTGTTCTCTTGCAGTATCCAGCTTTGCCTGTGCCTCATAAACATCATTTTGTCTCTGCTCTATAAGACTGGTAAATCCACTGTAATCCCTGCCACCATACTGCTGATAATATTCATCACGCTTTTTTTCATCTTCAGAATATGCTATTTTCTGGTTATTACATATAAATATTGTTATAAACACAACAACACATATTACAATCCAGCCTCTTGCTGTTATTAAAAATTTGTACATTTCTTTCCAGAAATGCGGAATTCTGGACAAAATCCTTTGAACTACATGTCCGATTTTTTCAATCATATCCTTATCACTGCAATAAACAGTCATCACATCCCCTATATCAACCTTCGGTTTCTTAACATATCTCTGCTGGTCAATCTTCAAATAAATCTTCTCTGACATAACAAACCCTCCACACTCTAGTATGGCACCCCCGGACAGATTTATTCCACAAATTTGTGTCCTCAATATCCCGCCAGCAGACCATCCACGCCCC
>OGNN01001156.1_pt1 | contig 10834 bp, 7 predicted proteins | sample 1573461 | NCBI WGS metagenome assembly OGNN01 (sample SAMEA2581998, study PRJEB24529) | metagenome | biome: Human gut stool | place: China | collected 2011
AAAAAAAGAATGCCCCGACGATCGGGTTTCATTACGAAACATTGCCTCCTTGTTTTGTTTCTTTATGGAACGTTTTTGCTGAGGATATGGTGAAAATGCGAGCTGGCGCGCTTTTTTTCTTCTGCCATAAGCGGCGGTCAGGATAGCTGGCGAAGCGGGTGGGAAAAAATTTCTTGCTGATTTTCTGCCGACTGCGGGAGAAAAGGCGGTCAAACACGGAGGATTGTAAGGGCATTATGCGGCAAAGGAGCGGATCGGGATCGCAATCCTGACAGAGACTAGGGTTTTTTGTTCCAATATGGAACGTAAAAAATTAACCTGTGTTTCATATCAGAACAAAAAGGCGAAAGATTTTTTTGTTCCCTGCCGGCCCTACAGTGATCGCACTGCTCCGGTACGCTCCGTTCAGGCCGCGCTTCACTGGCCGGCGCGGATAACGCCAGGGCTCATCATGTCTACATGCGCACTTATTTGAGGGTGAAAGGAATGCTAAAAGTTATTCAATCTCCAGCCAAATATCTTCAGGGTCCTGATGCTGCTGTTCTGTTCGGTCAATATGCCAAAAACCTGGCGGAGAGCTTCTTCGTCATCGCCGACGATTTCGTAATGAAGCTGGCGGGAGAGAAAGTGGTGAATGGCCTGCAGAGCCACGATATTCGCTGCCATGCGGAACGGTTTAACGGCGAATGCAGCCATGCGGAAATCAACCGTCTGATGGCGATTTTGCAAAAACAGGGCTGCCGCGGCGTGGTCGGGATCGGCGGTGGTAAAACCCTCGATACCGCGAAGGCGATCGGTTACTACCAGAAGCTGCCGGTGGTGGTGATCCCGACCATCGCCTCGACCGATGCGCCGACCAGCGCGCTGTCGGTGATCTACACCGAAGCGGGCGAGTTTGAAGAGTATCTGATCTACCCGAAAAACCCGGATATGGTGGTGATGGACACGGCGATTATCGCCAAAGCGCCGGTACGCCTGCTGGTCTCCGGCATGGGCGATGCGCTCTCCACCTGGTTCGAGGCCAAAGCTTGCTACGATGCGCGCGCCACCAGCATGGCCGGAGGACAGTCCACCGAGGCGGCGCTGAGCCTCGCCCGCCTGTGCTATGATACGCTGCTGGCGGAGGGCGAAAAGGCCCGTCTGGCGGCGCAGGCCGGGGTAGTGACCGAAGCGCTGGAGCGCATCATCGAGGCGAACACTTACCTCAGCGGCATTGGCTTTGAAAGCAGTGGCCTGGCCGCTGCCCATGCAATCCACAACGGTTTCACCATTCTTGAAGAGTGCCATCACCTGTATCACGGTGAGAAAGTGGCCTTCGGTACCCTGGCGCAGCTGGTGCTGCAGAACAGCCCGATGGACGAGATTGAAACGGTGCTGGGCTTCTGCCAGCGCGTCGGCCTGCCGGTGACGCTCGCGCAGATGGGCGTCAAAGAGGGGATCAACGAGAAAATCGCCGCGGTGGCGAAAGCTACCTGCGCGGAAGGGGAAACCATCCATAATATGCCGTTTGCGGTGACCCCGGAGAGCGTCCATGCCGCTATCCTCACCGCCGATCTGTTAGGCCAGCAGTGGCTGGCGCGTTAATTCGCGGTGGCTAAACCGCTGGCCCAGGTCAGCGGTTTTTCTTTCTCCCCTCCGGCAGTCGCTGCCGGAGGGGTTCTCTATGGTACAACGCGGAAAAGGATATGACTGTTCAGACTCAGGATACCGGGAAGGCGGTCTCTTCCGTCATTGCCCAGTCATGGCACCGCTGCAGCAAGTTTATGCAGCGCGAAACCTGGCAAACGCCGCACCAGGCCCAGGGCCTGACCTTCGACTCCATCTGTCGGCGCAAAACCGCGCTGCTGACCATCGGCCAGGCGGCGCTGGAAGACGCCTGGGAGTTTATGGACGGCCGCCCCTGCGCGCTGTTTATTCTTGATGAGTCCGCCTGCATCCTGAGCCGTTGCGGCGAGCCGCAAACCCTGGCCCAGCTGGCTGCCCTGGGATTTCGCGACGGCAGCTATTGTGCGGAGAGCATTATCGGCACCTGCGCGCTGTCGCTGGCCGCGATGCAGGGCCAGCCGATCAACACCGCCGGCGATCGGCATTTTAAGCAGGCGCTACAGCCATGGAGTTTTTGCTCGACGCCGGTGTTTGATAACCACGGGCGGCTGTTCGGCTCTATCTCGCTTTGCTGTCTGGTCGAGCACCAGTCCAGCGCCGACCTCTCCCTGACGCTGGCCATCGCCCGCGAGGTGGGTAACTCCCTGCTTACCGACAGCCTGCTGGCGGAATCTAACCGTCACCTCAATCAGATGTACGGCCTGCTGGAGAGCATGGACGATGGGGTGATGGCGTGGAACGAACAGGGCGTGCTGCAGTTTCTCAATGTTCAGGCGGCGAGACTGCTGCATCTTGATGCTCAGGCCAGCCAGGGGAAAAATATCGCCGATCTGGTGACCCTCCCGGCGCTGCTGCGCCGCGCCATCAAACACGCCCGTGGCCTGAATCACGTCGAAGTCACCTTTGAAAGTCAGCATCAGTTTGTCGATGCGGTGATCACCTTAAAACCGATTGTCGAGGCGCAAGGCAACAGTTTTATTCTGCTGCTGCACCCGGTGGAGCAGATGCGGCAGCTGATGACCAGCCAGCTCGGTAAAGTTAGCCACACCTTTGAGCAGATGTCTGCCGACGATCCGGAAACCCGACGCCTGATCCACTTTGGCCGCCAGGCGGCGCGCGGCGGCTTCCCGGTGCTACTGTGCGGCGAAGAGGGGGTCGGGAAAGAGCTGCTGAGCCAGGCTATCCACAATGAAAGCGAACGGGCGGGCGGCCCCTACATCGCCGTCAACTGCCAGCTATATGCCGACAGCGTGCTGGGCCAGGACTTTATGGGCAGCGCCCCTACCGACGATGAAAATGGTCGCCTGAGCCGCCTTGAGCTGGCCAACGGCGGCACCCTGTTTCTGGAAAAGATCGAGTATCTGGCGCCGGAGCTGCAGTCGGCCCTGCTGCAGGTCATTAAGCAGGGCGTGCTCACCCGCCTCGACGCCCGGCGCCTGATCCCGGTGGATGTGAAGGTGATTGCCACCACCACCGTCGATCTGGCCAATCTGGTGGAACAGAACCGCTTTAGCCGCCAGCTGTACTATGCGCTGCACTCCTTTGAGATCGTCATCCCGCCGCTGCGCGCCCGACGCAACAGTATTCCGTCGCTGGTGCATAACCGGTTGAAGAGCCTGGAGAAGCGTTTCTCTTCGCGACTGAAAGTGGACGATGATGCGCTGGCGCAGCTGGTGGCCTACTCGTGGCCGGGGAATGATTTTGAGCTCAATAGCGTCATTGAGAATATCGCCATCAGCAGCGACAACGGCCACATTCGCCTGAGTAATCTGCCGGAATATCTCTTTTCCGAGCGGCCGGGCGGGGATAGCGCGTCATCGCTGCTGCCGGCCAGCCTGACCTTTAGCGCCATCGAAAAGGAAGCTATTATTCACGCCGCCCGGGTGACCAGCGGGCGGGTGCAGGAGATGTCGCAGCTGCTCAATATCGGCCGCACCACCCTGTGGCGCAAAATGAAGCAGTACGATATTGACGCCAGCCAGTTCAAGCGCAAGCATCAGGCCTAGTCTCTTCGATTCGCGCCATGGAGAACAGGGCATCCGACAGGCGATTGCTGTAGCGTTTGAGCGCGTCGCGCAGCGGATGCGCGCGGTCCATGGCCGTCAGCAGGCGTTCGAGCCGACGGGACTGGGTGCGCGCCACGTGCAGCTGGGCAGAGGCGAGATTCCTCCCCGGGATCACGAACTGTTTTAACGGGCCGCTCTCGGCCATATTGCGGTCGATAAGCCGCTCCAGGGCGGTGATCTCCTCTTCGCCGACCGTCTGGCTCAGGCGGGTCAGGCCCCGCGCATCGCTGGCCAGTTCAGCCCCCAGCACGAACAGCGTCTGCTGAATATGGTGCAGGCTTTCCCGCAGCCCGGCGTCGCGGGTCGTGGCGTAGCAGACGCCCAGTTGGGATATCAGTTCATCGACGGTGCCGTAGGCCTCGACGCGAATATGGTCTTTCTCGATGCGGCTGCCGCCGTACAGGGCGGTGGTGCCTTTATCCCCGGTGCGGGTATAGATACGATACATTCAGTTTCTCTCACTTAACGGCAGGACTTTAACCAGCTGCCCGGCGTTGGCGCCGAGCGTACGCAGATGATCGTCGCTATCGGTGACGTGTCCGGTAGCCAGCGGCGCGTCCGCCGGCAGCTGGGCATGAGTGAGGGCTATCTCGCCGGACGCGCTGAGCCCGATACCCACCCGCAGGGGCGAGCTTCTGGCCGCCAGGGCGCCCAGCGCAGCGGCGTCACCGCCTCCGTCATAGGTTATGGTCTGGCAGGGGACCCCCTGCTCCTCCAGCCCCCAGCACAGCTCATTGATGGCGCCGGCATGGTGCCCGCGCGGATCGTAAAACAGGCGTACGCCTGGCGGTGAAAGCGACATGACGGTCCCCTCGTTAACACTCAGAATGCCTGGCGGAAAATCGCGGCAATCTCCTGCTCGTTGCCTTTACGCGGGTTCGAGAACGCATTGCCGTCTTTCAGAGCCATCTCCGCCATGTAGGGGAAGTCGGCCTCTTTTACTCCCAGATCGCGCAGATGCTGCGGAATACCGATATCCATCGACAGACGCGTGATAGCGGCGATGGCTTTTTCCGCCGCGTCGAGAGTGGACAGTCCGGTGATATTTTCGCCCATCAGTTCAGCAATATCGGCGAATTTCTCCGGGTTGGCGATCAGGTTGTAGCGGGCCACATGCGGCAGCAGGACAGCGTTGGCCACGCCGTGCGGCATGTCGTACAGGCCGCCCAGCTGGTGCGCCATGGCGTGCACGTAGCCGAGGTTGGCGTTATTGAAAGCCATCCCGGCCAGCAGAGAGGCATAGGCCATGTTTTCCCGCGCCTGCAGATTGCTGCCGAGGGCCACGGCCTGGCGCAGGTTGCGGGCGATGAGGCGGATCGCCTGCATGGCGGCGGCGTCCGTCACCGGGTTAGCGTCTTTGGAGATATAGGCCTCTACGGCGTGGGTCAGGGCATCCATCCCGGTCGCCGCGGTCAGGGCGGCCGGTTTACCGATCATCAGCAGCGGATCGTTGATAGAGACCGACGGCAGGTTGCGCCAGCTGACGATCACAAACTTCACTTTGGTTTCGGTGTTGGTCAGGACGCAGTGGCGGGTGACCTCGCTGGCGGTGCCGGCGGTGGTATTGACCGCGACGATAGGCGGCAGCGGGTTGGTCAGGGTCTCGATTCCGGCATACTGGTACAGATCGCCCTCATGGGTGGCGGCGATGCCGATGCCTTTGCCGCAATCGTGCGGGCTGCCGCCGCCCACGGTGACGATGATGTCGCACTGTTCGCGGCGAAACACGGCGAGGCCGTCGCGCACGTTGGTGTCTTTCGGGTTCGGCTCGACGCCGTCAAAGATCGCCACCTCGATCCCGGCCTCCCGCAGATAATGCAGGGTTTTGTCCACCGCGCCATCTTTAATTGCCCGCAGGCCTTTGTCGGTGACCAGCAGGGCTTTTTTCCCCCCCAGCAGCTGGCAGCGTTCGCCGACTACGGAAATGGCGTTGGGGCCAAAAAAGTTAACGTTTGGCACCAGATAATCAAACATACGATAGCTCATAATATACCTTCTCGCTTCAGGTTATAATGCGGAAAAACAATCCAGGGCGCACTGGGCTAATAATTGATCCTGCTCGACCGTACCGCCGCTAACGCCGACGGCGCCAATTACCTGCTCATTAAAAATAACTGGCAGGCCGCCGCCAAAAATAATAATTCGCTGTTGGTTGGTAAGCTGCAGACCGTACAGAGATTGTCCTGGCTGGACCGCTGGCGTAATTTCATGGGTACCTTGCTTCAGGCTGCAGGCGCTCCAGGCTTTATTTAGGGAAATATCGCAACTGGAGACGAAGGCCTCGTCCATCCGCTGAATAAGCAGCGTGTTGCCTCCGTGGTCAACCACGGAAAACACCACCGCCACGTTGATCTCAGTGGCTTTTTTTTCCACCGCCGCCGCCATTTGCTGGGCGGCGGCCAGGGTGATTGTCTGAACTTGTTGGCTCTTGTTCATCATTCTCTCCCGCACCAGGATAACGCTGGCGCGAATAGTCAGTAGGGGGCGATAGTACAAAACTATTACCATTCGGTTGGCTTGCTTTATTTTTGTCAGCGTTATTTTGTCGCCCGCCATGATTTAGTCAATAGGGTTAAAATAACGTCGGCAAAACGTAATTAAGGGCGTTTTTTATTAATTGATTTATATCATTGCGGGCGATCACATTTTTTATTTTTACCGCCGGAGTAAAGTTTCATAGTGAAACTGTCGGTAGATTTCGTGTGCCAAATTGAAACGAAATTAAATTTATTTTTTTCACCACTGGCTCATTTAAAGTTCCGCTATTGCCGGTAATGGCCGGGCGGCAACGACGCTGGCCCGGCGTATTCGCTACCGTCTGCGGATTTCACCTTTTGAGCCGATGAACAATGAAAAGATCAAAACGATTTGCAGTACTGGCCCAGCGCCCCGTCAATCAGGACGGGCTGATTGGCGAGTGGCCTGAAGAGGGGCTGATCGCCATGGACAGCCCCTTTGACCCGGTCTCTTCAGTAAAAGTGGACAACGGTCTGATCGTCGAACTGGACGGCAAACGCCGGGACCAGTTTGACATGATCGACCGGTTTATCGCCGATTACGCGATCAACGTTGAGCGCACAGAGCAGGCAATGCGCCTGGAGGCGGTGGAAATAGCCCGCATGCTGGTGGATATTCACGTCAGCCGGGAGGAGATCATTGCCATCACTACCGCCATCACGCCGGCCAAAGCGGTCGAGGTGATGGCGCAGATGAACGTGGTGGAGATGATGATGGCGCTGCAGAAGATGCGTGCCCGCCGGACCCCCTCCAACCAGTGCCATGTCACCAATCTCAAAGATAATCCGGTGCAGATTGCCGCTGACGCCGCCGAGGCCGGGATCCGCGGCTTCTCAGAACAGGAGACCACGGTCGGTATCGCGCGCTACGCGCCGTTTAACGCCCTGGCGCTGTTGGTCGGTTCGCAGTGCGGCCGCCCCGGCGTGTTGACGCAGTGCTCGGTGGAAGAGGCCACCGAGCTGGAGCTGGGCATGCGTGGCTTAACCAGCTACGCCGAGACGGTGTCGGTCTACGGCACGGAAGCGGTATTTACCGACGGCGATGATACTCCGTGGTCAAAGGCGTACCTCGCCTCGGCCTACGCCTCCCGCGGGTTGAAAATGCGCTACACCTCCGGCACCGGATCCGAAGCGCTGATGGGCTATTCGGAGAGCAAGTCGATGCTCTACCTCGAATCGCGCTGCATCTTCATTACCAAAGGCGCCGGGGTTCAGGGGCTGCAAAACGGCGCGGTGAGCTGTATCGGCATGACCGGCGCTGTGCCGTCGGGCATTCGGGCGGTGCTGGCGGAAAACCTGATCGCCTCTATGCTCGACCTCGAAGTGGCGTCCGCCAACGACCAGACTTTCTCCCACTCGGATATTCGCCGCACCGCGCGCACCCTGATGCAGATGCTGCCGGGCACCGACTTTATTTTCTCCGGCTACAGCGCGGTGCCGAACTACGACAACATGTTCGCCGGCTCGAACTTCGATGCGGAAGATTTTGATGATTACAACATCCTGCAGCGTGACCTGATGGTTGACGGCGGCCTGCGTCCGGTGACCGAGGCGGAAACCATTGCCATTCGCCAGAAAGCGGCGCGGGCGATCCAGGCGGTTTTCCGCGAGCTGGGGCTGCCGCCAATCGCCGACGAGGAGGTGGAGGCCGCCACCTACGCGCACGGCAGCAACGAGATGCCGCCGCGTAACGTGGTGGAGGATCTGAGTGCGGTGGAAGAGATGATGAAGCGCAACATCACCGGCCTCGATATTGTCGGCGCGCTGAGCCGCAGCGGCTTTGAGGATATCGCCAGCAATATTCTCAATATGCTGCGCCAGCGGGTCACCGGCGATTACCTGCAGACCTCGGCCATTCTCGATCGGCAGTTCGAGGTGGTGAGTGCGGTCAACGACATCAATGACTATCAGGGGCCGGGCACCGGCTATCGCATCTCTGCCGAACGCTGGGCGGAGATCAAAAATATTCCGGGCGTGGTTCAGCCTGACACCATTGAATAAGGCGGTATTCCTGTGCAACAGACAACCCAAATTCAGCCCTCTTTTACCCTGAAAACCCGCGAGGGCGGGGTAGCTTCTGCCGATGAACGTGCCGATGAAGTGGTGATCGGCGTCGGCCCTGCCTTCGATAAACACCAGCATCACACTCTGATCGATATGCCCCATGGCGCGATCCTCAAAGAGTTGATTGCCGGGGTGGAAGAAGAGGGGCTTCACGCCCGGGTGGTGCGCATTCTGCGCACGTCCGACGTCTCCTTTATGGCCTGGAATGCTGCCAACCTGAGCGGCTCGGGGATCGGCATCGGTATCCAGTCGAAGGGGACCACGGTCATCCATCAGCGCGATCTGCTGCCGCTCAGCAACCTGGAGCTGTTCTCCCAGGCGCCGCTGCTGACGCTGGAGACCTACCGGCAGATTGGCAAAAACGCCGCGCGCTATGCGCGCAAAGAGTCACCTTCGCCGGTGCCGGTGGTGAACGATCAGATGGTGCGGCCGAAATTTATGGCCAAAGCCGCGCTATTTCATATCAAAGAGACCAAACATGTGGTGCAGGACGCCGAGCCCGTCACCCTGCACGTCGACTTAGTAAGGGAGTGACCATGAGCGAGAAAACCATGCGCGTGCAGGATTATCCGTTAGCCACCCGCTGCCCGGAGCATATCCTGACGCCTACCGGTAAACCATTGACCGATATTACCCTCGAGAAGGTGCTCTCTGGCGAGGTGGGCCCGCAGGATGTGCGGATCTCCCGCCAGACCCTTGAGTACCAGGCGCAGATTGCTGAGCAGATGCAGCGCCATGCGGTGGCGCGCAATTTCCGCCGCGCGGCGGAGCTTATCGCCATTCCTGACGAGCGCATTCTGGCTATCTATAACGCGCTGCGCCCGTTCCGCTCCTCGCAGGCGGAGCTGCTGGCGATCGCCGACGAGCTGGAGCACACCTGGCATGCGACAGTGAATGCCGCCTTTGTCCGGGAGTCGGCAGAAGTGTATCAGCAGCGGCATAAGCTGCGTAAAGGAAGCTAAGCGGAGGTCAGCATGCCGTTAATAGCCGGGATTGATATCGGCAACGCCACCACCGAGGTGGCGCTGGCGTCCGACGACCCGCAGGCGAGGGCGTTTGTTGCCAGCGGGATCGTCGCGACGACGGGCATGAAAGGGACGCGGGACAATATCGCCGGGACCCTCGCCGCGCTGGAGCAGGCCCTGGCGAAAACACCGTGGTCGATGAGCGATGTCTCTCGCATCTATCTTAACGAAGCCGCGCCGGTGATTGGCGATGTGGCGATGGAGACCATCACCGAGACCATTATCACCGAATCGACCATGATCGGTCATAACCCGCAGACGCCGGGCGGGGTGGGCGTTGGCGTGGGGACGACTATCGCCCTCGGGCGGCTGGCGACGCTGCCGGCGGCGCAGTATGCCGAGGGGTGGATCGTACTGATTGACGACGCCGTCGATTTCCTTGACGCCGTGTGGTGGCTCAATGAGGCGCTCGACCGGGGGATCAACGTGGTGGCGGCGATCCTCAAAAAGGACGACGGCGTGCTGGTGAACAACCGCCTGCGTAAAACCCTGCCGGTGGTAGATGAAGTGACGCTGCTGGAGCAGGTCCCCGAGGGGGTGATGGCGGCGGTGGAAGTGGCCGCGCCGGGCCAGGTGGTGCGGATCCTGTCGAATCCCTACGGGATCGCCACCTTCTTCGGGCTAAGCCCGGAAGAGACCCAGGCCATCGTCCCCATCGCCCGCGCCCTGATTGGCAACCGTTCAGCGGTGGTGCTCAAGACCCCGCAGGGGGACGTGCAGTCGCGGGTGATCCCGGCGGGCAACCTCTACATTAGCGGCGAAAAGCGCCGCGGAGAGGCCGATGTCGCCGAGGGCGCGGAAGCCATCATGCAGGCGATGAGCGCCTGCGCTCCGGTACGCGACATCCGCGGCGAACCGGGCACTCACGCCGGCGGCATGCTTGAGCGGGTGCGCAAGGTAATGGCGTCCCTGACCGGCCATGAGATGAGCGCGATATACATCCAGGATCTGCTGGCGGTGGATACGTTTATTCCGCGCAAGGTGCAGGGCGGGATGGCCGGCGAGTGCGCCATGGAAAATGCCGTCGGGATGGCGGCGATGGTGAAAGCGGACCGTCTGCAAATGCAGGTTATCGCCCGCGAACTGAGCGCCCGACTGCAGACCGAGGTGGTGGTGGGCGGCGTGGAGGCCAACATGGCCATCGCCGGGGCGTTAACCACTCCCGGCTGTGCGGCGCCGCTGGCGATCCTCGATCTCGGCGCCGGCTCGACGGATGCGGCGATCGTCAACGCGGAGGGGCAGATAACGGCGGTCCATCTCGCCGGGGCGGGGAATATGGTCAGCCTGTTGATTAAAACCGAGCTGGGCCTCGAGGATCTTTCGCTGGCGGAAGCGATAAAAAAATACCCGCTGGCCAAAGTGGAAAGCCTGTTCAGTATTCGTCACGAGAATGGCGCGGTGGAGTTCTTTCGGGAAGCCCTCAGCCCGGCGGTGTTCGCCAAAGTGGTGTACATCAAGGAGGGCGAACTGGTGCCGATCGATAACGCCAGCCCGCTGGAAAAAATTCGTCTCGTGCGCCGGCAGGCGAAAGAGAAAGTGTTTGTCACCAACTGCCTGC
>OGNN01001158.1_pt1 | contig 10832 bp, 14 predicted proteins | sample 1573461 | NCBI WGS metagenome assembly OGNN01 (sample SAMEA2581998, study PRJEB24529) | metagenome | biome: Human gut stool | place: China | collected 2011
TTCGATGTACGAACTGACCTATGTTTATAATCTGGATGAAATGCTAAAACTCTACGACCTGATTATGATGCAGCGGGACATTGAGTACGCCAAAAGCCAAGAGGACAGAAGGGGGGATACATAAGTGGCGGCGAAGGAAACTGTAATCGGGAAGTTCGTCAATCAAATTCTGTTCAAGGTCGATAAAAGCTCTGTTGATGACGCAAAAAGCGCTATCAGCGAAGTAAAAGGCTTTGCAGCTAAAGCACTTGGAGCAATCGGCATCGGCTTTTCCTTTACTAAGCTTGCTAGTCTTGCAGAGGAATTTGGCAGTATCAACGATACCATCCGCGGGGCAACCCGCGAGATGGGAGATCAAGCGGATATTCAGCAGAAGATTCTGCAAGGGGCTCAGGATTGCCGTGAAGAATACGGAGCCATGGCCGGAGATGTGACAAAGCTGGTGCAGTTGAACAGTAAACTGTTCCCGGTTGATGATGCTGTGAAGTTTGTTTTGCTTGTCGAAAAGCTGGAAAAGGGCTCCGGCAGAGAAGCAAATCTTGACAACACCATGAGTGTACTGCAAAAGGCTATGTCTTCGGGCAAGCTGGACAAATCTGGCTTCTCCAACTTAAAAACAGCTGCCCCGGAGGTGGTGAAAGCCATTTCGTCTGCAATGGGAGTGTCCGAAAAGCAGCTCCAAAATCTGGCAGAGAGCGGAAAACTTTCCGCAAAGCAACTGAAAGAAGCGTTCTTTGCGGCGGAAAGCGACATTCAAAAGAACTTTGATGAACTCGGTTTCGGCATCGGGGACGCTCTTACTTATGTCAGAAATCAGTGGGGGCTTTGGCTTGCAGGCGCAGATGACATGCTTGGCATCACAACCAGTATTGGCAAAACAATAAAAGCCATAAGCGATTTCCTGATAGGAAAAGCACAACGGCTGACTTCGTGGCTGAAAAATATTGCCGAGAAACTTGGCGGCGTAGAACAGCTGCTGAAGCTGATCGTGATGGTCGCCACAGCTCTGTTCCTTGCAACCAACGGAAGCAAGATTTTGTCTTTCTTAGCGGGCGCAGTGAAACTCCTGCAAGGATTTAATCTGCAAACTGCCCTTGCGGCCGCAAAATGGCTCTTGCTGTTCCTTGTGCTGGAAGATGTTTTTACCTTCCTGCAGGGCGGCGATAGTGTCTTTGGGCGGCTCCTGAGCGAGGCTGGTGTTGATGTTGACGCATTGAGAGAGAAAATCAGTGCGTTCTTCGAGGGAGCAAAGCAGTTTGGCCGAGACGCTCTTGATTCGCTGGGACGGTTCTGGGAGGAGCACAAAGGCTCGATTTTAGTTGTTCTGCAAGCCCTTTGGCAAGGACTGGTTGACCTGACCGCGGACATCATAACACTGGGCGGGCATCTGTTCGACCTTCTGGCTGGCTTGATTACGGGCTTTCAGACCGGAGATTGGACGCAATTCCTGACAGGCTGTAAGGAACTGTGGCAAGATTTCCTCGATATTTTGAACGGTTTAGGACGCGCTGCATTTGGCGAAACATGGGAGCCATTGAAAGAAAGCGCACAGGCAATCTGGGATTGGCTGAAAGGCTTCTTTGACTGGTTCGGCGATAAAATCACCTGGGCTAAGAATCTGTGGAGCGGCGTAAAAAATTTCTTTGCCGGTGGAAATGGCGGTGATGTCGATGATTCTGATGGCGGGGACGGTCCTGATAAGAATTCGCCTGGTTTTAGAGGCATGGGAGGCGGAAAATCCTCTGGTGGCAGCGGCCGCACAAGCAATGGTAAATCACCGACAGGGACGCAGACTTCCTCTGGGAGCACTGCCACAAGTAGAAATGCTGCCAGTGCATTTATTTCGGGAGGAAGGCCGGTGTCTACAACAACGGCATCACAGCGGCCGATTGCTCAAACTACGAACACCAAAAACATCACCGTAAAACAGGAAAACCGACAAAGCTACACGTTCCAAGTGTCTGATCGCAATGCCGCATCCAAACTGCAGTCTACCGTGAGTTCGCAGTCCTCGCAATCTACGAAAGATTTGACGCATGCGCTTAATTACGGGAGGTGATGCCTGATGGAAGCGACACAGCCCGCACGCTTGGGAGATTTTGAATTCGATGCTATCATCAAACGCCCGGAAACATTGTCCAGCAAGATCCCGGACTACGCAACGGAAGAAGGGTATAGCGCCAGTGACCACATCTGTCTGGAAGCGGTGACGCTTGATGTCACAGCTGTGATTTCTAACGCGCCGATTACATGGGCGGACCGGCACCCGGCATCATCGAGCCGGGTACAGAGCGCTGTCGAGGAGTTGCGGCAGTTGTGGGAGAAAAGAACACCGATGACCTTTACGGCCGGCGGTGACAGCTATGAGAATGTCTGCATCGAGAGCGTGACGTTCCCCAAAGAGGAAAGTAACTGCGAACGTATTGAACTGAAATTGAAGCAGGTGTCTATCAATTCGACAGAAACTGCAAATATCAGCATAAAGTACGCTCGCGGAGGAACGTCTAAAAAGAATACCGGTGCGAGCCAGAAGAGCACCTCCACGGCAAAATCTTCCAGCAGCGGAAAAGCTTCTTCCCGCAGCAGTATTCTTTGTTCTTGGGCAAAAGCCATAGGATTGTTTAAGTGAGGTATAAGCGATGGATTTGGAATACTATGAAATCTCTGTGCCGGACCGAAACGATTCCATCATGCGCGTGAACCTTGATGAAGTGTACTACAATCTCCGGCTGACATGGAACGCATACGGTGGCTTTTGGATGCTCAGTATATATGACGCAGAAATGAATATTATCCTCGGCATGGCGCGGCTCGTGCCGGGGACGATTTGGAATTTCTACTATCAAACCCAAGGAGGTCCGCCGGGCGTTCTTGGCGTTGAAACGGAGCAGGAAACAATTGGCCGCAATGATTTTGTGGATGGAAAGGCAAAATTGTTATACCTTCCTGCAAAACAGCTTGGAGTGTAACAGATGGACATCTGGGATAGACAGTACCGAGTAAGAATCGGGAAAAATAATTCTGTTGGCCGCGAAATCGGAAAGCCTAACGAAAAAACGAAGAGGGTTATCCGATGTTCCTTTTCCTGTGAAATTGGCGATAGTTCAAGTTCTAATACAGGGAAAATCACACTTTGGAATCTGGCGGATGAAACCTTGCGCCTTTTGGAGCAGGAAGATTGCCTGATTGAACTGCGTGCTGGATATGGCGATGACCTGCCTGTTATTATGGGCGGTTCTCTGACGTGTTTTGAAACCGAAACAAACGGCGCGGATCGACAGACCACAATTGAGTTTGTGGATAGCTTTACATCCGCACGAGATACAACGGTGAGCCTGAGTTATTCGGGTGTTGTGAACGGAGAAAAAATCGTCAGGGATGTTGCTCAAGAAATGGGGTGCGAAGTTAAGCTTTCTCCCAAGGCTAAAATGATCGACTTTAAGAATTTTGCTTTTGTTGGCACAGGAAAGACGCTTATCGGGCGACTGTGTGATAGAAGCAAGCTTCGCTGGAGCGTTCAAAACGGAATCGTTCAAATATGTGCTCTGGATGAACCTCTAACGATGGCGGCTTATGTCCTTTCGGCTGATTCCGGCATGATTGGTTCACCGAAGCCTTTCTTTGAATCCGCATCGACCAGTAGCAAATCTTCAACGAGCAAGAACGCGAGTTCTAATACGACCAAAAGAAAGGCCAAAAAAGGCATTGAAGTTACATATTGCCTAAATGGCCATATTCAGATTGACGATTATGTGAAAGTGGAATCCAGAGAGTACAAGGGGAACTACCGAGCGTCAAAAATCAGGTTCACCGGCGATACGGAGGGCGACGATTGGCAATGCGTTGGGCAGTTTGTGGAGGTGAAGTAGCGTGGATCAGGACTTCCGCGATGCAGTCGTGAGCATCATCGACCAGTACATGAGGGATAATATCCACACCTCGGCACCTGCTAAGGTCGGTAACGTGTCCGAAAACTTCACTGCTGAATTAACGCCGGATTTGAAAGTAACGACCGATGATGATAGGGAAGTACCCTACCCTAAAATTTCGGGCACGGCCATCCTGATGCCTACCGGAGCAGGCGGCACAATCGGGTTTGCGTTTCCTGTGCATTCCGGGGATGGATGTGTGGCTATTTTCGGAGAGGGCGGCTCTGGAACAGACTTGAAGTGGGACTTATCCAATGCAACCTTGCTGCCGGGCTTGCCTGCATCGTCTAGCGAGCAGGTTAAGCGTGCCGGCAGTGAGGACGCAGCAGTTGTTTTTGCGCCGACTGCGACCATCACCGTCAAGAAAGACAGCATCGAACTAAAGAAGAAAGATACTGTTGTCACGATGAAAGATGACTCTGTCACTGTAAAAAGGGGAGCGTCGGAAATCAAGGTGACCAACGGGAGCATTAAGTCGAAAAACGGAGGCACTTCGGTTGAGAAACTTCCTGCAAGTGTGAAAATCACCACAGCGACCGTTGATGTGACTGGCAATGTGAAAATAAAAGGAAATGTTCAGGTTCAGGGCAATGTGGATATTTCTGGAACGCTGACACTTGGCGGCATCGTGATGAATACGCATACTCATGCGGGTGTGCACGGGTTGACAGGAGGGCCGCAGTAATGGCATTGAAAGACCTTGCGCTTGCGGCTGATGGAGATTTGTTCATCAACGAAACCGGCGATTTTGAAATCATCGATGCCGTTCGGCAGGGTGTGCAAATTCGTCTGCGCTGGATAAAAGGAGAATGGGTGTTCAATACCGCTATGGGCACGCCTTACTTTGAAACAATCCTTGTGAAGGTTCCGAATCGAGCCTTGATCGAGAAGGCCCTGCGAGACCAAATCTTCGCCGTTGATGGCGTAACAGGGGTGGGCACCATCAACCTTATAAAGGATGCAAAGACTAGAACGCTCCGAGCGTCTTTTACCGCGACCACCACTGAAGGAGAAATAGAAAGTGAGGTGGAACTGTCCCATGTCGGACTACGGAGTGACAGATAAGGGCTTTCAAATGCGCCGACTGGATGAAATTTACACCGACATCTGCAAAAGGTTTAAAGACGAGGTTGGAGTTGACCCATCGGAGAACCCACAAAGCGTGATGAACATCCTGTTTACAATTTTTGCGGATGCCCCGGCGGAACTCTGGGAGGCTTATGCTGCTGCATATCAGCAGCTTTTCCCCAATACGGCCTGCGGCGTTGCGTTAGATAACGTGATGCAGGTGGGCGGGGTGAGCCGCATTGGACAGGCCAAAACTAAGTATTTTATCTCTTGTACTGGCCAAGAGGGAACGGTCATTCCAGTTGGCGCTTTGATTCAGTCGAGCAGCCGACCGCAACGTACTTTTCAGGCGGTCAGCGCATCCATAATCTCCAGCGCAAACTGGAGAAAGCTGGCAATTCGTCCAATTGAAAGCATTGCAGGAACATTTACGTTTGATTTTGGCGTTTCTCGCAATGCGACCAGTGGAGAAGTTGGAACCTATGCAGAAAGTTCCAGCGTCACAAAGAAAATGACCGTGTCCTCGTATGACGATGCGTACTCGCAGATGCTTGCGGCTGTCAAGTCTTTTGATGCTTTGGTAAAGTTCGGCATCACTGTTTCGGACGAAACCGACGATCAAGGAGAGCATTCAATTGTTTTGACTGCATCGGGCGCCGCTGACAGCTTTTCGGCAACGTTGTGCAAGTACATTACGGTTACGGAAGTGACCAGCAATATCCAGTTTGAAAGCGCGGAATATGGCAGCTATGTGCTGGCTGAGGGTGTTATCACACAGATTGTTACTACCGTGGACGGTTGGACAGCCTGCACCAATGATATCACGCCGATTAAGGGTCGGCTGACCCAGACAGATGCCGAAGCCAGAACAAGTTATACAAACCGCGTCGCAAGCCGCGGCACCGGCACGGTTGCGAGCATCGTTTCGCTTTTATACAGCGATGTGGAGGGCGTGACCTTTGCAGCCGGATACGAAAACTACAATGATACGACCGATGCAGAGGGTAGACCACCGCACAGCATTGAAATCGTGGTTCAGGGCGGCACTGACGAAGATGTGGCCAATATCATTTGGAAGAACAAGGCGGGTGGCATCCGCGCATACGGAAAGCATTATGCTTACGCTACCGATGTCAACGGCAATCGGCAATATTTGGAATTCACTCGCGTGAATGACGTTTATCTACTGCTTTCTATTACGGTTACGAGTTCTGGCGGGCTGGACGATGATTATGTAGCGAGAATCAAATCTTTGCTGATGGAGGAAAATCTTTCGGCGGGCGCAACGATTCGCTTGCAAAAATTCATTCGTCCCATTATGGAGAACGTGTCCGGTGTTGATTATATCGAAATCCGGGGCTTGCTGAGTGAAAAGCCTGAAATTGAGACGGTTGCCGATAGCTCTATGCTGACCGGCATAGTACCGGTTCAAATCAATCAGCAGCCAATCATTAGCATGAGCGGCATCCGGGTGGTGAAAGCATGATTGACGCTTACAAGGAAATGTATGGTAAGCTGCCAATGCAGTTTCAGCTGGAATCCTTTGAAGAAAGCAAAATGGGCGATTATATCTGCGACACCGTAGATGATCTGAAGAATCTGCCTGAAGATTGTGAGATGGGGAGCATCGCCAGAGTTATTGCCCCGCCTGCAATCTATCGAAAGAATTCGGACGGGAAATGGATTTTACAGTTTTCCAGTAAGGGGGTGTCCTGATGGGCTATGAAGTCCTAAAAGAAACACCTCTCAGTGTTGAAAAAATGTCAAATCTGGACGGTATCATTTGGGCTGTTGCGCCGGAGTACGAAAATGCTTCTTTGTTCCTTGGAGGTCTGGAAAATCTGAATGATTTTGATAGCTGCACGGGCGTTTGGCTTGATCGGCTTGGACAATTAGTCTGTCTGACCCGTCAGCAGGCCGGAGAGATGATTGGAAGCCGAGAACTTGCAGACGATGATAATATTTATCGCGTTTGCCTGAAGTATAAGGCTTTTGTCAATTCCTGCCGATGCACGCCGGATGAAATCATCGAAGCAACCAAAATTATTTTCGGTGCAACACAGGTGGTTTATAGTGAACGACGAGACACGCCGGCAACAATCTTTCTTTCGATTTCAGCACCGTTTTCCGATATGGTCATGTCTATTCTAGGAACGCATGACCTTATTGTGCGTCCTGCGGGCGTAAAGGTTCGCGTGGACTGCTCGACAGAGGATGCGGAAACCTTTGGCTTTGTGGATCTCAATCCGCGAGTTGCAGGTTTCGGCGAAGGAAAGTTTGCACAGTCCATCAATTAACTGGGGGTGATTTATTATGGCAGAAGGTCGCGCCGGGGCGCTTGAAGATTATGCAACTGTGGCGTTTTCGATGTCTGGCGTGAAGCAAGACATTTCGCTGGAGGATTGGAAAGGCGGCTGGGCTTCTATTGTCGGTGGTCTGAACGGAAAACCGACAAGCCAGCAGTTCAACATGGTCACGTATATTTTGAGTGCCTTGCTGAATCAGGCTATTTCTGACCTGTCTACTGTCAAGAGGACGGCAAACAGCGCAATGCCTAAGAGCGATTTTACGGCGAAGCAGATTGTGTCCCTGCTGGCAGCATACGGGCTGATGAAAGGTTGCGATGCTGATACGGTTGATGGTAAGCACGCGAATGCTTTCGCACCATCTACGCATGAGCATTCGGCAAGCCAGATCACAAGCGGAAACCTTCCGATTGAACGCGGCGGTACGGGTTCTGGCACCGCCGCTGATGCCTGCAAAAACCTAGGCGCAATGCGCAATGCGGGCGGCACTTTCACCGGAACGGTATATTTTGCAAACGGCACGGTACATTATGTGACATCCGCAGGTGATGCACACTTTAAGTCTTTGGCAGCGTCGGGTGATATTTCCGCGCAGCGTGTCTACGATGCGGTTTACAACGACTATGCGGAGCTCATGCCGCGTGGCGAGCAGACCGAACCCGGTGATATTATCGCTCTGGATACTGGGAGCCAGACGGAACGGTATATCAAGGCCACGAACCTATCTGGCCGTATCGCAGGAATTCACACGGATGAGTACGCTATGCTCATTGGCGGAAATAAAGTAGCTGAAGGGCAGGATTTCCTTGAGGAAAACCTGCCCGATTTTATTCCGGTGTCCTTAGCAGGACGTGTTCACACGAAAGTGGTTGGACCTGTCCATACGGGCGATTACATCGTTCTGTCCAGCACGCCCGGCGTTGGTCGTGCGGTTGGCTCGTGCGAATCGTACCCGGCAAACAAAATTGTGGGATACGCCTGCGAGGGCGATAACCGAACGGATCTGCGGCTTGTGAAGGTGAGAGTAGGTGGTGTGTGATGGCTCAAAGAAGCACAAAGGTTTACTCGGCCGACTACACAGAACTTAAAAAACAGCTGGATGCTGAACTTAATCGTCGCGGAAAAAGTGAGGGCACAGCCCAAGGACAGAGCGTTGGAAGTATGTCTGCATACATACAGGCCTATACGACATCGCCGGGAACTGGGCGGCAGATCATCAATGAGCACATCCAGAAAATCACACAGCCGCTTTCAGCTATCACAGGAAGTTCCATCACCCCGGCAAGCGGGAGCAAAGTTGCAGCAGATATTTTGACACAGGCCGCTGTGGTTCTCAGCCAGCTTAGTGCGATCCCAGAAACATCGGCATCCAGCGGATGCGCTGGTGCCTGCTCAGGGCTTTGTACTACCGGCTGTTATTCTGCCTGCTCCAGCTGTACCGGTTCATGTACGGGCGGTTGTACCGGCTCGTGCACAAAAAGCTTCTTGCACCGGCTCTTGCGTGAGTACTTGCACAGGAACCTGCACCGGGTCTTGCACTAAGTCGTGCGCCAATGATTGTGCCAGCACCTGCACAGGAACCTGCACCGGGTCTTGCACTGGCACCTGCACAGGAACCTGTACACAATCGTGCGCCAATGACTGTGGAGGGAGCTGCACGGGTACTTGTACAATCACTTGTACAAGTACCTGCACTGGTTCCTGCACAGGTGGATGCAATACAACTTGTACCAAAAACTGTGCAAACAATTGTTCCGGAGGGTGTTCTGGGTCATGTTCTGGAGGATGCGACGGGAGTTGCGATGGGTGTTCTAGCACATGCGAAGGCGGATGCAGCGAGAATTGCAAAGATGACTGCTCGTCCCAGTGCGTATCATCTTGCAAGTCAAACTGTGCAAAAGACTGCGGTGGAACGTGCCAGCTTTCATGCGTTCTTAGTTGTGGCAAATCTTGCAATAACACTTGCAATAACACCTGCGGAACAACTTGCGGGGAGTATTGTAAAACTGCCTGCGACACCGCTTGTACCAGCTGCACTGCCACCTGCGCAGATAACTGCGAGGGTACATGCAGCGGAGGTTGTACTAGTTGCTCTGGCTTTCTTTGGTCCAAGAATTAAGGATAGGGGGAATAGTAAATGGAAGCCGTTCTTCATTTCGCACATAATGCTGACTCTGAGGCGGAGGTATCATATCTCAGAAACCTGCCAATCTTGAAGGTTCTCCAGCAGGAAAACGTAGAAGTGACAGATTGGAATGAGCTTCTTGCTTCTGCTCCGAGCGGTGAAGACAGCCTGTTCTGGTGCCTTGGCTATGCTGGCACTCTTTGCGCTCTTGATGCTACCGATTTTGACAGCTGGTTCATCTACTGCCTTACGGTTGTGGATTCGGCACTGGAAGCTTGCAAAATTGACAATGCGTCCAATGAGCGCAAAAATCTGCTGGCGCTCGGTCTGGCGGCGCGAACATTCAACTTTGCTGCAAATCCTGTCACAAAGCAGCTAAAATGCGGAGATACGCTGCGGAGCACCGGGGAATATGTCTGCTCCGAGGATGCGGATATCTTTGCTATGTGGTACGTCCTCCGCACGCTTACTGACTACTTGCGCTTGGACTTCAACAACAATCTTCGCGCACTAACTTCTGCGCTTGGAACGATGAACAAGATCCGCGCACGTTACACGCAGATTGTGGAAAGACTTCCCAAGATGGACGCTTGCTGAGAAAGGAGCAAACTGTGAAAGTTATCGCGTTGAAACCAGAAGAAAGCGAAACCTTGGAACGGGCTTTCTATGAAGCGGACTCCTACGAGAGGCTTATTTCCGTCCTTGGCCGGCATCTGAATGCGGAAGCAAGTGCCGACGCCAAGGACATCATCATGCACTATGCGGAACCGTGCCGCGCATCTCAGATGAAGCTCAAAATGGTGCAGGATAAGATTATTTCTCGCTATACGGAGCATGAGGATGAAATTAAAAGATTCTGGTTCGATATTGCCCGAGGGGAGGTACATCTCCTTGACCCGTAAAAGACACGAAGACTACTCCAACATGGTACAACGGTTATACGCGGGCGATGATATTTCTGTAAATCACGCGCTCTGCAGAAATATCACCTTTCAAGTAACAAGCGGGTGCAATCTGCGGTGTTCATATTGCTATGAGCACCACAAAGGCGCTGAGCACATGAGTATCGAAACGGGTCGAAAGATCGTGGACTATCTGCTTGATCTGTATGAACAGGGCGACTCCGACTTCATCAACCGCAACACCAGAGCTGTTGTCCTTGATTTCATCGGCGGTGAACCCCTGCTGGAAGCGTCCTTGATTGAAAAAATCTGTGATTATTGGTTTGCGGAATGCTGGCGGCGCAAAATTCCTCTGGCGCCATTTACCAGAATATCCTTTGCTACGAATGGAAAGCTCTGGTTCAGCCCTGAAGCGCGGCACCTTTTTGACAAGTACCACGAAATGATGTCTGTGACCATCAGCATTGATGGCGTTCAAGAGCTGCACGATAAGTACAGAGTG
>OGNN01001165.1_pt1 | contig 10776 bp, 7 predicted proteins | sample 1573461 | NCBI WGS metagenome assembly OGNN01 (sample SAMEA2581998, study PRJEB24529) | metagenome | biome: Human gut stool | place: China | collected 2011
GCAGAAGACGGCATACGAGATGATATATTCTTTGATGATATCCGGGAAGATTGGTTCCACGATCCACGCATACGGCGGTAGGGCTGCAATTCTTTTGCATTCAGCCTCATGGAGCTCCTGTACTCTTCTCTTTTGTTCCGGCGTTGCAGCGCCGGCATTGACCAGCATCCACAGATACATTTCCTCCGGGTTGGCATCCAGTTTTGCATAGGCTGCCATATATGCGAACCGCTCATCCGCGTCTAAGCTTCGGATAACCTCCGCTGCCTCTTCATTGCCGTTTTCCTCCAGTTTATCCGGGTCATTCAGCATTTCCACGATGGAATCTCCCTCTTCGGTCTCCACCAGTTCGTCCATCCGTGTATACAGATCCAGGAACAGGTTTTCCGCCCCAGGACGTGCACTTTTCTCATCAAAATATTGGGTCAGTTTCCAGCAGTCTTCGCTCAGATAGTCATCTCCGTATCGGTCGATGAGGTTAAATTCGCCGATGGCACAGGCCACAGCCAGGACACGCAGATAGGCATCCACCAGTTCTTCCCGACCCAGCAATACGCCCCAGCGCTTCTTTTCCTTGTTCAGATATTCCGACAAAAGTTCTTCCGTGGAATTCAGCTGGATATGTCCCTCCTTGCTGAGCCATACTTCAATATACACGCTCAGATACAGTGGACGGTCACAGTCTGCCGCCATGGATCCATGATATGATTTCTGTATTTCTTCCGCCGTATTTTGTCTATGCCCACTGCAATGCTCAATAAATTCCGTCTTGTTAAGCAGGGGAAGATAACTTTCCAGGTACTTCTCCGTATAAGTCAGTTCCTCCTGTTCCCCCAATGCTTCCAGGCACAGCGCCTGTTCTCCATAGCTTCTGGCTTCGAATTCCAGTCTTGCATCGGTAGTCATCTCCCGTTTCAGGCGGATCAGCCAGTCATCCTCTGTGGTTCGTTTGCGACGCTCCAACAGGAGAATCCTGAGTTTATAGGGTGTATTTTCAAAAGCCGTAAGATAAGCCGCAATGGTATCTGCACACGCTTGCTCCTGCCCCAGTACATAATCGAAGATCACAACGGTATCTGTAAAAGGCCGGAACTGCCACACTGCATCCGCTTTCTTTTTTGCAAAATAACCGAACCAGTGGGAGGGCATTTTCCGCAGCCATTCCAGCGCCAGGCGGCTTTTGCCCATACCGCCCTCCCCCAGAATCGTCCACCAGGAGAACTTCTTGTCCTCTTCCAGGAAATGATACAGTGCTGTCTGCTCGGTCTCTCTGCCAATAAATTTCAGGAATCCGTTGGTAAAATGCATTCTGCCGAAAGCCGATGTTGCCTTTCTGCTCTCCCGATAAGGATTCACAGAAATCAGCTCTTTTAATCCATTTCTTCGTTGCAGCCGCAGCAGTGCCAGCTCTTTCAGGAATTCCGGCAGATCCGTATATTCGTCCCCATAGGGAATGATTACCGCGTTGCCCGGCAGCAGTGGTGCCGTATCTCCCTTTTTCATCAGGTAAAAATAGGGGATGTCGAATGTTTCTAATTTTTCCGCCGCAAAAGACAGAAATCCCGCCAGATTCGGGTCTTCCACAGTTCCACCGCAGCCGACGATTATGATCGGATAGGTGCTGAGAAGATTCTGGATAAACTGCGCTCCGCTGTTATCCAGAATGCTCTGGTACTGGGGGCCGTCCGCGATGATGTCATCCACCCCGTTTTCCTTATCATATCTTCCATGCAGATGGATCACACGGTTCGGGCTTTTTCCCCGGATCACAGAGAGGATATCCGCCGGTGTCGTATAAGAGATCCCAGGGGTTCCTACCGATTCCTCGATCACCATATCATAATTTGTCGTTGTGATCAGATCTCCCGCGCGCCAGATCATTTGCAACGCCTCTACAAAAATTTTATTGACAGGATGTACTGACGCGATGGTCCGGTCCATGAAATCCTGATATTTTCCCGTCGCTTTTAATCCTGCCAGCAGGTAGGTTGCCGCATCGATCAGTTCCTCTGTTGTCCAGTTACCGATTCTTTGCTCCAATTCGCTCTGTTCCGCTGCCATCAGATACTCTTTTCCTGCAAGCAGCCATTTCGTCCAGCTTAACTCATGAGCCCCCACAGACATGGATGCCCCTGCGCCGCATAAATATACGATTTTCTCGCTGTCTGTCACTGCGGACATCAGCTGTGGATACGCTGCAGCCGATATTGCGGACATCTCATGCACCTCCTTGTCTCATTATTTTCTCACTTTATTTTTCACCAGCATCCAGTAATATTTCATTTCCTCACTTCTGCCATACAGCAGGAAAAATACCGCGTGGAACAGGATCACGGCCACGGTTCCCGAAGCCAGCAGGTTCGGGACCGGGCTCCATCCGGCCATCGGGCGGATGCACAGTTCCGTCATTCCGAGGATTCCCAATAGTACCAGCAGATGTCGCAGTGTCTGTCCCACATATTGGCCATAGCCCATACCGAAGAGTGGTTTGCACACATATTTCGGGTAACTGTAGAGGTAGACTACCAGGCTGCTCAGGATCGTGCCGAGGAATACTCCTGCTGCCCCCATCAGCTTGGCGAGCACAATGGATACCGTCAGGTTCACAACAGCTTCCACCAGAGGGATCCTGCGGTCTTCATGGAAGATGCCTGCTGCCTCCTTAAAAGTATTCACCGAGGCCCGCATTCCCTCCATATAGAAATTCACCACCAGTACAAACAGCACGGTCTTATCAAACAGGAAGTCCTCTCCCAGCCACAGTGTTACCATCGGCTGCAGCACGGCGTACATTCCCACTGCCACGCAGCCGAAGCACCAGAAATTGATAAAGTCGATCTTCCGGTATACCTCCCGGTTTCCCTCCCGGTTGCTGTCTAACAGGAAGTTGCCCACACTGTTGGTCAGGGTCTCGAAGATCCGATTCAACAGGGCTGTGATACCGCCGATGATCAGATGATAGTTTGTATAGAGGTTCATAACTCCCAGTCCCAGAACGCCGGTAATCACGATACTGTCGCTTCCGGTGACCAGCATTTTTCCCAGTTTATGGCACAGCAGACCTTTTACCTTGGTCACGATATCCGTCTTGACCTCTTCCGGGACCGGTGCCACCTCTTTTTCCCGGGTAAAGGGATATTTTTTGCTGATATACAGGGAGATCAGCAGGTTGGATACCACCTTCCCCATAGTCTTCACAATGAGAAACAGGATAAAATTGTGGAATGCCACTAGCACATAGACCTGCAGAGCATTCTGTACCAGATACGTAACAAAATAGATGGTATCCGGGATATAATTCATCATGTCCGCGTAGAGCAACGATTTCTTATATGCCAGGAAGTAAGAGCACAGGCAATCCGCCAGAAACAGGACATAAATCAGGTAAATGCTGTCCGGGATCTCCACATCCCCGACCAGCATCGGCAGGAATAATCCTACCCCAATGCCAATCAGAAGTACTACCCCGGAGATCACTATGTAACATTTTTTGTAAAAATGCAGAAGTGTATTGATCTTCGCCGTATCCCGTTCTGCCACCGGCTGATACATATGGTAGATGATGGCAGTTCCGATCCCCAGATCCGCCAGCGACATCATGGAAATAATACTGCTGAACAATCCGTTGATGCCGTTATAATCCCCGCCCATGGTAGAGACCAGCGCTTTCTGCACGATAAAAGCCGTGATCAGGATGATGGCGTTGGTGCCTACGGATGCTATGACATTGATGATTGATTTCTGGGTTCTCTTCATGAACGATTTCCTTTTTGCGTAAGTATCCTGTTATGTTCTGCCGCCATATTTTCTATGGTGTAGCTCTGGATCCTGTCGATGGCACGGGCAGACATTTCTTCTCTGCGTTCCGAAGACTCTGTCAGCGCAAGGAGTGCCTTTTTCATCTGTTCCAGATCCTCGTTGACCACAATGTAGCCTTCCTCTCCGTTTCGGATCAGTTCCAGTGCGGCTATGCAGCGGTCTGTGCTGATCACAGGGAGTCCTGCTGCCATAGCTTCATTGATCACCAGTCCCCAGATATCCTCCCTGGTGAAAAGTGCAAAAATATCCATGGCCCGGAAGAATTTCATCAGCCGGTCTTTTGGCATAAAATCCAGGAAATGAACATTCTGCAGATGATTTTCCTCACAGATCGCCAGGTATTCCTGCGGAGGGGTTCCCCCGACGATATAGACTCCTGTATTTTCCGGCAGGTCCTTACAGCAATGTAACAACAGATCCATGCCTTTCCGGGGGATGAACTGTCCCACGGATATAATGGCACATTCCTCCGCAACTCCGAATTCCTCTTTCCACTGCTTTTTCTCTTCCGCGGTCAGTTTCTCTGTCAGGCAGTCGGCCTTTTTCACGGAAGTAAAGGGATAGCGGATAATGTTCTCCGGCTTTGCACCGTAGGTGATGCAATACCTGTCAAATTCCTTTGAGCTGCTGAGGCATTTTTCTGCCGCTCTGATAATATAACGTTTTAATGTTGCTTTCACACCGGAAGCCTGCCCGGCAAATCCCCCGTCTCCTTCATAATAGTACGGAATCTTCCTATGTTGCAAAGTATATGCCGCCAATAGTGCCGTAGGAGATGCCAATACTGTCAATACCACAATATCATACAACCCCTTCTGTAAATGTTTTACGATCTCCGGGCAAAACGCAGTATCTGCACTCATTCGCCGGCCTTTTAATATGATTCCCTCAAAGGTATCAAAACAATATTTTTTCCATTCTTCACTTCGTTCTGTTGAAGCATCCGTTTCAAACAGTGCTGTCAGTTCACAATATTTTCCCAGTTCGTTATAGAAGTCTACTTTATACGGAGACGGGATATTGGTTATATATAATACCTTCATCTTTTTTCCCCATAGACAGTCAGGACTTCCTGTCCAAATCTTTGCTTCGAAAAAAATGTTGCTGCTTCTTCCATTTCCCCACAAATACCTTTTTTTCTGCATTCACGAATCGCTTTTTCAACTTCCGCCAAGTCACCCATTACTATGGTTCCAGTTCCTTTTTCCACGACCTCTGCACATGCTGTATCAGCATATACGATCGGCCATGTGCCACATGCCATGGCTTCTGCCACTGTCAGGCCAAACGTTTCCTCTCTGCTTGGATTTACAAACACATCCGCTTCCGTATAAATCTGTGCCAGTTTACTGGGGGTATCCGTCCTCGGCAGACCTAAAACATTTTCCGGCAAAGAAGCAATCTGCCCTTCGCTGAGTCCGACCAATACAATCTTATATTCCTCCCCCAGTCTGTCCGCTAATCTCAAAAACGTAGAAAGACCTTTTCTCTCCACCCACACATTGGCAACTCCCAAAACAACAAATTTATTCTCCAGATGATACTTTTTCCGGAAATCACTTGGTGTCGGCCGATATATACCGAGATCAATTCCATTATAAACCACCCGAACGGGATAATCTTTCAGGAAGCTCTCCCTCACCCTGTCTGCCAGCCAATAAGAGGGAACCAGCAATGTCATATCTTTTATTCCGGTAAATATCTCCTTCTTTCTGAGATAATTCTGTCTGGAACGATCTATTCCCATACTGGCCGGATATTGGCGGGTCAATGGACAATGGTGGCATTCTTCTTTCCATTTATCGCATCCCACCTGTTGAAAGTATACGCAGTGCCCCGTAAAAGGCCAGCAGTCATGCAAGGTCCATACCACCTTTATCTTTTTCCGTTTCAAATAGCTAAACAGTAACTCTATATTAATATAATATCCATGCAGATTGTGTAAATGGACAACATCCGGATGATACTCCTCCACCTTTTTCAGGAATTCTATCGTTGCACGACGGGAAGAAAATCCCTGAGCATCCCAAAGTCTTGTTGCCACCGCATGCATTTTGCAATCCCACATCGTACCGATTTCTATTGTTTTCCGATTCCCCGGATCATTATAAAATTTATGTTCTCCGTATGCAATAATGCAATCATGTCCATTATTTACCGCAGCATCGTACAGATCTGTAACAATACGTCCGGTTCCAGTCACACCGCAGACAGAGTTGACCTGCAATATTTTCATAGTAAACCTCATTTCTCTGATTTCTGACAATTCGATTTGCGGATTCATTACCCCAGAATCATTTTTGCCGCTTCAATAGCTACGCATTCAATCAGATACCACCTGCTATACCCATTAATACGATAACAGTACAGGTATCTGTCCCGGATCCGCTTCTTCGCCGCTTTCAGATCCTTATGATTACTGGCTCCACCCATATGGAAATTCGCCAATACCTTATCCACAGTGACGATCTGTTTTCCCAGTTTCCGCATCTGGAGGAAGAATCCATAGTCATCATGAATGCCCAGCTGGCGGAAGGGATATTTTTTGTAACATTCCGCCCGTACAAAGGTCGTAGGATGATTCCAGTCTCTGGAGGTCTGGAACTTTCTGGTTCTTGCTCTCTTGACAAAGGTACTGCCGTCTGCCTTATGCATTCGTATATCGGCATACATAAGATCACATCCCGTCTTCCGGAATGTCTCTACCGCTGTCTGGACCGCCTCCGGCTCGTACCAGTCATCACTGTTGATAATGCCGATAATGTCTCCGGTAGCATTGCGGATTCCTTTATTCATGGCATCGTAGATCCCGCCGTCCGGTTCGCTGAGAACGTGATAACGGATACCCTTCGCCTCTAGCCTGGAACGGTAGGATTCTGCGATTTCCACGGTCCGGTCCCTGCTGGCACCGTCTATGATCCAGTATTCGATGTTCGTATAGGTCTGTGCCAGTACGGATTCTATCGTATGAGCCAGCGTCTGCTCACTGTTGTAGGACACGGTAATAATGCTGACCAGTGGCTCTTTTTTCTCTTTCTTACCGGCATTCCGGGCAATGGTTAATGTTCCGAAAGCCTTCCTTGCCAGTTTTCCCAGCTTTCCCGGAAGATAAAACGCCATTTTAACGAAAGGATTCATCCATCCTGCGTGAAGCATATGGTGACCGGAAGTCTGTGCCAGTTCGAAGACCATATCCGGGGTACTGCGGTAAGTATCCTCCTGTGGCCAAAAGAGTCCTCCCTCTCCGGATTCCGCAAGAGTTCTCAGATACTCGCATAAATGGTCGATTCGAAGCACGCTGCGTTCATTGTGATAAGTAGGAAACAGAGGCAGTTTCTGTGCCATTTTGACCAGTGTCTTATAATTTCCCTTGCAGCTGGGGCCGTAGATCATGGGAAGTCGCAGAATTGCCAGGCGGGTACCTGCAGACTTTTCCCACACAAACAGCCCCTGAAGTTTCTTCTCCGCCTGCCACTTGCTGTCTCCGTAGAAGTTCGAAGGTGCCGGTTTCGTATCCGCGGTGATCCGTACCGGCTTCCGGCTGTTACTGCTGTCTCCGTAGACAATGATACTGCTGAAGTAGATATACTGTGTAACCCCGTCTGCAATAGCTTTCCTGGCTGCTTCCACGGCCAGATCACAGTTGACAGCATAGTATTCCTTTTTCTGCTCCTCTGTGAGACTACTGATATCCGCATGAGCTTTTCCGGTGACATTCAGCACACTGTCGTACCCGAACCAGTCCCTGTTTTTCCAGTCGGTTCCCCTCAGACTGACAATATCTGTCTGATATTGTCCGGGATATTTTGTTGTAAGGTAATTATGAAAAGAAGTGCCAATATAGCTATTGGCACCCAGGATCAGTATTTTTTTCATTTTTTGTCGGAATTCTCCTTATTATGTAGACTCCCGGTACCGCCTTCCACGACACCGTCCTGCCTGAGTACGCTTACAAAGGTACCGAAAAAGCAGCGAAGGTCCATACCCAGACCGTATTTTTTCACATACTCACCGTCCAATCTTGCTTTGACGGGAATCTCCAGTTCGTCTCTGCCGTTGATCTGCGCCCAACCGGTGAGTCCGGGAAGCACATCATTGGCTCCGTGTTTATCCCTCTCTGCGATCAGATCATACTGGTTCCAGAGAGCCGGCCGCGGCCCCACAATGCTCATGTCCCCTTTGAAGATATTGAAGATCTGCGGGAGTTCATCCAGACTGGTGCGACGCAGAAATTTTCCGGTTCTGGTAATATACTGCTCCGGGTTGCTCAGCATATGGGTCGGCATATCCTTCGGCGTGTCCGTCCGCATAGTCCGGAACTTATAGATCTGGAAATGACTCTTATGGATGCCTACCCGTTTCTGGGTAAACAGGATTGGTCCGGGAGAATCCAGTTTAATGGCAATGCACAGGATCAGAAGGATTGGTGACAATACAAGAATACCAATGCCGCTTAACAGGACGTCAATGGTTCTCTTTATCGGTGTATAAATACGGATACGCTTCTGCATTGCTGTGGTCATATGTGTTCTCCCTTCGTGCTGTTCTCGCTGCGGTCACCTGTTTCGGAGTCTGTTCACTCCATTCTCGTAGCATCGGTCCGGATGTTACTCCTCTGCCGGGTGGTAGGTGGTTACAATTTTTTCCACCGCTGCCCGGATGTCACTGGTCTCATCCATAGCCTCCCGTTCCAGTTCCACCAGCTGGCTGCGGAACACTTCTTCATCGAATTCAATGGGTTTGCCGATGAAGATCATCTTATTGGCTGTTTCCTTCAGTCCTTCTTCATTCATCAGCAGTTCCTCATACATTTTTTCACCGGGACGTAAGCCCGTAAATACGATCTGAATATCCTCCCCGACACGATAGCCGGACAGTTTGATCAGATTCGTGGCCAGATCCAGGATTTTCACCGGTTCTCCCATATCCAGCACAAAGATCTCTCCGCCCTTCGCATAGGCTCCCGCCTGAAGTACCAGAGATACTGCTTCCGGAATCGTCATAAAATACCGGATAATATCCGGGTGGGTCACAGTCACGGGACCACCCTCGGCGATCTGTTTCTTGAACAGCGGGATCACGCTGCCGTTGCTCCCCAGTACATTACCGAACCGGACCGCCACATAATTGGTCCGGGAGTTGCGGTTCATGGACTGGATCAGCATCTCACAGAGCCGTTTGGAAGCACCCATGATATTCGTGGGATTTACCGCCTTATCCGTGGAGATAAGTACGAATTTATCCACTCCGTACTGGTCTGCTGCCTGTGCTACCTTATAGGTACCGAATACATTATTTTTAATAGCCTCGTGTGGGCTGTCCTCCATGAGCGGCACATGTTTATGTGCAGCTGCATGATACACGATATTCGGTCGATATGTCTCGAAAATGCTGTCAATACGCTCTTTGTTACGCACAGATGCGATCAGTACCACCAGATCCAGCTCCGGATACTTGCGGATCAGCTCCTGTTGGATGTCATAAGCATTATTTTCATAGATATCCAGGATGATCAGCTGCTTCGGATGATGGGCTGCCAGCTGTCTGCACAGTTCACTTCCGATGGAACCGCCGCCTCCGGTCACCAATACCACCTTGCCGCCGACATGTCCCAACACTTCTTCCGTATTGATACGGATCGGTTCTCTGCCCAGCAGATCCTCGATCTCCACTTCTTTCAGACTGGATACCGAGACATCCCCATTGATCAGCTGATAGGTTCCGGGAATGGTCCGCAGTTTACAGCCGGACTCCTTGCAGATATCCAGAATTTCTTTTCTCGTCTGCACGCTGGCAGAAGGAATTGCGAAGATGATCTCATCAATACTGTATCGTCCCACAGCATCCAGAATACTCTCTCTGCCGCCAACGGCTGTTCTCGATCTCCTTGAGGATCATATCGCCGCCGGCTCCGGCGCCGATGATCATGACATTGACACAATGTTCCTTGCCCAATAGATTCATACGTTTGTTATTGATCAGACGTAAGATACGATAGCCGAAACGGATACAGCAGATGGCCAGTGTCAGCAGGAAAAAGTACAATACTGAATAGCTTCTGGGCATCCGGTTGTCTGTAAATTTGCAATAGACGAACTGCGCCAGTGACGCGCAGGCAGTTGCCCCCACGATATTGACCAGTTCATTGGCACTGGCATAACGCCATACGCTGCGGTACAGTTTCCATATTACGAAAAATATCAGAGTTCCTATAATATTCGGGATCAGGAGGTTTTCACAATGTTTAAAAAATAGAGGATCAATATCCTGAAAAGAAAAATCATACCGGATATACAATGCTGCAAAGGATACCAGCAATATGGACGTAATATCCATGATCACCAATGCAATGATCCTTTGCAGAGGAACTTTTGAATTGTATTTATTCTCCATCACAGATTGCCTTTCTCCAAGCGATGAACAACAGGGTGATCGTCAGACTGGATACTCCCCAGGAATACTCCAGCAGGCCGAATGCCACCGGAATCAGCACGAATAACTGTGCCGCTGCTGCCGCAGGATCTTTCTTTTCCGCGTAGGTCTTGCCCAGCCTTATCAGAGACCACAGCGCCAGAACTGCAAATACGATCATCATCGGAACGCCGAAGTCCGTACCGTATTGCAGGAAAATGTTGTGTGCATGTCCCACCCAGTAGTGCTCGTGCAATTGGAATCCCTGTTCGGAATAGGGATGTCCCGTCAGATTCAACTGGCTGATATAATATTTGTAAATGGTGCTTCGCACCAACAGAGTATCCGTATCCTGATCCGACCGCAATACCGGAATCTTGTTCGCCGGAATCTCGGTCTGTGCTTCTGCAGCTTCTGCCTTCATGGCAAACGGAGAATGCTCCAATGCATTCTCAAAAGTTTCGAAAATTCTGCCCAGAGCGGCATCCAGATATTCATCGATATCTACGAATTTTTCCGAGTTCCAGGGATCCCAGGAATGAACCA
>OGNN01001179.1_pt1 | contig 10662 bp, 10 predicted proteins | sample 1573461 | NCBI WGS metagenome assembly OGNN01 (sample SAMEA2581998, study PRJEB24529) | metagenome | biome: Human gut stool | place: China | collected 2011
ACAAAAAAAAACTGAAATCTGAAATTAAAAATTCATTTTTATATGCAGCGTAGAGCAAAAATGAGGTAATTATCTGATTATTAGAATACTACCCGATATTTGTACCAAGTGTTAAAATGCAGTTTTTGATAGGATATTATTATTTTGAAAAACTGCCTTCAGTCCTTCAGCCCCATTTTTTGTTCATTCTCTTTACTTTTTAACTCCATTTTAACACTCCCAGAAACCTTGCCTTCAGTTCCTTCAGTTTCCGTGTCCTATTTTTTTATTTCGCCCATTTTCCTATTGTTTCCATATTTTTTGATAAGAAAAACGCCAACCGCAAATGGGGAAAAACTTAAACGATTGTTTTTTTTTACCTTTTATTGCCAAAAACATAGCATTCACAAGATAGATTTGGCTATTTGCAAAAAAATGATTCACTTTACAGCATTTTTTAAAAACATACAAAATGAAAGATAAAAAAGCGATTGTTCCATTAGACGAAATGGTAAAAACTGTACTAAAGGCAGTAGTAATGGATGCAGAGAAGTATCTTCTCAGCCAGGGACTGGAGAAAAAAGTTATCCGTGACATCAGACAGATAACGAAAATCCTGCTCCAGCAACAAACGCTGCCTATCAAGAAATTCGTGGTTATGAACGGTATTGATGAAAATACCGTGTTGCCTATCAATCAGATAGCATATCTGAAGGCAAACGGTTCGTATACAGAGGTATGCGCCGGCGATGGTAGGATTCATCTGCATAGCACCCTACTCCATTCTACGCTGTCACAGCTGCAAAGAGACGGATGCGAACAGTTTATAAGAATCAGCAGATCCGTTGCTGTCAATTACAACTACATCACGCAAAAGATAGGAGATACTGTAACCGTCATGGGACAGGAATTTACAATCACTCCAAGTTACAAGAATAAATTTGAGGATTGCTGCATCATACTCAAAAAGTATTAAACTGCTCATGTGGCTAAATTGCTTCAAACAGGTTGTTCGTTGCCAATATTACTACGTTCGTAAGACGGATTTGCATTTCTCGAAAAAAAATGCTATCTTTGTGGCGGTAATAATCATCGACGACCTACCCTAAAAAGCAAGCCGCCACTAAAAATTTTCTGAGTATGAAGATAAATCAAAAAGAAGGACAGGACAAACTGCCATCGTTTTTCGAGACGTTGAACACTACTATCAACCGTCCCCTGGAAAGCCTTCAGAAACTGGAGGAACTCATCACAAAAGATGTCTATACCCAGCAGAATACGGAAGGCTACAGAATTGATGCCAAAATAGACAGAATGCTGGCAAAGACAAGAAAGCAGAGATCGCATGGCATCTGCCCTTCTATCCAATTCATGCGCACTGGAAAAAAGCTGGAAGACTTCGGATGGGAAACCTACTGGCTCATGCTGGACTATGACCACCTTCCACCGGAACAGGTGGAACTGGCAATGGAGAAGGTGAAAGGCATCAGGAACACCATGGCGGCTTACCGGACCATCAGCGGAACGGGAATCAGAATCCTGTGCCGATACACCCGACCCAAAGGCTGTCCGCTAGCAGCCACCGACCTGCACCATATAGCCATCACCAAGGCGATGAAACTGTATGACGAAGCACTAGGACTGAAGGCTGACAGACAGTGCACCAACATGACCCGAATCTGCGGTCTGGCGCACGACGAGAATGCCTACTTCCAATGGGATGCCACGGCGATTGACGTGACGCCGGAAGAGACCGAAGACTTCATCCGCAACGAAGAGAAGAAGGAGGAAGAGAAACGCAAGCCGCCCAGAAAGCGAAAGGCAGGAAAAGGCGCCCCGACGGCTGAGGAACAGCAAAACACGGCACCTCTCAACTCGGAAGAGATCATCAGAAAAGTGGAAGAGATGTCGAAAAACTGGTATGTGCAGTTCGAAACGGGACATCGGCATGAATTCGTCATGCAGTTTGCCACCTTCTGCCACAACTACGGGGCAAGGAAGGAGGATGTGGAACAATGGATGATGAAGGAATATGCCGCACACGACGGAACACAGCAGGTGATTGACTGGGTATACAACCATACGGAAAGCCAGGGATGCTGGAGCTGCGAAATGCCTAAAGGAAACACGAAAAAACTCGCATCCACCAAAAACGTCATGCAATGGCTGGAGACCAACTACGACTTCCGGCACAACACCATCACCAACAAGCTGCAGCTCAGGGGACGCTATGTGGGAAAGACCAAGTACTACTGCTGGACCGACGTGGAGGATTCCATCATGAACTCCATCTTTCTCAGAATGGAAAAGGACGGAATCAGAACCTCGACCAAGCGACTCAACATCATCGTGAACAGCGAGTTCAGCGTCGACTACAACCCGATGGAGGATTATCTCAAGGACCTGCCACCCTGGCATGAGGGCGACCCCGACTATATCGCGGAACTCGCCCGAAAGGTGACCGTGATGGACTGTCCCAACAACTATCATACGGAAGAGGAATTCGTTGAGATTTTCAAGAAATGGTTTGTAGGAATGATCGTGGAATGGACCACAAGCCACACCGCCAACCAGGCTATCCTCATCTTCGTGGGCAAGGGCGGCATCTTCAAGACCACCTTCTTCGAACGCCTCCTCCCGCCATCGCTGCGAGAATACTTCGCCAACGACTCGGCGGGCGACTACAAGTCGAAGGAATTCCTGGAGCTGATAGCCTCGAAGGGACTGGTACTGCTGGACGAGTTCGGAGTGCCCCATGGCAAGAACCTGAATTCATTGAAGAGCAGCATCACCAAGATGGCAGTGACCTATCGCATCCCCTACCACATGTACAGCTGCCAGCTGAAGAGGAATGCCTCCTTCTGTGCCACGAGCAACAATGTCCATATCATCCCTGAGGACGAAAGCCGCAGATACATGACATGGCATATCCGGAAGATAGAAAATCCCTATACCCATCCCTTCAACTATGAGGGCATCTACTCCCAGGCGGTGGCACTTGCCAGGAAGGTGCTCGAAAAGAAGAAGAAGGGACTGACGGAGGACGACTGGAAATACTGGCTCACCGATGAGGAAATCAAGCGCCAGTCGGTGCGCAACAAACTGTTCCAGGTGAACGACTACATAGCCGAAAGAATCCTCAAGTTCTACAAGGTTCCCGATGAGGATACGCCTGTCCAGAACATCTTCCGTCGCCGCACCAGTGATATTCTGGAGCGCATCTGCACCAATTCCATCTTCCGCGACACGATGTCAAACCGTGACATCAGCCAGACGATGCAGAATCTCGGCTTCCAGCAGAAGCACGAAGAGGACGGCAACAAATGGATTGTTTCGGAAATCCTGCCTACCGACAGAGACCTGATGGATAAGGGTAGATAAGCCCCCTATCCTACAGAGAAAACAATTTCTCCCTGAGAGATATTTTTTTATCTCTCAGAGATAATTTCCTATCTTTCAGAGAGATTTTAAAATTTCCCGGAGTTTTTAAATGAAACCTATAAAATGATTAAATAGCCTATGATAGAAGTCAGAAATTACGATAAGGCAGAGCTTGCGATGCTCTACTTTCCCAAGGCAACGGAGAAGGCGGCTCTAGCCCGCCTATCACGCTGGATCAAGCGCATTCCCGCCCTGTTTGCCGCCATTTATGGTCCCCAGCAGTGCAAGCGCCTCCACTACTTCACCCGCCACCAGGTAGAACTCATCTTCGAATACCTGGACGAGCCGTAGAATCCGCCTCCCCACAGATTGTTTTTTAGTCCCACAGATTTCACAGATTTACACAGATTTTATTTTTCCATTATCATCAGAATGTTCTGTGTGAATCTGTGAAATCTGTGGGACAAGAAACAACTCCCGCAGACGTCGCAGATTTACACAGATTTTGTTTTCCCATTATCATCAGAATGTTCTGTGTTAATCTGTGAAATTTGTGGGACTTAATGTGAAATCTGTGGGACTTAAAAAAACAATCTGTGGGACAACTTTATTTCTCATTATTCTCGTATTTCTCGTTAACCCTAAATAGCACCGCGCAAATGTTGTATCTTTGCATTGTCAATCAAGAGAGATTGGCAGGAGTTAAATAACTAAATTATTAATCACTAAAAAATTTTTGTTATGTTGTTGTTCAAATTAGTTAAGTGTGCCAACAGCCTCATCAAGAAGGCGTTCGGCAAGTTTTATGCAAGACCTGTTGTGACCCACACCATCGGCATCGCCGAACTGGCAGAGCACATGGCTTCTCACAACACCCCATTCTCGGCCGGTACCATCAGAGGTATCCTCACCGACATGGTGGTCTGCGTTAGAGAGCTGGTCATGCAGAACGTGGCGGTCAAGATTGAGAACCTCGCAATTTTCAGCATCGGTATCCGACCAAAGAAGGGAGCCGACAGCGAGGAGGAGTTCAGCGTGGCTAACCATATTGACGGAGTGAGACTCCGTGCACGCGCCACGGGTAAGTTCTCCAACAACCAGCTTGACCTGGAGGCTACGCTCAAGAACGTGAAGGACCTCACCAAGAAGAAGGAGAACAAGACTCCTGGTTCGGATCCCGGCACCGATTCCGGTTCCAACACCGGATCGGATTCCGGTAACCAAAGCGGATCGGATTCCGGCAAGGAACAGGGGTCTGATAGCGGAGACGTAGGCTTGTAGACCGAAAGAAAGAGAAAACAGAGATACGATACGAAATCGATTTAAGAACTAATGGTTAGATAACCGAGCGAAGGAATGCGACAGGAGCATTCCGATGATTAAAAGAGGGGGCAACATACTTAGCCCCGACAAGTCCATACAGTTGCATCATCATGTACGGGTGCTTGGGTATTTTCTTCGCCAGGGTTATCAACCCCTAAAAAACAACTAAAAAAAAATGAAAAAGATCAATTGGAAAGCTGTCATTAATTTCATCATCACTGTACTTACTGCCATCGCCAGCTCATTCTTCGTGTCAAGCTGCAAGTAGAACTAAATTAACCACTAAAAAACGCTTTGATTATGCAGAACAGTAGAAAAATCTCATTGATTGTGGTACATTGCAGTGCCACACGTGTTAACCGGAACTTCACGGTAGAAGATCTGGAAGCAAGCCACCGTGCCCGCGGTTTCACCGGAATAGGCTATCACTTCTACATCACCAAGGACGGTGTTATCTATCCCTGCCGTCCGGAGAACAAGATCGGTGCCCATGCCCGCCACTACAATGCCCATTCCATCGGGGTTTGCTATGAGGGCGGACTGGACGAGAACGGACAGCCTGCCGATACCCGAACCCCGGCACAGAAGGACTCGCTGAAGACGCTCCTCAAGAGTCTGATTCTCAGCTATCCTGATGCCAGGATTCTGGGTCATCGCGATCTGCCTTACGTCAGAAAGGAATGTCCTTGCTTCGACGTCAAGGCATGGCTGGCGCAGGAATCCATTATCTGATGGTTGCGCCGAAATACTTCACAAACTTGATCTTCTTTCCATCCATGCGGACTGGCTTTTTCCAGTCACCACCCAGGATGAGGACGGTAGTCTTCTTGCCTGCCTGAATGGCATCTACCGCTTCCTGAAGCGTAAAGAAATCACCTCTACCCTCCTGGGATACCACATGGTCGAAATGACGGACGTGTTTCTTGAGTGCCGGAACCTGCTTGCCTATTTCATCAGCCAAAGCGTTGGCTACGATGCGGGCTCCATAGATATTATAATGTGTATTGTCTTTCTTGCCAGCGGGAACCTGCGGGTTCTCGCCTGGCAAGAACCACATGTGAAGCTTGCGGCTGCCCTCTATGCCCATGCTGGTCTCGATGTCGTGGGTAACCTTGGTGGCATCAACGAAAGGAACATTCAATGCCTTTGCCACATGACGAGGTGCTACGACATAGGCTCCATGCGTATCTATCAGGGTATCGCTGTTGATGAGTTCCTTGCCGTCATACTTCTTGTTGCGCAGCTTCTCATCATCATCATTCTTCAGTTCCTCAGAATAATAGCAACGGCGCACTACGGCATTGAAAAGTACCGGAATGCCGCCCTTGGCACGGGTCTCGTTCACGTACTTGGCGAGATTGGCATCAAAGGTGGAACCCGGATCGGTATGACGGTCCGGCTTCGGCTTTTCGTCATTATGCCCGAACTGGATGAAGACATAATCGCCCGGCTTGATCTTGTCCAATACCTTCTGCCAGCGGCCTTCGTTGAGGAAGCTCAGGGATGAGCGACCGTTGACAGCATGATTGTCTACGATGATCCTGTCATCGAAACAACCCTGCAGAACCATACCCCAGCCACGCTCAGGACTCGTCTTGTAATTGCCCTTCTCGGCTGCGGTAGAATCACCTATCACAAAGATGGTAGTGGTCTTCGTGCTGGATGTCATCAACAAAGCCAACAGGAAGACACATAAAATAGTCTTTATTTTCTTCATTGTTTTTGTAGTTTAAGAATTTGTCATTACAGAAAAAAAACTCGCCCTGCCATACCATATATTCACATACACAAGCATGAAAGGACGAGAACTAAACTTTTAAAACTTATTTCTTTACAGCAGCAATCAGCTCCTCGGTAGAAACCAAGGTCTGTTCACCGCTTTCCATATTCTTCAATGTAACCTTGCCCTGAGCCATCTCGTTCTCGCCTGCAAGCACTACGAACGGAATGTTCTTGGCATTGGCATAGCTCATCTGCTTCTTCATCTTCGCCTTATCAGGGAAAATCTCAGTACGGATACCGGCTGCACGGGCTGCACTGACGACAGGCAGGCAGTAGGCAGTCTCCTTCTCACCGAAATTGATGAAGAGCACCTGGGTGGTATTCACCGCCTCCTTAGGATAGAGATCGAGCGCATTCAGCACATCATAGATGCGGTCGGCACCGAAACTGATACCTACACCACTCAAGCCTGGAAGACCGAAGATGCCGGTAAGGTTGTCGTAACGGCCACCACCGGTGATACTGCCCATAGGAGTATCGAGCGCCTTCACCTCGAAGATGGCTCCGGTATAATAGTTCAAGCCACGAGCCAGGGTAAGGTCGAGCTCTATCTCGTTCTTCAGACCTACAGCCTTCAAGGTATCGAGGATAAACCTGGTTTCCTCTACTCCCTTCAAGCCCACCTCCGAGCCTTCGAGAACCTTAGAAATTACTTCAAGCTTCTCATCGTTTGTGCCTGACAGAGAGATGATTGGCTGCAACTTCTCTATCGCTTCTTCAGAGATACCATCCTGACGAAGTTCCTCGTTTACATTGTCGAGACCAATCTTGTCGAGCTTGTCGATAGCCACGGTGATGTCTACAATCTTCTCAGCCTCACCGATAACCTCAGCGATACCAGTCAGAATCTTGCGGTTGTTGATCTTGATACATACGCGCACGCCAAACTTGGTGAAGACGGTATCCACAATCTGCATCAGCTCTACCTCGTTGAGAAGAGAATCAGAGCCAACCACATCGGCATCACACTGATAGAACTCACGGTAACGACCCTTCTGAGGGCGGTCAGCACGCCATACCGGCTGAATCTGATAGCGCTTGAAAGGCATCTGGAGTTCTTCACGATGCTGGACAACGTAACGGGCAAAAGGTACGGTCAAGTCATAGCGAAGTCCCTTTTCGCAGAGCTTGGCAGCCAACTTGAGCGATCCGAGCGAATGAATGTCCTCATCGCTCACCTTATTCATATAGTCTCCTGAATTCAAAATCTTAAAGAGCAGCTTGTCGCCCTCCTCGCCATATTTTCCCATCAGAGTCTGAAGGGTCTCCATGGCAGGAGTCTCAATCTGCTGGAATCCGTAAAGGGCATATACGTCCTTGATGGTATTGAAGATGTAATTGCGCTTCGCCATCTCTACAGGACCAAAATCTCTCGTGCCCTTTGGTATACTTGGTTTCTGAGCCATTTATTAATGTTTATTGTTTAATGTTTAGTGATTAATGTTCAGTGCAATGTTAACCCCTCAAAGTAAACATTAATCACTAAACATTAATCACTATAAAATTATTTACGTACGATAGTCTGAGCACGGTCTGGACCGATTGAGATGATACCGATCTTGGTCTCGAGGAACTCCTCTACGAATGCAATGTAGTCCTTGAACTCCTGTGGGAACTGATCCTCAGAAGTGAACTGGGTCATATCTGTCTTCCAGCCCTTGAACTCCTTGTATACAGGCTCTACATCATCGATTTCGTATGGGAAATCGGTGGTAACAGAACCGTCCTTCAACTTATATGCCACGCAGGCCTTGATGGTATCGAAGCCATCGAGCACGTCGCTCTTCATCATGATGAGCTCGGTAACACCGTTCACCATCACAGAATACTTGAGCTGTACGAGGTCGCACCAGCCGCAACGACGCTCACGTCCGGTAACAGCACCATACTCATGACCGAGGTCACGGATCTTGGCACCTGTCTCATCGAAGAGCTCTGTAGGGAATGGACCTGCACCAACACGGGTACAGTAAGCCTTCATGATACCATAGACATTGCCGATGCGGTTAGGACCGATACCCAGACCGATGCATGCACCAGCACAGATGGTATTAGAAGAGGTAACGAAAGGATAAGAACCGAAGTCAACATCGAGCATGGTACCCTGAGCACCCTCGCAGAGGATATCCTTGCCGGAACGGAGCACCTTGTTGATTTCCACCTCGCTATCGATGAGCTTGAACTGCTTCAAGTATTCGATACCCTCCATCCAGGTCTTCTCAACCTCAGTGATATCGAAGTCGGTATAACCGAGGCTTGCGATGGTCTTGAGATGAGCAGCCTTATGAGCAGCATACTTCTCCTCGAAATTGTCGAGGATATCGCCTACGCGGAGACCGGTACGGCTCACCTTATCGGTATAAGTAGGACCGATACCCTTACCGGTAGTACCCACCTTGTTCTTACCCTTAGAAGCCTCGATAGCAGCATCGAGCACACGATGAGTAGGCATGATGAGATGAGCCTTCTTAGAGATGAAGAGACGACTCTTGAGGTCGTGACCGCTCTTCTCCAAATCCTTAGCTTCGCCCATGAAGAGGTCTGGAGCCAAGACTACGCCATTACCAATGATGTTCACCTTACCACCCTGGAAAATACCAGAAGGGATAGAGCGGAGCACATACTTCTCGCCTTCAAACTCGAGGGTATGACCTGCGTTAGGACCACCCTGGAAACGAGCAATGACATCATACTTAGGGGTCAACACGTCAACCACCTTACCTTTACCTTCATCGCCCCACTGCAAACCCAGTAGGACATCTACTTTACCTGTGTTCATTTTATTATAATATAAAATTATTTAGACTTTTCGTTCTTGTTGTTGCGGAGTCGCGTAATCTTAGCCTGGCAAGCACTGCACACGCCATAGATATACAGCACGAAGGCGTCCTTGCGGAACCGCTGCAATCTGGTCTCGTTGATGGCTGCCGTCACCAGGGGTGCCTGCACCTCGGTAACTCTTCCGCATACGGTGCATACCTGATGCACGTGGTTCTCGTTGCTGGAACTGGCCTCGTACTTGGTTCCATCCACCAGACTATGTCTCACCACCAATCTCAACTCCAGGAAGAGATGGATGGTATTATAGAGCGTGGCTCTGCTCACTCTGAAATTCTTTCTTTCCAGAGCAGCCCCCAGCTCCTCTAATGTAAAATGTCCTCTCATGCTGAAGACAGCATCAAGGATGGCATATCTTTCCGGGGTCTTACGATGCATGTTTGACTCCAGATACTGGTCCAGGATTTCTCTTGCCTGGGCTTTCATTTTTTCACTCATATTTCTTCGTTAGTTACATAAAACGCACAAAGATAGTCATAATTTATGATATGAGGAAAAATCAAATTTTAAAAAATCTAAATTGCCGTACATTCTTTCACTTTTGCGCCTTTTCAGCTTTCATTCCGGCGATTTCAGCGACAAAACCGCTTACAATCATACGTATTACATCCTGGCTATTTCTTCATAGATGCGCTGTACGGGAAGGCCCATTACATTGAAATAGCTGCCCTTCAATCCGGTGCATCCGATATAGCCAATCCATTCCTGAATGCCATAGGCTCCTGCCTTGTCGAAAGGCTTGTAATGCGAGATGTAATATCTGATTTCTGCATCACTGAGCTGCTTGAACGTTACCTCGGTAGTAACCGAGAAATGGCGCTGCTGACTGCGGGTAGTCAGACATACGCCCGTTACCACATGATGTGTCTTGCCGCTCAGCATCCGTAGCATGCGCACGGCATCCTCCTCATCCTTCGGTTTTCCGAGAATTACGCCCTTTCCCTCCTGATCGTTCTGCTCGTCAGCAGTTGGGGCAATCACAACGGTATCAGCAGTAAGAATGAGCGTCTGGGCTGCATCCTCACCCTGTTTTTCTGAAGCTTTTCCAGAAGGTTCTTCATCAAGAAGTCCTCGATATGCCTCAGCCTTCTTACTGGAAATATATTCTGCCACCTCATAGGCATCAAGAGATTCAGGATAGCTCTCATCAATGCCCTTGATAACCTTTACCTCGAAAGGAATATCCAATCCGGCCAGCAGTTCCCTGCGGCGTGGCGAATTACTCGCCAAAATGATCTTATAATTCATCTTACTTGGAACTTTGAACTTGGAACTTTGAACTTGGAACTTTATGATTAGTAAAGTTACTCAAGTTTCGCAAGTAAGCCCCACACGCCCTGAAAGGGCAGAAGCTCCTAG
>OGNN01001183.1_pt1 | contig 10638 bp, 10 predicted proteins | sample 1573461 | NCBI WGS metagenome assembly OGNN01 (sample SAMEA2581998, study PRJEB24529) | metagenome | biome: Human gut stool | place: China | collected 2011
GTGCCATCAAGGCGGACAAGATCAGCTCCATCATTTTCTATGGACCGCCCGGTACCGGCAAAACGACGCTGGCGAAAGTCATTGCCAATACTACCAGTGCTGAATTTCAACAGATTAATGCCACAGTGGCGGGCAAAAAGGATATGGAAGAAGTGGTGGCAAAGGCGAAGGAACTGCAGGGAATGTACAGGAAGCGTACAATTCTGTTCATTGACGAGATCCACCGTTTCAATAAGGGACAACAGGATTATCTGCTCCCGTATGTGGAGGACGGTACGATCATCCTCATTGGTGCAACCACAGAGAATCCTTATTTTGAAGTGAACGGAGCTCTGATCTCCCGCTCGGTGATCTTTGAATTGAAGCCGATTCCGAGGGAAGCCATCAAAGAACTTTTGAAAAAAGCAGTCTACGATACAGACCGGGGAATGGGAGCCTACAACGGCACCATAGACGAGGATGCACTGGATTTTCTGGCAGATATCTCCGGCGGCGATGCCAGACATGCACTGAATGCTATTGAACTGGGCATCATGACCACAGAACCGGGACCGGATGGCAAGATCCATATTACGCTCGACGTGGCACAGCAGTGTATCCAGAAGAGAGCGGCGAGATACGATAAAAACGGTGACAACCACTACGATACGATTTCTGCATTTATCAAGAGTATGCGGGGGTCAGATCCGGATGCGGCAGTATATTATCTGGCAAGGATGTTAAATGCTGGCGAAAGCGTTACTTTTATTGCAAGACGTATTATGATCTGTGCATCGGAGGATGTGGGCAATGCGGATCCCCAGGCACTGGTGATGGCAGTGAATGCTTCTCTGGCGGTGGAGCGGGTAGGCATGCCGGAGGCGCAGATCATTCTGGCGCAGGCAGTGACTTATATTGCTACAGCACCCAAGAGCAATCGTAGCTGCGAAGCGGTATTTCAGGCGATGCAGGAAGTACAGGCCACAGGAGATCTGCCGATCCCCGCACACTTGCAGGATGCACATTATAAAGGAGCAGCAAAATTGGGACACGGAACAGGATATAAATATGCACATGATTACCCGAATGACTATGTGGAACAGCAGTATCTGCCCTATGAATTAAGCGGCAGGGAGTTCTATCAGCCCTCGGGTAACGGTTATGAGGTGAAGATCAGAGAGCATATGGCGAGAATCAAAAAAGAAGCCGCAGAGGCTTCTTCTGAAAACAAAGAATCATAAAATCAGGTACCTGATTGCGGGATTAGAACAACTCCGTAATCAGGTATTTGTATATTTCCTGATTTTTTTTCTGCCAGTTGTCGCAGATAGCAGCCGCAGTTTCTTCCACGGGAACGGATAATGTGATGTCCACCAGATTGATACCACGGTCTTTTGCTACCAGGTGAGCCTCGTATTCACCGGAGGTGGATTTATAATAATCCCCCAACACAGAGACTTCGTTGCGCAGGGTGAACTCGTTTTCCTGAAAATAGCTGTCAATTTCCTGCTTGATGGTATCACCGATGCGGTTCTCGAAGAAATTCAGAGTTTCCTTGCCCTCGGCAGTGATGGACAGGTGGGTCCGGTTGCGGATCGACTGGGTGGCGATCATTCCGGCATCCGTCAGTTCATTGATGACCTGCTGCAGGGTCAGGAAGTTCGTGTATTCCTTTCCAAGGATAAAATCGCTGACCTGTGCGGCCGTGAGAGGGAAAGTCACACGGTTCAGCATGTAGAGAACGATAAGTTTATATAAAGTAAGCGGATCTTGTAACATAATGGGATAACAGCCTTTCTAATGTTTATCTTTATTTATTGCTTCATAAAGGTCACCCTGACGGATGCCCTGTTCTTTCATACGGTGGTGCAGTGAGTTCAGTACCTTTCGTTTGTCCAGACTCCATTTCGGAGCGATCAGCAGATCTTTTGGCCCATCACCGGTGACCCGGTGGATCACGATATCCGGAGACAGGTGGGCGAGGCAGGAGACCAACAGATCCAGATAATGTTCCGGAGTCAGTGCCTCAAATATTCCCTTTTCATAATCCTCTGCCAGATCGGTATTTTTTAAAATATGCAGTAACTGGAGCTTGATGCCAAAGGGAGCAATATGGTTTAAGTATTTCATGGTTTCCAGTACCTGTCGGTCGGTCTCTCCGGGGAGTCCCAGAATCGTATGGACGATAAAAGGGATTTTGAGTGTCTTCAGATTGGTACAGGCTTTCTCAAAGCAGGACAGGGGATAGCCTCTGCGGATATAGTGGGCAGTCTCTTCGTGGATTGTCTGTAATCCCAGTTCGATCCAGAGGAATTTGTCCGGATATTCACCTTTTAATTTTGCAAGCAGAGCCAGTACTTCCGGCCCCAGACAATCCGGCCTGGTGGCAATGGAGATGCCGCAGACTTTGGGATGGCTCAGGGCAGAACGATACACCTCTTCCAGATAGGGGAGAGGTGCATAAGTGTTGGTGTATGCCTGAAAATAGGCGATCAGGTCATGACCGGTCACTTTATCACCGAATTTTGCCATGCCTTCCGCAATCTGTTCCTCCATAGTCTTCCCGGCAATGTCCACAGCAAAGTCACCGCTGCCGCCGGAGCTACAGAAGATACAGCCCCGAGTGTCCAGAGTTCCGTCCCGATTGGGACAGGACATCCGGGCATTCAGGGCTATTTTATAGCATTTATGGTGAAACATATTTTTGCAATAGGAATCCAGAGAGTAGTAGGGCTTGCCGTGCCAGTCTCTCACAATGCTGTCCGAACACATTAGCGGATGTGGCTCTTTACAGCGTTTGCCACAACTTCGGCTACCTGGGGATCAAATGCTTCCGGCATGATATTGTCATCGGAGAGCTTGTCTGCGGGTACCAGACCGGCAATGGCTTCGGCAGCGGCCAGTTTCATCTCTTCGGTGATCTGGGTAGCACGACCTTCCAGAGCACCCTTGAAGATACCGGGGAAAGCGACCACATTGTTCACCTGATTGGGAAAATCACTGCGTCCGGTTCCTACGACACGGGCACCGGCAGCCTTGGCTACATCCGGCATGATCTCGGGAATGGGATTCGCCATGGCAAACAGGATGGAATCGCGGTTCATGGAAGCTACCATTTCCGGTGTGACAATGTTGGGAGCGGATACACCGATGAAAATATCAGCACCCTTCAGAGCATCTGCCAGAGATCCGGTCTCGTTGTTTAAATTGGTTACTTCTGTCATTTTTTTCTGCATCCAGTTTAAACCTTCGGTGTCTTTGGACACGATACCTACTTTATCGCACATGATAATATTGGGGAATCCATAGGTCAGAAGCAGCTTCGTAATAGCTACACCGGCGCTGCCGGCACCGTTTACCACGACACGGCAGTCTTCTTTTTTCTTGCCGACTACCTTCAGGGCATTGATCACACCGGCGAGAACAACGATAGCGGTACCGTGCTGATCGTCATGAAATACCGGAATATCCAGAATCTCCTTCAGACGTTCCTCAATCTCAAAGCAGCGGGGAGCGCTGATGTCTTCCAGATTGATGCCGCCGAAGCCGGGTGCCAGATAAGTTACGGCTTTGATGATCTCCTCAGTGTCCTGGGTATCCAGACAGATGGGAACTGCATTGACATTGCCGAATTCCTTGAAGAGGACTGCCTTGCCTTCCATAACGGGCATGGCTGCGTAGGGACCGATGTTGCCAAGACCAAGAACCGCGCTTCCGTCGGAGACAACGGCTACGGTGTTGGCCTTCATGGTGTATTTGTAAGCAGCTTCCTTGTCCTGGGCGATTACTTTGCAGGGCTCCGCAACACCGGGAGTATAAGCAATAGCCAGATCCTCACGGGTCTTGACGGGAGTCTTGGACACGGTCTCCAGTTTACCGTTCCATTTTTCATGCATCAGTAACGCTTTTTCATTGGTTGTCATGACAATACCTCTCTTATTTTTTGTTTGGTCATTACTTCATATAATCATGGATGATTTGCCGGATACGAAATCCGGACGCTATTCATAATGATATAATAGAATCGATATCTTCGCAAGGATTTAGCACCACTTTTACAAAAAATAAAATTTTTATTTTGGGACTTCCTATTTGGAAAGAAATGTATTATAATGGCTTCAGATGCAGTTTTAATATCTTTTTATTCAACTGACATGTCGAATGTAAATCGGATGTAATTCCCCTTAGTTAACAGCTATATAGTAAATCTTATTTCCATAGGAGGGTATATGAGAGAAAAATATGAATCACTTGCATTAGTTCAGTTAAAGGAGCTGGCAAAAGTACGTGGCCTGAAGGGAACTTCCACAATGAAAAAGGCAGATCTGGTAGAAGCTATGCTTGCAGAAGATGAGCGCCTGAAAAAAGAGGAAGAAGCTAAGGCAGCGGAAGAGAAACAGGAGGCTGCTAAGAGCGAAGAGGCAGAGAAGCCGGAGAGAACAGAACGCCCTGTCAGACAGGAGAGGAATTACAGACAGGACAGATATGATAGACAGGATAGAAATGACAGAAACTATCGGACAGACCGTACCGAGCGTACGGATCGTGCAGAACGCACTGACCGTTCCGAAACCGGTACAGAGATGGTCGGCGTAAGAAGTGAAGCTTACACCAGAGAGCGTACCTTCAATCCGAATAACGTGGCATACGATGAGAGCCAGTATCCCAAGGAACTGGACAGCGGTATCGAAGCCAGCGGTATCTTAGAGGTTATGCCGGATGGTTACGGATTTATCCGTTGCGAGAATTATATGCCCGGTGAGAATGATGTCTATGTGGCACCCAGTCAGATCCGCCGTTTCGGACTGAAGACAGGAGATATTCTGAAGGGTAACAAGCGGATCAAGACCCAGCAGGAGAAGTTCAGTGCACTGCTGTTCGTCAAGAGCATCAACGGTTATACAGTGGAAGAGTCAGCCAAGAGAATGGCATTCGAGGATATGACGCCGATCTTCCCGGATGAGCGCATCAAGATGGAGACTCCCGGCTGCAGCGTGGCTATGAGAGTCATGGATCTGGTAAGCCCTGTCGGTAAGGGACAGCGTGGTATGATCGTATCCCCGCCCAAGGCTGGTAAGACCACACTGTTGAAGGAAGTGGCAAAGTCTATTTTGAACGGTAACCCCAAGATGCACATGCTGATCCTGCTGATCGATGAGCGTCCCGAGGAAGTTACCGATATTAAGGAAGCGATCCACGGAGATAATGTGGAAGTGATCTATTCCACCTTCGATGAGCTTCCCGAGCACCACAAGAGAGTATCAGAGATGGTGATCGAGCGTGCAAAGCGTCTCGTAGAACATAAGAAGGATGTCGTGATCCTGCTTGACAGTATCACCCGTCTGACCAGAGCGTACAACCTGGTGGTTCCCCCCAGCGGACGTACTCTGTCCGGTGGTCTCGATCCCGCCGCACTCCACATGCCCAAGAGATTCTTCGGTGCAGCCCGTAATATGCGTGAGGGAGGAAGCCTGACCATTCTGGCCACCGCACTGGTAGAGACCGGAAGCAAGATGGATGATGTGGTATACGAGGAATTCAAGGGAACCGGTAATATGGAAATGGTTCTGGACAGAAAGCTGTCCGAGAAACGTATTTTCCCGGCTATCGATCTGGCAAAATCCGGCACCAGAAGAGAGGATCTGTTGCTGACACCGGAAGAACTGGAAGCCATCAATATCATGCGTAAGGCCCTGAATGGCTTAAAGCCCGACGAAGCTACCGACCGCATCCTTGATATGTTCTCCCATACCCGCAATAATGTGGAATTTGTGAATATGGTGAAGAAGAACCGGTTTATCTAGGCAAGAGATAGAAAATTGACAAAAATTGGAAATGATGGCAGAATATATACCTTTACGATGTGCCATAATTGTGCTACAATTATGGCATAAAGGAGGTGCTATTATGCCATTGATCATGCCAATCAGAGATTTGAGAAAAACAAGTGAAATATCCGAATTAGCACATACAAAGCAGGAACCGATTTTTATTACTAAGAATGGCTACAGCGATCTGGTAGTGATGAGCGCAGAACTTTATGAGCATTTTGCACGAATTCATAAAATCGACCAGGCCATCTGTGAGGCGGAAGAGGAAGTTGCTGCGGGTGCGGATACGATGGATATGGATGTCGCAATGGAACGGCTAGACAAAAAATATTATGGTTAAATACCATATAAAGTTGTATCCGAGAGCATATCGTGATATGGAAGAAATCTACAGGTATATCGCCATAGAAAAACAGGTTCCGGAAAATGCAAAAGCACAAACAGACAGAATTTGGAGAGCGATAAAAAAACTGGAGACTTTTCCCGGTTCACATCAGGATAGATTAGAGGGAAAGTATGCCGGAAAGGGGTATAAACAGCTTCTGGTCGATAATTATATGGCAATTTATAAGATTGATGAGACTGAAAAAACAGTTTATGTCATTACAGTGCAATATCAGAGGAGAAATATGTAAAAATAGGTCTTGCGTCGTGTAAACTCTTATGGTACAATAATACCGCTGTTTGTGGTTCCATAAGCAGTGAGGATGAGAACAAGAACTTATACACGACATTTTTATAGAGAGGTGAAAGAAATGAAAGAAGGAATCCATCCCGCTTACTACCAGGCAACTGTAACCTGCAACTGTGGTAACACATTTGTAACCGGCTCCACCAAGCCCGAGCTTCACGTAGAAGTTTGCTCCAAGTGTCATTCATTCTACACTGGCCAGCAGAAGTCTGCAAGAACCGATGGCCGTATTGATAAGTTCAATAAGAAATACGGTGTTAAATAAGATTGCAAGCGAAAGGTTGAGGTATTCTTATCTCAACCTTTTCTTGTCGTATAGGAAACTATGTTCCTATTTAATACTGCATTTATAAGGATGAGGTTTTATGGCTAGAAGAAAGAGTCGTTATTCCGGTATCGGCGGACAGGCCGTGCTGGAAGGCGTTATGATGAAAAATAAAGAAAAATACGCGGTGGCGGTCCGTAAGCCGGACGGCGAGATCGAAGTGGAAGTTGAGACTTATCAGGGGCTGGCTCACGGCAGTAAGATCAAGGAGCTTCCCTTTATCCGTGGTATCTTTAATTTCCTGGATTCCCTGATCCTGGGAACCAGAGCATTGAATTATTCCGCTTCCTTCTATGAAGAAGAGGAAGGCAAATAAACGAAATTCGATAAGGCAATGGACAAGATGAGCGGTGGCAACGGAGAAAAGCTGCTGTCCGGTATTGTGACGGTGATCTCCATTATGTTGGCAGTAGGCATCTTTATCGTATTGCCGTATTTCATTTCCTCTCTGTTTGAGAGCTTTATCCGCAACCGCTCCCTGATGGCGATTATTGAGGGTGTGATCCGTATTGCTCTGTTTTTGCTGTATGTATGGGGCATCAGCGCCATGAAGGATATCCGCAGGCTGTACCAGTATCATGGGGCGGAGCACAAATGCATCAACTGTATCGAGAAGGGCAGACCCCTTACGGTGCACAATGTGATGCGCAGCTCCAGACTGCACAAACGTTGCGGTACCAGCTTCATTTTCTTTGTTATGCTGGTAAGTATTGTGCTGTTCTTCTTTATCCAGGTGGATAATGTGGCGGAGAAAGTGATCCTTCGTATTCTGCTGATGCCGGTTGTGGCCGGAATTTCCTACGAGATCATCCGTCTGGCCGGACGCACTGATAATGTGTTTATTAAGATCCTGTCTGCTCCCGGTATGTGGATCCAACGTATGACCACCAGGGAACCCGATGAGAGCATGGCAGAGGTAGCCATCGCTTCCGTAGAAGCTGTGTTCGACTGGAAGAAATATTTACAGGATACCTTCGGTTACGAAGTGGATGAGGGCTGGATGAAGGACGATGCATCCGCAGAACCAGAGGATTAAGATGACCTATCGGGAATGCTATGAAAAGGGCTGTCTGGCTTTACAGACAGCGGGAATCGAAGAAGCCACACTGGATGCGAGACTTCTGCTGGAAGCGGTATGCGGTACGAATCGTAATGATCTGCTGGTGCACGGGGAACAGTCGGTGACACCGGAAGCGGAAGAGAAATATCTTGGCTGGATCGGACAGCGGGCGGAGCACATTCCGCTGCAGCAGCTGACCGGGGAGCAGGACTTTATGGGACTGACCTTTGCTGTCAATGAGCACGTACTGATCCCGAGACAGGATACGGAGATTCTGGTGGAGGAAGTATTGAAGGAACTCCATGACGGAATGCGGGTGCTTGACATGTGTACGGGATCCGGATGTATTCTGTTAAGCCTTCTGCATTACAGCAATGCCTGTGAAGGACTGGGTGTGGATTTGTCTGCAGATGCGCTGGAAGTGGCAGAGCAAAATGCGGAGACGCTTTTGGATGCGGTGAACGCAGATCGGGTTCATTTTTTACAGAGTGACCTGTTTGACAAGGTGGAGGGAAAATTCGAGATCATCGTGTCGAATCCGCCTTATATCGCCAGTGCGGAAGTGGAGAAGCTGATGCCGGAGGTACGGGATCATGAACCCAGGATGGCACTGGACGGTACGGAGGATGGTTTACATTTTTACCGCCGTATCATCGAAGAAGCAGGAAAACATCTGGTGAGCAGTGGAATGCTCTTTTTTGAGATCGGATATGACCAGGGACAGGCTGTATCGGAACTGATGCGCACCGAAGGGTACCGCGAGGTACAAGTGGTGCAGGATTATGCCGGTCTGGACCGGGTAGTTTTTGGAACGTATGTAACAGTTCAGCCCGCACCATTCGCAAAGTCGCGCTGACACGCTTTCCGTCACTTCGTGACTATCTTTGCTCATAAACCTGGCGCTTAGTTCATGAACATATTCGTTCACAAAATCATGCAAGCATGATTTTTGCTCTCCAATATGTTCATGGCTGAACTGTTACAACTTATATTGAGAGGAATTAGTTATGTTTGACAAGTTAGAAGATTTATTGATTCGTTTTGAAGAGATCATGGGCGAACTGCATGAACCCACGGTCACGAATAACCAGGAACGTTTCCGCAAGCTGATGAAGGAGCAGAGTGATCTGACTCCCATCGTGGATGCGTATACAGAGTACAAAAAGTGCAAACAGGATATCGAAGATTCTCTTTCCATGCTGGAAGAGGAAAAAGACGAAGAAATGCGCGAGATGATCAAGGAGACGTTAAACGACAGCAAGAAGCGCGTGGAAGAGCTGGTGCAGGAACTGAAGATCCTGTTACTGCCCAAGGATCCTAATGATGACAAGAATGTGATCGTGGAGATCCGTGCCGGTGCCGGTGGCGATGAGGCTGCACTGTTTGCAGCGGAGATCTATCGTATGTATGTGCATTATGCCGAGAAGCAGCGTTGGAAGGTAGAGCTGATCAACGTGGATGAGATTGGTATCGGCGGTATGAAGGAAGTACAGTTTACCATCAGCGGACAGGGTGCTTACTCCAAGATGAAGTATGAGAGCGGCGTACATCGTGTACAGCGTGTGCCGGAGACCGAGAGCGGCGGACGTATCCATACCTCCACCATCAGTGTGGCAGTTATGCCGGAGGTGGACGATGATATTGATATCGTCATCGAGGACAAGGATATCCGTATTGATGTCATGAGAGCATCCGGTAACGGTGGTCAGTGTGTCAACACCACCGACTCCGCAGTACGTCTGACCCACTATCCTTCCGGAATCGTGGTATACAGCCAGACTGAGAAGTCCCAGATTCAGAACAAGGCGAAGGCATTCGCACTGTTAAAGTCCAAGCTGTATGACATCGAGCAGCAGCAGAGACACGATGCGGAAGCAGAGATGCGCCGCAGCCAGATCGGTACCGGAGACCGTTCTGAGAAGATCCGTACCTACAACTTCCCGCAGGGTCGTGTCACCGACCATCGTATTGGTCTGACCCTGTACAAGTTAGACAAGATCATGAACGGAGATATCGAAGAGATCATCGACGCCTGCATCGCAGCCGACCAGGCAGCCAAGCTGGCTAAGATGAATGAAGAATAAAATTGTAAAAGAAACGGTCTTTGGCATAAGTCAAAAGACCGTTTCTTTGATTATGAGTTTTTGATTATGAATAAATAGGTTGGTTATAAAAGCACATTAATGTTTCACCTGGAACTTCATTGTCTTACGTGCGTTTCCGGCCTGGACCTCCAGCACATAGATACCATTCTTAACCGAAGATATGTTTACAACATTGCTTGTGTCTGTCACCTTGCTGCTATAAACCTTACGGCCGGTAAGATCGTATAGATTAACATGGGCGTTGCCGTCACTAAGCATATCAATATGAAGTTCGTCCGTTGCGGGGTTAGGATATACGGTAACGTCAGCTATACCTGTGCCCTGCTCACGATCCTCAAGCCACTGCTTAAGGTCAAGCATATAACCGAATACATTCTGGCCTTCCATACCATAACCTATCACAAAGCGTCCGTTAGGCGACATGTCGTAAGCCGAACACAACGTACCGGTATACTCTGCACCAAGCACATTTCTTGCAAAGTCATTGATATCCATGATACCGTCTTCCTTTGTCCATATCCAGCCACTCTGACCTGTGCCATACCAGCCAATAGCGATATCACCTTCATTATTAATGTCAGACACAGTTCCGCCGACACCATTGTCTGTAAGCTCTACAATACCGGTTTCAATACTATAAATATACG
>OGNN01001185.1_pt1 | contig 10614 bp, 7 predicted proteins | sample 1573461 | NCBI WGS metagenome assembly OGNN01 (sample SAMEA2581998, study PRJEB24529) | metagenome | biome: Human gut stool | place: China | collected 2011
TTTACAGCTTTTTGCGTATAATGAAAATATCAGATTACGGATGATCGGAGGTACAATATGACTGGAAAAAAGAATGTTTCACTTCCCTGTGCCGTTGGAAGCACATCATACATTGATACGGTAAAAAACAGCTATTATGTAGATAAAACTCTTTTGATCAGGGATTTAATAGATGATCATGCAGCTGTCACATTGTTTACCAGACCAAGAAGATTTGGAAAAACATTGGCAGTTGATATGCTGAAGGTCTTTTTTGAAAAAACGGATGAGGACAATTCTGTATATTTTCGGGATAAAAAGATATGGGATTGCGGTGAGTTTTATCGAAAACAGCAGGGAGCATATCCGGTTATATATATCACGTTCAAAGATGTAAAATTCGATAACTGGAAAGATTCTCTGGAAGCTATAAGACTTGTGATACGGGATGAATATATGCGCCATGCTGACATTCTCTCATGGGATGGATTAGATGTAGTTGAGAAGGATTATCTCGACAGGATGCAGAAAGGAACTTTGAGCAATGTTGAATACACAAGGGCGTTGCTTAATTTAAGCCGAATGCTGGAAAAATATCACAACAAAAAGATTGTGGTTTTGATTGATGAATATGATACACCTATCCAGCAGGGACACTCAAAAGGGTTTTATAATGAAGTGATCACTTTTATGAGAAATTTTATGTCGGGCGGATTGAAGGATAATCCGGCACTGGCATTTGGAGTTCTTACAGGCATACTGCGTGTTTCAAAAGAGAATCTGTTCAGTGGATTGAATAATCTGGTTGTAAATTCTGTTTTGGATGAAAAATACAGTGAGTATTTTGGGTTTACATCAGACGAAGTAACAGCTATGGCTGCTTACTATGGACGCGAGGATAAATTGAATGAATTGCGGGAGTGGTATGACGGATATTTGTTTGGAAATCGTGAAATATATAATCCGTGGTCAGTAGCAAATTATTTTAATAATGAGTGTAAACCGAGACCTTTTTGGACGAACACCAGTGATAATGAGATCATTCGTGAGATCATGAGAACATTGACACCGGAAATTGCGGATGACCTGATCTTACTGATGCAGGGAAAACATGTGCAGACTTCATTGAATATGGATGTCATTTACCCAAGAATAACGGATGGCGCAGACAGCATATTTAGCTTTTTGCTTATGGCGGGATATTTGAAGCCGGTAAAGGAAGCAATAGAAACTGAAATAGGCACATTTATGGAATTAGCGCTTCCAAACAAAGAAATCAGAAGAGTCTACAATTCAGAAATCTTGTTCTGGCTTAAAAATACTTTGGATGGAAATGTAATGGAATAGCTTTTTGCGGCAAAAAGGTTGAGATAGCGATGTAAAGCATTACAGCTGTAGTCCACGTGGGGGACTTAATGATTTCCACGTCGTTATGGGTATCTTAACTGGATACCGAGGCTGACAACCAGCAGAAAAACTCTTTTTTATAAAGAAATTTTTAGAGGAGTGTGATTAATTATCACACTCCTCTTTAAGTATGAGCTAAAATTGGTAGCAAAGTTTATAATGTGACACATTAAATAATTGCCTAACTCTGTTTCTTAAAAAACGCTTTTGTTTCCCTGACAACAACCCCACTCAATGCGAACAGTGCAATCATATTTGGCAGAGCCATCAGTCCGTTGAAAATATCAGCGATCGTCCACACAGCGCTGACGGTCATATACGGTCCGATAAATACTGCAAAAATATAAATCCAGCGGTAGACTTTCACATGTTTTAAATTGCCGCCGCTTAAATATTCAAGACAGCGTTCGCTGTAATAATCCCAGCCGAGAATTGTTGTAAATGCAAAAAATACAAGGCAGAGCATTAATACAAAAGAGGACACGGCCGGAGGGAAAGGAAGTCCCTGCTGGAATGCGTAAGTGGTGACTTCCACACCTTCTAAGCCTTCGACCTGCCATGCGCCGGTTAAGACGATGGAGAGTCCGGTCAGTGTACAGATTACGATCGTGTCGATAAAAGTTCCGGTCATGCTGACAAGTCCCTGACGGACAGGTTCTTTTGTCTGTGCAGCAGCTGCTGCGATCGGGGCGCTTCCGAGTCCTGCCTCATTTGAGAAAATACCGCGGGCAACACCTTTTTGCATTGCGACAAACATACTTCCGACAGCACCGCCGGTAACAGCTTTCGGTGTGAAAGCAGCGGTTACGATCACTTTAATAGCTGCAGGAATTTCAGTAATATTGCAGATGATCAGGATAACGGCAAAAGCAAAATAAAGGATCGCCATAAATGGTACAACGATCTGGCTCACACTTGCGATCCGTTTTACACCGCCGATCAATACGGCTGCGACACAGACCGTCAGTATCAGGGATGCGATCACGACTGACCAGGAATATTCTCCGAGGAAAGGAAGGATCTTGACACAGTGTGCATTGTCCGGATCAAAGAAACCGTTGATCGCACTTGCGATACCATTGACCTGGCTGAAAGTTCCGATACCGAAAAGTCCGACACAGACACCGAAAAATGCAAAAAGCTTTGCAAGCCATTTCCAGTTTTTTCCCATTCCCTGTTCAATATAATAGAAAGGACCGCCAAGGCTGTGGCCGTCAGGAGCAACGACACGGTATTTGACAGCTAAAAGTCCTTCGGAATATTTGGTAGCCATTCCGAGAAAAGCGGCTGCGACCATCCAGAACAGAGCGCCCGGACCGCCGGCGCAGACAGCGGTTGCAACACCAACGATATTACCGGTACCGATCGTTGCGCTCAAAGCAGTACAGAGAGCTGCAAAACTGGAAATTTCGCCTTCTGCCTCTTCCTCATTCTGGATCATCCATTTCAGCGCAAGGGGAAGCTTCCGGATCTGTAACAGACCGAGGCGCACCGTAAGCAGCAGGCCGCCCGCCATGATCAGCACCATTAATGGCACACCCCAGACAAAATTGTCAACATTGACAAGAAAATCATTAATTACACTCCACATGTTTCTAATCCTCTATCTTTCTTTCAATATATACATCGAGTGCATGCAGTATCACAGAAAAATATCTTGCAATGAAAATGGGATGATGACCGGAAACAGGATGAACTGACAGAAAAATATCCCATATAAAAATATATGGGATAGGAAGATACATAATCAGAAAACTTCATATAAAATGAAATCTTATGTGTGCAATTAAGATATCTTCTCTGTCCGCTTGCCTGAGAGATTCATACGAAAACGTATGTTGCACCTTCGGCCCCCGGTTCATCCGGGCGTCTCCAGAGAGTCGATCCATTTACAGTTGCACCGGTATGACCGGCACCTGAGAGTGTTACTCCTTCGGTAGACTTGCGTCGTTTTCCTGCAAACTTCATCTCGAAATTGTTGATTCAACTATATCGTGTAAGAATACAAATTGCAAGGAGGTTTTTCCTGTTTTCCTGCATTTATGCAAAAAAATAGGGAGAAAAAACTGATTCATAAGAAACGCTTATAAAAGAAAACAAGTATACGAAAATATAGGTAGAAGAATAAAACTGTCAAATTCTGAAAAAAATATAAAAAGTGTGAAAATGCCTTGATGTTTCGTAAATTTTGAGAGAAACTAAAAGAAGAATGACAACAGAGTAACAGGCAGAGATCCGTGCATCTTCGGAACGTGATCGCGGAGATATGGATTGATGATGAAAAAGTGTAAGAGAAGGGAGATTTTTTTATGCTGCAGGAATGGAAAGCAATGGAAAAACCGGAGGAGGAAGAGATCAGGGCGCGCCTTGCCGCTGCAAAAGAAAAGTTAGCAAAGCAGCAGCTTTTGATCAAAGAGCAGAAGATACCGGTACTTGTGCTCATGGAAGGCTGGGGAACCGCCGGAAAAGGTTCCGTGATCGGCCAGGTGATCCAGAATATCGATCCGCGTTTCTTCAAGGTGGAATCGATGGGGGAAAAGAGTGAGGAGGAGTGCCGGAAACCGTTTTTATACCGCTATTTCAGACGGATCCCGGAAGAGGGAAAGTTCGTATTTCTCGATTCGGGCTGGATGGATGAGATCGTAAAAGACGAGCTGCACGGAAAACTTTCCGATGAGGATTATGCAAAACGGATCGAGAGTGTGCGACGTTTTGAACGGCAGCTTACCGATAACGGTTATCTGGTCATGAAATTTTTCCTGCATATCCCGGAGAAAGAGCAGGCAAAACGGATCGGGCACTTGGAGCATGAAAAAGATACAGTCTGGCGCGTCAGCAAAAATGATCTCTGGCAGAACCGTCATTATGAGAAGTGCGAAGAGGCATTTTCTTCCTATATGAAGAATACGAATCTGCCGTCTGCGCCGTGGTACATTATTGATGCAAAGTCGAGAAAATGGACGGAACTTCAGGTTTTAGAGACATTGACACAGGGAATCGAGATTGCGCTGAGTAATCAGAAGCTGGCAGTACCTCTTTTGCAGAATGTTTTTCCGTTAGTGCGGATGCCGCTTTTGGCAGAAGTGCCTTTGGACAAAGAGATTGAGGCGGATGAGTACCGCAAAGAACTGAAAGAATTGCAGAATCGGCTTGGAGAACTGCACAACCGTCTTTACCGGAAAAAAGTACCGGTCATCATCGCTTATGAGGGCTGGGATGCAGCAGGAAAAGGCGGCAACATCAAGCGGATTGCAGGAGCACTTGATCCGCGCGGTTACGAAGTTCATCCGATCGCAAGCCCGGAACCTCATGAGAAAGCAAGACATTACCTGTGGCGTTTCTGGACGAGACTGCCGAAAACAGGACATATCGCTATTTTTGACCGCACATGGTACGGAAGAGTGATGGTGGAGCGTCTGGAGGGATTTTGCAGTGAAAATGACTGGATGCGTGCTTACAATGAGATCAACGAATTTGAAAAAGAACTTCACGACTGGGGTGCTGTGATCATTAAATTCTGGGTGCAGATCGACAAAGATACGCAGCTTGAGCGTTTTAATGAGAGACAGAATACACCGGAAAAACAGTGGAAAATCACAGACGAGGACTGGCGTAACCGTGACAAATGGGATGCGTATGAGACAGCGGTCAATGAGATGATCCAAAAGACCAGCACCTCCTATGCTCCGTGGCATATTTTAGAGTCTGTCGACAAGAAATATGCCCGGATCAAAGCACTTAAGATCGTTGTGGAGGAGCTGGAGAAGGTGTTGGGGTAAAGGATAATATTAAGCCAGTTCAGCTTCCAGCTTATTAATATGTTTAAATTCAACGATCACCATGCTAAGGCCGACTGCAAAGGACAGAAGGTCGGCGATCGGTCCTGCATAAAGTACGCCCATAATGCCGAAAAAATGCGGCAGTGCAACGATAAGCGGCAGCAGGAACAGGATCTGTCTGGTCAGGGAGAGGAAAGTTCCCTTGTACGCTTTTCCGATGGAACTGAAAAACATCGAGGAGATCGGCTGCAAAAAGTTTAACCAGGTGAAGAACAGGAAGGCTCGGAAATAGTTGACACCGAACTCAAAATATTCTTCGCTTCCGCTTCCGAACAGACCGAGGATCTGTCTCGGGAAAAGCTGGAACAGTAAAAAGGAAATAATGGATACAACCGCACCGACTGACGCTGCGAGAAGGAAAGCGTCCTTCACCCGTTTGTATTGCTTTGCACCATAATTAAAACTTTCAATTGGCTGGCTTCCCTGGGACAGTCCGATAATAATAGAAAAATAAAGCTGGTTTACCTTCATGACAATTCCGGCACAGGCGATCGGGATGGATTCGCCATAAACCGACTGTGCGCCGTAGTGTTTTAACAGGTTGTTCATGACGATCTGCACGATCATCATGGCAATCTGGTTAATGCCTGAGGACATGCCGAGGGAACAGATCTGTGCGAGAACTTTCCCGGAAGGGATAAAATGCTGTTTTTCTAATGTCACAGTGCGGTAATGCATGAGGTAACGGATCGCGATCGCAGCGGAGATGATCTGTCCGATGACAGTCGCCCAGGCAGCACCGTACATTCCCCATTGGAAACCGAATACGAACAGTGCGTCTAAGACAATATTAATGACAGCACCTGAAACCGTGACAAACATTGCCATTTTCGGGTTGCCGTCCGCACGGATCAGGTGACCGCTTCCGATGGTTAAGATCAGAAATGGAAAACCGACCGCTGTGACGCGGACATATTGCTCTGCCAGTGGGAGTACATCTGCCGGGGAACCAAAGAGCACTAACAGCGGATTTAAAAACAGTTCGGTGATAAGCAGTAAAAGAAATCCGAGTGAGAGCAGCATAGTGATGGAGTTGCCGATATAATAAGGAGCTTCCTCTTTTCGTCCAGCGCCCATATGAAGGTTAAAGCTTGCTGCTCCGCCGATCCCAAAAAGCAGTGCCAGCGAAGTGCAGAGCATAGAGAGCGGAAAGGCGATATTGGTTGCAGCATTTCCGAGCGTGCCGACTGCATTTCCGATAAAAAGCTGGTCAGCGATATTGTAAACGGCGCTGACAAGCATTGCGATAATGCTTGGAACAGCAAAACGTGCCACCAGCGTGGAAATCCTATCGGTACCAAGTGGATTTGGCATTTGTTTTTTCTGTGTCATGTTGATAAACTCCTTTTTTATAAAATTCAGGTGTCAAAATGTCTGTATTTTCATTTATAATATCAAATTGTACATCAAAAATTGTGAATCATTTGAAACCAGAAAAATTGTAAGTCTGCTAACATTTTCTGTCAAGAATAAAAAATTATAAAATGTCTCTGAAATTTTTATGAAAGAATCACGGAAAGGCTTTACCAAACCGAAGAACGCAGATAAAATGGAACTCATAAAGCAAGCGAAAAACAGGAGAAGCAGATATTGAATACAACCAAAATTGCACTGGAAGCGTCATTGAAAGAGCTTTTGAAAAAGAAACCTTTTGATAAGATCACTATCGCAGATCTGACAGAGGACTGTGGGATCAGCCGTATGGCATTTTACTATCATTTCAAGGATATCTATGATCTGGTGGAGTGGGCATGTGTGGAAGACGGCAAAAAAGCCCTTCGGGATAAGAAAACTTACGATACCTGGCAGGAGGGGTTTGCCCAGATTTTTGAGGCGGTACTGGAAAACAAGCCGTTTATTATGAACGTCTATCATTCGGTAAGACGTGAAAAGATCGAGAGTTTTCTATACAAACTGACATACCAGCTGATTGCGGATGTTGTAGAGGAAAAATGCTTCAGAGATCATCTGCCGGAAACAGATAAACAGTTTATTGCAGATTTTTACAAATACGGTTTTGTCGGCATCATGTTAGACTGGATCGACCGTGGAATGAAAGAGGATTATCAGAAAATCGTAGATCTGCTCGCAGTGACGTTGCATGGCAATATTGCCAATTCCATTCGGAATTTTGAACAGGAGAATGAAAAAATATAATTTGTGATAAAGAAGATTTGAGCAATTGAAAGAATATTATGGGTCGTTTCGCAGACACCCATAGGATTTTTTACAAAAAAGGTGAAGTGATAAAATTTTTATCATTTCACCTTTTTTGTAAATTGGCAATCATTTTGGGGCAAGCTATCATAGAGACATCAAAAAACAGATTAGACAATTGCGAAACTCCTAGAAACCTAAATTGAATTGTGAAAAATTAACAAAAGCTTGAGAAAACACTGGGGAGCGGTCGGTACTTGAAGGCAGGTACAACAATCGTTGTGACTGGCTTCTTAGTACCGTTACCAGCGACACGTAGCGAAAGCGTGTTTTCGAAAATTTTGTTAATTTTGAACAATTGAAAGAAGATTATGAAGAGTTTCGCAAACGCCTAAAAAGAGGATCGATGAAAGGAGTAATGAACCATGGAAAAGAAAAACATTGGACTTGGAGTAGCTGCACTTGCAGCAGGCGCAGGAGCCGTGGCACTTGCCGCAAAGAATCATAAGGATAACGTCAAAAATGAGGTGAAAAAAGCGGCAGCAAATGCACCTGAGCAGGAATACCGCAACACAGAGCGCGGAAAAAATGAAAAAAACAGCAAAGGCATTTATTATACCAACGGTAACTATGAAGCTTTTGCAAGACCTAAGAAACCGCAGGGGGTTGACGAAAAAAGTGCATATATAGTAGGAAGCGGTCTTGCTTCTCTGGCAGCAGCCTGCTTTCTGGTAAGAGATGGACAGATGCCGGGAGATCACATTCATATTTTGGAGGCAATGGACATTGCAGGTGGAGCATGTGATGGCATTTATGATGCGACCAGAGGTTATGTAATGCGTGGCGGACGTGAGATGGAAAATCATTTTGAGTGTCTGTGGGATTTGTTCCGGAGCATTCCATCCATTGAGACGCCGGGAGTCTCCGTTCTGGATGAGTATTACTGGTTAAATAAAGAAGATCCAAACTATTCTCTTTGCCGTGCAACGGAAAAACAGGGAAAAGATGCGCACACCGATGGAAAATTTAACTTAAGCCAGAAAGGCTGCATGGAGATCATGAAACTTTTCATGACAAAAGACGAGGATCTTTACGATAAGACGATCGAGGATGTATTTGATGATGAGGTATTTGATTCCACATTCTGGCTATATTGGAGAACCATGTTTGCATTTGAAAACTGGCACAGCGCATTGGAAATGAAACTTTATTTCCAGCGTTTTATTCATCATATCGCAGGACTGCCGGATTTCTCAGCACTGAAATTCACAAAATACAATCAGTATGAATCACTGATCCTTCCGATGCAGAAATATCTGGAGGAAGCAGGTGTTGATTTCCAGTTTAATACAGAAGTGACCAACGTTATTTTTGAAATCAAAGATGGAAAGAAAGTGGCAAAAACAATCGAGTGCAAGGTAAAAGGTGTGGAAGAGGGCATCACATTAACGGAAAACGATCTCGTATTTGTCACAAACGGAAGCTGTACCGAGGGAACTATTTACGGAGACCAGAATCATGCGCCAAACGGTGATGCAGAGGTTCGTACAAGCGGCTGCTGGAATTTATGGAAAAATATTGCAAAACAGGATCCGTCCTTCGGACACCCGGAGAAATTCTGCTCTGATATTGCAAAAACAAACTGGGAATCTGCAACCGTCACAACATTAGATGATAAGATCATTCCTTATATTATGGATATCTGTAAGAGAGATCCGAGAAGCGGAAAAGTCGTGACAGGTGGTATCGTGAGCTGCCAGGATTCCAGCTGGCTGTTAAGCTGGACGATCAACCGTCAGGGACAGTTCAAAGAGCAGGATAAAAATCAGGTCTGCGTATGGGTTTATGGATTATTTACCGATGTACCGGGCGATTATATTAAGAAACCAATGAAAGAATGTACCGGAAAAGAGATCACAGAAGAGTGGCTTTATCATCTGGGCGTTCCGACAGAAAAAATCGGAGAGCTTGCTGAACACAGCGCCATCTGTGTTCCAACCATGATGCCATATATCACAGCATTCTTTATGCCGAGAACCAAAGGCGACAGACCGGATGTTATCCCGGACGGCTGCGTGAACTTCGCATTCCTGGGACAGTTTGCAGAGACTCCGAGAGATACCGTATTCACAACAGAGTATTCTGTGAGAACTGCAATGGAAGCTGTTTATGGATTGCTTGGTGTAGACCGTGGTGTGCCTGAGGTCTGGGGAAGTGTTTATGATATCCGCGAACTCTTAGACAGCAGTGTAAAACTCATGGACGGAAAGTCTCCGCTTGAAATCTCATTGCCGGGACCGTTAAACGCATTGAAGAAACCATTGCTTCGTGTGGTAAAAGGAACTGTCATTGAAAAAGTACTGCGCGATCATAATGTGATCAAAGAAGGTATGATCTGATTTTTCAATCTGAAAAACAGACAAAAAAGAAATGTAATTTTTTGTCAAAAAAGATGTTGACAAATGAATTGTGGTTTGTTATTATTAACGAGCTGTCGCAAGTAAGTGATAACAAACCACTTCAAAACGAAGCAAAACAAAATAAAAAAGTTGTTGACAAGTGCAGATGATTATGATAATATATCAGAGTTGCTGAAAACAACAAAGAACATTGATAACTGAACAGTGAATAACCTTGAAAGATTCTAAAGCGAACAAGTTCGCTCAGAAGAAATCAAAGATTTCTTCCGGGTTACAAAAAAGATTTAGTTCGCGAGTAATAATTCAAGTCATCGAAAGATGAACGAACAGCTTTTAATAAAGCAAACCTTAAAAACAGTAAAACCTGAATCAAGATTCCGGTAGGAACTTGTTTCTGATTTAGAAAAGCCAGATATTCTGGCTGGATTAAAACTTTTAACATGAGAGTTTGATCCTGGCTCAGGATGAACGCTGGCGGCGTGCTTAACACATGCAAGTCGAACGAAGCACTTTATTTGATTTCTTCGGAATGAAGTTTTTGTGACTGAGTGGCGGACGGGTGAGTAACGCGTGGGTAACCTGCCTCATACAGGGGGATAACAGTTGGAAACGGCTGCTAATACCGCATAAGCGCACAGTACCGCATGGTACAGTGTGAAAAACTCCGGTGGTGTGAGATGGACCCGCGTCTGATTAGCTAGTTGGCAGGGCAACGGCCTACCAAGGCGACGATCAGTAGCCGACCTGAGAGGGTGACCGGCCACATTGGGACTGAGACACGGCCCAAACTCCTACGGGAGGCAGCAGTGGGG
>OGNN01001187.1_pt1 | contig 10600 bp, 7 predicted proteins | sample 1573461 | NCBI WGS metagenome assembly OGNN01 (sample SAMEA2581998, study PRJEB24529) | metagenome | biome: Human gut stool | place: China | collected 2011
TGCAGTAAAAGAGGGTGGCCCGGATCCATCCAATAACTTCAAACTTGCACAGGTGATCGCAAAGGCAAAGAGCAACAATATGCCAAACGATACGATCGATCGCGGTATTAAGAAAGCTGCCGGAGATGGAAACTCCGTCAACTACGAATTCTGTACATATGAAGGATATGGACCAAGCGGAACAGCTATCATTGTAAAATGTTTAACAGATAACAAAAACCGTACTGCTGCAAATGTCAGAAATGCATTCACAAAAGGTCATGGAAGCATCGGTACACAGGGTTGTGTATCTTACATGTTCGATGAAAAAGGACAGATCATCATCGCAAAAGAAGATTGTGAGATGGATGCAGACGATCTTATGATGATCGCTTTAGATGCAGGCGCAGAAGATTTTAATGAGGAGGAGGACTGCTTTGAAGTATTGACATCTCCAGATGATTTTGAAGCTGTAAGAAGCGCATTGGAAGCTGAGAACATTCCAATGGCAGAAGCAGAAGTAACCATGATTCCTCAGAACTATGTAGAGTTATCTGCAGACGAAGATATCACAAACATCAACCGTATCTTAGATCTTTTGGATGATGATGATGATGTTCAGCAGGTTTACCACAACTGGGATGAATAAATAATATGAGACAGACTCTGCTTTTGGCGCAATCCAAGAACAGAGTTTTTTCATATGGACACTTTTTTACAATAAAGTGGTAGAAATCCGGGGGAAAATGTTATATCATAAATAGTACAAGGATGATGAGGAGGTATAATTCATGAAGAGGATTCTTTTTGCAGCGTCAGAGTGCGTTCCGTTTATAAAAACTGGGGGACTTGCGGACGTGTGTGGTGCATTACCTAAGGAATTTTCAAAAGAGGAATGGGATGTCAGGGTAGTGATCCCAAATTATAGCTGTATTCCGGAAAAGTACAGAAGCCAGTTCCAGTATGTGACACATTTTTATATGTGTGCAGGAAATTATATCCAGAATAAATATGTTGGAATTTTAAAATATGAACTGGATGGGGTTACCTACTATTTTATTGATAATCAGGAATATTTTACCTGTGATACACCATATGGGGATATCCGTTATGACATTGAGAAGTTTGTTTTCTTCGATAAAGCTGTTTTATCCATGTTAAAACAGATCGATTTCCGTCCGGATCTGATCCACTGTCACGACTGGGAGACAGGTCTGATCCCGGTATATCTGAAAAATGAATTTCAGGCAGACTCTTTTTACTGGGGGATGAAATCAATCATTACCATACATAATTTGAAGTTCCAGGGTGTATGGGATGTGAAGACGATGAAGGGGCTGACAGGATTTTCAGCAGATTTGTTTGCACCGGATAAACTGGAATTTCATAAGGATGCCAACATGTTAAAGGGTGGTTTGGTATATGCAGATTATATTACAACTGTAAGTGATTCTTATGCACAGGAGATCCAGACTGATTACTATGGCGAGGGGCTGGATGGACTGCTTGCCGCCAGACATTTTGATATGCAGGGCATTGTAAACGGTATTGATTACAAAACATATGATCCGGAGACAGACCCGAAAATTTATACCAACTATAACGCATCAAACTTCCGTAAGAAGAAGGTCAATAATAAATTAAAATTACAGGAGGAACTGGATCTGACTGTCGATAAGAAGAAGTTCATGATCGGACTGATCTCAAGACTCACCGATCAGAAAGGTCTGGATCTGATCAATTATGTGATTGACCGCCTGGTGGATGATTTCACACAGATTGTTGTGATTGGAACCGGCGATCCACAGTATGAGAACATGTTCCGCCATTATGCATGGAAATACGGAGACAGAGTTTCTGCCAATATCTGTTATTCTGATGACCTGGCTCACAAACTTTACGCCGCTGCGGATGCATTTTTAATGCCATCCCGCTTTGAACCATGTGGACTGACGCAGTTGATCTCTTTCCGTTACGGTACGGTTCCAATCGTCCGTGAGACCGGAGGACTTAAGGATACAGTCAGACCATATAACGAATACGAAAATACCGGTGATGGATTCTCTTTTGCAAATTATAATGGGGAAGAGATGCTCGGTGTTGTCAATTATGCAAAGCATATTTATTTTGATAAGAAAAAACAGTGGAATCAGATTGTTGAACGGGGCATGGCAAACGATTATTCATGGAAGTCTTCCAAAGGAAAATACGAAGGGCTTTATAATTATCTGCTTGGATATACTGTATAAAATAAAAAGAATCTCCAATACTAAAGAACAGGGTAGAAAAATCTATCCTGTTTTTTCAGTCTTATGAGGGAAGGGAGATTGTATGGCAGAAAAAAATGAGAAAGAGAAGGCTGTGAATGAGCAGATCAGGGATTTTGGACAGGTGGAATTAGAGCATGGGGAAGACAGGATCTCCATGTTGACGATCATAGGAGAGATTGAGGGGCATGAGTGCCTTCCGGCGGCGACAAAGACGACAAAGTATGAGCATGTGCTTCCAAAACTCGCAGAGGTGGAAGAAAATAAAAATGTGGATGGATTACTGCTTTTGTTAAACACGGTAGGCGGGGATGTGGAGAGTGGACTTGCCATTGCAGAGATGGTGGCATCCATTGATAAACCGACGGTTTCACTGGTACTCGGTGGCAGCCATTCCATCGGCGTGCCGCTGGCAGTCTCCACGGACTATTCTTTTATCGTGCCATCCGGTACGATGGTAATCCACCCGGTGCGGATGAATGGAACTGTGATCGGGGCGCAGCCAACGTATGATTATTTTAAGCAGATGCAGGATCGTATTTTAAAATTTGTTGTGCAGCATTCCAAAGCAGAACAGAACCGGCTGGAGGAGCTTATGATGAATACGGGAATCCTCACAAAAGACCTTGGGACGATCCTGGTTGGAGGACAGGCGGTCGAGGAAGGACTCATTGATTCTATCGGTGGGATCCATGAGGCATTTGCAAAATTACACCAGCTCATACAAGAGACAAAATCCGGCGGCAAAAAAAGCTTTTAATGACAATCAAAATGAAATATGGTATACTTAAAAAGTATGAAAATCGGTGACTTATGGAAAAAACTGATATTTTTTAGAAAATATGAGATACGATACAGCGGAGGAAAAAGCTTATGACTTTATTACAGGCGGTCTTGATGGGAATCATACAGGGATTGACAGAGTTCCTTCTGGTCAGCAGTTCCGGACATCTTGCACTTTTTAAAATCCTGTTCCATGTTGAGACGGATACAGGAATGTTATTTGATGTTTTGCTGCATGTTGGAACTCTGATCGCGATCTGCGCAGTTTATTATAAAGATATTGTGCGGCTTTTTGTGGAGGGAATCTGTATCGTGAGAGATGTGCTGATCAATTTTGCAGCACTTATAAAAAACCTTTTTCTATCGATCCGTGACAGAGGAAAAGATCATGTTGATTACAGTCCGTACCGCAGAATTGTAAACAGCAGTTACCGCAAGTTTGTGGTGCTGATCCTGGTATCAACCATTCCGACCGGAATCATTGGTTTTGTTGGAAAAGACGTGGTAGAGCAGGCATCAGAACTTCTGATCGTGCCGGGCATCTGTCTGATCGCAACCGCAATCCTGCTCTTTATCGCAGACCGCTGCAAGGGCGGAGACAAGCTTCCGAAGGACATTACATACACCAATGCGTTTGTCGTTGGTATTGCTCAGGGCGTGGCAACTTTGCCGGGATTATCCCGCAGCGGAACAACGATCACAGCATGTCTGCTCAGCGGATTTAACCGCAAGTTTGCAGTGAAATATTCGTTTATTATGTCGATACCGGCGATTTTAGGTGCCATGGTGTTAGAGTTAAAAGATTTTGCAGACCTGTCTGTGAGCGGCATGGATATCACCTGCTATATTGTTGGTATGGTGATTGCTGCAGTGATCGGATATATCTGTATTAAAACAATGCTTGTCATTGTGCGCAATCGGAAATTCCGTGTTTTTGCAGTTTATTGTCTGATTGTCGGACTGCTCTCAATCGGCGGATTTTTCTATACATTATAGGAGATATTTTTTGGAGGTAATATTTTGGCAACAGGGAAAAGAAAGAGTTCCTCTGGCAGAAAAACTTCTGGCAGAAAAACGAATTCAGGACGTAAGAAGAATGATATACAGCAGGAGAGCTTTACAGAGGAAGTGATTCTGTGGGTGATCCTTGCAGTCTCCATTTTACTTTTTATCAGTAATTTTGGAATCGGTGGGGCAATTGGAAATGCTGTCAGCAGTTTCTTTTTTGGCGTATTTGGTTTAATTGCATATATTTTTCCGGTTGTTTTGGTGATCGGTACTTTTTTTGCAGCATCCAATAAAGGCAATCGGATCGCAACGGTAAAAATTGTTGCAGCCGTATTTTTTGTTCTGTTTTTATGTATGTTTATCGAGATTGTGCGCTGTGGCGCGGAAGTTGCCGGAGCGGCAGGTGCCTATCAGTATTGTTCGGTACATAAAATTGGCGGAGGATTTTTAGGTGGTCTTCTTGCCGGGATTTTTTGTCCGAATTTTGGACTCATCGGTTCTTATGTGATCGATGTTGTGGCAATGATCATCTGTCTGGTGCTGATCACAGAACGTTCCGCATTGAAGGGTGTGCAGAAAGGCAGCCGTAAAGTTTATGAAACGGCAAAAGAGAGCAATGAACGTCATCGTGAACTTGCAGAACAGCGACGTGAGGAACGTGAGCTGCGCCGCATGGACCGCAAGGTGGAAGGCGTGGCAGTCGACACAAGAGTTCTTCCGGACAGGAAGGCAGAGCCTATGGGTTCGGATGAAGTCAGTGAAATTAATATTGACAAACTTTTGGAGCAGTCGAACGCCAATCTGCCGGAAATCAAAGAGGAGAAGCATGTGACACTCACAGCCGGAGGCGCAGAATATCAAAAACTTCCTGCTATGGAACCGGAGACGGAACCGTATGTTGCTCCGTCCGCATTTTCTGAGGAAGCGTTTGAGGCAAAAGAGCTGGAAGAGGATGCATCAATCTTTCACACAGAGCCGGCATATCAGGAGAGTATCCATACAGAGCCGGCTTATGAAGGACATCATCCAGTAGAAGAATCTATTCCGTATGATGCCGCAGAAAAACCGGAAGAGCCGCATGTGAGAGCAGAAAAAGTAGAGCTGCATTCAGAAAGAACCGAAAAACCGAAGAAAAATGTTAAGGCTACGGAGGAAGATATTCAAAATGATGTCTCATCCATCGAGGAAGAGATTCATCTGGAGGCACAGAAGGAAAGAAAGTATGTGTTCCCACCGATTTCCTTGTTAAAGCCACCTGGGAATAAGCAGGGAGATTCCAAACAGCATCTTCAGGAGACGGCACAGAAATTACAGCAGACATTAAAGAACTTCGGCGTAAACGTTACAATCACGAATATCAGTTGTGGACCATCGGTCACACGTTATGAGATCCAGCCGGAAATGGGCGTCAAAGTAAGTAAGATCGTGAATCTTGCCGATGATATCAAATTGAATCTTGCGGCGGCAGATATCCGGATCGAGGCACCAATCCCTGGAAAGGCGGCAGTCGGAATTGAGGTTCCAAATAAAGAGACACTGATGGTTTCTTTCCGGGAACTTGTGGATTCGCCGGAATTTAAAAATCATCCATCCAACATTTCGTTCTGTGTCGGAAAAGATATCGGTGGAAATGTAACGGTTGCAGATATCGCAAAAATGCCGCATTTACTGATCGCCGGTGCGACAGGTTCCGGTAAATCTGTCTGCATCAACACGATTATCATGAGTATTTTATATAAAGCAGATCCAAAAGATGTAAAACTGATCATGGTCGATCCAAAGGTGGTCGAACTTAGTATTTATAACGGAATTCCACACTTACTGATTCCGGTTGTGACAGATCCGAAAAAAGCGGCAGGTGCACTTCACTGGGCAGTTGCAGAGATGACGGACCGTTATCAGAAGTTTGCAGAGGCAAATGTCCGTGACTTAAAAGGCTATAATGCCAAAATCGATGATCTGCCGGATGGGGAGGACAAGCCGGAAAAATTACCACAGATCGTGATCATTGTAGACGAGCTGGCAGATTTAATGATGGTTGCGGCGAGCGATGTGGAGGAATCTATCTGTCGTCTGGCACAGCTTGCAAGAGCGTGTGGAATCCATCTGATCATTGCTACCCAGCGTCCGTCTGTCAATGTCATTACCGGACTGATCAAGGCGAATATGCCAAGCCGGATCGCCTTTGCGGTGACATCCGGAATTGATTCGAGAACCATCCTTGATATGAATGGTGCAGAAAAACTGCTCGGAAAAGGTGACATGTTATTTGATCCACAGGGAGTACCGAAACCACTGCGTGTTCAGGGCGCATTTGTATCGGATAAAGAAGTAGCGGATGTCGTCGCTTACATAAAAGAAGAAAACGGGCAGGTAAGCTACAATTCATCTGTGGAAGAGCAGATGAACAGCATTGAATCAGGAAATACGACTGTAAGCATTGATTCCGGACAGACAGGGGACGGCAGAGATCCTTATTTTGCAGATGCAGCAAAACTTCTGATCGATAAAGAAAAGGGTTCGATCGGAATGCTGCAGCGGTATTTTAAGGTCGGCTTTAACCGCGCAGCAAGGATCATGGATCAGTTGGAGGAGGCCGGAATTGTCGGACCGGAGGAAGGTACAAAACCGAGAAAAGTACTGATGTCGCCGGAACAATTTGAGCAGTATGAAGAAGAATATCTGTAATTGATATTTGCTTATCAATAAGACTTGTATTATAATATTAACTTATAAGTCCTGTATGGACAAATACAATATGCGAAAGAGAATCGCAGGAATGGAGTTTTGGAATGAAAAGTGATATTCAGATTGCACAGGAAGCAGAAATGATCCCGATCAAAGAAGTAGCAGAAAAGCTTGGAATCGGAGAGGATGACCTCGAATTATACGGAAAATACAAAGCTAAATTATCCGATGAGCTGATCGAACGGGTAAAAGATCAGCCGGATGGAAAGCTGATTCTTGTGACAGCAATCAATCCAACTCCGGCTGGAGAGGGAAAAACAACGACAAGTGTGGGACTTGGACAGGCATTTGGACGTTTGGGAAAAAAGGCAGTGATCGCATTGCGTGAACCATCTTTAGGACCATGTTTTGGTATCAAGGGAGGCGCCGCAGGAGGCGGTTATGCCCAGGTCGTTCCGATGGAAGACTTAAATCTTCATTTTACAGGAGATTTCCATGCGATTACTTCTGCAAATAATCTGCTGGCTGCTTTGCTTGATAACCATATTCAGCAGGGAAATGAACTTGGCATTGATACAAGACAGATTGTATGGAAACGCTGTCTTGATATGAACGATCGTGTGCTCCGTAATACTGTCGTTGGACTTGGAAGCAAAATGGATGGTGTTGTGAGAGAAGATCACTTTGTCATTACCGTTGCCTCCGAGATTATGGCAATTCTCTGCCTTGCAACTGATATGCACGATTTGAAAAGAAGATTAGGACGCATTATTGTTGCCTATACTTATGATGGAAAGCCGGTGACGGCAGATGATCTTCAGGCAACCGGAGCAATGGCTGCATTATTAAAAGATGCGTTGAAACCAAACCTCATCCAGACCTTAGAGCACACACCGGCAATTGTACATGGTGGTCCGTTTGCTAATATCGCACATGGTTGTAACTCTATTCTGGCCACTAAATTGGCAATGTCTTTCGGTGATTATGTAATAACAGAAGCCGGATTCGGTGCCGATCTCGGTGCAGAAAAATTCTATAATATCAAATGCCGCAAGAGCGGACTCCAACCACGTCTCACGGTGATTGTCGCTACGGCACAAGGATTAAAGATGCACGGAGGTGTCAGTCTCGACCGTATCAAAGAGCCGAATATGGAAGGCTTGAAAGAAGGATTGCGTAATCTCGACAAACACGTTCGTAACCTTCGTTCATTCGGTCAGACCATCATCGTAGCTTTCAATAAGTTTGCATCCGATACGGATGAAGAAATGGAATTACTGCGCGAACATTGCGAACAGTTGGGAGTGGGTTTCGCCATTAACAATGCGTTCAGTGAAGGAGGAGAGGGAGCAGTAGATATGGCCCGTCTGGTAGTAGATACCATAGAGAACAATCCGTCCGAATCTCTGCGTTATACTTACAAAGAAGAAGACAGCATACAGCAGAAGATTGAAAAGGTAGCTACCAATATTTATGGAGCAAGCGTTATCACATACAGCAGCATTGCCCGTAACCGCATCAAGCTGATTGAGAAAATGGGAATCACTCATTATCCGGTTTGTATTGCGAAAACACAATATTCATTTTCTGCCGATCCAAAGATTTATGGTGCGGTAAACAACTTCGAGTTCCATATTAAAGATATTGTTATCAATAACGGAGCTGAAATGATTGTAGCCATTGCCGGAGAAATTCTTCGTATGCCGGGATTACCCAAGGAGCCGCAGGCATTGCACATCGATATTGTGGATGGAGAAATAGAAGGTTTGAGCTAAAAAACAATCGGACCGCAGGAATCCCTGCTTCAATGAGTAAATCCCCGTCTTTCCTTATAAACCAATAGGGAAAGACGGGGATGCTTGTATATAGAGTCCAGCGCGCTTTTTTATATCTCTTCTTGCACACTGTACGGTTGAATTCGTCCTTGCTATGAGTGATATATGACATCATATATTTCTTTTATAGTAAGAAAAACGAAAATATGGACAGATGGTTCGGGCGGGACCGTTAATAAATAAAAAAAGCCTGCTCCTTTCACAAAGAGCAGACCTTATAAATAAGAAATAAAGCTGATAACAGTGAAGCTATTAGCTTTGAAATCGTTTTTTAATAAGCAAAAAGAGGATATTTCTTCATTGTCTCATTGACACGTGCACGTACTTGTGCGATCACCTCTTCATTTTCCACGTTAGACAGAACTGTTTCGATCATTTCGGCAATTTCGATCATCAGGTCTTCTTTCGCACCACGGGTTGTGATGGCAGGAGTACCCAGACGGATACCGGAAGTTTGGAAAGCAGAACGGCTGTCAAACGGAACCATGTTCTTATTCACGGTAATGTCAGCAGAAACTAATGCTTTTTCTGCTACCTTACCTGTCAGATCAGGGTATTTGCTACGCAGGTCAACCAGCATGGAGTGATTGTCCGTACCACCGGAAACGATTGTAAAACCACGGTCTATCAAGGCCTGTGCCAGTATGGCAGCATTCTTCTGAACCTGTTTTGCATATTCCTTGTATTCCGGTTGCAGGATTTCGCCGAAAGCTACGGCTTTGGCAGCGATTACGTGTTCCAACGGTCCGCCCTGTACACCTGGGAATACAGCTGAATCCAGTAATTGAGACATCATTTTGATTTCACCCTTCGGAGTTTTCTTTCCCCAAGGATTAGGGAAATCTTTTCCCATCATGATGACCCCACCACGAGGTCCGCGAAGTGTTTTATGTGTAGTCGAAGTGACGATGTGTGCATATTTAACCGGATTTTCGAGCACTCCGGCAGCGATCAGGCCGGCAGGGTGAGCCATGTCGATCATCAGGATAGCACCTACTTTGTCTGCGATTTCACGCATACGCTTGTAGTCCCATTCACGAGAGTAAGCGGAACCGCCGCCAATGATCATTTTCGGTTTTTCGCGTAGAGCGACTTCTTCCATTTGGTCGTAGTCAACGCGTCCTGTTTCCTTATTCAGATTATATTCGCAGGGAGTATAGATAATACCGGAAGTATTTACTAATGAACCATGAGAAAGGTGTCCGCCATGTGCAAGATTCAATCCCATGAATTTGTCGCCCGGATTCAGGACAGCCAGAAAAACGGCTGCGTTAGCCTGTGCTCCGGAATGCGGCTGTACGTTTGCCCATTCGGCTCCGAAGATTTCTTTCAGGCGGTCGATAGCGATTTGTTCGCTTTGGTCAACTACTTCACAACCTCCGTAATAGCGTTTGCCCGGATAACCTTCTGCATACTTGTTAGTCAGGCAAGAACCCATTGCCTGCATTACCTGGTCACTCACAAAGTTTTCAGATGCAATCAGCTCGATACCTTTCAGCTGACGTTGGTGCTCTTTTTCGATGATGTCGAAAATTAAGTCGTCTCTTTTCATTCTTTTATAAGTAAGATTAAATTTCTAATTCGAGATACCTATTTTAAGCGCACAAAGTTAATGAAAATAAATAAAGAATGAAGGAAGTACAAGAAAAATGTTAGTAAAAAGCCGGATTTAATGATATTTTATTCTTAAAGGATGAATCCCAGCGAAAAACTTAACGCGCTGTCACGGCGACGGAAAATAATGTTGCTCACTCCTGTGCTGCCGTCGGAATTGATATTGTCGTAAATGATGGACTTGGAGATATTTCCGATGCCTTGCTCGTAGCGGAAATCGAAAAAGATACGGGAGATGTTGACGCCTACACCGATCACTGCACTGACATTGAACGGATACAGCCTTTCGTGAATCCCTTTTTGGTCAAAATTCTTAAAAGTGATTTCATTGTGTTTTCCCCATAAGTAGCGAAGTTTGGGGCCTGCGAAGATAGACATTCCGTAAGGCCCTTTTTTCACCACATTATAGCCGTATAAAATAGGGAA
>OGNN01001188.1_pt1 | contig 10590 bp, 10 predicted proteins | sample 1573461 | NCBI WGS metagenome assembly OGNN01 (sample SAMEA2581998, study PRJEB24529) | metagenome | biome: Human gut stool | place: China | collected 2011
AAGTTCAACGCCAGTGAAGAGTTCATGTTCATGTCCACGCGGAACATGGACATGAACTCTTCACTGGCGTTGAACTTTACCACCTGTTCCAGCAAGATCATATGGCCTGTGGACGAGATGGGCAGCCACTCGGTGATGCCCTCCACGATGCCCATCAAAATCGCTTTGATGATCTCAAGAAACATATAAGCACTCCTCCTGCCGTACGCCGGGCGCACGGGCTTTTGTGATTCTTATCGTCATGCTGTTTCAGTATACCATATTCCGACTCTCTGCGCACCAGGAATTCAAAAATTTTATCTCTGGAGTCCCCTACAGCTTTTCTATTTATCTGCGGGGGAAAATATGCTATACTGGGATGTAGATTTATCGGAGACGAAGTTCCATATATATTTTACAGCGAGGTAATTCCATGAACATTCTTGTAATCGGCTGCGACCAGGTGGGCGCATCGCTGGTGCGGGACCTGGAGCGCATCGGCCACGACATCTCCATCATCGAAAAGGACTCTGAACAGCTCAAGCGTCTGGACGCCTTCGACGACTATACCTTCAGCGGCAACGCCCTTGTGGGCGACCCCACCGACCCCGACGTACTGCGTCAGGGCGGCATCGAGAACTGCGACGCCGTGGCCGCCGTCAGCGAGGACGACTCCCTCAACCTGATGGCCGCGCAGATCGCCAAGAGCCTCTTTCAGCGCGAAAAGGTCATCTGCCGCGTCTCTGACCCCCACCTGCAGGTACTCTACCACAAGGCTTACGAACTGGACACCATCTGCCCCACCGTCCTCACTGAGCAGGCCGTGTTCCGTTCTCTCGCCAAATAACCGATACCATTCGTATAATGAGGTAGTATTATGAAAGTTTGTATTGCCGGCGGCGGGCGTGTGGGCCGGTATCTGGCCCAGAGCCTGCTGGCCAACCGCCACGAAATCGTCATCATCGAGCCAGTGGAGAGCCAGTGCCGGATGCTGGCCGATATGCTGGACATCCCGGTCATCTGCGGCGACTCCATCAGCGTGGACACTCTGCGCACCGCCGACGTCGCCAGCTGCGACGCCTTTGTGGCTGTGACCGGCTCTGACGAAGACAACCTCGTGGCCTGCCAGATCGCCAAGCGGGAGTTCGGCGTAGACCGCACCGTGGCCCGGGCCTCCAACCCCAAGAACCGCGAACTGCTCCACACTCTCGGCGTGGACACCGTGGTCTGCGGCACCGACAACCTGAGCCACATTCTCGAGCGGGAGATCGAGACGGATACCATCCGCCAGCTCCTCTCTCTGGGCGGCGGCACGGCCAGCCTGAATGAAATTTTGCTGCCCGAGAATTTCCTCTACGCGGGCAAGGCCATCATGGACATCCCCATCCCGGGCGACACCATCCTGGTCAGCATCACCCGCGATACCGAGTTCATCATCCCCCACGGCAGCACGATCCTGCTGCCCTGGGACCACATCCTCTGCCTGACCCGTGACGACAGCCTGCACGAGCTGACCGAGGCCTGGGGCCTCAGCGATAAGTGACGGAGCAGGAGCTGCGGCGCACCGCCGTCATCATCCCGCCCACTGGCCGGGCCATCCTCTGCGTCTGGGCTGCGGTGCCGGGGCTGTTCGCTGCGCCCTTCGTGTTCTGGCAGAGCGTCGCCGCCGGAGCGGGTTTCTGCCTGCTCTGGGGCTTTCTGGTCTACTGCCTCTGGGCGCGGGCCTGCAGCTTCGCCGCCGTGCTGGGGGAACGGACCGTAACGGTCTACTCCGGCGTTGCGCTGCCGGTGCGTCAGGTGCTTCCCCGCCGGGCCGTTACCAGCGTCCGGCTGCTCCGGACACCCCTGCTGCGGCTGGGCGGCGTCTCGCTGCTCATCGTGGCAGCCCCGGGCGCGAAGCTCTTTCTGCCCGCCATCCCGGCCCAGCAGGCCGGGCTTCTGGCCCACATTCTGGCGGAGGATGCACCATGACCCGACAACGGCATTACCATCCCCTCGCCGCCCTCCGCTTCCTGCGCAAGGCGGTCGTCGTCTGCCTGCTGCCGCTGGCGAACGCCCTGCTGGAGTTCAGCCTGAACGCTCTGCTCACAGCTCTGCGGCAGGACGCCGCGCTTCTGCTCTTCCTCTGTGGGGCCAGCTCCATCCTGCTGGAAGCCAGCAGCTGGGCGCTGGATGAGGCCGGTGTGCTCCGGCTGCGGTGGGCGTTCATCTCCAAGCGGGAGCGCATCATCCGGGGCGAAGCTCTGGCCGCACTGACCATTGAGCGGCCGCTTTTCTTTCGGCTGCTCGGGGCCAGCCGGGTGGTGCTCTACCCGGTGGGCCAGCCTGCCAGGCGAGCCGTCACCCTTTATTTGCACAAAGAAGACGCGCAGGAGCTTGCTGACCGCCTGATGCCTGTCCGGGACCCGGTCTGCCACCGCCCTGCCGGGGGCGAGCGGGCCGCGCTGGTGGTTTTGGGTGCCAACGGTCTGTCCACGCTGGCGCTGACCTATTTGGCCATCCGGCAGAGCCGGCCATTTCCCCTCACCGCCGAGGCGGTAGCCCTCTCCCGGCTGAACGTCCTCGTCCGGTTCGCGGCCCACTGGCTGCCCGCCGGTGCGGCGTGGATGCTGGTGCTGACCGGGGCGCTCTTCGGCATCAGTCTGGCCCGCAGTTTTGTCCAGACCGTCCATTATACGGTCTGGCACACTGCCGACCAGCTGGGCAGCCGGGGCGGCTGGCTGTCCCGATTCGAGTTTCGGGTGCGGAGCAGTGAGATAAGCTACGCGGACGTCCGCGTCTCCCCCATCGCCCGGCTCATGAAGCGCTGGCCGGTATTCGTGGTGGCAGGCAGCTGCCGCCCGGAACTGCCGCTTTTCGTCTACCGCTCCGGGCAGGAAGAGCTGTTCCGGGAGCTGCTGCCCGAATTCCGGATGCCGCCCGACACCCGGCACGACCTCACCCACCGCAGCGCCGTCTTCTTTGCGCCTGCCGGCATCCCGTTCGGGCTGTGCCTGCTGCTGGTGCTGGTCTCCCGCAGCGTTCTGCCTGCCCTCACGGGGACACTGCTCATCCCGACAGCGGTATTTGCCGTCTTTCTGGCGGGCGGGCTGATGGGCTGGCTGAAAGAGGGCATCTGGCTCCGTGAGGGCCGGTTCACCCTGCGGCGGCAGAAGGGTGTTTATCTCCACTGCATCTGTGTGTTCCACCCGGACGTCTGCCTGCGCACCTTCCAATCGCCCTGGGCGGCACGTTATCAGCGCATGACGCTGACGCTGGCTCTGCCCGGGCAGGTGCGGCTCAAGGTGCGCAGCATCCCCGTGCGGGACGCTGCGCCCTGTCTCAACGCTTTGGAACAGAAAACATAAAACAAAAGGAAGTCTGATTTTCATGATAAAAACCATTCTCTTCGATTTGGACGGCACCTTACTGAACACCATCGACGACCTGGCCGACGCGGCCAACTGGGTCTGCACCCAGCACGGCTGGCCGACCTTTCCAGTAGAGACCTACAAGCACTTCGTGGGCAACGGCATCCCGAAGCTGGTAGAGCGCTTTTCCCCGGAAAACGCCAGGACGCCCGAACAGCTTGCCGCCACGCTGGCCGAGTTCTCGGCCCGGTATGACGCCCACAAGGAAGACAAAACGGCCCCCTATCCCGGCATCCTGGAACTGCTGGCCGCGCTGAAGGTCGAGGGCGTCCAGACCGCCGTTTTTTCCAACAAAGCGGACGCTTTTTGTGGAAAGATCATCGAGCACTACTTCGGCTCGGACAGCTTTTCGCTGGTGCGGGGCAGCCGCCCCGGCGTACCCACTAAGCCGGACCCGGCCGGCGTCTACTCTCTGATGGCCGACCTCGGCGCAGACCCGCAGAGCACCCTTTTCGTGGGCGACAGCGATGTGGACATCCTTACGGGACACAACGCCGGTCTGCCCGCTCTGGGCGTTCTCTGGGGCTTCCGGGGCGAAGCAGAGCTGACTGCCGCCGGGGCTGATGCTCTGGCCGCAAAGCCAGAGGATATTCTGGCCTATCTCCACCAGCACTGAAAAATAAAAGCTCCGCCCTGCCGGGGCGCTGAAATGCATCCTGGCAGGGCCGTAGTTTTTTTGCAAAAGGAACTGATGGAAAAATACCGCGAGTGAGCAGCTGAGCCATTCCTCAAGCAAAGAAAAAATGATTCAAAAGAGCTATTTTACAATTTTCCGCTTTTCTGCTATACTCGGGCTATAGAACGACCCCCGGCAGAACACCGAGGGACATCGAAACAGGAGGTTGCAACTTATGGGCTTTTTAACTGGTAAAACCGCCATCATTACCGGCGCAGGGCGCGCTGTCCTGAAGGATGGGGGCTGCGGCTCCATCGGCTACGGCATCGCCACCGCATACGCCAAGGAGGGCGCGAACCTCGTCATCACAGGCCGCAATGTCAAGAAGCTGGAAGCAGCCAAGCAGGAGCTGGAAAGCCTCTACGGCATCAAGGTGCTGACCGTGCAGGCCGATGTCTGCGCGGGCGGCGAGAACGAGGCCACCGTGGCAAATGTGGTCAATCAGGCTGTCGATACCTTCGGCGGCATTCAGGTGCTCATCAACAATGCACAGGCTTCGGCCTCCGGCGTGCCGCTGGCCGAGCACACCACCGAGCAGTTCGATTTGGCCATCTACTCCGGCCTCTACGCCGCTTTCTACTACATGAAAGCCTGCTACCCCTATCTGGCTGAGTCTCACGGCAGCGTCATCAACTTCGCTTCCGGCGCTGGCCTCTTCGGCAACTTCGGCCAGTCGGCCTATGCTGCCGCCAAAGAGGGCATCCGCGGTATGTCCCGCGTCGCCGCCACCGAGTGGGGCAAAGACGGCATCAACGTCAACGTGGTCTGCCCGCTGGCATGGACGGCCAAGCTCGAGCAGTTCAGGGACACCTACCCCGACGCTTTCAAGGCCAACGTCAAGATGCCCCCCATGGGCCACTACGGCAACGCTGAGACGGAGATTGGCCGTGTCTGCGTCCAGCTGGCCATGCCGGATTTCAAGTATATGTCCGGCGAGACCCTGACGCTGGAAGGCGGCATGGGCCAGAGACCGTAAAACGACATCATCTGCTTCCTTGCATAACGAACCCCCCGCCTGCCGGATGGTGCAGGCGGGGGTGATTTTTGCTCTGATTCCCGTACGGGTCAAACGAAGCGGCAGTAACCACGGTAGACATTCCTGAAGATTGGGACCCGCGGGCTAAGCAACATCCCACTGGGCTGATTGCTTACGGCGCTGCGCGCCGCCGCCCTGCCGGGTTGTGGCTCCCAGCATCCGCTTCGTGCCTCGGGCGGCGCTCGCGTCTCGCTGGCCACGGCCCCAACAATGACTCCCTGTTTCTGCCGCAGGCAGCGGTCGTCATTGTTGCAATTCCCGTACGGGTCAAATAAAAAATCCTCTGCACATTGTGCAGAGGATTTTTATGACCCGTACGGGAATCGAACCCATGTTACAGCCGTGAAAGGGCCGTGTCTTAACCGCTTGACCAACGGGCCTTAGAAATACAGAGCTTCGCTAAAACCTCCGACTTTCATCATCCACTATTGCGGACGACCGTCCCCCTTATCTTAGCGAAACTCTGTAACGTGGTAGCGGTAACTGGATTTGAACCGGTGACACTTCGGGTATGAACCGAATGCTCTAGCCAACTGAGCTATACCGCCATATTTATTTGTTGCACTTGAACAGTGCTTTATTATTATATCCAACAACCTCCGTTTTGTCAACAACTTTTTCAAAAAAATCTTCAATTTTTTCATTCTTTCTGATTTTATACGTCTGTACGCAAAAAGTCCCCGCCATCCTGTATGAATGGCGGGGACTTTCAACATTTTATTGGAGAATGGTGGAAAGCAGGCTTACTTCTTGTGGACAGGCACCATGACCTCGAGGCCGCCCATGTAGGGCTGCAGGACCTTGGGGATGGTGACGCTGCCGTCGGCCTGCAGATGGTTCTCGAGGAATGCGATGAGCATACGCGGAGGAGCCACGCAGGTGTTGTTCAGAGTGTGGGCCAGATAGGTCTTACCATCCTTGCCCTTGACGCGGATGTGCAGGCGGCGGGCCTGTGCATCGCCCAGGTTGGAGCAGGAGCAGACCTCGAAGTACTTCTGCTGGCGGGGGCTCCAGGCCTCGATGTCGCAGCTCTTGACCTTCAGGTCTGCCAGGTCGCCGGAGCAGCAGTTCAGCTGACGGACGGGGATCTCCATGTTGCGGAACAGCTCCACAGAGTTCTTCCACAGCTTCTCATACCAGTCGGCGCTCTCTTCGGGGCGGCAGACGACGATCATCTCCTGCTTCTCGAACTGGTGGATGCGGTAGATGCCGCGCTCCTCGATGCCGTGGGCACCCTTCTCCTTGCGGAAGCAGGGGCTGTAGGAGGTCAGGGTCAGGGGCAGCGTTGCCTCGTCGAGAGTCTGGTCGATGAAGCGGCCGATCATGGTGTGCTCGCTGGTGCCGATCAGGTACAGGTCCTCACCCTCGATCTTGTACATCATGGCGTCCATCTCCGGGAAGGACATCACGCCCTGCACCACGTTGCCGTGCATCATGAAGGGCGGGATGACATAGGTGAAGCCCTTGTCGATCATGAAGTCACGCGCATAGGCCAGAACGGCCTCGTGCAGGCGGGCGATGTTGCCCAGCAGATAGTAGAAGCCATTGCCGGCCACGCGGCCTGCAGCGTCCATATCAATGCCGTCGAAGCTCTCCATGATCTCGGTGTGGTACGGGATGGGGAAATCGGGCACGACGGGCTCACCGAAGCGCTGTGCCTCGACGTTGTAGGTGTCATCGGGGCCGATGGGCACACTGGGGTCGATCATCTGGGGGATGGAGTACATGATCTCCTGGATGCGGGCTGCGAGCGTTGCCTCCTCGGCTTCCAACTCTGCCATCTTGTCTGCGTCGGCCTTGACGGCGGCGTTGTTGGCATCGATCTGCTTTTGCAGCTCAGCCTTCTGTGCCTCGTCGGTGCACTTCTTCAGCTGGCCGAACAGCGGGCCGTTGGCCTTGCTCAGCTTGTTGCGGGCAGCCTTGAGGGATTCGACCTCCTTCAGGCACTCACGGTACTTGGCGTCCTTCTCAACGACCTCGTCCACGAGGGGGAGCTTGGCGTCCTGGAACTTTTTCTTGATGTTTTCCTTGACCGCGTCCGGGTTTTCACGGACAAATTTGATATCAAGCATGATTTACTCTCCTTACTCTATTTCATTCGCGCGGGGGCGCATCGTCCCCGTGCCGTTCAAAGGCGGGAGCCCGCCCTCAATCGCATGATTGTTGATACTGGCCCAGCAGATTTGCAAAGGCCCGGAGCTGTTCGTCCGAATAGAAATGCACCGTCAGCCTGCCCTTACCGCCATGGTATGCGACGTTGACTTCGCTGCCCAGCACTTCCTTCAGGCTCTCCTCCACCTCCACCGGCAACGTGTCGATGGGGGCCGGTTCGACGGGGCCCTTGGCGGGCCGTGCCAGCTTTTTGCAGAGCACTTCAGCCTGCCGGACGTTCAGTTCATGGTCGGCGATCATCTGCGCGGCCTGCTCCTGCAGCTCCGGCGTGGGCAGGCCCAGGATGACCTTGGCGTGGCCGGTGTTGATGAATCCGCTCTTGAGCAGCTCCAGCACGTTTTCCGGCAGGTTCAGCAGACGCAGGCTGTTGGCCAGCGCACTGCGGCTCTTGCCCAGCTTCCGGGCGGCCTGCTCCTGGGTCAGGTCGCAGCGGGTCATCAGCTCACGGATGCCCATGGCCTCTTCCACCGGGTCCAGGTCTTCGCGCTGCAGGTTCTCCACCAGCGCGATCTCCATGGCCTGCTCGTCGGTGACGTCCTTCACGACGACCGGCGCTTCGGTCAGGCCCGCCATCCGGCAGGCCCGCCAGCGGCGCTCGCCCGCCACGATGAGGTAGCCGCCGGATACCTTGGGCCGCACCGCGATGGGCTGGATGAGTCCGTGTTCAGCGATGCTGGAGGCCAGCTCGGCCAGTGTCTCGTCATCAAAGGTCTTGCGGGGCTGGTCGGGGTCAGGCTCGATCTCCCGCAGCGGCAGGGTCTCGATCTTTGCATTGTCGGGCTCAAAGCTGGGCGAAACGTCCTCGAACAGACTTTCCAGCCCTCTGCCGAGGCCCCCTCTTTTCTTTGCCATCTCCTTATACTTCCCCCTGCTTTACTTCTTCCAGCGCATTTTTCGGTTTGGCGGGTGCACTGCTGCCCTTGCCGCGCCGTTTGGCAGGCTCGTGCGGGCGGTTGTTCTTCACGAACTCAATGGCGAGATCCATGTAAGCCTCGCTGCCCTTGCCCTTCGGCTCATAGAAATTGATGGGCTGGCCGTAGCTGGGTGCCTCCGAAATGCGGATGGTGCGTGGGATGGTGGTCTTATAGACCTTGGCCCCGAAGTACTTCTTGACCTGCTCCACGACCTGCATGGTCAGGTTCAGGCGGCCGGAGAACATCGTGAAGACCACGCCCTCAATGTCCAGATAGGGGTTGTACTTCTTGCGGATGGTCTTCAGGGTGCTGATGAGCTCAGACAGACCTTCCAGCGCATAATACTCGCACTGGATCGGGATCAGCACACTGTCACAGGCGCACAGACCGTTCAGCGTCAGCAGGTCCAGGCTGGGCGGGCAGTCGATGAAGATGAAGTCATAGTCCTTCTGCACTTCGGCCAGCGCCTTGCGCAGGCGGCTCTCGCGGCCGGGCAGGTCGATCATTTCCAGGCTCGCGCCCGCCAGCCGGGTGTTGGAGCCGATGACGTCGGTGCGGAACTCGGTGTTCCGGATGGCCTGCCGGGCGCTCGCCTCGCCGATGAGCATCTCATAGGTCCCCAGCTCGACGCTCCGCTTGGGGATGCCGTAGCCGGTGGTGGTGTTGCCCTGCGGGTCCAGATCCACGATGAGCACCTTTTTGCCCAGCGCCGCAACACAGGACGACAGATTGACGGCCGTGGTCGTTTTGCCCACGCCGCCCTTTTGGTTTGCAACTGCAACTATTTTTGCCACGCGCGTTTTCTTCCTCTCAGGAAAACTTTTTGTTCCACATGGAACATTCGAGGTCGGGCCGCCGTTTTCCCGTCTGCGGACCCCTTTGTTCTTTAGTATAGCACATCAGCGCGGCTTTTTGAACCCGATTCTTTATAATTTTACGCGAAAACGGCCCCGCATTCGCAGATTTTGCTTCCTCCGTTCGATTTTTTCAAATTCTTTCGCTTCCCGGCGCGTTTTTGCTGTTGTTTTTTTTTTCGGCTCCGGATGTTCCACATGGAACATTCCCTCCCCTATTTCTGGGCCGCAGCGGTGGGAATGCGGACGGTGTACTCAATGTAGCCGTCCCGCTCCTCGCGGTGGGCGGTGGCGGGTACGCCATTGTCGGTCATCAGGCGGATGGCGTGGTCGATGGTGTTCACAAAGATGCGCACATCCTTGACCATCGAGATGCGGTGCTTGCCCTGCGACGTCTCGTTCAGCAGCTGGTCGATGTAAAGGTCGGTCGCGCGGGCGTTCATCTTCCGCTTGGCGATCATGATGAGGGCTTCGCTGCGGCGGTTCTCCGGCAGGCGGAGGACAGCCCGCGCGTGGCGCTCGGTCAGGCCGTTGTCCAGAATGAACTGCCGCTGGTCCCCTGTCAGCTGCAAAAGGCGGAGCTTGTTTGCCAGAGTCGGCTGTGCCATCCCCAGCCGTTTGGCTGCTTCGGCCTGCGTGCAGTCCCACAAAACCATCACGTCCCGCAGGCCCTGCGCCTGCTCAAATGGGTTCAGGTCTGCCCGCTGTAAATTTTCGAGCAGGCCAAGCGCGGCGGTGCGCTGGTCGGTGAAGTTGCAGACGATGGATGGGATGGTCTCCATCTTCGCCAGCTTGCAGGCGCGGAGCCGCCGCTCCCCCGCGACCAGCTCATAGCCGCTGTCGGTCTTCCGCACCGTGATGGGCTGCAACAGGCCGTTTTCCCGGATGCTCTGGGCCAGCCCCGCAAGCTCCTGCTCATCGAAGGTCGTGCGCGCCTGATACGGCGAGGGATGGATGTCTTCCACCGGGAGCTGCACGATCTTTCCAGCGGATCTTCTACGTTCAAACATAAGAATACCCCTTTCACCAAAGTATGCGCTCGTTTTCAACAATTTCTCAGGAAAATGTGGAAAACAAGCCTCGTTCCATCCCCAGTGTACCAGAAAACAAAACACCCTTCCAGAAGTTTCGTTCGGCAGGGTGCTTCAATTTTATTTCGATATTTCGTTATTTCAGCGGCGATTTTGCGATTTTTCCACCATTTCTGGGGTACGCTGTCGGAGTTTGCGAAATCTTTTTGCAGAGGATGAGGGTGCGGGTGTCGCCGCCGGGCAGATGCAGGGTGCGGGTCTCCTGATACGCGCCGCCCAGCTTCCGGATGGCGCCGCGGGCTGCCGCGAGTTCCTCCTCACCGGAAGCGCCCTTCATTGCCAGAAAGCTGCCGCCGACCTTGACCAGCGGCAGGCAGTACTCGGCCAGCATCGGCAAAGCCGCCACCGCGCGGGCCGAAGCGAGGTCGAACTGTTCCCGCCAGCTCTTGCGGGCTGCTTCCTCGGCGCGCTCCTTGGCGAACTCCACCCCGGTCAGGCCCAGCTGGCCGCAGGCATAT
>OGNN01001195.1_pt1 | contig 10532 bp, 8 predicted proteins | sample 1573461 | NCBI WGS metagenome assembly OGNN01 (sample SAMEA2581998, study PRJEB24529) | metagenome | biome: Human gut stool | place: China | collected 2011
ATGGTAATTTCACCAGATTGTATTGGGCTATCCGTGGTCATAAGTTTGCTTACCCTGGCAGAAAGGATACCATCAAGGCTTGTATCTATGTAAAGGAGTTGGTTCGTTTCATGCTTTATCGTTTGGAACATCATGAACATGGTGTTGAGTTGTACAACTGTTGCTTTGAACCAGCTTATACTATTCAGCATATCGTGGAGGCTATGAAGAAAGTGACAGGGTTGACTCAGTTTGTTCCTGATATTCCTAACTGGGTTATCATGCCTATGGCAAGAGCTACAATGCTTCTTGGTTCGCCAATGGGTATCTGTCCTGCGAGAGTAAAGAAACTCCAGATTTCTACTAATATCTGTGGTGAGAAGTTGAAGAACTGCGGTTATCAGTTTAAGTGGACTTTCGAGGAAGCGCTTGCTGACTGGTTTGAGGATAATGATAGAAAATATCTGAAATAAGAAATGATAAAAACATCAGCAATCTTTTTGTTCTTGAAATATTGCCTTGGGAACAAGGTGGATATAAGTAAGGTTGTCGCCAATTTGGATTGGCGGCAACTATATACCTTCTCATCTAATCAAGCAATTCTCGGATTCAGCTTTGATGGTATCAATAGATTGGGGCAGGAATATTCTGATGAGTTGAAGCTGAATCCGATAGGAAGGGATTTGCTGATGACTTGGATGGGAGTGACGCAACAAATTCATCGCCAAAACATGAAGGTGAATATGGTGGCTAGCAATCTCTATTCTATGCTTAGAGGCGACGGATTACGATGCTGCATATTGAAAGGACAAGGGAATGCCTTGATGTATCCAAATGCGTATTCTCGTAATCCTGGGGATATTGATGTATGGGTGAATGCAAGCCGTGAACAGATAACGGAATATGCTAAGAAGCATTTCAAACTTGGGGATGATATAAGGTATCATCATATAGAAACTTCTGTAGATGGAGTACCGGTAGAGCTGCATATCTTCCCTTGCACAATGAATAATCCTATCTATAATGTACGCTTGCAGAAGTGGTTCAAACGGAATGCGGATTTGCAATGTTCAAATGTTGTTAGCCTGCCAGATGGTATTGGAGTAATAGCTATACCAACGACGGCATTCAACGTGATTTATCAATTGACACATCTTTATCATCATTTCTTCGATGAAGGAATTGGAATGAGGCAAATCATTGATTACTACTATGTAGTGAATAATGATGAGTTATTGGTGATTAGGGATGCTTTGCAGAAGGAATTGAAGCATCTTGGATTGTGGAAGTTTGCAATGGCAGTGATGTATGTGCTGCATGAGGCATTGGGACTATCAGAGGAGAAGATGATAGCTCCGATGGATGAGAAGAGAGGAAAGTTGTTGTTAGCAGAGATTCTGAATGGTGGCAACTTCGGACAGCACTTTACAAAGTATGGGCATTTTACACAACAAGGAATGGCAAAGAAATACTTCCTGAAGATATGGAGAAACATGCACTTCGTGCGATATTATCCTGCCGAGGCTCTGAGTGAGCCAATCTTCAGAACTTGGCATTTCTTCTGGAGGATGAAGAATAAGAAATAATAGATCTACGGGCGAACGGCTCCCTCTCCCATTTTTTTGAGCTACTTTTCGGGGGTGGGGCTTAGTAGCCCGTTTTTGAAAATCAAAGAGTAAACAATTATGCAACTTCCTGATTTTTGTATATTCGCTTTGCGAATTACCAATGATAATAGCATTGGGAAGAAAATTCTTGATGCCAATCAGTATTACACCTTCTTGGATGGTTTCTACATAAATCATAATTCTGTAGAGTTTCATGCTAAAGAGTCTGGCATAGTGACTCTATACGATGATTACCTGAACCATTACAGGCATCTGCATGTAAATATTTTAGCATTGGTTGGTTCTAATGGAGCCGGTAAAAGTACATTAGTTGAATTTGTATTACGCTTGATTAATAACTTTTCGGTTTCCTTATTTGGAGATTTACCTTTATTCCCAGCTGCTGAACATTTGACTTATATAGATGGCGTGTTTGGAGAATTGTACTATATATCTGATGGTATTCCTCATTTATTGCAAGTATCTGGTGAAAATGTAAAATTGTATGTATATAGTAGATGCAAAATAGACGAAAAGAACTCACGTGTAGTATTCTCTGCTAAAACATTGCTGCATAATTGGGATAAGAGCAGTTCTTCTCATTCGGATTTAACTTACAAAAATGAAATAGTTAAGCATTTCTTCTACACCTTCGTTTCCAATTATAGTCTATATGCTTACAATCCACATGATTTTAACGACGAAGGAGATTGTTGGTTGAATGGACTGTTTCATAAGAATGATGGCTATCAGACTCCATTAGTCATTACTCCATATAGGAACAATGGAAACATAGACAGCAATACAGAGCGAACACTATCGAAAGAGAGATTGATGGCGTTATTGTTTCATGGTTCAGGATTCATTACTCTAAATGGGCATCTTGATGTGGTAGGCTTTGAACTTACTCAAAACACGAAACAATATAATTTGGAAACTCTCAATGCTGATTGCAGTCTTCATTACCTGCATCATGCCTATCGAAAAATACAAAGCATGATTAACGGATGTTGGCGAGAAGAGTATAACTGCGTATTTGATAAAAGCAATGGTCATCCACTTCAAGCTAAGGCTTTAGAGTATCTTGCCTACAAAACGATAAAGGTTGCCATGAAATATCGGCAATATAGAAAATATTATGATGCTTTAGCTGGAGTTAGAAAGTGGCCAAAAGAAAAACATATTTCTGCCGTAAAGGAGATGGTACACGCTATGAGTCTTGATTATTCTCATATAACTACCAAAATTAGGCAAACGCTTTGTTTCTTGGTACGTGGATGTTATCAAGAAGGCTTTCTTAATTTAGAAAATGCCATAAAGATAAAAAAGATTGCTATGCGTAGCATGAAAGAAGATTGGGAACAACGGCTTCCACTTTTATATTCCAAGACTGAAGATGTTTTGCCTTCGCCAATATTCCATGTATCCATCATTCTCCACAAACAACATAGTGAACAAAATATAACGCTGGAAAAACTCAGTTCAGGTGAACGCCAACAAATTTATACTATCAGTTCTATATTGTACCATTTAGCCAATATAAACTCTGTTCATTCTGATGCTAATAAACAAAGAGTGGCTTATAGCCGTGTCAATGTGATTTTGGAAGAGATAGAGTTGTATTTTCATCCCGAAATGCAACGAAATTTCTTGCTGTATCTTTTGGATGGATTGAGACAAATGTATATGGATGGCATTAAGGCTGTTTCGTTCTTGATAGTTACCCACTCTCCATTTATATTGAGCGATATTCCTGCAACAAATATTATGACACTGAAAGATGGAGTTCAACAGCGCCTTGATTTGCAAAGCTTTGGAGCCAACATCCATGACATGTTAAATACCAACTTCTTTATGAAAGACGGCTGTAAAGGTTTGTTCTCGGAATGGGTGGTAAAGAGAATCATACAAGCTCTGAATATGTATTGTGAAGGCAATGGTTCTGCTGAAGACTGTGGAGAAAGCTCATGGCTGCAAAATTATCCAAAAGAAAAGCTGTTGGGATTGATTATGACGATAGACGAACCTATCGTTCAAAGAGTTTTGCTGGATAAATATGATGCAACTTTTGGTACAACAATATTAGATAAAAGAATCGAGTTGTTGGAGGCAGAGTTGAAAAGACTAAAAGACAGGAGAAACTGACATGTGGCATTTGGATGATATATCAACGATGGACATGAAAAAATACATTTCAAGGATAGAATCTTCCATCGTGGGAAATGTAAATAAGCTAAGAGACAATGCCGAATACAAGGATTGGTGTGACTATTTAGTACCTGTCATGTCAGATGGAAGTTCAGATACAAGGCTTGTGGAGGATATATTGTCTTCAAAACCTTCAAGGCTTTTCAAATTAAATCATCGCCATTTGAATAATATGTTGAAATTGATGCCTGTAAACCGATATGGCTATCACGACATTTATTCTGAAAAGTTATTAAGAAGATACTTGAAGGCTAAAGCCAAGAAGCGCAGAACGCCCAAACAACAATCATTGATTGACCGATATGAGAAGCTACTGACATTCCTGTATGATGTGTTTGATTACGGCTTGATTAAAGAAGAAGTGGCTTATAACCTTTCACTACTGAAAGGCAGGAACACATGCACTTATTGTAATAGGCAATACACTTTTACCGTAGGGAAAATTACAGAAAAAGGCAAGATCGTAAGCAAAGTAAGACCACAGTTCGACCATTGGTTTGCGCATCGGCAATATCCATTATTGGGACTAAGTTTTTATAATTTGATACCAAGTTGCTCTGTATGCAATAGTTCGGTAAAAGGAAGTGCGCATTATAGCTTGAAGACGCATATTCACCCATATACAACCCCTGATTCCGACCCTGACTTTAAGTTTGTTCCAACATTAGAGTATATGGATACATTACATGCAAGCGAGTGGTCTGTACTTCTAAGTCGTAAGAGGAATGGCAAGGAAGACAAAACAATCACAGACTTGGCGCTTGATAAAATTTACGAGAAGCATGGTCCTTTGGAAGTAAAGGACATCATGGATTTCGAGATAAAGAACAATTCGACTTATCTCAAAACACTGTTTGATAAGGTTTGTGTAGATTTAGGAATGAAGTACTCTCGTGAAGATGTATTCAGAATGATGTTTGGTGTTGAAGCAGACATCGAGAAGACATTGGACAGACCTTTGAGTAAATTGAAAAGAGATGTGCTTGAGTGGTTGGGGATTGTTGTGTAATTTTTTACGAGCCATCTATTATTAATTAAGCGTAATGGTTCATATACCCCCATATATTGTTGAAAAATTAGATGCTTTGAGTGTCTATGATGGTGCAGAGAAATTGGGTTCGACTGTTGCTGATAGAATAGTACATACCTTCTTTACATTAAGCTTTATCAAGACTATTACTATTCCTGTTTAGAAGAAACAGTATTTGTTAAAAAGGTATTGAAGATAATTTTATATTGCGTAATTATGAGCAAAGAAATTGAAAGTTCAACTATTAAAACAGCAGATATAATATTGGCGAGTTGCGTAGTTGCAATTATAATTGTATCAGCTGTTTGGTGTTGTAGAACGTGTTTTAAGCCTGAAGTTCAACCCATAAGGATTGAAATAACGGCTTCCGATTCCTTGAAAATGGCTAATTATTTATCTAAGGAACAAGCCGATAGTTTGATAACGATAGTCAAGAGGCATGAACGGGAATTAGCAGAAAGATACCAATATGCTTTGGAACAAAAAATGGATCAAGATCAGTACTTCTCGTTTGGTACTTTTTTAGTTGGTGTGATACTTTCAATATTTGGATTTTTTGGATATAAGTCTATAAAATCCATAGAAGAAAAGGCAAATAAGGATGCTGAACGTGCAGCTAAACAAACATCAGAAGATGTTACAAAGTCTTATTTGGATGAAAAGCTAGATGGAAAGGTGTCCATTGCAGCAGAAAAAATCTTCAATTCTGTAGGGGCTGATACAATGAAGGCGAAGGTCGTAGAAGAAACTATTAAACATGATGATGAATATATAAATTCTTTAATTGCAAATCTTGAAACAGATCTTAAAGAATATATACGACAGAATAGTGAAAATCAAGAAGAATGTGCAGAGGCTGTTCAGCCTAAGTCGGATTCACAAGATAGTGAAGATTCTTCAAGTATGTTTTAAAATAAATGGGTTATGAAAGTAAATGTGTTGAGTGGAGACGAAAACTCTCAAAAATTATTATTGCAGGCATGTGTCCCTTTCATGGACTTAAAAGATAATGCACGTTTTTTTTATCGGGAAGATCCATCTCAAAATCCTTATAAACTACGTACAGGTAAAGAAGATGAGTATTACCAAAGGAAGATAGACGAAAATCGTGTTCGTAACATAAAAAAGTATATTCGTACTGCAATACTTAAAGACTACCGAAAACAAAACGTTGCAGTCATCTTTCCTACAGCTATGCTGTTGGCTTTTACCATAGATGATACAAGTTTTTCTATAGGAGATATTCCCGATCTTGTTATGCCACAAGATTTTTATATAGTAGACGGACAACATCGACTTTATAGTATGATTAAACTATATGAGGATGTCTCTGGTTTTATGAAAACAGAAGAAGATATAATCGTCAAAGAATATTTAGAAAAGTTTCGTTTCAATTGTACCATTATGATGAATTTTGATACATGGGAACAAGCTCAAGTCTTTGCTGAGGTTAATTTCAACCAAAAACGTGTAAGTCGTTCTTTATATTATGATATATATGGTATGAATTATTCTGAGGATTCAACGGATAAGGAAAAAAACTTTATTTATATCTCTCACAATCTTGTGAAGTTCATGAATACCAATCCCGATTCTCCTTTCTATCAAAAAATAAAGATGTTGGGTTCTGGTCAAGGATTCGTCTCACAGGCTTGTATGGCAGAAGCTTTAATGAGACACATGTCTTCTCCCCAAGGAATTTGGTTTGTTGATTTATCAAAAATAAGTGGAAAACCTAAGTATCGTTATATGGCCGCAGAGTTAATTGGTTTTTATACAGTAGTTAAAAAGTGCTTTTCTGACTATTGGCCTATATATATGAAGCATCGGTCTATTCTCAGCAAAACAACTGGAGTTGGAGCCATGATACGATTAATGGGCTATATTCATGTAAGATTCCTTAATGATGATATAAGACAGGGATTGAAGGAAAGCAATGGCTATTTTTATGAGCCTTACATAAATATGGTTGAAAATGTCTTATCTGCCCTTAAAGATAAAGCAGAGAATTTATTTTCTTTTAAAGGAGATTTCAGTGGTACTGGTGGTAGAGGTCTTGAACTTGCCTTATATAATAGGATGTGTGAAATCTTAAATGAAAAATTGGGATAGTTGAGTATATTACCATTATAGCATTAGGCGTTTATAACACATTAAATATTTTATTCAATTCATCACATAGCCTAATCAATGGGCTATGCTGATGAGGTCCACTTTCCTCTTTTGCAGCAACGCAATCACGAAATTATCAGTTCTGTATAATAGCACTTAAATTTCAAATGTTGTACATCTTATATGTATAATTATATTCTTGTCAATGGTAATGATACCATTTTTGATGTTGCAAAATAATACTATTATATATAGATAACTTGTTCTCTCTTAAGTGATTAATCTCGAATAATTGTAAAAAAACATATCTAATGGTTCCAAACAACACCCAACACAAATCATTCCTCTGGCACCTCGACTTCGAGCCATTCACCTGGCACACCTTCTATGGTGAGCAATGTCCGCCATTCGTTACTGAAGAGAACAAGGAGGCATGGCGACGCTATCTGACAAAAGTTATCAAGAAGCATCTGAAGGCTGAGGTGATGAATACACCTGAGTTCAAGGATATTGAAATCCAGATAAGGGAAGAAAAGCTGTTGCGCATCAAATGGGACGAGCAGAGAAAACGGTCCATGGAGAAGCAACGGTATCGCGCCAAGATGGAGCGACCGAGAATCAACTATATTCCGAAAGGGCTGAGCGTGGACTATGAAGAGGAATACTCCAAATATCTGATGCAGGAAATAAGCTTTGAGCCAAGAGACAATGATGACTTCATGGCTCTGCTGCGTCTGCTGGAACGATGGCACAAGAAATCCATTCCACAGATATTGGAGAAGAAGAGACCCGATGCAGCGTATGCCATCGCCATGGCGCTGTGCAAGCATATACCACTGCTCATCAACCGTGATGACATACAAGAACTGGTTGGAGAATACAAAAGACGTATCGGGAAACTGATATTTGACAGCTATCAAGCCCTGGCGGAAGCTGTCAAGATATGGAACCACGAGGAGAAACGGCAGGAGGTATGCCGCTATATCAAAGAGACAGCAGGACAATACCCCAATCATCGAGGCATGAAGAAGAAGTTGATGGACTTGATGCCAGAGACACCATTTGAAGGAGAGCCGATGGCTGTGACTCGTGAGCCAAACGACATGGAGAAATCACTCCTGTAAATCATCAACTACACCAATAATGAAACAGAAACAATGAGAGAAGCACCTATACTTTTACCAGTGTTCACAACCAGTGTGCCTTTGGATTTTCCGTCTGAAGGCACGTTTGCATTCAATAAGAAAACCAACAAGCAGTTGGAGGTGACGGTGAGAATCAACGAGCACCAGTACTTCAACATGAACTTCCTGAACCATGACGGGTATATCATGGCATGCTGCCGATGGGCGCATGTGTTGGACTTTGCAGAGAATGGTTATGACCGTTACGAACAGATCATCAAAAAACATTTCCGGAAGAAATATCCTGTCATCAGCAGTCTGTACGGACAGCATACCGATACGGCAGAAGACATCCATATCTCCCCCATCGGCTTTGAGGGTAATCCCAAGGAATGGTATATCTCCATGCGCATCTATGGAGAAAAGTTCGATGACCTGCTGCATGGCAATCTGCTGATGAACGTGGCGTTTGCCTCTGCCGTAGGTAATCTGTGCATGGCAAGCGTGGACGTGTTCAAGGAAATCATGAAGAGCGATGCCAAGCAGCCGAAGATATTGCTGAAGGAGTTGACAGGTATCGACGAGATAGACAAGAACTTTGACTTCGGCAATTATCTGGATGCCAGAAATCCAGAGACAGGCGAGATTATATCTACAGCGAGAGAAGACGGTAAGGCTTCGGGAGTGGAACTGCCAGAGGAAATAGAAATACCACAGAATATGGAGATGTACCCAGTAAGTACCTATTTATTTTTCTTCACGAAAACGCTGAAAGATATGGACTTTGTCATATTCAGTAATGCCTTGTATTTTGAAATCTATGGCATGATGAGGAAGTTGAAGGAATATGGTTTCTTTACTGACGAAAAGTTGGACGAACTGGAGGAAACCGTTTCTATCTTGGGTGATAAGGTGATAGCAGGAGAAGATGCCGGTACTGAGCGACTGCGGATTACAACAACAGTATATTCGATAACGTCGAAGATGCGTACACCATTGTTGGAAGAGAAATACCATGTCAAAGAGACTGAAGAAGGTAAGTTTGCCATGGAACTGGATGGGTATATCAAGAAACTGATATGGAGAAAATGGGACACCACCTATCTAGAAGAGCGAATGAAGCAAGAGGATGAGGTCACAGCGAAGGTGGAGGCAGACCAAGCTCTTGTCAAGAAAAAGAGTGAAGAATGGAAAGCCATCATGGAAGGAATGTCGTTCAATGCCTTTCTGTTATTCCACAGCAAGATGAATGAACTGATGAAGACCAAGAAGGCAACACTCGTCAAGTATGGTTTCCTGGCATCGGAGATGCTGGATAACCATAAGCGCTATTGGGCTAGTTCCTACTATTGGCACAACAAGGAATATGATGAACAGGAATATATGAGGTACAGAAAACAGACCGAAATCATCGTAACCATCTTCTATGAAGGTATTCTGAGAGGAACAAAGTATGGCAATCATCCTAGAACAAAATATGCCTTGAAGATTCATCGCATCATCGAGGAATTGATGAATAAAGACTGGAGTAAAGTCAACGAGACTCTTAAATAATGAAGGAAATCAAGCTATTTGATTACCAAGAGGATATGAAGGAACGGATTGAGAAGGCGTTGCGCCTTCATCGGTCCGTGATGGCACAAATGCCGACCGGAACAGGTAAAACATACCTGTTAACAGCAGTCATAGACTCTCTCGTGAGCAACAATCCAAAGGAGAATGTATGGATTGTAGCCCATAGAAGAGAGCTTGTTTCGCAGATAGACGAAACCGTAAGAAAGTTCCACTCCTATTCCGCATCAAACACCTCTTCCCTATTGTCATCCGTCAAGGCGATGTCCATTCAGTGGCTGATGAGACACTATGACGAGATAGAGGAAGAGCCGGGACTGATAGTGATAGACGAGGCGCACCATGCGCTTGCCAAGACCTATAAAGAGATGTGGGAGAGATTCCCGAAGGCTAAGTTTCTGGGACTGACGGCTACACCTTGCCGATTGAATGGTAAGGGTTTCACTGACCTGTTTGATGTGTTGGTGCAGTCGTGGGGTGTTCCTGAGTTTATCAGCAAGGGAAGATTGGCAACATACGATTTCGTGAGCATCAAATCGGATGGTGTGACGCAACGGCTCATCGACTCCTTGCAGAAGCGAGGGGCAGACGGCGACTACCAGAACAAGGAGATGGATATGTTGCTGAATAAAAAGCCGAACATCGAAAGGCTCTACCGGAGCTTGGAAGAATATGGTAAAGACAGAAAAGGCATCGTGTATGCAATCAATATTTCTCATGCTCAGAAAATCACAAAACTGTATCAGGAACATGGCGTGAAAGCCATAGCCATAGACTCGAAGACACCTGCCACGGAAAGACAACAAGACATTGAAGCCTTCAAGAAAGGCGCCATCCAAGTACTCGTGAATGTGGACATCTTCTCGGAGGGATTTGACTGTCCGGATGTGGAGTTTGTAC
>OGNN01001201.1_pt1 | contig 10503 bp, 9 predicted proteins | sample 1573461 | NCBI WGS metagenome assembly OGNN01 (sample SAMEA2581998, study PRJEB24529) | metagenome | biome: Human gut stool | place: China | collected 2011
CCGCCTGAACGTGCCGGAACGCCTGTGGCACCTTGCGCCGTCCACCTTTTCCGGCGGCGAGCAGCAGCGGGTCAACATCGCCCGCGGTTTTGCGGTCGACTATCCGATCCTGCTCCTTGATGAACCCACCGCCTCACTGGATGACAAAAACAGTGCTGCCGTGGTCAACCTGATCCACGATGCCAAAGCGCGCGGCGCGGCCATCGTGGGGATTTTCCATGACGAAGGGGTACGCCGTCAGGTCGCCGACCGACTGCACTCTATGGGAATGACAGCATGATTATCAATAACGTAAAACTGGTTCTCGACGACGAGGTGGTCCACGGTTCGCTGGAAGTCCAGGACGGTCGCATCCTCGCCTTCGCCGAAAGCCAGAGCCGGCTGCCGAAGGCGCTGGATGGGGAGGGCGGCTGGCTGCTGCCGGGCCTTATCGAGCTGCATACCGATAACCTCGACAAGTTCTTTACCCCGCGGCCGAAGGTAGACTGGCCGGCCCACTCGGCGATGAGCAGCCATGACGCCATGATGGTCGCCAGCGGCATCACCACCGTGCTGGACGCCGTGGCGATTGGCGACGTGCGCGATGGCGGCGATCGTCTTGAGAATCTGGAGAAGATGGTCAATGCCGTGGAGGAGACGCAAAAGCGCGGTCTCAACCGCGCCGAACACCGCCTGCACCTGCGCTGCGAGCTGCCGCATCACACCACGCTGCCGCTGTTTGAAAAGCTGATCGATCGCGAGTCGGTGAGCATGGTCTCTCTGATGGACCACTCGCCGGGCCAGCGTCAGTACGCCGATCGCAGCAAGTACCGCGATTATTATCAGGGCAAATATCATCTGACGCATGACGAAATGGACCGTTTTGAATCCGAGCAGATGGCTCTGGCCGCCACCTGGTCGCAGCCCAATCGCCAGACCATCGCCGCCATGTGCCGCGCCCGCCGTATCGCCCTCGCCAGCCACGACGACGCCACCGAAGCGCATGTGGCCGAATCTCACCAGCTAGGGAGCGTGATCGCCGAGTTTCCCACCACGCTGGCCGCGGCGCAGGCTTCACGTCAGCACGGGATGCACGTCCTGATGGGGGCGCCGAATATCGTGCGCGGCGGTTCCCACTCCGGCAACGTCGCCGCCCACCAGCTGGCGAGCCACGGTTTGCTGGACATCCTCTCATCTGACTATTACCCCGCCAGCCTGCTGGATGCCGCTTTCCGCATCGCCGACGCCGAGGACAATGCCTTCACCCTGCCACAGGCGATCCGTCTGGTCAGTCAGCATCCGGCGCAGGCGCTGGGCCTTGACGATCGCGGCGTCATCGCCGAGGGGAAACGCGCCGACCTGGTGCTGGCGCACCGTCGCGGCGAACATATCCAGATCGACCATGTCTGGCGCCAGGGAAAGAGGGTCTTTTAATGCCAGGAAAACTGATTTGGCTGGTTGGCCCCTCCGGCTCCGGTAAAGATAGCCTGCTGGCGGCGCTGCGCCAGCGCGAGCACCCGCAGCTGCTGGTGGCCCATCGTTACATAACCCGCCCGTTTAACGCGGGCAGCGAGAATCATATCGCCCTCAGCGAACATGAGTTTTTTACCCGCGCCGAGCAGCATCTTTTTGCTCTCAGCTGGCACGCCAACAATACTTACTATGGCATTGGCGTGGAGATCGACCTCTGGCTGCACGCCGGCTTTGACGTGGTGGCCAACGGCTCCCGCGCCCATCTGGCGCTGGCCCGGGAACGCTACGGCGAGGTGCTGGTGCCGATCTGTCTCGCCGTCTCGCCGCCGGTGCTGCGCCAGCGGCTGGAGCAGCGCGGCCGGGAAAACGCGCTGGAAATCGCCCAGCGTCTGGAACGCGCCGCGCGCTATAAGCCGGACAACTGCCTGACATTGAATAACGACGGCAGTCTCCGACAATCGGTCGATGAATTTTTCCGCCTGCTGCGCAGCCACGCGGCGCGCGAAGCGGATCAACTGGTATAAACAAAAGGTGACACGATGAGCCTGACCCTCCGCTTAACCGGCACCGGCGGCGCTCAGCTGGTGCCGGTCTTCGGCTGCGACTGCGCGGCCTGCCGCCGCGCCCGCCGCGAGGAAAATCACCGCCGCCGCCCCTGTAGCGGAGTGGTCACGTTCAACAGCGCCGTGACGCTGCTCGATGCCGGACGACCTGATCTGATGGAACATCATCCCGCCGGCAGCTTTCAACAGGTGCTGCTGACCCACTACCATCTGGATCATGTGCAGGGGCTGTTTCCGCTGCGCTGGGGAGTCGGCGCGTCGATTCCGGTCTATGGCCCGCCGGATGACGCCGGCTGCGACGATCTGCTCAAACACCCCGGTCTGCTTGACTTTAGCCATACCGTCACGCCGTTTGTGATGTTTAACCTGCAGGGGCTACGGGTGACGCCCCTACCCCTTAATCACTCGAAGCTGACCTTTGGTTATCTGCTGGAGTCGGCCCACAGCCGGCTGGCCTGGCTCTCGGATACCGCCGGGCTGCCGGACAAGACGCTGAAGTTTTTGCTCAATAACCGCCCGCAGGCGATGATCATCGACTGCAGTCATGAGCCGCGCGCGCAGACCCCGCGTAACCATAACGATCTAAACACCGTCCGCAGCCTTAACCAGGTCATTGGCTGTCCGCGGGTGATCCTCACCCATATCAGCCACCAGTTTGACGTCTGGATGATGGATAACCCGCTGCCGACAGGTTTCGAAGCGGGCTATGACGGGATGGAAATAGCGCTGGATTAAGCGCTGGCCTGCGGGGGGCGATCAGTAGCTATCATCCAGCCGACGCTGGTCGCTTTCTAACTGACGACGATCGCGGTCGAGCTGACGCTGGCGTTCATCCAGCTGGCGGCGGCGCTCGTCCAGCTGGCGTTGCCGCTCGTCATACTGGCGCTGACTGTCACGGCTCTGCTGACGGCTCCCCTGATAGCGCCCGTCATACCGGCCATCGTCATCGTATCTGTCGTCGTCATCGGAGCGACTGCTGCCCGGGTTATAGGCGTCGTTAATGGCTTGCTGAATATTGCCGATCGCGTCATCGATAATATCGGCGCGAGCGGCCAGGCTGGTCAGCGACAGAGTGCAAAAGAGCAGTGCGGTTGCGTAACGTTTCATCGGGGCCAATCTCATCAGAGTCCTGCCGCTACCTTAATCATCCGCATGAAACCCGGGTAGCGGAGGAATCTCAAATCCTCGCGTACGCCGCGCTCAGCGCCTACGCCAGCTGGGCGCGGGTAAACGGCTTACGCAGCCACTCAACCTCCGGCAGGGCCGGGTTCTGCGCCGGACGCAAATCCTGGCCGCTGATCAGCAGCACCGGCAGCGCCGGAAAGCGGCGTCGGGCGGTATGGATCACATCGGCGCCGCTCAGGGCCCCGGGCAGCATCAGATCGCTAATCAGCAGGGCAATATCCGGCGAGGCCTCCAGCAGCTGCAGCGCCTCTTCACCGCTGGCGGTTTCCAGCGTCAGCCAGCCCAGCTGATGCAGCTGTTCACATAGCGTCTGGCGGACATCCTCTTCATCTTCCAGCACCAGCGCCAGCCGCTCGCCCGCCGGGGGCGGCTCGTCCACCGCTGGCGCCACCTCCTTCTCAACCTCGGTCAACGCTCGCGGCAGCTGCAGCCGCACCGTCGTCCCCTGCCCCGGCGCGCTCTCCAGCGCCACCCGGCCGCCAGACTGGCGCACAAAGCCATACACCATCGACAGCCCCAGGCCGCTGCCGCTGCCGGTGGCTTTGGTGGTGAAGAAAGGTTCAAACACCCGGGCTTTCACCGCCTGCGACATCCCGCTGCCATGATCGATCACCTCCAGGGCCACCATATCCTGCCGCTGGCCGCTGCTGCGGGTGACCCGCTGATTCCAGGTGCGTATTTTGATGACCCCGCCGCGCCCCGCCATGGCGTCGCGGGCGTTCATCACCAGATTGATCAAGGCGTTTTCCAGCTGGCCAACGTCTATCCATGCCGGCCACGCCGGCGACTGCGCCTCAATCTCCAGGCTTAAGGTCGCCGGCAGGGAATGACGCATCAGCTCGCTGAGGTTCTCCAGTAGCGGCGCCATCGCCACCGCCTGGGGATGCAGCGCCTGCTTGCGCGAAAAGGCCAGCAGCCGCTGGGTCAGAAGCGCCCCACGCTCCGCCGCCTTCAGCGCCCTGGAGAGGCGCGGCGCATCGCGCGCATCCGGCTCCACCAGCTCAAGGCTGCCGATAATCACCGCCAGCAGGTTGTTAAAGTCATGCGCCAGACCTCCGGTCAGCTGTCCGACGGCCTTCATCTTCTGACTATGCAGCAGCGCCTCCTCCAGCTCCTGGCGCTTAATCCGATCGATCTCCATCTGGTTGGTCTTCTCTTTCAGCAGCCGGGTGGTGTGCTCCAGCGACGCCATATTACGGGCGAAAACGTTAAAGGCCCGCGCCAGCTCCCCCAGCTCGTCGCGCCGCTGCAGGGCCGGCACCGAGACGTTCGGCTCTCCCTGAGCCAGCCGCGACATCGCCCGCGAGATGGCGGTCAGGTTCGAGCCGAGATTACGGTAGATGTACCACCCGGCGCAGCCGGTGATCGCCAGCGCCAGCAGCGCGGAAAGCAGAATAAACATACTGATGGAGCGCAGCTCCCGATGGCTCTGCGCCGCCCGCTGCTCTGAGGCTTCCGCCACCCGGGTCACGTACTGATTGATATCTTCGTTAAGCAACGCGACCAGCGCTTTGATGTGATACATGTACCAGCTGATCGTCAGGTCGCTCTCCTCCAGCTGGGCCGACAGCGGGGCCAGCGTCGCCAGCTCGCGGGTCACATCAGGGAGGACAAACGCCAGCGCGGGATCGGCGCTGCGTGTCGGCAGGGCGCCGCGCAGCTGGTCGAGTTGCAGGACGATCGACCGCGGCGTGACAGTATGGATCGCAGCCACGATCAGCCGGTCCATCTCGGCCAGCCGGCGCGGATCGATCGCCTTATCCCCGCCGCGATCGTTAAGATCGGCGAGATGGCGCAGGTTACTCTGATTCTGGTAAAGCGAACTCAGCAGCGCATTGCGCTGCAGATGGCGGCGCTGGCCGCGCTCCAGCATCTCCGCCACGCTCTGCTGCAGCGCGTTGCTGCGGCGAATAATATTGGCCACCCGCGCCTGCTCCTGCTGCGCCAGCGGGGCCGCCGCCAGCTGGGCCAGCGAGTGCTTCAGCGCCTGCTGCGTCGCCAGCAGCCGTTCCGCTTCGCTTTTGTACTCCAGCGCCCCCACCACCTGCGACAGGCGCACCGCCGCCGTGGCGACATTCGCCGTGTCCCGCGCCAGATCCATACTGCCGCGCATGTCGTTGAGAGTCTGGCGCTGCACCTGCTCCTGCAGCTGGCTGGCGTGGTGAAAGCCGAACACCGCCACGCCGCTGACCAACAGGGTGACCACGCCCATCAGCAGATTAAAGGAGAGCAGGCGGCCACGGGCGCTGGTGAAAAACGGGTGTCGGCGAGCGGTCATAACAACTCCGGTGAAGGATCGGTCGGCAGATAAGCGTGACGGTGCAGAAAATGACGCCGCGTAACTGTGATCGCGGTTAACTATTTATCACTATGACAAATATGAATGGATTCTGACATTCTGCATTTATTTTCCGGTGGTGGACTGCAGCTATTGTTCTTACAGACAGGAGCGCCGCGATGACCGCCACCCCGGTACTGGAAATGCGCCATATCGCCAAAGCTTTTGGCAAATTCTACGCGCTGAAGGGCGTCGACCTGACGGTCTGGCCCGGCGAGATCCATGCCCTGATGGGGGAGAACGGCGCCGGAAAAAGCACGCTGATGAAGATCCTCGCCGGCGCCTATACCGCCACCAGCGGCGAGATCCTGATCGACGGAAAACCGCAAACCATCCGCGGCCCCAAGGACGCGCTGGCCGCCGGGATCACATTGATCTACCAGGAGATGCAGCTGGCGCCGAACCTGACCGTCGCGGAAAACATTTTCCTCGGCAGCGAGCTGGCGCGCGGTGGTCTGGTGCAGCGCAAAGCCATGCTCAGCCAGGCGCAGGCGGTGATCGACCGTCTCGGCGCCCAGTTCAAAGCCAGCGACCGGGTGATGACCCTGACCATCGCCGAACAACAGCAGGTGGAGATCGCCCGCGCCCTGCACCGTCAAAGCCGCATTCTGGTGATGGATGAACCCACCGCCGCTCTCTCCTCCCGGGAAACCCTGCGCCTGTTCGAGCTCATCCTGCGCCTGCGCGATGAGGGGATGGCGATCATCTATATCAGCCACCGCATGGCGGAAGTGTATGAGCTCTCCGACCGGGTCAGCGTCCTGCGCGATGGGCAGTATGTCGGCAGCCTGGTGCGCGACAAGCTCAACGCGCCGGAGCTGGTGCGCATGATGGTCGGCCGCCCGCTCAGCGATCTGTTCAATAAAGAACGTGACATTCCCCGCGGCCAGCCGCGCCTGCGGGTCGAGGATCTGACCGATGGCGGCAAGATTAAGCCCAGCAGCCTGGTGGTGCATGCCGGCGAAATCGTCGGCCTCGCCGGGCTGGTCGGCGCCGGGCGTTCCGAACTGGCGCAGCTGATCTTCGGGGTGCGCAAAGCCACCGCCGGGGTGATTGAGATCGACGGCGAGCCGGTGGTGATCCACTCGCCGCGGGAAGCCATCGACCTCGGGATCGGCTTTCTGACCGAAAACCGCAAAGAACAGGGGTTGTTTCTCGAACTGGCAGCCCAGGAAAACATCACCATGGCGACGCTGGAGCGCGACGCGACCTGGGGGATGCTCAACCGCCGGAAGGCGCAAACCATCTCCGATGACGCCATCCAGTTGCTTAACATCCGCGTGCCGCACGCCCAGGTGCGCGCCGGCGGACTGTCCGGCGGCAACCAGCAGAAGCTGTTAATTTCGCGCTGGGTGGCGATTGGCCCGCGCATTCTAATCCTCGATGAACCCACCCGCGGCGTCGACGTCGGCGCGAAAAGCGAAATTTACCGCATCATGAACGACATGGCGCGCCAGGGCGTCGCCATTCTGATGATCTCCAGCGAGCTGCCCGAAGTGGTGGGCATGAGCGACCGGGTCTATGTGATGCGCGAGGGCGTTATCGCCGGCGAGCTACAGGCCGGTGATATTAGCCAGGAAAGTATCATGACGCTGGCCACCGGCGTGACCGATTCTCACCTTAAGGCAGGGCAACTATGAGCATACCGAAAGAGACCTCCGCGCCGGTCGCGAAATCCGCTTCGGCGAAAAAAATGTTGATGGGCGACCTGATGCAGACCGTCGGCATTCTGCCGATCCTCATCCTGATCGTCGCCGTTTTCGGCTTTATCGCCCCCAACTTTTTCACGGAAAGCAATCTGCTGAATATCACCCGCCAGGCCTCGATCAACATTGTGCTGGCGGCGGGAATGACCTTCATCATCCTCACCGGCGGCATTGACCTTTCCGTCGGCTCCATCCTTGGCACCACCGCAGTGGCCGCGATGGTGGTGTCGCTGATCCCGGCGTTTGCGTTGCTGTCGATTCCGGCGGCGCTGATGCTCGGCCTGCTGCTCGGCCTGTTCAACGGCGCGCTGGTCGCCTTCGCCGGGCTACCGCCGTTTATCGTCACCCTCGGCACCTACACGGCGCTGCGCGGCGCCGCCTATCTGCTGGCCGACGGCACCACGGTGATCAACTCCGATATCAGCTTCGAGTGGATCGGCAATGACTACCTCGGCCCAGTGCCCTGGCTGGTAGTCATCGCCCTGGCGGTGATCGCGGTGTGCTGGTTTATCCTGCGCCGCACCACCCTTGGGGTGCATATCTACGCGGTGGGCGGCAACATGCAGGCGGCGCGGCTGACCGGCATCAAAGTCTGGCTGGTGCTGCTGTTTGTCTATGGCATGAGCGGCCTGCTCTCCGGCCTTGGCGGGGTGATGAGCGCTTCGCGGCTGTACAGCGCCAACGGCAACCTCGGCGTCGGCTACGAGCTGGACGCCATCGCCGCGGTCATTCTCGGCGGCACCAGCTTCGTCGGCGGTATCGGCACCATCACCGGTACACTGGTGGGGGCGCTAATTATCGCCACCCTCAATAACGGCATGACCCTGATGGGGGTCTCCTACTTCTGGCAACTGGTGATCAAAGGGGCGGTGATCATCATTGCGGTGCTGATCGACAAATACCGTACCCGGCATCATCAAAGTGCATAACAACAACATCTTACCTGCGAGGAAAAGCGAATGCGTTTAAAACCGATAGTCACCGCGCTGTGTGCTGGCGCGCTGCTGGCCGCCTCCCCTTTTGCGTCGGCCAAAGAGCTGAAAGCGATTGGCGTGACGGTGGGCGACCTTGCCAACCCGTTCTTTGTACAGATCACCAAAGGGGCGGAGCTGGAGGCCCGCAAGCTGGCGGGGGATAACGTCAAAGTGACGCTGGTCTCCAGCGGCTACGATCTGGGCCAGCAGGTGGCGCAGATCGATAACTTTATCGCCGCCAAAGTCGATATGATCATCCTCAACGCCGCCGATTCGAAAGGCATTGGCCCGGCGGTGAAGCGGGCCAAAGAGGCCGGGATCGTGGTGGTGGCGGTTGACGTCGCCGCCGAAGGGGCCGACGCCACCATCACCTCCGATAACACCCAGGCGGGCGAGCTGGCCTGTAAATACATTAGCGACCGCCTGAACAACAAAGGCAACGTGGTGATCATCAACGGGCCGCCGGTCTCCGCCGTACAAAACCGCGTCGAAGGCTGCGAAACGGAGTTCAAAAAACACCCGGACATTAAAATCCTCTCCGCCAACCAGAACGCCAAAGGCAGCCGGGAAGGCGGCCTGGAGGTGATGACCTCCCTGCTGGCGGCCAATCCGAAGATTGACGGCGTGTTCGCGATCAACGATCCGACGGCGATTGGTGCCGATCTGGCAGCGAAACAGGCGCAGCGCAGCGAGTTCTTCATCGTCGGCGTCGACGGCAGCCCGGACGGCGAAGAGGCGCTGAAGCGTAAGAACTCGCTGTTCGTCGCCACCCCAGCGCAGGACCCACAGGTGATGGCAGCGAAGGCGGTGGAGATTGGCTACGACATCCTGCAGGGCAAACCTGCGCCGACCGCGCCGGTACTGATCCCGGTGACGATGATCGACAAAAATAACGTCAGCTCTTACAAAGGCTGGACCGTGAAATAAGCGCAACCAGGCGCACAATCGTTCCGCCGATTGTGCGCTACGCTTAACGAATATGACGGCGCGGAGTAGCGATCATGGAACGGAAAGGCATTATTGCCGCAGGCAACATGCTGGTCGATCATGTCCACCAGATCAGGCAGTGGCCGGAGCGCGGCTGGCTGGTGGAAATTGTCCATAGCGAACGCGCCACCGGCGGCGCGCCGCTGAATGTCCTGCTGACCCTGGCCAAAATGCACGCCGGGCTGCCGCTGCAGGCGGTCGGCCTGATTGGCGAGGATAACGATGGCGACTACATCACCGCCATGCTCGATCAGTACCATATCAATCGCCAGCTCGTACAGCGCACCAGCTCCGCCCCCACCTCGATGACCCAGGTGATGACCGACGCCGAAGGCCAGCGCACTTTCTTTCACTCTCCCGGCGCCAACCGCCTGCTTGATCTCCCGGCTTTTGAGCCGCTGGATGCGCCGCTGAAAATTTTCCATCTCGGCTATCTGCTGCTGCTCGAAAGCCTCGATCGCCCCGATGAAGTGTACGGCACCCGCAGCGCGCGACTGCTGGCGCAGATGCGCGAGCGAGGCTATGAGGTGTCCCTCGATCTGGTGTCGCGCAAGGGCGACCCGCGCTACCGGCCGCTGGTCCTGCCGGCGCTGAAGCATCTTGACTACCTGACCATCAATGAACTGGAAGCCAGCGAGTTTAGCGGGCTGGAGATTCGTCTACCCAACGGCGAGCCGCACGTCGCCAATATCGCCCGCGCCGCCAGCGCATTGCTTGACGCCGGCGTACGCCAGCGGGTAGTGATCCATTGTCCGGAGGGGGCATGGGGCGTCTCCCGTACCGAAGCCGGGCGCTGGGTACCGTCATGGCGGCTACCGCCGGAGGAGATTATCGGCAGCGTCGGCGCGGGGGACGCCTTCTGCGCCGGTCTGCTGTATGGCAGTCACGAACGCTGGCCGTTAACCGCCAGTCTGCAGCTGGCTCACGCCTGCGCCCGCGCCAGCCTGCAGGCCGCCAACGCGATCGACGGCGCCAAAACGCTCCCTGAGCTGCAGGCGTTTATTCAGTTGCAGAATGTTTAGATCGAGTAGATCCCGCTATCAGGGCGATGCCACAGGAGAACGGCGTGTCATGGCGAGAAAAGGGATACGGTTTATTCAAATCACGCCTGTTTTACGCTGAGTTCAACAAGGGCGGGCCAGGTAACTAACTGCGCCACTCGGCCAGCACCTTTTCCAGTTTATCTAATGACTCAGCGCGTTTTATCGCTGGCATCTGATGAATATTGCGCAATTTCCACTGCACGGCAGGCAAATCCTGAATACGCATTTCCGGCGCTAAACGCCAGTCTGGTTCGC
>OGNN01001204.1_pt1 | contig 10451 bp, 4 predicted proteins | sample 1573461 | NCBI WGS metagenome assembly OGNN01 (sample SAMEA2581998, study PRJEB24529) | metagenome | biome: Human gut stool | place: China | collected 2011
GCTGCTGATGGCCTGGTCGATTGCTGCCGTACTGCGTATCGCGCTGGGTTCCGCAACCGTTGCGGCAATCACTGCGGGTGGTATCGCGGCACCGCTGATTGCAACGACGGGTGTTAGCCCGGAGCTGATGGTTATTGCGGTTGGTTCCGGTAGTGTGATTTTCTCTCATGTGAACGATCCGGGCTTCTGGCTGTTCAAAGAGTACTTTAACCTGACTATCGGCGAGACCATCAAATCCTGGTCGATGCTGGAAACCATTATCTCGGTGTGCGGTCTGGTAGGCTGTCTGCTGCTGAATATGGTGATTTGATAACACTGACTGCCGGATGCATCGCATCCGGCATCAACCGCACTCTACTTCTTCTTCGCTGCAGCTCTGCGCCGTCTGTCCAAATCCTTCAGCAACTTGTTCACGCCATCATCGGCAAACATCGTCTCAAGCGTTGCGGAGAGCTTGCGCCGCCAGTTTTTATACTGGTAACTGGTGCCAGGAATATTCACCGGTTCGGCCATATCCAGCCAGTCTTCCGGCTGTAGTCCTAACAGAGCACTGTTACTGTCGGCAATGTAGCGCTGCAAACCACGATTAAGCGTCGGCGTCATCGACATCAACGATGCCTTATGCCCGGCACGTTTTGGCAGACAACCATATTTATGCAGTGCATCCAGCAGCCCTTGCTTCGCCAGTTCGCGATCCTGATACAGACCGCGCAGTACCACTTCATCCGGATACAGCCCCAGGGTTTTGCCCAGCGTTAGATCCCCGCTCTCCCAGTAGCCGCGTAGCGTAGGCAGGTCATGTGTCGCCGCAACCGCCATCGACTGCTCCGGATACGCTTTCGGTGCACGGAACGTCTTCTCGTGGTCGTTTTCGAAATAGAGCACTTTGTAGGAGTACACACCGCTGCTGCGCAGCTTACCGACAATCTCTACCGGTACGGTACCGAGATCTTCACCAATCACCATACAGCGATGACGTTTACTTTCGAGTGCCAGAATCGAGAGCAGATCATCCACCGGATAGTGAACATACGCGCCCTGATCTGCCGTCTCGCCATACGGTATCCACCACAAACGCAGCATCGACATCACATGGTCAATTCGTAATGCGCCGCAGTTTTGCATATTGGCACGCAACAGCTCGATAAACGGTTCATAGGCACGCGCGGTAATAATATGCGGGTCCATTGGCGGTAATCCCCAGTTCTGCCCCAACGGGCCGAGGATATCCGGCGGCGCGCCAACCGACGCTTTCAGGCAATACAGTTCACGGTCACACCAGGTTTCCGCCCCACCTTCCGCTACGCCAACCGCCAGATCACGATACAAGCCAATCGGCATTTCATAGCCCTGGCTTATCTCCCAGCAGGCGGCAAACTGGCTGTAAGCCAGCCACTGCAACCAGAGATAAAAATCAACGTCATCACGATGTTCTTCGCAGAACTGACGCACTTCTGGTGAATCCACGTTCTGATACATCTCTGGCCATGCAGGCCAGCCCCAGCGCATTTCGTCCTCTTTCACTTGCTGGGCATGTAGCGCATCAAAGGCTGCCTGCCAGAACAGGCTGTCGCCTTGATCTGCAACAAACTGGCGAAACGCGGCCATCTGCTCATCATCACGTTGCGCGAAACCTTTCCACGCCATTCGTAATGCTGTCATTTTTAGGGCGGTAACCGTGGAGTAATCGACCCAGTCGGCATCGCGCGCCTGTTGCAGCGTCTGTTGCGTGGTCGGCAACTGCCACCAGGCCTGAGCCTCTTCGCTAAGATGGAAATCTTCAACGGCGTTAACGTCGATATAAATCACATTCAGCCAACGGCGAGAAGACGGGCTGTATGGGCTGGTACTCTCCGGATTTGCCGGGTTCAGGCCGATGAACGACCCGCCACGTTTTGCCACATCCACCAGCATCGCTTTGAGATCGCCAAAATCCCCAATACCCCAGTTTTTTTCCGATCGCAGCGTATAAAGCTGGACGCAGGCACCCCACAGCTTTTGTTTATTCAGCAACGCCTGCGGTTCGTAACAGCGCTTCGGGGCGACAATCACCCGGCAATGCGCGCGCTGGTCGTCCTGGGTGAGTGTCAGCGTGTGATAACCTTCCGGCAGCTTCGTCGGTAGATTGAACGCTTTGCCCCCCGTTACATGGCCTTTGTACTGTGTTCCTTCTTCGGTGGTCAGCAGCCAGCTATATTCGCCGCTGCCCTCCACCACCATCGGCATTTTTTTGCCGCTGGTATAAACCATGACATTCGGGACTGGCGTTACCGCCACTTTCGTGGCGGTACGTTGATGCATCGCGTCAAGCAAACGCCGTTTGGTTTCGGCGCTAATCGACTGCGGTTTACCGTGGGCATTGATGTAATTGGGGCTAATCCCCGCCGCCAGCGCGGCATTATCCAGACGTTTGCTTTCCATCGAGCTTCCTTAGCGTTTTGCCTGCCAGATACGAGCCTGATAATCGCGAATAGAGCGATCCGAGCTAAACATACCGCAGCGGGCGGTATTGAGGATCGCCGCGCGAGTCCAGGCCTCCTGGTCGCGGTACAGCACATCCACCTGCTTTTGTGCCTCAACATAGGCTGCGAAATCCGCCATCACCAGATACGGATCGCCGCCTTGTTTGCCGATACTGTGCAGCATCTGGTCGAAGGCATGCTTATCGCCGTCGCTGTATTTACCGCTTTCCAGCTCTTTCAATACTGCGTCCAGCACCTTATCTTTCTTCCGCCATTTCACCGGGTCGTAGCCTTTGGCCAGAATTGCCTTCACTTGTTCCACGGTATGACCAAAAATAAAGATATTTTCTTCACCGACTTTCTCGGCGATTTCAACGTTCGCACCATCCAGCGTACCGACAGTAAGCGCACCATTGAGCGCCAGTTTCATATTGCCGGTACCGGAAGCTTCTTTACCTGCAGTCGAAATTTGTTCGGAGATATCCGCCGCCGGGATCAGTTTTTCCGCCGCCGAAACGCAATAATCCGGCAGGAATACCACCTTCAACTTATCGCCAACCAGCGGATCGTTGTTGATCACGTCAGCCACTTTGTTGATCGCAAAGATAATATTCTTCGCCAGGTAGTAGCCCGGTGCTGCTTTCGCGCCGAAGAGGAAGACGCGCGGTACGCGATCAGCCTGCGGGTTTTCACGAATTTCTTTGTACAACGCCAGAATATGCAGCAGATTCAGGTGCTGGCGTTTGTACTCATGCAGACGTTTGATCTGAATATCGAAAATCGCCTGTGGATTGATCTCAATACCGGTACGAACTTTCACAAACTCCGCCAGACGGACTTTATTCGCCTGCTTGATCTCGCGATATTGCTGACGGAATTTCGCATCATCAGCGAATTTTTCCAGATTGATCAGCTGATCGAGATCGTTAGCCCACTCTTTTTTCAGTGATTTATCCAACAGAGCCGCCAGTGCCGGGTTGCACTGTTTGATCCAGCGACGTGGTAATACCGTTGGTGACGTTATGGAATTTGTTCGGCCATAGCTGGTGATATTCCGGGAACAGATCTTTCACCACCAGATCCGAGTGCAGCGCCGCAACACCGTTCACCGCGAAACCGCCAACCACACACAGGTTCGCCATATGCACTTGTTTGTCGTGCACCACCGCCAGTTTGGCCCACACTTTTTCATCGCCCGGCCAGGTTTTCTCCACCAGCGTTTTAAAGCGAGTATTAATTTCGTTAATAATCTGCATGTGGCGCGGCAGTAAGCCTTTCACCAGTTTCACATCCCAGCGTTCCAGCGCTTCTGGCATCAGGGTATGGTTGGTGTAAGCGAAAGTTTTGCTGGTAATGGCCCAGGCGTCATCCCAGCTCATCTGGTGCTCATCGATCAGCACGCGCAGCAGTTCTGGAATCGCGATAGTTGGGTGGGTATCGTTCAGCTGAATAACTTCGTAATCCGCCAGTTCGTGCAGTTTACGCCCCGCCAGATGATGGCGACGCAAAATATCCGCTACCGAACAGGCACACTGGAAGTACTGCTGCATCAAGCGCAGCTTTTTACCGGCAGTATGGTTGTCGTTTGGATAGAGAACTTTGGTCAGTTTTTCCGCATTGATGCCCTGCTGTTCGGCACGCAGGAAATCACCGTCGTTAAATTTAGTCAGATCAAACGGATGCGCGTGCGTCGCCTGCCACAGACGCAGCGGCTGCGCCACGCCATTACGATAGCCTACACGACGCTCTTCCGATCTCCAGCGTCCGTCTTTCGTCACTTTACCGCCAATCCCTACCTGCACATCCAGTGCTTCGTTGTGGCGGAACCACGGGTAGTTACTGCGATGCCAGTCATCCGGCGCTTCAACCTGTTTGCCATCGACAAAAGACTGGCGGAACAAACCATATTGATAGTTCAGACCGTAACCCGTCGCAGACTGACCGACAGTTGCCATTGAGTCGAGGAAGCACGCCGCCAGACGTCCCAGACCACCGTTACCCAGCGCCGGGTCGATCTCTTCTTCCAGCAGGTCAGTCAGATTGATGTCATAAGCCTTCAACGAATCCTGTACATCCTGATACCAGCCGAGATTCAACAGGTTGTTGCCCGTCAGACGACCAATCAAAAACTCCATTGAGATGTAGTTAACATGTCGCTGATTCGCCACCGGTTTGGCGAATGGCTGAGCACGCAGCATTTCGGCCAGTGCTTCACTCACTGCTAGCCACCACTGGCGAGGAGTCATTTCAGCCGCAGAATTTAAGCCATAACGCTGCCACTGACGTGAAAGCGCTTCCTGAAATTGCTTATCGTTAAAAATAGGTTGTGACATAGGAGTTCCACTTTTCTTAGATTTTCAACACAACGTTATCGCTAGTTTGCCAGGCTCGATGTTGACCTTCCTCATCCTGCGGGGGATTAGGCAGGGAGGAGTTGCGGGGATGAGCAAGGAAATGTGATCTCAACCACTTAAAGCTAGTGCAAACCACAGGATTAGCAGCAAATCAATGCAATACAGCGCAGAAAATCTGTATCTAAGTGCAAAAAATGGCCGTTGCGTATTTTCAAAAAGCGGAAGGTAACTCTATAAATTAAGTAAAGGAGTGAAACAGTTTCATAAGTAAAATATCCAGTGTGCTCCATCTCATTCTTAATAGATTTATTAAGATCATCTTTTTAGATGGCACTTTCATCAGGAATGAAGAAGAAACCCTTGCTTAAATGAATCTGATGAACATAAGGGAAACCAGTATTCACGCTGGATCAGCGTCGTTTTAGGTGAGTTGTTAATAAAGATTTGGAATTGTGACACAGTGCAAATTCAGACACATAAAAAAACGTCATCGCTTGCATTAGAAAGGTTTCTGGCCGACCTTATAACCATTAATTACGAAGCGCAAAAAAATAATATTTCCTCATTTTCCACAGTGAAGTGATTAACTATGCTGATTCCGTCAAAACTCAGTCGTCCGGTTCGACTCGACCATACCGTGGTTCGTGAGCGCCTGCTGGCTAAACTTTCCGGCGCGAACAACTTCCGGCTGGCGCTGATCACGAGTCCTGCGGGCTACGGAAAGACCACCCTCATTTCCCAGTGGGCGGCAGGCAAAAACGATATCGGCTGGTACTCGCTGGATGAAGGTGATAACCAGCAAGAGCGTTTCGCCAGCTATCTCATTGCCGCCGTGCAGCAGGCAACCAACGGTCACTGTGCGATATGTGAGACGATGGCGCAAAAACGGCAATATGCCAGCCTGACGTCACTCTTCGCCCAGCTTTTCATTGAGCTGGCGGAATGGCATAGCCCACTTTATCTGGTCATCGATGACTATCATCTGATCACTAATCCAGTGATCCACGAGTCAATGCGCTTCTTTATTCGCCATCAACCAGAAAATCTCACCCTGGTGGTGTTGTCACGCAACCTTCCGCAACTGGGCATTGCCAATCTGCGTGTTCGTGATCAACTGCTGGAAATTGGCAGTCAGCAACTGGCATTTACCCATCAGGAAGCGAAGCAGTTTTTTGATTGCCGTCTGTCATCGCCGATTGAAGCCGCAGAAAGCAGTCGGATTTGCGATGACGTTTCCGGTTGGGCGACGGCACTACAGCTAATCGCCCTCTCCGCCCGGCAGAATACCCACTCAGCCCATAAGTCGGCACGCCGCCTGGCGGGAATCAATGCCAGCCATCTTTCGGATTATCTGGTCGATGAGGTTTTGGATAACGTCGATCTCGCAACGCGCCATTTTCTGTTGAAAAGCGCCATTTTGCGCTCAATGAACGATGCACTCATCACCCGTGTGACCGGCGAAGAAAACGGGCAAATGCGCCTCGAAGAGATTGAGCGTCAGGGGCTGTTTTTACAGCGGATGGATGATACCGGCGAGTGGTTCTGCTATCACCCGCTGTTTGGTAACTTCCTGCGCCAGCGCTGCCAGTGGGAACTGGCGGCGGAGCTGCCGGAAATCCACCGTGCCGCCGCAGAAAGCTGGATGGCCCAGGGATTTCCCAGCGAAGCGATTCATCATGCGCTGGCGGCAGGCGATGCGCTGATGCTGCGCGATATTCTGCTTAATCACGCCTGGAGTCTGTTCAACCATAGCGAACTGTCGCTGCTGGAAGAGTCGCTTAAGGCCCTGCCGTGGGACAGCTTGCTGGAAAATCCGCAGTTGGTGTTATTGCAGGCGTGGCTGATGCAAAGCCAACATCGCTACGGCGAAGTTAACACCCTGCTAGCCCGTGCTGAACATGAAATCAAGGACATCAGAGAAGACACCATGCACGCAGAATTTAACGCTCTGCGCGCCCAGGTGGCGATTAACGATGGTAATCCGGATGAAGCGGAACGGCTGGCAAAACTGGCACTGGAAGAGCTGCCGCCGGGCTGGTTCTATAGCCGCATTGTGGCAACCTCGGTGCTGGGTGAAGTGCTGCACTGCAAAGGCGAATTGACCCGCTCACTGGCGCTAATGCAGCAAACCGAACAGATGGCACGCCAGCACGATGTCTGGCACTACGCTTTGTGGAGTTTAATCCAGCAAAGTGAAATTCTGTTTGCCCAAGGGTTCCTGCAAACCGCGTGGGAAACGCAGGAAAAAGCATTCCAGCTGATCAACGAGCAGCATCTGGAACAGCTGCCAATGCATGAGTTTCTGGTGCGCATCCGAGCACAACTGTTATGGGCCTGGGCGCGGCTGGATGAAGCCGAAGCGTCGGCGCGTAGCGGGATTGAAGTCTTGTCGTCTTATCAGCCACAGCAACAGCTTCAGTGCCTGGCAATGTTGATTCAATGCTCGCTGGCCCGTGGTGATTTAGATAACGCCCGTAGCCAGCTGAACCGTCTGGAAAATCTGCTGGGGAATGGCAAATATCACAGCGACTGGATCTCTAACGCCAACAAAGTCCGGGTGATTTACTGGCAAATGACCGGCGATAAAGCCGCCGCTGCCAACTGGTTGCGTCATACGGCTAAACCGGAGTTTGCGAACAACCACTTCCTGCAAGGTCAATGGCGCAACATTGCCCGTGCACAAATCTTGCTGGGCGAGTTTGAACCTGCGGAAATTGTTCTCGAAGAACTCAATGAAAATGCCCGGAGTCTGCGGTTGATGAGCGATCTCAACCGTAACCTGTTGCTGCTTAATCAACTGTACTGGCAGGCCGGACGTAAAAGTGACGCCCAGCGCGTGTTGCTGGACGCATTAAAACTGGCGAATCGCACCGGATTTATCAGCCATTTTGTCATCGAAGGCGAAGCGATGGCGCAACAACTGCGTCAGCTGATTCAGCTTAATACGCTGCCGGAACTGGAACAGCATCGCGCGCAGCGTATTCTGCGAGAAATCAATCAACATCATCGGCATAAATTCGCCCATTTCGATGAGAATTTCGTTGAACGTCTGCTAAATCATCCTGAAGTACCTGAACTGATCCGCACCAGCCCGCTGACGCAACGTGAATGGCAGGTACTGGGGCTGATCTACTCTGGTTACAGCAATGAGCAAATTGCCGGAGAACTGGAAGTCGCGGCAACCACCATCAAAACGCATATCCGCAATCTGTATCAGAAACTCGGCGTGGCCCATCGCCAGGATGCGGTACAACACGCCCAGCAATTGCTGAAGATGATGGGGTACGGCGTGTAAGTTTAGCCGGATAACGCGCCAGATCCGGCTTACATCTCTGCATCATTCAATGCTCACCCGCGTTACGCCATCTGTTTCTATCAAACTAAACCGCACCGGCAAGAAACGCTCCACTACCGCGATATTGGTCAGCAGATGGCATGAGGGATGGGCGACCGTAAATTCCCCCGCGCCCGCCAGCGCCATCGGTAGCACCAGTTGGTCAGCAAGATATTCCCCCACCGCCGCCGTGCTTGCCAGGTAGCGTTTCACCTCTTTCACCAACTGTGCCGCAACCACCTCGGCACTGACGCGCTTTTCACCGACGACAAAAAAGCGTTCGGTGATATTTTCACTTTCGACTTCAAGCGAGACGGTATTACCCGGCCCCTGGTCGCGCGGCAGGTTATGAATATTCTGTTCATGCAGGGAAAAACTCCCCGCCAGTGTAGCGATTTCACGCTCAGCAACATGGCGCGGCACACCAGCTAATAGAACTTCTCCACGCATCTGCACAATGTTCCCGCGCTCGCCAAGTTGCAAGGTGTTAAACGATGCCACGGGCGAGACTTCCGTTGCCACCACACCGCCTCCGGCAGGGTAAAAACCGTGGCGTAACAGCGTGGTTTGCTGATGAATTCCCATTTTCGCCAGCAGCGGCTCCAGCACCCGGCGGATAAAATCCGCAGGTGGCGCCGACGGGTTATCGGTACCGCCGCTCACTTCAACACGCGAAGGTCCATCGGCAAACCACAGCGCGGGCAGCACAGTTTGCAGCACCAGCGTACAACTTCCGGCGCTACCGATAGCAAAGCGGTAATCGCCGCCCCGCACGGTGCCAGGCCGGAAGAGCAGACGCTGCGATCCCAGCTCCGCACCTTCCACCGTTGCCCTACAAATTTCCGCAGCCGCTTTTACCGCGGTCAGATGCTGGCGCAGCAGCCCCGGTTTCGCCCGTCCGGCTCGAATGCCAGTGATGGTAAATGGCTGGCCGGTTATCATCGACAGGCTCAGCGCCGAGCGCAGGATCTGTCCGCCGCCTTCGCCCTGTGCGCCATCCAGCGCAATCATCCTTTTCATCATTTATCCTTTTACGCACACCACCTGACGCAGGGTGTAGATAACTTCCACCAGATCGCTTTGTGCCGCCATCACCGCATCAATATCTTTATACGCCATCGGGATTTCGTCGATCACTTCGGCATCTTTACGGCATTCCACATGCGCGGTGGCACGAATTTGATCTTCCACGCTGAACAGTTTTTTCGCTTTAGTACGGCTCATTACCCGCCCGGCACCGTGGCTGCACGAACAGAACGACTCTTCATTTCCCAACCCACGGACGATAAAGCTTTTCGCTCCCATCGAACCGGGAATAATTCCATATTGACCAGCACGCGCAGACACCGCGCCTTTACGCGTCACGTAGATCTCTTCACCAAAGTGCTGTTCTTTTTGCACATAGTTGTGGTGACAGTTGATCTCTTCCATCGCCAGCGTTTGTGGCTGTCTGACCGTTTTCTGCGTAATGCTCTGCAATGCCGTTACCACGTTTTCCATCATCGCATCGCGGTTAAGGCTGGCAAAAAGCTGCGCCCAGGCCACGGCTTTCAGGTAATCATCAAAGTATTCCGTACCTTCCATAAAGTACGCCAGATCACGCGACGGCAACGTCTCAAGCGTTTCCTGCATCTCTTTTTGTGCCAGATCGATAAAGTAAGTCCCGATGGCGTTACCAATTCCGCGTGAACCGGAGTGCAGCATAATCCACACCTGCTCCGACTCATCAAGGCAGATTTCAATAAAGTGGTTACCGGTTCCCAGCGTTCCCAGGTGTTTATAGTTATTGGTATTCAGGAAACGGGGATATTTTTGCGTTAACCACTGATAACCGGCTTCAAGCTCAGCCCATTTCGCATCGACGTTAACAGGCGGGTTTTCCCATGCGCCTTTATCACGTTTACAACGGCCAGTGGTACGCCCGTGCGGCACGGCCGTTTCAATCGCCTGACGCAGCTCTGCCAGGTTTTCAGGCAGGTCTGCCGCCGTTAACGCGGTACGCAGCGCGTTCATTCCACAGCCAATATCCACGCCCACCGCCGCCGGAATAATCGCCCCTTTGGTCGGGATCACGCTACCAATGGTGGAACCTTTACCCAGGTGTACATCAGGCATTACCGCAATGTGTTTGAAAATAAACGGCATCTTCGCCGTATTAATAAGTTGCTGACGCGCATCGGCTTCTACCGGCACGCCTTTGGTCCACATTTTTACCGGGGCATTTTCAGTGGTCAGTAATTCGTAATTCATTTTGTTTTTCTCTTTTCGTTGTTTGCTGTCGTGATAATTGCAACCGTCGCT
>OGNN01001208.1_pt1 | contig 10432 bp, 9 predicted proteins | sample 1573461 | NCBI WGS metagenome assembly OGNN01 (sample SAMEA2581998, study PRJEB24529) | metagenome | biome: Human gut stool | place: China | collected 2011
TGGCCAAGAACGAAGCGCTGGCCGTGCTGCACGCAGTGCTGGACTTCCGCCGCGCCATCGACGTGCCCGGGTACGACCGCATCCCGCTGGCCGAGGAGACCCGCTTTATCGCCACCATGAACTACGGCTATGCGGGCACCCGGGAGCTGAACGAAGCGCTCACCTCCCGCTTTGCGGTGGTGCAGATGCCCACCATCACGCAGGATAATCTGGAAAAGCTGCTGCGGGCGCAGTTCCCGGATCTTACCGCAAAATATGTGCACCAGTTTGCACTGCTGTTTCTGGACCTGCAGAAAAAATGCGACAGTGCAGAAATTTCTACCAAAGCGCTGGATCTGCGCGGTATGCTGGACGCGCTGCGGCTGATCCGCAGGGGCATCCCGGCCGGGGCGGCGCTGGATATGGGCATCACCAACAAGGCCTTTGACTCCTACGAGCAGGGACTGATCCGGGACGTGATCGCCGCGCGCATCCCGGCCAAGCTGGATGCCGGAAAGCTGTTTGCCTGATGGACGCCCAAAGCTACACCGCGCAGGAGCGGCGCGCGGCCAATCAGGTCTGGGCCGCTGCCGGAGCCTACGGCTTTGAGCCGCTGTTTCTGGCCCGCAACACGGACGGCACCATTGATTTTTACATGAACTGCATCGTAGGGCTGGTGCACAAATACTACGGTGACGCGCTGATCCGGGACATTTTTTCCGCATGGGAGGGCGACACGCGCCAGCCCATGCTGGACGATATGGCGTGGCTGTACTTAGAAAACGCCGCCTACCGGCTGGAGCTTCCCCGCCGCCCGGTGCTGGAAGCGCTGCGGTTTGCCCACGCGGACTACTTTTTTGCCATTCAGTACAAGCTTTCGCGGCAGGAGTGGATGGCGAAAAACCAGCTGGTGTACACCATGCAGGCTGCACGCTGGCGCAAGGTGCTGGGACGCACCGCTCCGGTCATGACCCCTTACGAGAGCAGCCTTGCCGCCGCGCTGGAACCGGAGACCGTACCGGAACCAGCACAGCTCAAAAACGACCTGCTGGCGCTGTTTGCAAAATTTGCCCTGTTTGACGGCGAGGTACGCCAGAAGCCCGCGCTGCATCTGCGGTTGCAGGGCTTTTGGGCAAAGCTTGCCACCAAAACCATGCCCACCCAGATGATCAAGACCGACCGCGTCATGGTCGAGCACTCCAGCGCGGTGGATGCCGCAGGCAGCGGCGGGCTGACGGTGGACAAGCGGCTGGCTCGCATCACCCTCCGGCAGAACGCCGCCGAAGACCGCGCCTACATCGAGAGCTGTTTCGGGCGCTCCCTCTACCCGCCGGAACGGCTGCGCAAGGCCGAGCAGGAGCTTTGCACCGGCGATCATCTGGGGTGTCATCTCTGGTTCGCCGCCGGTGTCCCCAGCCCCGAACAGGCCCCCACCCCGGAGGCAAAGCATCTGGCCGAACAGGCGCAGCTGCAGGCCGACCGGAACCGCGCCTACTACGCCAAGAACCGGGAGCTGCACCGCAGCGTCGTGCTGCGGCTGACCGAACAGATCCGCAACTGCATCCTCGTGCACCAGCAGCCCCATGCGCGGGTGGCCCGCAGCGGCAGTCTGGACCCCGTGCGGGTCTGGCGGGCCCCTGTGCTGGACGACGCCCGCGTCTTCCGCTGCGCTGAGGAGGAGAACCAGCCCGCCTTCACCGTAGACCTGCTGCTGGATGCGTCGGCTTCCCGCCTGCACTGTCAGGAGGTCATCGCAGCACAGGGCGTCATCCTTGCCGAGAGCCTGACTGCCTGCGGCATCCCTGTGCGGGTCAGCTGCTTTTCCAGCCTGCGGGGCTACACGGTCCTGCGGGTGCTCAAAGGCTTTTCGGACAAAAATCTGCAGAACATCCACCAGTATTTCGCCTCCGGCTGGAACCGCGACGGCCTGGCCCTGCGGGCAGCGGGCGACCTGTTGGACTTTGCGCCCGGCCCCGCGCCGCGTCATCTGCTCATCCTGCTGACGGACGCCTCCCCCAACGACAGCCGCCGTGTGCCGCCCTCTTCGGAGAACCCGCTGGGGCACGACTACGGCGGGGCTTTCGGTGTGGACGATGCCGCTGCCGAGGTGCGCACCCTTCGCCGCAAGGGGCTGCGGGTCTCCGCCGTCTTCATGGGCGAAGACCGCTCCATCCCCGATGCCGAGCGCATCTACGGCAAAGATCTGGCCCGCATCCGCGGCATGGATCAGCTGGCCCGCGCGGCCGGGCAGCTCATCCAGAACGAGATCCGCGAGCTGGGCGATTGACTCCTCGCACCAAAAGACCGGGACTGCATGTTTGCAGCTCCGGTCTTTTGGTTACAACCATAGTGTTTATCTCTTTCCCCAATGCGCAAAAATATTTTTGCAATCTTCAAACTTTTAGTTGTAATTTGTGACAACTTATGCTATAATACAGCCAGAAAAGAACGAATCAATGGTTGTACGAGGAAGGAGACCCGCTATGGATGCCAATCGTTACTTTGAGCAGATGCACCAGGTCATGTCCGCACAGAAGCGCGATTTCTCGTTGATTTTGAGCGTAAAGGTGCAGGACCTTGGCGGCGCGGATGCTTACATCGAGCTGCGCCGGAACGCATCCGGCCGCGCACGGGTCTTCTATTCCACCATGGGCCGCCGCAACCTCAACTTTCAGTTGTTCCGCAAGGGCTGGCAGTTGTGCCACAACGCATCCGGCGAAATGACCGGCCGTTTCCCCACCAAAGCGGACGCCCTGTTGGACGCAGCGGACTTTTCCGCCTGCATCCGGGACGATGCCTTTGACCCGGCCCGCACGGAGTTTCTCGTGAACCAGCTCCGGCGTCTTTCGGACACCTCCTGCCCTCCCCTGCCGCAGTCGGCCCGCGAAGGGGCGCTCATCACCGTGGACAGCTTTGTGGGCCGCGGCGGGCACTGGTGCTATTGGAGCACACAGGCTGCTGACTGCCTGCCTCTCGCCGCGCTGCTCTGCTGGCTGGGTGATTTTCTGGCCGGGAGCGAGCGCCGCACCCTGCAAAACTGCCCGCAGGCCATGGAGCTGGCCGCGCAGTGGCAGGTGGAGCTTTGCTCGCCCTTCACCCGCCCGGCGGACGCCGTCCGTTCTCCGGCCCAGCGCCCGGCCCCGCGCCGCGCCGCCCCTGCCGCGCAGAACCCCCACTGGCAGAGCATTTTGGCGGTGCTGGCCACCGTATGACAATCGTGCCCCGCCCTCTGGTTTTCCAGAGAGCGGGGCACTTTTTCAATATTCGATCCCCTGCCGGGCGGCGATGCCCTTCTGGTAGGGGTGGCGGCAGCACTTCATCTCGGTGCTGTAATCCGCCGCATCCAGCATCCACTGCGGCGCAGCGTGTGCCGTCAGAACGCATTCCTGCCCATCCGGCCGGTGCAGAACGGCCGATTGCAGCAGCTCTTTGTCCACCATATCCAGTTCCCATGCGGAACCGGCCTCGTCCAGAAGAAGCAGATCGGCCGACTCGGCCATGGCAGCCCGGAGGTTCTCATTTTGCAGCGCCCGCGTAGCCGCCTTTTCGGCGTCGTTCATCTGGAAGACGAACTTCTGCCCGGCCTTGCCGCGGTAGACTTTGGCCCCCAGCTGCTCCAGCAGCGGGATCTCGCCGCTTTTGCCGCCCTTCAGGAACTGCACGATGACCACACGCTTTCCGCTGCCCAATGCGCGCAGCGCGAGGCCCATGGCGGCTGTGGTCTTGCCCTTTCCATCGCCCCAATAGAGATGCAGCAATCCGCGTTCCATCATGCGTTTTCCTCCGTGTACTGGACGGTTTTCACCACGTGCAGGATGTGTTCCGCCTTCCAGTCGCAGGCGTCCAGCACATAGCCGCCTGCGTTGGGGCCGCACCATGCGTGGAAGGTCTTGTGCGGCACCGCGAACCGCTCCATTGCGGCCATTTGGGTGCCGCCGTGCGCCACGATGACCAGCCGCTCCTCGCCGTCGGCAAGTGCCTTGTCCACCAGAGCGGCAAACGCCGCGCAGACGCGGTCACAGAAATCGCTCTTCCGCTCCCCGTCCGGGTGAGCGCTGGCTTCGTTCTGCCGGACCCACTCCAGATACTCCGGGTCCTGCTCCACACGGACGAACTTCTGCCCCTCGAACCGGCCGAAGTTCATCTCCTTCAGCCCCTCCACCGGCACCAGTTTTGCATCCGGAAAGAGGATCTTTGCCGTCTGCGACGTGCGCTGCAGCGGCGTCACGTAGACGACCTCCGGGGAAAAGTCCGCCCGCCGCAGCTGGGCCGCGCTTTCGGGCGAAAGCGGGATGTCCCGCTGGCCCTGATACCGTTTCTGGGCGTTGTATTCAGTTCTGCCATGGCGCAGCAGATAGATCCACATGGTGTTGTCTCCTTTTTCATCCTTTTGCCGCCCCATTATAGCCGATTTCCGCAAAAGATACAAGCCGCCCACGGTTCATTCTTCCCCCGCGCCTGTGCTCCTTTTGTCCAGCGCAAAAAAGCACCCGCCGCAGGATGTGCAGCAGGTGCCGGAAATTTGACCGTTCTTATTCGTACAGGGGGAACGCCTTGGTGAGCGCCAGAACGCGGGCGGAGATGTCGTCCCGCTTCTCGTCATAGTGCCAGATGCAGTCGGCAATGCAGTCGGCGATGATCTTCATCTCTGCCGGGCCCATGCCGCGCGTCGTGACAGCAGGGGTGCCCAGACGGACGCCGGAGGTCACGAAGGGGCTGCGGGTCTCGCCGGGCACGGTGTTCTTGTTGGCCGTGATGTGCACACTGTCGAGGCGGGCTTCCAGCTCCTTGCCGGTGCACTCCTCCTCCCGCAGGTCGAGGAGCATCAGGTGGTTGTCGGTGCCGCCGGACACCAGCTTGACCCCGCGCTGCTGCAAAGCCGCAGCCAGCGCCTGTGCATTTTCCACGATCTTACGGGCATATTCCTTGAACTCTGGCTTCAGTGCCTCGCCAAAGCAGACGGCCTTGGCCGCAATCACGTGCTCCAGCGGGCCGCCCTGCGTGCCGGGGAACACTGCCGAGTTGATGCGCTTGGCAATGATGGGGTTGTTGGTCAAAATCAGGCCGCCGCGGGGCCCGCGCAGGGTCTTGTGGGTGGTGGTGGTCACCACGTCGGCATAGGGCACGGGGCTCTGGTGCTGACCGCCCGCCACCAGACCGGCAATGTGCGCCATATCCACCATCAGATATGCACCGTAGCCGTGGGCGATCTCGGCCAGCTTTTCAAAGTCGATGGCGCGGGGGTAGGCGGAAGCGCCCGCCACCAGCATCTTTGGGCGCACCTTGCGCACCTGCTTTTCCAGCTCGGCGTAGTCGATCACGCCGTCTGCGCTAACGCCGTAGGAGATGAAGTGGTAGTTTTTACCGGACATATTCACCGGAGAACCATGGGTCAGGTGACCGCCCTGCGAAAGGTCCATGCCCATAACAGTATCGCCCAACTCCAGTAGGGCAAAATACACGGCAAGGTTGGCCTGTGCGCCGGAATGGGGCTGGACGTTGGCGTACTTTGCCCCGAACAGCTGGCAGGCGCGCTGGATGGCAATGTTCTCCACCTCGTCCACATAGACACAGCCGCCGTAGTAGCGCTTGCCGGGCAGACCCTCGGCGTACTTATTGGTCAGCACGCTGCCCATCGCTGCCATCACGGCGGGCGAAACGATGTTCTCGCTGGCGATCAGCTCAATGTTCTCGCGCTGACGGGTCAGCTCCCGCTCCATGGCTGCGCCCAGTTCCGGGTCGGCTGCATTGACCATGCCGATGGTGTCCATCATATCCTTGTACATTTTACTTGCCCCTCTCCACAAAATGTTGTAGATCCTCTCAGCGCAGCGCCCGCACGGCGCTTGCTGCTGTAACATAATCATAGCAGAAAGCGGCGGCGGCTTCAATCCTCTTTTCGCCAAAAGGCTTGCTTTTTTTGTCTGAAGTGTTTATTATGTTTGTATAAAAATGCGCTGTCGATTTTGTATATTTTTCAAGTATCCTCCCCCACAGGTGAAGCGAGGTGTTTTGTATGGCCATTGCCGAGGAAAAGCAGGCCCAGCGCACATCCGGCAAATCGGCCCGCCGGGCCCTTTCGCCGGAGCAGCGGGCCGCCGCCAACGCGGCGTTGTGTGCCCGGCTGTGGCAGCTGGACGCCGTGCAGAATGCCCAGACCATCCTGCTGTATGCGGCCTTTGGGGGTGAAGCCGGCCTTGCCGGGTTTGCCGCCGAAGCGGCCCGCCGGGGCAAGGTGCTGGCCTACCCGGTGTGCGGAGAAAACTGCTCCCTCACCGCCGCCGTGCCCGGCCCGGACGGCTGGGAGATGGGACAGTACGGCATCCGCACGCCGGTGCCGGAGCGCTCCGCGCTTTTGCAGCCGGAGCAGCTGGATCTGGTGCTGGTGCCCTGCACCGCCTTTGACGCAGACTGCCGCCGGGTGGGCATGGGCAAGGGCTACTACGACCGCTATCTGCCCCGCTGCACCCGGGCGGTGAAGATCGGCATTGCATTGGAGGTTCAGCGCGTCCCCCGCGCCGCCGTGGACGCCCACGACCAGCGGCTGGACGCCTTTGTAACAGAGAGGGGTATTTACACATGGAAATGAACGATCTAAGCTGCGCGCAGTTTCTGGCACAGCTTGCCAGCAAATCGCCCACGCCGGGCGGCGGCGGCACCGCCGCGCTGGCAGGCGCTGCCGGTGTGGCGCTGGGCAACATGGTGGGCTGCCTGACCACCGGCAAAAAGAAGTACGCCGCCGTGGAAGCGGACATTCAGGCACTGAACGCCCGGGCTGAAGCCCTTCGGCTGGAGCTGGAAGCGCTGGTACAGGCCGATGCTGACGCCTTTGCGCCGCTGGCTGCGGCCTACGGCCTGCCCAAGGACACCCCGGAGCAGGCCGCGCACAAGGCTTCTGTGCTGGAAGCCGCACTGGACGGTGCAAGCGCCGTGCCGCTGCAAATTATGGAAAAGTGCGCCGAGGGCATCGCGCTGGCGGGACAGTACGCCGCGAAGGGCAGCGTGCTGGCGGTATCGGACGCGGGGTGTGCCGCCGTACTGTGCAAGGCCGCTTTGCAGGCTGCAAGTCTGAATGTGTTCATCAACACCAAGCTGATGGCAGACCGCACCCATGCCGCCGCGCTGGACGCCCGGGCAGACGCATTGCTGGCAGAGTTTGTGCCCCGGGCAGACGAGATATTCACCGCCGTCAGCGGGAAACTCCGCAACAAATAATATCATAAATGAGGGAAAATATATGGCAACGATTTTAAAGGGCGCGCCGGTGGTGGCCGCCATGAACGAGCGCAACGCCGCACTCTGCGAGCAGCTGAAAGCCAAGGGCATCACCCCCACGCTGGCGGTGGTGCGTGTGGGCGAGCGGGAGGATGACCTCTCCTACGAGCGGGGCGTGATGACCCGCTGCGGCAAGGTGGGCGTCGCCGTCCGGCAGTTCGTGCTGCCCGCCGACGCCACACAGGAGCAGCTGCTTCAGGTATTGGACGAGGTGAACACCGACGACGGCATCCACGGCTGTCTTTTGTTCCGTCCCCTGCCCAAGCAGTTCGATGACCGCACCGTCCGCGCCGCCCTGCGCCCGGAAAAGGACGTTGACGGCATCACGGACGGTTCGCTGGCCGGGGTGTTCACGAACACAGAGCTGGGCTACGCCCCCTGCACCGCGCAGGCCTGCATGGAGATTTTGAAGTATTATAACGTTCCTCTTTCCGGCAAGCGTGCCGTGGTGGTGGGACGCAGCCTTGTGGTGGGCAAGCCAGCCGCCATGATGCTGGACCGGGAAAATGCCACCGTGACCCTGTGCAACTCCCGTACCCGGAGCCTGCCGGAAGTGTGCAGACAGGCCGACATCGTGGTGGTGGCCATGGGTAAAATGGGCGCTGTGGGCGCAGACTGCCTGCGGGCAGGCCAGACGGTCGTGGACGTGGGCATCCATGTGAACGAGGAGGGCAAGCTGTGCGGTGACGTGCAGTTTGCCGCCGCAGAGCCGGTGGTAGACGCCATCACCCCCGTGCCCGGCGGCGTGGGCACCGTGACCACCTCGGTGCTGGTAGGGCATGTGGTGCAGGCGGCGTGCAAAAAAGCCGGAGTAGAATGCTGAGAAGATCATTTTAAGGCAGAGCAAGCCCGGAAAGTCCGCAGACTTTCCGGGCTTGCATTTTTACGGGCGGAATTGTAACGGGTATCAGCCCCGCACAAGGAGCAGCAGCAGAGCCGAAGCCACGCACTGCAGGATCAGCCAGCGGGCTACCACCTGCTCGTCGCTCCAGCCCTTGCGCTTGCGCACATGGTCGTGGAGGGGGGTCAGGGTATTTTTCAAGATCCAGATGTGCAGAAAACGCTTCAGGCTGATCTTCAAAATGCCCAAGCTGCCGTCCGCGATGAACACGATAGCCGCCAGCAAAAAGGCGAACGGATGGCCGCACTTGAGGGACAGCATGGCGATGAAAAAGCCCATGGCGCGGCTGCCGGCGTCGCCCATCAGCAGGCTGGAGGGCTTGGCGTTGAGCCACAGGTAGGCCAGCAGCGCACCGATGAACACCACACCGGCGGTGGCGTAGGTGCCCAGTTCGGTCTTATAGGCCAGCAGGTAGGTGCCGATGGTCACCACTGCCAGACTGGCGGAAAGGCCGTCCACACCGTCGGTACAGTTGACCACGTTGATGCTTGCCCAGATGAGGATGACGATGAGCAGCAGGTACACTGCATAGGGCAGCGTGAAGCTCCACTGCAAAAAGTGCACCCCGCAGCCGTTGAAGTTCAGGTAGGTCACGCCCGCCAGCACCGCGATGACAAAATCAATGATGCCTTTTTTGTACTCATTCCAGGCAGTTTCGGCGGCATCGTCCAGATAACCGGAGAGCATGGAAGCAATGAGCAGCACATTGTACACCACATACTCGGTGGTGAAGGGCAAAAACGCCAGCGACACCAGTGCGATGCACAGCACAAAGATCAATCCGGAGCCTCGCGCCTTGCCCTTGGAAAGCTCGCCGTTCACCGCAAAGGCGCGGCCGTGGTCGTGGGGCAGTTTATCGCGGAAAATGGAATCCGTCAGGGCGGTCAGGGCGAACGCCAGCAAAAATGCCATGGCATCCACGCCCCGCTGCCCGATGACAGAGGTAAGCATTTGGATCATAAGATAACATTCCTCTTTCTTTCTGTATAGTCCTTTGTGAGTGTATCACGCCCTTGCCCAAAAATCAATCCCGGCGGCAAAATTCACTTTGGATTGACTTTTCTCCCGCAGCTCTCTATAATAATGTATTAGTCTGTAATTTTCACCCACAACGCAGGAGGTTCCATGTCCATTACCCTTGAGCAGCTCTCTGCCCGGATGCGGCAGGGCGAGCAGGTGCCGCTGCGCCACACTGCACAGGTGGCGCTGACGCTGAGCATCCCTTCCATTTTGCAGCAGATCGTAGTTACCGCCATGGAGTACATCGACGCCGCCATGGTGGGGCATATCGGTGCCGCCGCAACAGCCTCCATTGGCATCGTCAGCTCCAGCACATGGCTGCTGCACGGGATGCTGGCCGGGCTGTGCATGGCGTTTTCCATTCAGGTGGCACAGTATCTGGGCGCAGACCGCCAGCAGGACGCCCGGGGCGTTTTGCGGCAGTCCATGCTGTTCAATCTGGTGGTGGGTCTTGCCGCAGCGGCCTTTGGTGTGGGCATCAGCCGGTTTCTGCCCGGGTGGCTAGGCGCAGATGCGGCACTGCAGGCAAACGCTTCGGCCTATTTTGCCATCTGGTCGGCTTCCCTGCCCTTTGTCATGGCTATGGGCACCTATGCCGCCATGCTGCGCTCCACCGGCGATGCCCTGACCCCCGGCCTGATCAGCGTGTTCACCTGTGTGCTGGACATCATCTTCAACTTTTTCCTCATCAACCCCACCCGGGAGATGACGGTATTCGGTCAGAACCTCACGGTCTGGGGTCTGGGCTGGGGCGTGCCGGGCGCGGCGCTGGGTACAGCCCTTGCCAACGCTGTGGGCGGCACGCTGGCGCTGGGCGTTCTGCTGCTGCGGGATGGCCCACTGTGCATCCGCAAGCCCGGCTCTTGGCACATTACCCGCGCCTGCCTGCACAACGTGTGGAAGGTGGGTGCACCGCTGGCGGCAGAGCGCGCCGCTTTGTCCTCGGCACAGGTGCTGCTGGTGCGCATCGTGTCCGGGCTGGGCACTACCGCCATTGCCGCCAACAGTCTGGGGGTCAGCGCCGAGAGCCTGTGCTACATGGCGGGCTACGGCATTCAGGACGCCGCCCTTGCGCTGGTGGGACAGGCCGTGGGCGCAAACCGCCGGGACATGGCAAAGCGCTTTGCATGGCTGTGCACCGCCATGGGCATGGGCATCATGGCGCTTACCGGCGTGGGGCTGTATGTGTTTGCCCCGCAGCTGATGGGCATCTTCACCGCCGACGCCGCCGTTATTGCGCTGGGCGCGCGGGTGCTG